>WNFV01003637.1_pt1 | contig 34016 bp, 36 predicted proteins | sample 5400101 | NCBI WGS metagenome assembly WNFV01 (sample SAMN13153361, study PRJNA577476) | soil metagenome | isolation source: 115 cm soil or saprolite under grassland replicate 1 | place: USA:California | collected 2016-06-15 | reverse complement strand
GCGCCAGTCTGTGTGATTTTTGCAACGCTCTGGAATTATTTCGGCGCGGCCACAGTGCCGGACGTATTTTTTGTTTCGATGTCGCCGATTTACTACAAGGGGAAGGGGGTCTTCATGAAATCTTCGGTCGTCAAACGCTCAATCGTCGTCGGTGGCCACAAGACCAGCGTGAGCCTCGAGGACGCATTCTGGAAGGGGTTGAAGGAGATCGCCGGCCGGCGCGACATTTCGGTGTCGGACCTGGTGGCGGCGATCGATTCGGGGCGGCAGCACGGCAATCTGTCGTCGGCGATTCGCCTCTTCGTGCTCGACTGCTATCGCAATCAGCTTTCCGATCCCAAGTCGGAGCGTGACGGAACGCATGAGATGTCGGCTAGCGCGGTCGCGGCCTTTTCTTAAAGTCCGCGCCTGCGGACCGACGTCGCGTTAGAAAAACGCCTAAACGCAAGAAAGCGAGAGCGGTTTCCGGTTGCATCGGAAACCGCTCCAGCTCTCTCTTGAGGCGCACATGGTGGAACGCGCGTTCCCACCCGCGCTCGCCTGCGTTCAAAATAATCGGGCAAGGTCAGGCGAGCCGATCTACTCCGCCGCCTCCAGCGGAGTAGCAGGCCGCTTCTCGGCCTGATGGATGGCGGCAAGCTCGTGCTCGACGTGGCGCGAGAACACGAACTCGGCCGGCCGCTGATTTTCGAGCGGGATTTCCGGCGCCATCGGTCCTTCGGTGCGCAGGCCGAACATCGCGACCTTCAACGCCTTGAGCGGATGCGCGAAGCTGGCGTCCGCCGCGGTCGGCTCGTAGCCGCAATGCGCCATGCAGTTCGCGCATTTTTCGTACTTGGCAGCAGCGCACGATCATTATCCGGCCGACATCGGTGCAGGACGTTTACTATTACTCTGTACGTCGGTAGGCCGCCCACATCCCGACGCCGCGAACGATCCGCCCGCGCTACGCCACCGGCGGCGGAACGTCCTCGCTGCGCTCACGGGGATGTCCTGCAGGGTGTCGCCGAACCTCCGCACCGTCCGCAAGGCCTCGCTCGTGGAGCGTTTCGCGGCCTGATCCCGGCGAATTGCTTTCTTTGGCACGGGTAATCGAGCCTGCGCCTTGATCACGGGCTTGGCGCTGTGCCGTTGCTCGGCGCCCGGCGGTGGCACTGGCGTCGCCCGGTCAGGCGCCGTGATGTCTCTTTGCCGCGCCGACGCTTGCGGCGCCGAGGCGAGGTGCGGGGCCTCTGTCAAAGACTGCTCGGATACGCTCTCGGCCGCGGACGGGACCTCGATGGTGACCGCCTTGGAGGGCCCGGGTTCCGCGATCGATGGCACTTCACGCCGTGGCATGGTCTCGGACGAGCAGTCCCGATCGTAATGCAGCCAGCTTTGCCGCTGGCAAGGGGTCGCCGGCTGATGGGAAATCTCGGCTCTGGCTACCAGAAGTCGCTCGACCGCGGGAGGAACCAACACCAGTGCGCCGACACTAATTATGCTTCCGAATGCAATCAGCGAGGCGGCAGCTGCGAAACGTACATACGAGTACAAGAGCCTTTTTTTCCTTCCGACGCAAAGTAACCGGCCCCCTCGCCACGTCTCGTACAACAACAAACGCGCCGTGGCGAGACTATGTCCGTTAACCATTGGGCCGACGGTTCGAGCCGCGCTCGCCCCTCGGCGTCTGTCGGCGGAGCGCAATCGACACAGGTTGTACGGGTGGTTCGCGCGCCCCCCTTCGCTCGCCACAATTTTCCTTCCCGCCCGCGACAACGGCGGCTCGCAGGCCTATATTGTGCCAGTGCGGGGCGCGACTCGACGTGACCCGTCGGCCGAAGGCTCACGCGACGTCGTGCCCGCTTGAACCAAAAAGAGTTCAGGAGGAGGGCCATGGCGTATCAAGAGACCATCGGTGCCGCCGGTAGGGCGCCCAGCCTGCCGCACGTGCGAGCGATCACGCCCCGGGATCTGGTCGACGTGCTGGCGAAGGGGTTCGACGATTTCTGGGCGATGCCCACCCATGTCATCTTTCTCAGCCTGATCTATCCGTTCACCGGCATCGTCATCGCGTGGGTGATGTCCAGCTCCGACCTGTTGCCGCTGCTCTATCCGATGGCGGCCGGCTTCGCCCTGGTCGGCCCGATCGCGGCGATCGGCCTCTACGAGCTTAGCCGGCGGCGCGAGCAGGGCCTCGACACGGCCTGGACGCACGCCTTCGATCTCCTGCAGGTGGAGTCGTTCCGCGCGATCCTGGCACTCGGCCTGATCCTGCTCGTGATCTTCGGCGTGTGGATCGCGGTGGCGCAGGCGATCTACGTCGCCCATTTCGGCTACGGCCCGCTGGAATCGATCGACGCCTTCGTGCGGCAGGTGCTCACCACCGACGCGGGGCACCGCATGATCCTGGTCGGCAATGGTGTCGGCTTCCTGTTCGCGCTGGTCGCCTTCGCCATCAGCGTGGTGGCATTCCCGCTGCTGATCGACCGCAACATCAGCGCGACCGCGGCCGCCGCCACTTCGGTCAAGGCGGTTCTGCGCAATCCGCTGACGATGGCGCTGTGGGGCCTGATCGTCGCCGCCGCGTTGCTGATCGGATCGTTGCCGCTCTTTGTCGGTCTGGCCATCGTGATCCCGGTGCTCGGCCATTCGACTTGGCATCTGTACCGCAAGGTGGTCGTGCCGGACCTGCCGCCGCGCGAGGCGCATCCGACGCCGCCGAAGGGCCGGCGCTACGCAGCGGATTTTCCCGCGGTGCTGTTCCCGGTTTACGACAAGGAGCCGCGGCCATAGGATGGGTTTGCGGGACACCGTTGAGCAGTAGGTCGTAGTCGGCAACTACGCTTCGGCCGAATTGGTGCATAGCAGCAAACGATGCGATGTGGTATGAGCAGGTCTGTCGTAGGTCACCGCTTTTCAAACTGACTTCTTGGCGCGAAGGGGATATAAACCCTATTCGGAAAGGCCACTGCTCAACGTAGCCGTCACCGGAAGGGGTTGGGCTCGCGCTGAAGCGGCGACGATAATCACAGGCTGGCAAGTCCGGCCGATTGTCGATCGAGGTGCCGTCATGCGACTGTTGTTCGTTCATCCCAGTCCATTGGCTTACTCGAGTGTGTTCCTGCGGCTCGAACCGCTGGGCCTCGAACTCGTTGCCGAAGCCGCCCGTCGTACTGGACACGAGACGCGAATTCTCGACCTGCAGGTCGAGAGCCACGCCGACTATGATCGTATGGTCGCGGAATGGCGGCCCGACTTCATCGCCTTTTCCTGCAACTATCTCGCCAATGTGCCGGAGATCGTCGACCTCGCGAAGCGGACCAGAGCTGTGCTGTCGCACTGCTTTATCTGCGTCGGCGGGCACAGCGCCTCGTTCACCGCGCAGGCGATCGTCGAGCATGGCGAGGGCGCGGTCGACTGCGTGCTCAAGGGTGAGGGCGAAGCCGGGATCATCAAGCTGCTCGAAGTGGTCGAGGGCGATCGCAACGCCATAGCGAAAGTGCCCGGCACGGTCAGCGCGGATGGCGAAGGGCCCGCGCCTGGCTTCGTCCACAGCCTCGATGACCTCAAACCCGCCCGCGACCTGATACGCCACCGCCGCAAGTATTTCATCGGCGTGCTCGATCCGGCTGCCTCGATCGAGTTCTCGCGCGGCTGTCCGTGGGATTGCTCGTTCTGCAGCGCGTGGACGTTCTACGGCCGCAGCTATCGGCAGGTCAGTCCGGAGCGCGTGATCGAGGACCTCAAAGCGGTGCGTGAGCCGGGCGTATTCATCGTCGACGACGTCGCCTTCGTTCACGATCGGCACGGCTTTGCCGTCGGCGAAGCGATCGCGCGCGCAGGCATCCGCAAGCAATACTACCTGGAAACGCGCGGCGACGTGCTGTTACGTAACAAGGAGGTCTTTCAGTTCTGGAAGACGCTCGGCCTCTCCTACATCTTTCTAGGCATCGAGGCGATCGACGAGGAGGGGCTGCAGAAATTCCGCAAGCGCATTTCGCTCGGGCGAAACTTCGAGGCGCTCGAATTCGCCCGCTCGCTCGGCATCGCGATCGCGATCAACATCATCGCCGATCCCGATTGGGACGAGCAACGCTTCGCCACCGTCCGGCAATGGTGCCTGGAAGTGCCGGAGATCGTGAACATCAGCATCAACACGCCCTATCCCGGGACCGAGAGCTGGATCACCGAGGAGCGTCGGCTGCAGACGCGCGACTACCGGCTGTTCGATGTCCAGCACGCGGTACTGCCGACCAAGCTGCCGCTCCCGGTGTTCTATGGCGAGCTGTTGAGCACGTTGCGCGTGCTCTACGGCAAGCACCTGACTTGGCGTACCGTGCCGGGATTCGCGCGCGTTGTTGCCAGCATGCTGCGACGCGGTCAGACCAACTTCCTCCGCGGCATGATGCAGTACAACAAAATCTTCGACCTCGACCGACTGCTCGCCGATCACGCCCAGCCGATCCGCTACCAGATCCCGTTGCCGCCCAAGCGGCCCACTGCAGGCAAGGAGCCGGTCGCCAAGACTGCAGCACTCTACATTCACGCTCCGCGCGGCCGCGCCAGCCGTCACATCGACGATTCCACCGAGCGCTTCGTCGACGCCACGCGCATGAACGCGGCACCGTGATCAGCGCACCCATCGTTCCGCATCCGCGCGGCTGTCTACTTTGACGCGGACGTATTTCAATTAAGCGCGCAAGATGGGTTGAGCGCAGCGAAACCCATCATCGCATCCGGGCACGGGACCGAGGTCCTACTCCGCCGCTTCCATCGGAGCGGCCGGCCGCTTCTCGGCCGCATGGATGGCGGCGAGCTCGTGCTCGACGTGGCGCGAGAACACGAACTCCGCCGGCCGCTGGTTCTCGAGCGGGATTTCCGGCGCCATCGGCCCCTGCGTGCGCAGGCCGAACATCGCGACCTTGAGCGCCTTGAGCGGGTTGGCGAAGGTCGCGTCCGCCGCGGTCGGCTCGTAGCCGCAATGCGCCATGCAGTTCGCGCATTTTTCGTACTTGCCGGTGCCGTAGGAATCCCAGTCGGTGGTCTCCATCAGCTCGCTGAACGATTTCGCGTAGCCTTCGCCCAAGAGGTAGCAGGGCTTCTGCCAGCCGAAGATGTTGCGGGTCGGCATGCCCCACGGCGTGCAGTGATAGGTCTGGTTGCCGGCAAGAAAATCGAGGAACAGGCCGGAATGGACGAAGGTCCAGCTCTTGCCCTTGCCGCGCGCAAAGATGTCGCGAAACAGCTCCTTGGTCTTGCGGCGATTGAGGAAGTGCTCCTGGTCGGGGGCGCGCTCGTAGGCATAGCCGGGCGAGATCGACACGCCGACGCCGAGCTCCTTGGCAAAATCGAGGAAGGCCGCGATGTCAGCGGGCGGATGGCCGTCGAAGATCGTGGCGTTGACGTTGACGGTGAAGCCCTTGGCCTTGGCGGCCTTGATCGCCGAGACGGCGCGGTCGAACACGCCGTCCTGGCACACCGATTTGTCGTGATGCTCCTTGAGCCCGTCGAGGTGCACGGAGAAGAACAGATAGGGCGACGGCTCGAACAGATGCAGCTTCTTCTCCAGCAGCAGCGCATTGGTGCAGAGCGAGACGAATTTCTTCTTGGCGACGATGCCTTTGACGATCTCGCCGATCTCCCGGTGAATCAGCGGCTCGCCGCCCGGGATCGCCACCATCGGAGCGCCGCATTCGTCGACCGCGTCGAGGCATTCCTTCACCGTCAGCCGGCGGTTCAGGATCGGGTCCGGATAGTCGATCTTGCCGCAGCCGACGCAGGCGAGATTGCAGCGGAACAGCGGCTCCAGCATCAGCACGAGGGGATAGCGCTGGCGCCCCAAGGCTTTTTGCCTGAGGATATAGGCGCCGATACGCATTTCCTTCAGGAACGGCACTCGCATTTTTCGGTCTTTCTGTTCGAACCCCAGGCCGCATTCACTCGGGCAGCCTGAGCTCAATCTACGCTTCACGGCCCCGGGGGTGCCGAGCGTTTGTACGTCCTTGCCCCATTGCGGCGCAAGCTGGCTCCTCGAGCGATCGGGGGCGCTGGGGATACCGGCTTGCGCACGGATTCGCCGGGACGACTGGAATCAGAACGATTCTTGCCGGCGATCGGCAGCATCACATCGACGTGACGGCTGAGTTCCCGCACCTTCATGGGGCGATCCTAGGCAAGCTGCACGGCACCGGCAGCAGGTGCTCGAGATTGTGGCCGTCGATCGGGCCCACATAGTAGAAGCCGAGCTCCTCGAACAGCGTGCCGCCGGTGACCAGACCGCGCGCATATTCCTCGATTGCGACTGCCCGCCGCTCCAGGAAACGCGGCAGCCGCTTGGCGAGCTGCCGCACCGTTCGCCGCACCGAGCGGTAGGCGCGCCCGGAGACGAGCCGCGCCAGATAGGCCGAGAGCGCGCCGACCGGCGGCGCGATCGACATGTTGTTGTCGTTGAGGATGACGATAAGGCGCGAATTCATGGCGCCGGCATTGTTCATCGCCTCGTAAGCCATGCCTGCGGACATGGCTCCGTCACCGATTACGCATATGACGTTGTGGGCCTGGTCGGTCAGGTCGCGCGCCACCGCCATCCCGAGCCCGGCCGAGATCGAGGTCGACGAATGCGCGGCGCCGAAGGGGTCGAATTCGCTTTCGGCGCGCTTGGTGAACCCGGACAGTCCGCCCCCCCTGCCGCAGGGTCCGAATTCGGTCGCGGCGCCCGGTCAGGATCTTGTGCGGATAGGCCTGATGCCCTACGTCCCACACCAGCCGATCCCCCGCGGAGTATCGAAAACATAGTGCAGGGCGACGGTTAGCTCGACGACCCCGAGCCCGGCCCCGAGGTGCCCACCGGTGACCGCCACCGCGCCGATCGTCTCTGAACGCAATTCGGCCGCAACCTGCGGCAGCGTGTTTTCGGGCAGGCGGCGCAGGTCTTCGGGGCTTTTGATGGTATTCAGGAGAGAGGTAGGCGAGGTCATCCGGACATCTTCTCACACGCGCCCGTGCGGGCACAGGCCACAAACCTAGAAAATTTACGCTCGGGTTGAAACAATGGGCTCCTTAAACGAACTTACCGGGACGGTTCGGGTTTGGTAACAAGCGATTGCGATCTCATGCCGCCGCTCGAGTCGTTGTCAACGCACTGAATCGCCTGATATTCGCCGCCATGCGCTCACTGACCTCATGATTCTCGCCGAAAAAGCTTCTTTTCGAGCGGTAGAACCCCAGGACCAGGCATGCTGAAGAAAGCGATCGTCTCCACGGTTGATTATTGCACCCGGTATGCCAGGCAAGTCATTGGTATCGCGATACTTTTTGGCATCGTCAGCGGCATCTATGCGGCCAACCGTTTCGCCATCGACGCCGACGTCAACAAGCTGATCTCCAAGGAACTGCCCTGGCGCCAGCGCGAGGTGCAATTCGACAGCTACTTCCCCCCGAAGGAGGAAACCACCCTGGCGGTCATCGATGCCCGCACCTCCGAGCTCGCGTCCCAGGCGACCGCCGCACTCATCCAGAAGCTGTCCGAGCAAAAAGACCTGTTCCGCTCGATCATGGAGGCGGGGGGCGGCCCGTTCTTCCAAAAGAACGGGCTGTTGTTCCTGCCGACGGCGGAGGTGGTCGAGGTCACCAAGAAGCTCGGTGAAGCGAAGCCGGTCATCCAGTCGCTGGCGCAGGATGCCAATCTGCGCGGCCTGACCACGGCCTTGAACTACGGGCTGATCGGCGCGCGCATGAAGCAGTACTCGCTCGACGATCTGGCCGGGACGCTCAACATGGTCGCGGACACGCTCGACGAGGTCGTGGCAGGGCGTCCGGCCAGCTTCTCTTGGCGCGCGATGCTCAACGGCAGGCCGCCGACGCCTACCGAGCGGCGGCGATTCATCGAGATCAGGCCGGTCCTCGATTACACGGCGCTCACGCCCGGTCAGGTGTCGACCGATGCCATTCGCAAGGCGGCGGCCGATCTGAACATCGCCGCGCAATATGGTGCGAAGCTGCGGCTCACCGGACCGGTCCCGATCGCCGACGAAGAATACGCAACCGTGAAGGAGGGGGCCTTCATCAACACGGCCGCCACCATCCTGGTGGTGCTGACCATCCTGTGGCTCGCCTTGCGCTCGGCGCGGATCATCCTGGCGGTGTTCATCAGCCTGTTGGTCGGGCTCGCGGCCACCTTCGCGGTCGGACTGACGTTGGTGGGCGCGCTCAATCTGATTTCAGTGGCGGTCGCGGTCCTGTTCATCGGCCTCGGCGTCGATTTCGGCATCCAGTTCACCGTGCGCTATCGCGCCGAGCGTCACGAGGTCGACAATCTGCACGAGGCGTTGATCAACGCGGCGAAATACGTGGGTGCGCCGCTGACGCTCGCCGCCACCGCCACCGCCGCCGGCTTTCTGTCCTTCCTGCCGACCGACTACAAGGGACTTTCCGAGCTCGGGCTGCTCGCCGGCCTCGGCATGATCATTGCGTTCGTCACCAGCGTGACCTTGATCCCGGCCTTGCTGACGATTCTGCAACCGCCGGGCGAGCCGCAGGAGATGGGATACAAGGCGCTCGCGCCGGTCGACCGGTTCATGGAGCGCCAGCGCATCCCGGTGATCGTCGGAACCGGGCTCGTCGTCGCGGCGGGGCTGCCGCTGCTCTATTGGCTGCAGTTCGACTTCAATCCGATCAATCTGCGAAGTCCCCAGGTCGAATCGGTCGGGACGTTCCTTGAATTGCGAAACGATCCCGCCCTCGGCGCCAACTCGATCTATGTGCTCACGCCGAACCGGGAGGCGGCGAAGGCCGATATGGAGCGGCTCTCCAAGCTGCCGCAGGTCTCGCAAGTCAAGACCATCGAGAACTTCATTCCCGGCGACCAGCAGCCCAAGCTCGCCGCCATCCGCCAGCTCGGCACCGTGCTCAATCCGGTGCTGCGGCCGGATCCCAACAAGAAGCCGCCGACCGACGCCGACAACGTCGCCGCGCTCAAGGGTGCGGTCGACGGCCTGAAACAGTCGGCCGGCACGCAGACGTGGCGCGGCGCCACCGCTGCCAAACGGCTCGCCGACGATCTTGCCAAGCTCGCCGACGGCGATGAAGCGTTGCGGGCGCGTGCGCACGCCGCCATGATCCCGCCGCTCAACACCGCGCTCGACGAGTTGCGGAACTATCTGCAGGCGCAACCGGTCACGCTCGAAACGCTGCCGCCCGAGATCGCGCACGAATGGGTCACCCGCGACGGCCGCTACAAGGTCGAGATCCTGCCGAAGGGCGACCCGAACGACAACGAGACGCTGCGCGAATTCGCGCGCGCGGTGCAGGAGGTCGAGCCGAACGCCACCGGCGGCCCAATCTCGATCCTCGAATCCGGCCGCACCGTGATCCGGGCGTTCTTCGAAGCCGGCTTCTGGGCGCTCGCCTCGATCACGATCCTGCTGTGGATCGTGCTGCGGCGTTTCGGCGACGTTCTGCTCACGCTCATTCCATTGCTCATGGCGGGCGTGGTGACGATGGAGCTGATGGTGATCTTCGGCATGAAGCTCAATTTCGCCAATATCATCGCGCTGCCGCTGCTGCTCGGCCTCGGCGTCGCCTTCAAGATCTACTACATCATGGCGTGGCGGGCGGGTCAGACCGACCTGTTGCAGTCGAGCCTCACGCGCGCGGTATTCTTCAGCGCCTGCACCACCGCCACCGCCTTCGGCAGCCTGTGGCTGTCGAGCCATCCGGGTACGTCGAGCATGGGCAAGCTGATGGCGCTCGCGCTGGTCACCACGATGATGGCGGCGGTGCTGTTCCAGCCGGTGCTGATGGGGCCGCCGCGCGAACGCGCCGAGGCGTGAGGTTCGACGGTTGCCGGAATAGACCGGCGCGCTGGTTCAGGACGCGGTCGGCGCCGGATTGTTCAAATCGACGAACACCTGACCGTCCCTGACCTCGGTCAGAAATGTCTTGAGATCGGTGAAGCAGGGCGCCTGCACCGCCTTGCCGCTCGGCACGTTGAACGCGCCGAAGTGCAGGCTGCATTCGACGACGTCGCCTTCGAGGATGCCGTCGCCGAGGTCGGCCCCGGCATGGGTGCAGTGCGCTTCGGTGGCGTAGAAGGTGCCGCCGATGTTGTAGACGGCCACGCGCTCGTCGCCGACCTCGAAGCTCTTGACGCTGCCGGGCGGGAGATCGGCGGCGGCGCAGACGGCAACGGGATTTTCTGCCATGACCTCTTGATCGCCGTGGACGACGTCCCGTGCTTTAACGGCCCATGCGAAAAGTGCAAGTGGGCGCCCGGAGGCCGACCGAGTTGACCCCATTTCGTGCGACCCTGTACGAGGATGGGCGATGACACCGAACCAAATCCCACGCGCAAGGAAACGCCGATGCCCAAGCTCGACCACCTGATCGAAGAACTCGTCACCGGAAACCGCATCCTCGCCCGCGAGGGGGTGGTGGATTCCTTCGGTCATATCAGCGTGCGGCATCCCGACAACCCGCAGCGCTACCTGCTGTCGCGCTCGCGCGCGCCCGATTGCATCGAGAAGGACGACATCATGGAATTCGCGCTCGACGGCACCCCCGTCGATGCGCGCGGGCGGGCGCCCTATCTCGAGCGCTTCATCCACGGCGCGCTCTACGAGGCGCGGCCGGACGTGATGTCGGTCGTGCACAACCACAGCGAAAGCGTCATCCCGTTCGGCGTCACCGGCAAGAAGATCAGGCCGATCTTTCACATGGGCGCCTCGATCGGGCACGAGGTCCCGGTCTGGGACTCGCACGATCATTTCGGCGACACCGCCTTGCTGGTCGAGAACATGGAGATGGGCCGCGACCTCGCGAAGCTGATCGGGTCCGGCGGCACCGCGTTGATGCGCGGTCATGGCGCGACCGTGGCGGGCAAGAATATCCGGCACGCGGTTTATATCTCGGTCTATCTCGAGGTGAACGCGCGGCTGCAAAAGCAGGCCATGGATATGGGCGAGGTCAAGTTCCTGCACGCCGGCGAGATCGACAAGGTCGCGGAGCGCACCGGTCCCTACGGCATCAACCGGGCCTGGGAGAACTGGTGCCGGCGCGCCGGCCGTCCGGTCCAGGCCGAGCAGGGGTGAGACCGTGTGGTCGTCATTGCGGGCCCGGCGTCTTCGCGCGGTCCCGGAACGACCGCCGCCAGCGACATTATTTCGCCGCTGCGTTCGTGCCCCGGGTGGGCCGGTATGCTATAGGGCATGGGAATTCGAGTGGGCCGAGTACACGGGCGAACCGTGCCGCGCGAGCAAGGCGGCCGGCCGCAGAGGGGACGATTGAACCGCCATGGCTGCCATAACCATGACGTCGGAACGGGTCGACGCGGGCGCACCGAAGGCCGCTGTCGCCAACGCCATCCTGGTGGTCGACGACATCGTCAAGCGCTTCGAGACGCCGGACGGCGTGCTGGTCGCGGTCGATCGCATATCGCTCACCGTGGCGCCGGGCGAGTTTCTGGGGATCATCGGACCGTCGGGCTGCGGCAAGTCGACCTTGTTCAACGTGATCGGCGGGCTGCTCGACGCCGATGAGGGCACCGTCAAGGTCGCCGGCGAGCAGGTCCGCGGCCCGCACGCCTCGATCGGCATGATCTTCCAGGAGGAATCGACCTTTCCCTGGCGCAACGTGATCGACAACGTGGCGTTCCCGCTGGAGATCGCCGGCCTGCCGAAGTCGGAACGTTACGACCGGGCCCGGCATTTCGTCGGGCTGGTCGGGCTCGACGGCTTCGAGCGGCGTTATCCGGCGGAGCTGTCCGGCGGCATGCGCCAGCGGGTGTCGATGGCGCGCACGCTCGCGGCGCAGCCGAAAATCCTGCTGATGGACGAGCCGTTCGCGTCGCTCGACGAGCAGACCCGGCTCCTGCTCGGCGACAAGGTGCTGCAGATCCAGCAGCAGCTCAAGCAGACGACGCTGCTGATCACCCACAACATCACCGAGGCGGTGCAATTGTCCGACCGCATCCTGGTGATGACCTACCGCCCCGGCAAGGTGAAGCGGATCGTGGACATCAAGCTGCCGCGGCCGCGCACCTCCGAGATCGTGTCGAGCGAGGCGTTCGGGCGCTACGTGGCGCAGATCTGGAGCGACCTGCGCGAGGAAGCGACCAAAGGGCTGCGCGAGGAGGAGAGCCAGAAGCTGCGCGAGGGCGAGAACCGATGAGCGTGGCCGCGACGCTGTCGAAGAACCGGTATGTGCCGGCTGTGCTCGGCCTCGGCTCGTTCGTCGTGTTCGTTGCGGCGGTGGAAATCCTCATCCGCGTCAACGTCATCAACCGCTACATCGTGCCGATGCCCTCCGACGTCATCGCCGCCTTTCCGCGCGTGATCGTCGAGGAGGACGTGCTGTCGCGCTTTTTGCTGACCGCGGGCGAAGCCTTCTCGGCCAGCATTCTGGTCACGATCTTCGGGGTCGCGGGCGGGGTGCTGCTCTACCGCTATCATCTCTTGCGGCTCGCCACCGAGACCTGGGTCGCGGCGGTGGCGGCGGCCCCGCTGGTGCTGATGTATCCGCTCTACCTCGTGATCTTCGGGCGCAGCGCGCTCACCATCGTGATGATGGGCTTCACCGCCGGGCTTGCTCCCATCATCCTCAAGACCCTCGAAGGGCTCGCCTCAACCCGGCGGGTGCTGATCAATGTGGGGCGCAGCTTCAATCTCACCCCCTCCCAGCAATTCTGGAAGATTCTGTTCCCGGCGGCGCTGCCGACCATCTTCGTGGGACTGCGGCTCGGGCTGATCTTCTCGCTCATCAACATCGTCGGGGTCGAGTTCCTGATCAATTTCGGCGGGCTCGGGCAACTTATCAACGAGCTTGCCGAGCGCTATGATCTCCCGGGAACCTATGCGTCGATCTGCTTCGTGATTCTGGTCAGCGTCTGCGTGTTCATCCTGATGGAAAGGCTCGAGCGATGGCTGAGACCGGTCGACTGACCTTGCCGGCGGTGAAGCCGATGCGGCTACCGCTGCACCCGGTCACGATGCTGCGCATCGCGATCATCGTTGCGGTTGTGGTGATCTGGGAGATCGTCTCCGCGTCGGGCTGGCTCTACCGCGACGTCGTGCCTTCGCTCGTTGCCATCGGCAAAACGCTCTATGCGACGCTCATGGATCCGACCTTCTATTTCCACCTGTACACGACGTTTTACGAGATCGGCATCGCCATGCTGATCGGCGGGCTGAGCGGGCTTGCCGTCGGCATCCTGCTCGGCGGCAGCAAGTTCATGTCGCGCGCCTACGAGGCCTATCTCTATTATCTCGGTCCCTGCCCGAAGATCATCTTCTTTCCGATCATGATCATGTGGTTCGGCGTCGGACCCGGCTCGAAGGTCGCGATGGGCGCGATCTCCTGCTTCTTTCCGGTCGCGCTCAATGCCGCCGGCGGCATGCGCGAGATCGACAAGGTGCTAATCCGGGTCGGGCGGAGCTTCCGCGCCAATACCTGGCAGATGGTGACCAAAATCTACCTTCCGGCCATGCGTCACCCGGTCATCAACGGGGTGCGGCTCGGTCTCGGCGTGGCGCTGATCGGCACGCTGCTGGCGGAGACCAAGCTGTCGAACCGCGGCATCGGATTCCTGGTCATCCAGGCCTATAGCATCTTCAACATGCCGCAGATGTACGCGCTGCTGATCATCCTGTTCGTAATCGCGATCGGCGCCAACACGCTCATCGGCCGGGTCGGCGGCCTCGACGACATCAAACGAGCCTGAACGCTCCCATCATCCGGTAGAGGTGTCCCATGGTTGCAGTTGCATCGGCGGCGAAGGCGCAGCCGCTTTCTCCCAATCTGCCGTCGCATCGTGATCCCTATTACGGCGGCAAATGGCAGAAGCCGAAGTCGGATCGTTATGTCGACACCATCAGCCCCGGCACCGGCGAATCGCTGGGCAAGGTGGTCGACGGCTCGGTGGCCGACGCGGAAGCCGCCATCGCCGCGGCCAAGGCGGCGTTCCGGGAATGGCGGAAGGTGCTGCCGCTCGAGCGCGCGAAGATGCTGCGCGCGATCGCCGACGTGCTGCGCAAGAACGGCGACGAGCTCGCCATGATCGACGCCGCCGATTGCGGCAATCCCTATGCCGAGATGGTGCGCGACGCCAATGCCGGCGCCGCTCAGCTCGATTTCTACGCCGGCCTGGTCACCGAGATGAAGGGCGCCTCGATCCCGATGGGCCCGGACGCGGTGAACTTTTCGGTGCGCGAGCCTTTCGGCGTGGTCGGCCGCATCATCCCGTTCAACCATCCGTTCATGTTCGCCGCCGGCAAGTCGGCGGCGCCGCTCGCCGCCGGCAACACCATCGTGGTCAAGCCGCCGGAGCAGGCGCCGCTTTCCTCGCTGCGGCTGGCCGAGCTGATCGACGGCATCCTGCCGCCGGGCGTGTGGAACCTGGTGCCGGGCGGCAAGGAGGTATCGGCAGCGTGCCGACCGGCCGCGCGGTGATGAGGGCGGCCTCCGACACGCTCAAGCCGGTGACGCTCGAGCTCGGCGGCAAGAATGCGCTGATCGCCTTCCCCGATGCCGATCTCGAGGCGGTCTCGGCTGCCGTGGTCGACGGCATGAACTTCACCTGGTGCGGGCAGTCCTGCGGCTCGACCAGCCGCGCCTTCGTGCACGAGAAGATCTACGACGCCGTGCTCGAACGGGTGCAGAACTCGGTCAAGCGCTACAAGCCCGGCATTCCGACCGACCCCAAGACCACCATGGGCTCGATCGTCAGCAAGGTGCAGTACGACCGTGTGCTGGGCTACATCGAGGCCGGCAAGCAGGATGGCGCGCGGCTGATCAGCGGCGGCAAGCGGCCGAGCGACCCGCATCTCGCCAAGGGCTTCTACGTCGAGCCCACCGTGTTCGCCGACGTGACCATGGACATGCGCATCGGCAAGGAGGAAATCTTCGGGCCCATCCTCTCCATCCTGAAATGGAGCGACGAGGAGAAGATGCTGGCGCAGGTCAATCAGGTCGAATACGGGCTGACTTGCTCGATCTGGACCAACGATCTCATCACCGCCCACCGCGCCGCGGCGGCGGTCGAAGCCGGCTTCGTCTGGATCAACGAGGTGTCCAAGCACTTTCTGGGGGTGCCGTTCGGCGGCTACAAGCAGTCCGGCGTCGGGCGCGAGGAGGGCATCGAGGAGCTGCTGAGCTTCACGCGCGAGAAAAACATCCACGTGAATCTGAAGCGGCGAACCGGCGGGCATTGATCCGATAGCACCCAAAGGCGCGTGATAAAGCATAGCTTTCGCCGAGCAAGCGGAGCAGCGCCGTGCCCACGCGCGGAGGAAAGCGCACGTGAGCCCCAATCGCGTAGGCAAACGCGCGTGAGGCCGTGCCTTATCCCGAGAGCGGCTTTCGCGCGATTGCCCACCCTACAGGGCTGAACGCGCCGCGCCCGGGACACGCCGTCGCACTACACCTTCGCCATCGCGCGAACCTCGCGCGGGAAGAGATCGTCGGCCGTCATTCGCCGATGGGTCACGCCCTGGTCGTGGCAGTAGCGGCAGAACGCGTCGATCGTCGGCCGGCTCGGCTCGACGCCGTAGGGAAACGGATCGGGGCCAAACTCCGCAGTGATCTCGTCGGCGATCGCCGCCGCCCAGGGGATCGGGATGCGCGCGCAGGTGAAATCGCGCAGCCGGTCGAAGCACCGGCGCTTGGCCTCGTCGAACGCCTTGTAGAGATTCATCGCGATCCACGGATGCTGCTCGAACACCGCGCGGCGAATGGTCATGACATGCATGATCGGAAAGACGCCGGTCTTCTTGAACAGCCGCTCCTCCTCGGCGCGGTAGTTCGGAAACAGCCGCGCCGCCTTGCCGTCGGACGCCGAAAATGCCGCGGGCGCGCGGGCGGAGATCACCGCATCGATCTCGCCGCTGGCGAGCATGGCGGAGAGACTGGCCTGCGGCCGTGCCTCGTAGCGGATGCCCGCCGGCAGCTTGAGCTCGACCTTCTCGGTGCGCCCCGGCTGGTCCACGCCGGCCTGCAGCCAGCGAATTTTCGCAAGATCGACGCCGTAGTCCTCGGCGAGGAAGCCGCGCACGTAGATGCCGGCGGTCTGCGCCCATTCGGGAATGCCGACCGCGCGCCCTTCCAGGTCCTTCGCGGTCGTGATGCCGCGGTCGCGGTGCACGTAGATCGCCGAATGGCGGTGAACGCGCGATGGAAAGACCGGGATCGCCACCATCGGCGCCGCGCCCTGCGAGGTGAGCGACGTGTACTTCCCGAGCGACAGCTCGGAGACGTCCCATTCGAGATTTCGGGTGAAGCGGAAGGTGATCTCCTCGATCGAGGGGAAGATCAGCGGCGTGAGCGTGATGCCGTCGGCGCGCACGATCCCTTGCGTGATCTCGCGCACGTGCTCGTAGTCGCTGATCGCGAGCGTGAGCTGCACCGATGCGGTCCCGCCGCTGGTGAGGATTTGCGGCGCGCGCAGCTCCGGCGCGGGCCGGCGCGCGGCCTCTTGTTCCGGCATGTCTCTTTGCGTTTCTTGGGCGGTCATCAAGCGCTCCCCGGTTGTGGCCCGGTATTGTTATTGGGCCGCGCGCGCCGCCGCAATGACCTCGTCGGCATGCGCCGGCGGTCCGCGTGTCCCGCGCGGCAAATGCTCGCAGCGCAGGCGAGGGCGGCGTGATCTTTGACAGGATTTTTGATAAGTGGTCTTTTTGCCCAACGAACAGCGACGAAAGTCCGGGAGTTGCGCCATGACGGCGACTTTTCTGCTGCGGCTGGTGGCGCCACTCGCAACGGCAGCTTGTCTCGCAGGCGGGCTCCCGGCGCAGGCGCAAGGCCTCAAGCCGTGGCGTCAGGCGCTGATCATCCCCAAGGCCGATGCCGGCTTCTTCCTGATGGCGGCCAAGCGCGGCTTTTTGGAGAGGGAAGGGCTCAAGCCCGATCTGCTCGAAGTGAAGGACGACCCGATCGGGATGAAGGCGCTGTTGTCGGGCGAGGTCGACAGCTACGAAGGCGTCGCCGGCGCGATCGCCGCCAACGTGCGCGGCGCCGACGTCAAGCTGCTCGGCTGTCCCTGGCACGCCGCGCCCTATGTCATCCTGGCGCGCTCCGGCATCGCCAGGATGGAAGACCTCAAGGGCAAGGCGATCGCCGCGTCGTCGCCCGGCACGCCGCCCGAGATGGTGGCGCGCGCCGCGCTCATGCGGTTCAATATCCCGCTCTCCGAGGTCAAGATTGCGCCGGTCGGCGGCGACCGCGACCGCTACAGCGCGCTGCTCGGCGGGGTGGTCGACGCGGCGGTGGTGTCCAACGAATATCTGCCGCTGCCGTCCGCCAAGGCCCTCAACGTGCTGCTGGAAGGCAGGGCCGTGCTGCCGCATTTCGTCCGCTTCTGCTTGATCATGACCGGCAAGACGCTCGCGGAGCGGCGCGAGGACGCGATCCGCTTCATGACGGCGCAGATCAAGGCGTTCCGCTACGCGGTCGCCCACCGCGACGAGACCATCAAGCTGGCGTTCGAGGCGACCGGCGCCAAGCCCGACGACCCGCGCCCGGCCTTCATGTTCGACGAAGGCGTCAAGCCGGGGGTGGTGGAGGCGGATTTTCCGATCCCGGTCGAGAACCTGGTCTGGCTGCAGGAGCAGATGGTCGCGCTCGGCCAGATCCCGAAGGCCGGCGACGTCAACAAGCTGATCGATCCGGACATCCGCAAGCAAGCGCTGGCGCGCATCGGCAAATGAGCAGCCGCCAACGATCGACCAAGATGCGGAGCGGGCATGGGTGAGGTGACCCTGCACGAGGTGTCGAAGCAGTTCACCTTGCGCGTGGGCGGCACGCCGCACACCGTGCAGGCGCTCAGCCGCGTCAGCTTCACCGTGCACGACGGCGAGATCGTCTCGCTCATCGGCCCGTCGGGCTGCGGCAAGACTACCGCGTTGCGTATCGCCATGGGCCTCGAAGTGGCGTCCGGCGGCAAGATCACGGTCGATGGCCGCGAGGTGAAGGGCTGCGGCCACGACCGTGGCATGGTGTTCCAGTTCGCCGAGCTGCTGCCGTGGCTCACCGCTCTGCAGAACGTCATGTTCGGCCTCGAGATGAAGGGCATGCGCGGCGCCGCGCTGCGCGATACCGCGACGCGCTATCTCGAGCTCGTCGGCTTGCGGGATTCGCTCGACCGGCGTCCGCATCAGCTCTCGGGCGGCATGAAGCAACGCGTGGGGATCGCCCGCGCGCTCGCCATCGATCCCAAGGTGCTGCTGATGGACGAGCCGTTCGGCGCGCTCGACGCCCAGACGCGCGAGACCATGCAGGCCGAGCTCTTGGACCTGCACGCGCGCACCCGCAAGACCATCCTGTTCGTCACCCACGATCTCGACGAGGCGGTGCTGATCGCCGACCGCATCGTGGTGATCAAGAACGGCATGGTGCAGGAGATCATGACCGTGCCGCTCACGCGGCCGCGGCCCGATCTCGGCATCGTGCGCGGCACCACCGAGTTCGCCGAAACCCGCTATCGGGTGTGGAAGGCACTGCATGCGCCCGGCGGCAAGCCGCACTAAGCGCGGGCGCGAGAGGAGAGATGGTCGACACCGTTGATCCGAGGCCGGCGCCCGCTGCCGGGGAGGCGCGGCCCGACGCTGCTCCCAAGCAGCGCGGCCCGGTGCCGAACTGGGTCATCACCGTCGGCTCGCTCGTCGTCCTCATCGGCGCCTGGGAAATCTTCGGCCGCGACGTCAATCCGGTGTTCGGTTCCTATCCGAGCGCCATCGCCGAGGCCGCGTGGCAGCTTGCCCGTTCCGGCAAGCTCTGGGCCGCCTTGCTCGACAGCCTGCGGCCGTTCGCGCTCGGCTATGCGCTCGCCATCGTGGTCGGCGTGCCGCTCGGGCTGATCACCGGCCGCTTCCGCGTCGTCGAGGCGGCGATCGGCATCTACATCACCGCCGGCTATGCGATGCCGCTGGTGGCGCTGGTGCCGCTGCTCATCCTCTGGCTCGGGCTCGGCTTCACCGTCAAGGTCGCGATCATTTTCCTCCTTTCGGTGTTTCCGATCTGCATCAACACCTGGCTCGGCGTCACCGCGGTGCCGAAGACCTTGATCGAGGTCGGCAAGTCGTTCGTGGCGTCCGATTCGGTCATCCTGCGCCGCATCATCCTGCCGGCGACGCTGCCCTATATTATGGCCGGCATCCGGCTGGCGGTCGGACGCGCCGTGGTCGCCATGGTGATCGCCGAGTTCTTCACGTCGATCTCGGGCCTCGGCGCGATCATCATCACCTCGGCCAACAATTTCGATACCGCGACCACTTTCGTGCCGATCATCATCATCATGCTGCTGGCGGTGGCGCTGAACTTCCTGATCGGCGCGGTCGAGCGCTGGGTGGCGCCGTGGCAGGCCGAGATCGCCGGACGGGATGAGTAGCTCGCTCCCGCAAGGCCCAGGCGCGCCGCTACGCAGGACGCGGTATAATGCTGGCAGCCTGAGAATACCGTCGCGCAGGAAGGGGAGAGTGGAAATGACGCCGTACTCTTACACAATTATCCTTGGCGATCGTGAGATGATGGCGCTCACCTGGGCACTCGCGCACTACCAGGCGGTATGCGAAGACGAGCTTGCGAACGGGATGGAGGTGCCATTCCGGGGGCACAGAGAAGCGATCAAAAAGATCAATGCCAAGCTCTTCGATCGAATCAACACCCCCGAGGGCACCTTCACGAAGGACGAGTTGGTCAGGAGGGCTCAGGAGGTTCACGAGGCGTCAATCACAAGAGCTAAAGGCCAAAGGAGGCGATGACTGATCGGCCGGCTGGGGGGGCCCGCGACACCGATGATCCATGTGCTCGAAGCTGACGGGGTCCGTCGATGTTCCATACTTACGTGCGGGCAGCATGCGGAAAAAACGTCGATTTCGACCGCGCGAGCTTTCTGATGGACCGGGACTTGTTGCAGCGGTCGATCGACGCCATGAAGCGTGAGCAGGTGACCGGGCCGCGTTGGGACACGACGCGTCGCGCGCAGTGGGTATGGGATCATTACTGCGCGCGTCACTCCGAAACATACGGCGGTTCCTTTCGTCCGGACGTTGATCCCGACTGGGACACCTAATTCATGGGCCGTCGCCGCGCGTCCGCAACTCACATGCTGCTGGCGGTGGAGTTGAACTTCCTGGTCGGCGCGGTCGAACGACGGGTGACGCCCTGGCAGGCCGAGATTGCCGGAAGGGATGAGTAGTCCACGGTCGCAGATCGGGTAGGCGAAGGCGCGCAATTGGCGCTGCGGAAGACGAACGCGATGAGGGTCGGACCGCGGGCGCGTCGCTTGCGCACAAAAGCTGCTCATCTTCGTCAATACTGTCGTTGCCCGCGGTACGGATCCCGTGGACACCAAAACTCGGCGTGATCTAATGGTTGTCAACCCACTCCAGTTAGGGGGCACGCTCGAATTCAATTTTGTGTCCGGCATTGAAAAGAAAGGATCTAATCTTTTCACAAAAGGTTTTGGCTTCGTCACTCATCGGGTACTTCGCCACAACCCTTATTACGAATGCTCTACCATTTGCGTTCGGGTAGCGTTGATATATCTCGCCGCTTTCAATGAACCCAACATACGCATTTATTTTCTCTTGAAGGAGAAACATGTGCAATTTATTGAATTGATCATCTCCAGTCCATTCAAGGTGATCTGTTATCAGTAGCATTATTTCGTCTGTTTTTGGGTCTAGCCCGATAAAATCGACGACATCTGTCTGGTCGATGGACATTTTAGTCGCTCCCTTGAGGACGAACTATTTTCACGCGATTTGGAGGAATTGCGGTACCGCGTGGAAAACTCGGTTTGCCTGCACCCACCACCGTCGCTCCGCCTTGCTCGATCTCTGGGAAAGCCTGCCGTTGGACGTGCGTAAGGCGCGCGGTCGCTGAGCCCTTACACTCAATACAAATTATCTCACCAGTCTGTGGGACACGACCGACGAAGTCCATTCTCGTTGTAATGCCGCTCTGTGTCCTCATCGTAATCTGAGGAGACAACTGTAGCCTGTGTCGTTGCTCGAACACTTGCCCCGTTTGTTGCTCAAACGCTTGACCCGCAAAGCGGTTCGCCGAAAGTTGTTCTGCTGCGGTAGCCGGGGCGCTCTTGAGAGGGCTTGCACGGCCCAGCAACTCCGCCACGGATTTCGCTGCAGTGCCGGCGAGGAAGCCAGCGCCGCTGGCGATCCCGGTCCGCCAGGGATCATACTGCTCCTGCACGCCAGCCTTGATGTTGAGGCCTTGCACGACCGAATCCGTACCCAGGTTGACTGCGCCCTGCTGCAGGCCGGCCTTGCCGAGACGCCAAAGCGCGTGTGCACCCTTAGCGCCGAGGCCGATCAAGCTCTCTGGGCTCAGTATTGCGCCACCCAACTGCCCGAGCGCCGCCGTTCCGAACTCGGCTGGATTTTCGAATAGACGCATGCGGTCGTAGCGCGCGAGATCGGCCGTTATCTGCCTATACTCCTTACGCAGATCGTCCCGCACACGCTTGTCATCGGGGCTGATCCGGTCCTCGTCGGGCGTCGACGCATAGTGCTGCAAGAGCGCGAGACGACCCGCACCGACCAGGGTGCCGCGGTAGTAGGCGTCCAAGGCATTGAGGCGCATTCGCTCGCTTAAGCCGGGATCGCTCGCATCGGCGTCAGTGTCGGGTGCGGACGAGGCGGATGGCACAGGTGCTGTCCGCCGTCCCCGTCGCCCGAGGCGCTCTGCAGCAATGCGGCGGGCATCTTCCGCAGCGCCGAATTCATTGACCGGCGAAACCTTCTCGGGGCTCAGACCGGGCGCGGGCGTCTCCCAAGAGCTTGGGTCTAGCGGCTCCGGAAAAAGTTGCGCCGCACGGTCGGCCGAGTGCGTCGGTACCGACTCCCAACTCGGTGCCTCCGCCACCCGCGAGAGGTAATAGGCACTGCCCGGCGTCGGCGCCGCGCTCGCGCGGGATGGTGGAGTCCCCCAGTACTTGGCAGAGTCGAGATGCTCTACTCGGGGTACGGACGGAAATATTGGCGGCAGCGCGGGTGGGATTGGCAGCGTCGAGGAGTCCCACAACGTCACGCCCGCCTCGTGCGGCCACGGATCGTCCCACGGTTGCTTGCTCGGCAGCGCGGGCGTCGCAGGAAGTCCGGCTTTGACGCCGAATGGCATGGCCGAGTGTACCCAGGAGGGATTTATTTGCTGCTTGGGCACGGCGAGCAGCCCGCCATTGGCCCCCTGCACCCAATCGAAGTCGTCTTGATTCCACAAAAAGGAACCGCCTTCGTCGCTAGTGCCGATTGGCGCGGCAGGCGGCGATATCGGCGGGGGCGGCAGGGCGGGTGTCGTGGGCTTTCCGGCATTCGCGCCGAACAGCATGACCGAGTGCAGCCACGAGGGGTCCATTTGCTGCTTACGCACGGCGAGCAGTCCGCCATTCGGCGTCTCCACCCAATCGAAGTCGCCTTGCTTGAACGAAAAGCCTTGCTCCCCGGTGTCGCTTGGCATGGCGGGCGGCGTCGGCGACGCGGTCGGGAATACCGGGGTGTGGTTCACCGTCGCGTCCGGCATCCATCGCGCCCATGTGTTGGGCCGCAGGTACCATTCGAGAGGGGGGTCTTGATCGTCCATGGCGAGTGCCTCCTTGGCGCGAAACGTCGCGCGTTGCAGGAAAAATCTGGAGAGTTGCAGGTGGGGGGCGCGATAACGCAACGCCTTGCGTCGCTTCGCGACAATCGACGAGCCAAGACCTGCGATCACTCGCGCGATCACACGGTCAGGCGGTGTTGATTGGTTAAAGGGCGCAACGGGTTGCGGTGTTGCGCCCTACGGACCGCCCGCGCGAATCAAAAAGCCCGTGCGGCGGAAGGCCGGCGGGCGCAGTTCGTCGAATCGCATTTCGCCAAATTACAGCATTGCTGTACGGATGTCAAGAGGGTGTCTGGGATCAGCACATAGGGCCAGCCCGCAACGCTATCGCGACGCCGCGTAGTGGGCGAGCGCGGTAAGGTCGGCGTCGGAGGCGCCGGCGACGGCGGCGCTCATCGCGGTGTCGGCGCCGGGGCGCGGGCTGCCGCGATACGACTTCATCGTGACGATCAAATAGTCGATGCGCTGCTTCGCCAGCCGCGGCATCTGGTCCTGTCCGACCAAGGTCGGCAGGTGGCAGGACCCGCAGCGCCGCGCGGCGGCAAGCTCGGCCCCGCGCTGGACCAGCGACGGATCGATCGGCTCGCCGCTCGGCTTAGGCGGGAGCTTGGCGAAGTGGTTGGACAGCGCGTCGAGCTCCTCGTCCTTGAGATCCTTGACGAACGGCGTCATCACCTCGATCCGGCGCACGCCCTCGCGCATCAGGAGCAGCTGGTTCAGCACGAAGAATTCCGGCTGGCCGGCGAGCGATGGGATGTTCTCCATGCGCGAATTGCCGTCCTCGCCATGGCAAGCGCCGCAGAGCTGGATTCGCTCGGCGAGCGGCATGCTCTGGGCGAATGCGGCGCCAATGCAGAAAATGGCGGCCGCCAGCCCGAGGACCGACGGCCGCCACCAATTCGAGATGGCGAGCATCACGCCATCACTTCTTCTTCGCCTGTCCTCCTTGCGCAGCGGCGTAGGAGATGCGGTAGGTCGCACCGTTCTGCTCGTCGGAAACCAGCATCGAGCCGTCCGCCAGCTGCAGGACATAGGTGGGCCGGCCGTAGAACTCGTTCTTGCCGTCGTCGAGGAGACCGGTCATGAACGGCTCGATCTTGGCGGTCGCGCCCTGCGTCCTGGCAAGCACCACGTCATAGCCGTTCTTCTTCTCCCGGTTCCACGACCCGCGGCGGGCAATGAAGCCGACGTTCGCGTAGGTCTTGGGGAACATGCTGCCGGTGTAGAACTTGATGCCGAGCCCGGCGACATGCGCTCCCGTCAAGGCGGCCGGCAATATCACGCCGGCGCACGGGTTTGGCCGCTTGATGTCCGGATCGGGAATGCCGTTGGCGTGGCAATAGGGGAAGCCGAAATTGGCGCCTTCCTGATCCTTGGGAATCCGGTTGAGCTCGTCCTGCGGGCCATCATTGCCGGCCCAGTCGCGGCCGTTGTCGGTGAACCACAGCTCCTTCGTCACCGGATGCCAGTCGAAGCCGACGGTGTTGCGGATGCCGCGCGCGACGATCTCCATGCCGGTGCCGTCGGCGTTGTAGCGGCGGATCTGGCCGTGGGTGCCGGGGTTGACCTCGCAAATGTTGCAGTTCGAGCCGACCTGCACATAGAGCTTGCCGTCGGGCCCGAACGCGACGTACTTCCAATTGTGATGGATGGTGTCCGGGAGATCGAACCTCTCCGTCAGCTCGACCGGCTGGCCGGGATTGTCGAGCTTGTCCTCGATGTTGTCGTAACGGAACACCTTGTTGATAGCGAACACGTAAAGCGCGCCGTCCTTGAACGCCAGCCCGTTGGGCTGGGTCAATCCCGTCAACAGGGTCTTGACCTCGCGCTTGCCGTCCTTGTTGGCGATGGCATAGACGCGGCCGATCAGCCGCGTGCCCATGAACATGGTGCCCTTGTCGCCCATCACCATCGTGCGCGCGGCCGGATGGCCGTGCGACCAGACCTCGGCCTTGAAGCCGGCCGGCAGCTTGAGCTTGTCGACCGGGATCTTCTCGAGCGCCGTCACCGTGGGCGGCGTCGGATGGGGCCTGAGGTTGCTGTCCTGATTGCTGGCAGCCGGCTTCGATTTGTCGAGCGGACTAAAGCCGGGCGGCGCCTGGGCGATCGCCGCCCCCGCGGCGGTCACCAATCCAAGGACTCCGGCGAGCAGTAGGCTGCGCCGATACGACAGAACGCTGGTCATGCGATCCTCCCTGTTCTGGAAGCTAGTCGCGAAAAGGGGACGCGGTTCCCCAGGCCGAGTTGGGCTGGCTTCCTTGCGCAGCAGTCTCCAATATGCCCCTCCCGAGTGCAACGGGGACCCGTCATCCGACTACGCTCCAACTGAATGATGCCGATACGGTGGCGAAAGCGACTTTACAAGCTCAGAAACCGGATCGAGCGCGCCTTCGGGCACCTCAAGATCAATCGCGCCATCGCAACTCGGTACGACAAGCTTGCGAACAACTTTCTTGGAATGCTCTACCTTTGCTATCGCTCGCATGTGACTCAAATTTGTCCACACGGCCTCGTCAAGAATGCGTGCCGGGCGATATGCCAACGTCCGCTTCTGGCACTGAGCGTAAGTTCCGTGGCGTCGCGCTAACGGCTGCTCTCGAATGCAGGACAACCGCTCGCTCAACGTGCGCGCGCGATGAAATAGGCGAGATCGAGAATTTGCGCGTCGTTGAGCGGATACATGACCTCCGCCATCGACGCATCATAGCCTCGTCGTATGTTGGTCTTGTATTCATGCAGCGTCTTGACGAGGTAGTCCTCGCGCTGGCCGGCCAGCCGCGGAACATTCTCCTGGCCGGCAAGATTCTGGTGACAGAAATTGCATCGATGCTGCTGGATCAATACGCGCGACCTTTCCATGCGGGCGTCGTCAGCGGGGCCTTCGACGGGCGGCGGCTGCGGCAGCTTGGAAACGATATCCGCGAGCTTGCGCAATTCGTCATCAGTCAGCCCCTTCGTCGCCTCGTTCATAACCTCGACGACGCGCTGCCTTTCCCGAAACATGTAGAGCTGGATCAGGAGATAGAACGCGGGCTGCGCGCCGAGCGAGGGCACCTCGGGGTTTTCCGACTGTCCCTTCTCGCCGTGGCAGGTGAGGCACAGAGTCAGGCGCTCCTGGAACGTCTGTGCGCAAACCGGAAGCGCGGCCAACCCGGCGAGCGTCGCCCCGACCGCCACGCTGCGCATGGGTGTTTTCGCCCAAATGTGTCGCATACAGAAAAAGTCGAGGGCGGCGTACCGCCCTCGCCCGCATCGACGATCAGCGGCCGGCCACGCCCCCGGTGCCGTAGCTGACGCGGTAGACCGCGCCGTTGTAGTCGTCGGAGACGAGCAGTGAGCCGTCTTTCATGACCAGCACGTCGGCCGGCCGTCCGAGGTAGTTGTTGTTCTCGATGAACCCGGTGATGAACGGCTCGACCGACTTGACGGTGCCATCCTTGTTCAGCTTCGCGATCGCGATGTCGCCGCCGAACTTCACCGTCCGGTTCCACGAGCCGTGGCGGGCGATCAGGATCGCGCCGCGATATTCCGCCGGGAACATGTTGCCGGTGTAGAACCGCATTCCGAGCGGAGCCGCATGCGGCCCGAGCAAGGCGAGCGGCTTGGTGAACTCGTCGCAGGAACGACCCCACCCGAATTCCGGATCGGGAAGGTTGCCCTGGTGGCAGTACGGGTAGCCGAAATTATCCTTGCCCGGATTGGCCAGCCGATTGAGCTTGTCCTGCGGGAAGTCCTCCGACAGCCAGTCGCGGCTGTGCTCGGTGAAGTAAAGCTGCTTCGTCACCGGGTGCCAGTCCATGCCGACGATCTGCCGGATGCCGCGGGCGACTACTTCGGCACCCGTGCCGTCGAGATTGATGCGCCGGATCTGCGCATGCGCATCCGACGGCATGCAGATGTTGCAGGGTGCTCCGACCTGGAAATAGAGCTTGTTGTCGGGCCCGACGGTAAGATACTTCCAGCCGTGCGGCTCGTCCTTGGGCAAGTCGCTGTAGATCACGGTGGGCTTCGGCGGATTGTCGAGCTTGTCTTCGATCTTCTCGATCTTCGAGATTTGATATAGCTCGGCGATGTAGAGCGTGCCGTTGTGGAGCACGATGCCATTTGGCCGATGGAGGCCAGAGGCGATGACCTTGACCTCGCGCTTTCCGTCCTTGTCGACGATGGCATGGATCTTGTCTTTGATACGGCTGCTGACGAACACCGTACCTTTGTCGCCCAGCCGCAGCGTCCGCGCATTATCAACGCCGCTCGCGTAGAGCTCGATCTTAAAGCCCTTGGGCAGTTTGAGTTTCGCGGTCGGCAATTTGTCGGCCGCCGTTGGAATCGGCGGCGGCGCGACCGGGGCGAGCTTGGTCATGCCCTCGGTCACGTTCTCAGAACGTCCTTGCTGCCACGACGGTGGCGGGGTCGGGGCCTGCGCAGCCGGGGCGGGCGCGGCCGGCTGTTGCGCGGTCGCGGGCCAAGCAATGGCACAGAGACCGGCGAAGGTTCCCGCAAGCAGCAGGCTTCGCCCGGTGGCAGAGCGTGGGGTCATGATATTCCTCCCTGATGCGGAAGTCCGTTTCTTGCGTCTGCCGCGACCGCGAACGGCCGCCGGCAGCAGCGCCGGACAGGCTTCCTTGGCCGGCAGTGTCCGACATTTTGCCCCCGGCGTGCAATCGCAATCCCCCAGGCGATCAGGGAGGCCTCTCACATTCTATTGAAGGGATTTTTCTGTTTGAGGGAATTTTTCCGGCGTTGGAAAGGGCGCTGTCCTTTTACATCCGTCGATATTCGTACGGTGCATCCTCCCGCACGGCCGCCAGCGCCGCCACTCGACCGTGCTCGGGCGACAGATGACACACCGGGTCGGCCGCCGCGGCATCGCCGGTGAGCGCGAAGGCCTGGCAGCGGCAGCCGCCGAAATCCTGCTCGCGGCGCGGGCAGCTCACGCAGGGCTCCTTCATCCAGGACGTGCCACGGAAGGCGTTGAAGGCCGGCGAGTGCGCCCAGATCTCGGCGAGCGAATGCTCGCGCACGTTCCAGAATTCGAGGCCCGGAATCGACTCGGCGGCGTGGCAGGGCAGCACCTTGCCGGCCGGCGTGACGTTGAGCGAGCGCCGGCCCCAGCCGCCGACGCAAGGCTTCGGATAGCGCGCGTAATAGTCGGGCACGACGGCGTCGATCACGATGCGGCCGTGGTGGCGCGCCCGCAGCTCCTCCACTAGCGCCGCGGCGCGCTCGACCTGCTCGCGCGTCGGCATCAGCGTGGCGCGGTTCTTGATCGCCCAGCCGTAATATTGCACGTGCGCGATCTCGACCCGACTGGCGTCAAGGGCGATCGCGAGATCGACCATCTCGCCGATGCGCTCGATGTTGGCGCGGTGCATGACCGCGTTGACCGTGAGCGGCAGGCCGAGCCGGACTACCTCGGCGGCGAGCGCGCGCTTCCTCGCGAACGCGCCGTCATAGCCGGCGATGCGGTCGGCGGATCTCTGCTCGCTGTCCTGGATCGAGATCTGGACGTGGTCGAGGCCGGCCGCCGCGAGGGCGCCGAGCGTCTTCTCGGTGATGCCGACGGCGGAGGTGATGAGGTTGCTGTAGAGCCCAGCCGCATGCGCCGAGGCCGTGATGTCCACGAGATCGCGCCGGGCGCCCGGCTCGCCGCCCGACAAATGCACCTGCAAGACCCCGAGTGCCGCCGCCTCGCCGAAGACGCGGGCCCAGGTCGCGGTGTCGAGCTCGCCTTCGCGGGGGTCGAGCGCGAGCGGATTGGAGCAATAGGGGCAGCCGAGCGGGCAACGGTGGGTCAGCTCGGCGAGCAGGCCGAGGGGTTTGTGCAAGATGGGGGTAGCCGACGCTGCCATGGGACACACAGGCCTTCACGTCCTAGCTGGCTAGTCCGACCTTATCACAATTCCAGGAGCCGCTTGTCCGCCAGCCCACGCAGCAGCGCGGTCACGTCGGCGAGGATCTTCTCACGCGGCGCCGAATAGGTCTTCACCAAATCGTCGATGATCTCGCCGAACGTCGCCTCGCCGGTGCAGCGCTTGACGATCTCGGCCGCGATGGCGTCGGCCTTGAACACCCGCTCGGGCGCCAGCAGCACCCAGCCGCCCTGCGCCTCGTTGTGGACGAGCCGCACGCCGCGCGGCAGCCGCGGGCGCGCATCGGCGGCGATGGCAGCGGGGGCGCTCGGCTCGCTCACGGGTTCGCCCCTATTCTTTCGGCACGAAGGCGCCGGGCGGGACGTGCTTGGGCGCCACATAGGCATGGTAGAGCGCATCGAGCATCGCCCATAGCACGTCGCACTTGAACTCGAGCGCTTGCAGGACCGCCTGCTGCGCATCCGGCGTCTTGGCGTGGCGCTTGACGTAGTCGAGCGCGAAGTCGGAGTCGCGCTGGGCGAGCGGCGGCCGCTTGGAGAAGTAGGCGAGCGTGTCGGCGCTGACGAAATCGTAGCCCTTGAGCATGCCGTCGAGTCGCTCGCTGATGATTTGCGGCGAGAACAATTCGGTGAGCGAGGAGGCGACCGCCTCGAGCAGCGACTTGTCGCGGACGAAATGGACGTAGGCCTCGACCGCAAAGCGCGTCGCCGGCAAGAGGCCGGCGAGCGAGATCACATAGCCGCGCTCGAGCCCGAGCCCGTCGGTCAGCTCGAGCCAGCGCGCGATGCCGCCGTCGCCTGCGCTCTCGCCGTCGTGGTCGACCAGCCGGCTGCGCCATTCCCGGCGCAGCGCCGGATCGTCGCAGCGCGCGATCAGGCTCGCATCTTTCACCGGGATCATCGCCTGGTAGTAGTAGCGGTTGAGCGCCCAGGCCTGGACTTGGCCCTTGGTGCACTTGCCGCCGTGCAGGAGCGCGTGGAACGGGTGCAGGCGGTGATAGCGCCGCGCGCCGATGTCGCGCAGCCGCGCTTCGAGCTCGTCGGGCGGCAAGGGCGTCACAGCGCGATCTCCATCCCGTCCTCGGCGATCTCCCAGCCGCCGCGCTCGACCGCGGCGCGCTCGGGCGAGCCGGCGACCAGGATAGGATTGGTGTTGTTGATGTGCACGTAGATGCGCCGCCTCCCGATATTGCCCAGCGCGGCGAGCGAGCCGTCGGCGCCGTCGATCGGCATGTGTCCCATGCGGCGGCCGGTCTTACTGCCGGTCCCGCTCGCGATCATCTCGTCGTCGCGATAGAGCGTGCCGTCGAAAAAGACCACGTCGGCACGCGCGATCCGCTCCCGCATCGCCGCGGTGACGGCGGCGGCCCCCGGGATATAGGCGATGCGAGCGCCGCCCGCCGAAATCTCCACCCCGACATTCGATGGCGTCTCGCTGGCGGTGTCGGGGTTCTGGCCTTCGAGATAGAGCGGGAGCTTGCCCGGCACCATGAACAGCTCGGCCGCAAGCCCGCCCGGAAGCGGCAAGAATTCGCCCGGAGTTGCCGTCCGGCGCGCCACCAGCTCAGGTGCGAGCGCGCCGAACATGGGGTTGTCGGCGAGCGCGGCGAGGGTGGCGTCGGTCGCGCAAATGGTGAACGGCTCGCGTTCGCGCAGGCTGAGCAGGCCGGCGACCTGATCGATCTCGGCGCCGGTGAGCACGACCGCGTTGATCGGGCTGCCGCGCGTGCCCTCGCGGGGATAGAGCGCCTTCGCGCGCCGAAGCTGTGCCGGCAGGTCGGGGGATGCGTTGATCAGGACCCAGTCTTCGCCGTTGGCGGACACCGCGAGGCTCGCCTGGCTGCGCGGCCGCACGCGCGCGTCACCGGCCCACGCCAGGCAACACACCGGGCAACGGCAATTCCATTGTGGAAAACCCCCACCCGCCGCCGAGCCGAGCACGATGGCGGTGAGGCGTCCCATCCGGGACTAGGACGAGACGGCCGCGGTCAGAACTCGGCCGGCAGGTAGCCGTTGATCTCGAGCCCGATGCAGATTTCGACGAGGGTTGGCGTGGTCCAGGCCATTGGTCGTTCCCTTGCGATACGCCGCCGGTCTAACGCCAGCGGGTGAGAAAACGTCATAGGGTAAATCGGCTTGGCCCGGCGCGCAAGCACCCCGGGTGAAGGGGCGGCCGCGGTGCCGGAGGACGGCGCCACCGCTGCGCGGGCAACTGCCCACTTGCGAGTCGGACCGTCACGGGTCCGATTGTGCAAAGAAAAACCGGACCCTTGCGGGTCCGGTAATAGTTCGTCGGCGCGGGGGCCGACAATCACCTTCCAGAGGGGAACAGCTGTCGGCTTGTCGGTTGCAATCTGGGAGGATGGGCAACCGGTCGCCGCCAGTGACTCGCACTCTACAGAGGCAGTTTCCCCAGACAATACAAAGGGTCGCATGCCAGCCATGCGGAGGTCGCAACCGAGTGAATGGATGATGCGATCGGGTGCTGCGGCTGACGTTCCGACCCGGCCAGCGCGTCCGTCACAGCTGTCGTCGACAGAACCGGCGCGCCCTCAAAAATGCCAGCGCTGCGCCTTCGACACCAGGAAGTCGCGGAATACCTGCACCCGCGCGACCGATTTGAGCTCCTCCGGATAGGCGAAATAGGCGTCGAGCGAGACCGTGTCGGAGTCGCCGAACAGCTGCACCAGCCCGCCGTTCTCCTCCACCAGATAGTCCGGCAATAGCGCAATCCCGATGCCGCGCTGGCAGGCGCGTTGGACGCCGAGAATGTTGTTGATGGTGAGGATCGGAGTGCGCGGGCCCTTGCCGTTGCGCGCGACCTCCGTCAGCCAGCGCCGGTTCTCGAAGTAATTGGGCACCACCGTGCCGCCGAGCAGCAACACGCGATGCTTGTCGAGATCATCGAGCGTCTTCGGCGTGCCGAAGCGCTTGAGATATTCCGGCGAGGCATAGGCATGGAAGCGCACCGAGAACAACTTGCGCTGGATCAGGTCGGGCTGCGTCGGCTGGCGCAGCCTGATCGCCACGTCGGCCTCGCGCATGGCGAGATCGAGCTCCTCGTCGCTCGTGATCAGCGTGATGTGGATGTCGGGATAGAGGTCGATGAACTCGCCGAGCCGCGGGGTCAGCCAATGCAGGCCGATGCCGGGCGAGGTCGACACCTTGAGCTCGCCGTTCGGCCGCTCCTTGCTGTCGGTGAGCTTGGCGCGCGCCGCCTCGAGCTTCATGAACACGTCGTGGGCGGTGCGGTGCAGGAGCTCGCCCTGCTCGGTGAGGATGAGGCCGCGCGCATGGCGGTGGAACAGCGAGACGTTGAGCTCCTGCTCGAGCGCCGAGACCTGCCGCGACACCGCCGATTGGGAGAGGCCGAGCTGCTCGCCGGCATGCGTGAAGCTGCCGGCTTCGGCGGCGGCGTGGAAGACCTTGAGCTTGTCCCAATCCATGACCCAAACCTGCTCCCGCCTCGATCGGGCGGCGACGTCATTCGAACACTATCGTGTCACTCGGCCGCGATCCGCGGCTCCGCCTCGCCCTGCGCGGCGAGAAAGCGCTCGGCCTCGAGCGCGGCGATGCAGCCTTGTCCCGCCGCGGTCACCGCCTGGCGATAGACGTCGTCGGTGACGTCGCCGGCGGCGAACACGCCGGGCACGGATGTCGCGGTCGAGGGGGCGGTCACGATGTAGCCGGAGGGCTTCATCTCCAGTTGGCCAGCGAACAGCTCCGAAGCCGGCGTGTGCCCGATGGCGATGAACACGCCGTCCGCCAGCATCTCGGTGAACGCGCCGGTTTTGACGTTGCGGAGAATGGCGCCCTTCACCTTCATGGGATTCTCGGCGCCCGCCACCTCCTCGAGCACCGTGTCCCAGAGCACCGAAATCTTCGGGTTCTTGAACAGCCGGTCCTGCAGGATCTTTTCGGCGCGGAAGCTGTCGCGCCGGTGCACCACCGTGACCTTGGAGGCGAAATTGGTGAGGAACAGCGCCTCTTCGACCGCGGTGTTGCCGCCGCCGACCACGATCACTTCCTTGTTGCGGTAGAAGAAACCGTCGCAAGTGGCGCAGGCGGAGACGCCGTAGCCCTTGAACTTCTGCTCGGAGGGCAGCTCCAGCCAGCGCGCCTGCGCGCCGGTGGCGATGATCACGCTGTCGGCGAGATAGCGGTCGCCGGAATCGCATTCCAGGCGGAACGGCCGGTGTGCCAGATCCACCTTGCTCACGTGGTCGGTGACGATCCTGGTCCCGACATGCTCGGCCTGCTTCTGCATCTGCTCCATCAGCCACGGGCCCTGGATGACCTCGGCGAAGCCCGGATAGTTCTCGACGTCGGTGGTGATGGTGAGTTGGCCGCCGGGCTGGATGCCCTGGATCAGCACCGGCTCCAGCATGGCGCGGGCGGCATAGATCGCGGCGGCATAGCCGGCCGGTCCCGAGCCGATGATGACGACTTTCGCGTGGGTGGTCTTGCCCATGGATAGCGATTCCCATGTGGAAGGTGATTCTTGGGCGCGGCCGAAAGCACGGCATCGGCCGGCAGCCACAGCCAATCTAGAGTTTCGTCCGAGCTATGCAAGATATGCAGACCAGAACGCCACAGCATCGTGATTGCAGCCGCGCTGCTTCCCCACCATGATACCACCGCTGCGCAATAATGTTTCGCGAGAGCGGAAAATCGGCGTAAATCTGATGCCGGCGAGCCGCGCCCCTCGATCGGGACGGTGGCAGGCGCAGCCATCGGGGAGGCCGCCCGTGCCCGCGCGTCTGGACGCCATCGACCAGCAGATCCTGAAAGAGCTGCAGGAGGACGGCCGCATCACCAACGTGGAGCTTGCCCGCCGGGTCGGCATCTCGGCGCCGCCCTGCCTGCGACGGGTGCGGGCGCTCGAAGAGGCGGGCTACATCAAAGGCTATCGCGGGCTGCTCGACGAGAAGCTTCTGGGCTTCGAGGTCACCGTCTTCGCCATGGTGCATCTGAGCAGCCAGGCCGAGGCCGATCTGCGTGCCTTCGAGGATTTCGTGCGCGCCCAGCCGCTAGTGCGCGAATGCTGGATGCTCTCGGGCGAGATCGACTTCATCCTCAAATGCGTGGCGCCTGACCTGAAGACCTTCCAGGCCTTCGTCGCCGAGCTCACCGCGGCGCCGCACGTGCGCAACGTTAAGACCGCGTTGACGCTGCGCAACTCGAAGGACGCAGCGATCGTGCCGATGGAAAGGCTTTCCGGTCATCCATCGGCAGGATGAACCCTAATCATCGACGACGCGACGAATGGAGCGTATCGGCGCCGGCCCACGGCCGCGCCGGTGGCTCCTTTGCGCGGAGGCTTCGATGCGACAGCGCTGGTCGAAGAAATTCCTGGTCGGTGTGGCCGTCGCCGCGGCGGTTTTGGCGATGGCGGTACCGAAGCGGGCGCATGGCGCCGCACCGGTCGCGCCCCGTTGCCATTATCACCATGGCTTCGCCCAACCGGCGGTGCCGAATTCGCCTCGTATGGACTAACCTCGGTCCGATCCAGCAACTCGGAGCGGTCCGAGCTCATTCCGCCACGGCGCGTGTATTTGCGAAG
>WNFV01001310.1_pt1 | contig 34083 bp, 33 predicted proteins | sample 5400101 | NCBI WGS metagenome assembly WNFV01 (sample SAMN13153361, study PRJNA577476) | soil metagenome | isolation source: 115 cm soil or saprolite under grassland replicate 1 | place: USA:California | collected 2016-06-15 | reverse complement strand
GCTGGCGGCGCCACGACCACGCACCTGCCGATGCGCGAGCTGCTCGGCGGCCCGCGGCCACAGCCCCCGCTGGACAGCCACCCGTCCCGTCGCGCCGTCGAGGAAAGAGGACGCCATGGGCGTGAGCACGCTGGACACCGCCCACACCACCGAGACTACCGAGCGTCCCGACTTCGGCGCGCTGGTATTCACCTACCGGCAACGTGGCACGGGCTCGATGACTCGGGACCGTGCTGTCCGAACGGCATGGAATGCTCTCGCGGCGCGGAGCGATCTGTGCTGTTTGAAGTAGAGGAGTCCGCTTGTCCCTAATACCCTGCGCGCATGACGGGCGCCAACGTCCGGATATGGTCACCTGCGCTGAGCGCTGCGACCGCTTTCCAAAGTGTTGCCCACCGCGATCCGCCCAGCTCCGCGAGGCGATTGCAGCGCAGTTCCGGGCGGGCGCGGTTGAGCGCGACACGATCGCGGCGGTGCTCGCTACGCTGGAAGCCACGACCGATGCAGACAACGAGCGCCGGGAGCAACCGGGACGCGACGGACATAGCCCTGGTGTTGCGGAAGGGTCGAGAAGGCGACCAGGGTCCCCGGGCTGAGCTGCCCGCCCCGCGAATAGGTCAGCCCGGCGACCAGGTAGACCAGCGCGGGCGTGATCGAGAAGAAGGTGGAGACGGTGGCGAAGAACGACCGGCCGATCATCTGCTGGCGCACCTGGAGGCGGGCGAGGCGCTCGTTCTGCTCGGCGTAACGCTCGCTCTCGGCCCGCTGGCGCCCGAAGACCTTGGCCAGCAGCATCCCGGAGACCGACAGCGTCTCCTCGGTGATGGCGCTCATCTCGGTCAGCGCTTCCTGGGTCTGGCCGGTCACCCGGCGGCGCGCCTGCCCGACCCGCCTGGTCAGGTAGACGAACAGCGGCATCAGGAACAGTGAGAGAAGGGTGAGCTGCCAGCTCAGCACCAGCATGGCCACCAGCGTGGAGATCAGGATCACCATGTTCGACAGCGCGCTCGAGGCCGTGTCGGTGATGACCGTCTGCAGGCCGCCGACGTCGTTGGCGAGCCGGGACTGGATCTCGCCGGTACGGGTGGCGGTGAAGAACCGCAGGGGCATGCTCTGGAGGTGCTCGTACAGCGCGGCGCGGAGGTTGCGCATCACGCTCTGGCCGACCGAGTTCGTCAGGTAGGTCTGGTACACACCGACCAGGCTGGACACGATCGGGATGGCGATCATCGCGGCGACCAGCGCGACCAGCAGCCCGAGCCTGGGCTGGGGGGGCGGGCCGAACAGCGCCTTGTCGAAGGTCGCTCTGATCAGCAGGGGGTTGGCCACTCCCAGCCCGGCGGTCACCAGGATCGCCAAGGTGACGACCGCGACCTGCCGGCGGTAGGGCACGAACAGGCGCACCGCCCAGCGCAGCAGGCGCCGGTCGCTCATCGCCGCCCGCAGGCTGCGCTCCGGCTCCTCGCCCCCACCACGCATCCCACTGCCGCCGTACCAGCCGCGCATCGCCATGCCCGCTCCTCAGCACGCTCCTCGTCACCGGGTCCCACTGTAGCCACGGCTCAATCCTTTCGGCTGCCCTCCTCCCACCGCACGCACGCGAGGAAGGTACGGACTCCGCCGGCGGCTCGCGCTCAGGCGGGATAGACCGTCACCTCCGTGGCCTTGGCCGCGGCCCAGACCTGGCCGCCACCCGCCAGGCGCAGCTCGCTTGCCGCCGCCGGGGTGACCTCGGCGACCAGCGGCACCACGCCGGCCAGGCGCACCCGCACCCGGTCGCCGACCAGGTCGAGCGCCTCGGGCGTACCGGGCCAGACGTTGCGCGGGGTGCCGTCGGGGCGCGTGCGGTGCAGGGCGACCGCGCGCGGATGGAGGACGCAGAACACCTCGCCGTCGTGCGCCTCGGCGGTGATGAGCGCGGCGCCGCCGGGCAGCTCGACCCGGGTGCCGGTGGCGCGCCCGCGCAGCAGGTTCAGCCCGACCAGCTCGGCCACGTAGCGCGAGCGCGGCCGTGCGCTGATCTCGGCCGGCGCGCCCGCCTGGCTGACCCGGCCACCCTCCAGCACGACCAGCCGGTCGGCCAGGGTCATCGCCTCCACCGGGTCGTGCGTGACCAGCACCCTGGTCCCCTGGTAGGCGGCCAGATGGCGGCGCAGGTCGCGGCGCAGCTCGACGCGGGCGTAGGCGTCCAGCGCGGCGAGGGGCTCGTCCAGCAGCAGCAGCCGCGGGCTGGTCGCCAGCGCGCGCGCCAGCGCGACCCGCTGCGCCTGCCCCCCTGACAGCGCGCGCGGCCGGGCGCCCGCGTAGCCCTCCATGCCCATGCGGGCGAGCCATTCCGCGGCCTGCCCGCGCGCGGCGGGGCGCCGGACCCCGCGGGCGCGCAGCCCGAAGGCGACGTTGTCGAGCACCGACAGATGCGGGAACAGCAGGTAGTCCTGGAACACCATGCCGATCGGGCGACCCTCGGCGGCGACCCGCACGCCGGCCAGCGGGTCCTCGAGGACCTGCCCGTCCAGCACGACACGACCACCCTGCATCGGGATCAGCCCCGCCAGGACCCGCAGCAGGGTGGTCTTCCCGGCCCCGTTGGGCCCGAGCAGCACCAGCAGCTCGTCGGTGGCCACTTCCAGCTCGGCATCCAGCTCCAGCGGGCCGAGCGTCACCCTAACCGCCGCCTCGAGGCTCATCGGGCGCGGCTCATGCCGTGGGGAACCAGCGGTCCCGCAGGATGACCAGGACCGCCAGCGAGACCGCCAGCAGGATCAGGCTGAGCGCGATCGCCGCATCGGTGTCGGTCTCCAGCGCCAGGTAGACCGCCAGCGGCATGGTCTGGGTGGAGCCAGGCAAGTTGCCGGCGAAGGTGATCGTGGCGCCGAACTCGCCCAGCGCCCGCGCCCAGCACAGCGCCACGCCCGCGCCGAGCGACGGCGCGATCAGCGGCAGCGTGACGCGCCGGAACACCAGCCAGCGGCCGGCGCCGAGGGTGGCGGCGGCGTCCTCGAAGCGGCGGTCCATCGAGCGCAGGCCCGCCTCGACCGTGACCACCAGGAAGGGCAGCGCCACGAACGCCTCGGCCAGCACCGCCCCGGCGGTGGTGAACGGCAGCGTGACCCCGAACGCGCGCTCCAGCCACATGCCGGCAAGCCCGCGCCGCCCGAACGCCAGCAGCAGCGCGACCCCGCCGACCACCGGGGGCAGCACCATGGGCAGCGTAGTCAGCGCGCGGACGAGGTCACGCCCGGGGAAGGCGACCCGGGCGAGCAGGAACGCCAGCGGCAGCCCGAGCAGCAGCGACAGCGCGGCCGCGCCCAGCGAGCACAGCAGCGACAGCCGCAACGCCGTCAGCACCTCGGGCGCGGTCAGGTCGTGGGGCAGGCTCTCCCACGGGGTGCGCTCCAGCAGGCCGGCCAGCGGCAGGACCAGGAACGCCACCCCGCACGCCGCGGGGACCACGAACGCGGCCGGCGCCCAGCCGCGGCCCGCCCTCAACGGCCGCTCACGAGGTGGGCGGCGGCAGGAACCCGAAGCCGGAGAGGGCCTGCTGGCCCTGCGCGGCCAGGACGAAGTCCATGAACGCCTGCGCCTGCCGCTGGTGCGCGCTCGCCTTGACGGTGGCGATCGGGTAGGTAGCCGGCACGTTCTGCGCGGCGGGGATCGCGACCCCGTCGACCTTGCCCTTGGCCGCGGTCACATCGGTGACGTACACGATGCCGGCGTCGGCTTCGCCCAGCGCGACCTTGTTGACCGCCGCCTTGACGTTGTCCTCGAGCGAGACCGGCCTGACGGTGACCCTCCGCGCGTCCAGTGCCTGCCGGGCGTACCTGCCTGCCGGCACCGCGGGCACCTCGAGCACCACCTTCAGGTCGCCGCGGGCCAGGTCCGCCAGGCCCTTGACGCCCTTGGGGTTGCCGGGCGCGACGACGATCTGGAGCAGGTTGCCGGCGAACGCCTTCGGTGCGCCGACCAGGTCCACGATCTTGTTCATGTTGGTGGTGTCCGCGGAGGCGAACACGTCGGCCGGGGCGCCCTGCCGGATCTGGGTGGCCAGCGCCTGGCTGCCGGCGAAGTTGTAGGTGACCTTCACGTCCGGGTGCGCCGTGGCGAACTCGACGCCGAGCTTGTTGAACGCCTCGGTCAGCGACGCCGCGGCGAACACCTTGATCTCGACCGGCGAGCCCGGGCCGGCGCCGGCGCCGCCGCCGCACCCGGCGGCCAGGAGCGCCACGGCCGAGAGCACGGCGGCCAGGCGGATACGGGAGCGGAGCATGAACGCCCTCCTCAACTCCTGGATGGGAGCTCGACCACAACGTTTGTCGCCTTGACCGCCGCAACCGCGAGCATTCCAGGGGTCAGCCCCAGCTCGTCGGCGGCTTCACGGGTCATCAGCGACACCAGCCGGTGCGGGCCGGCCTGCACCTCGACCTGCGCGACGATCTCGTCCTTGACGACCCTGGTCACGATGCCGGTGAAGCGGTTGCGGGCCGACTGCGGCATCACCTCGTCCCGCTCCGGCGACTGCCGCAGGCCGGTCACGAACTCGGCCAGCTCGGCGCCGTCGATCACGCGCTGGCCGCCGCCGGTCCGCCGCGAGCCCAGCCGCCCCGCGTCGGCCCAGCGCCGTACCGTGTCCGCGCTGACGCCAAGCAGCTCAGCGACCTGGCCGATCCGATAGCTCATCATCTGCGATGCAATCCTAGCAGGAAACTTGCATTCGCAAGATTGGTCGCACATCTGGCCGGCATCCGCAAGCCCAGGCCGGGACGCCGCTGCGGGCGGCGACCCAGGCCGCTCAGGTCACCCAGGTCACTCAGGCGATTGTCGTCGACCCGACATTTGATCTAGATATCCCTTTGGCTGTTCGTCCAGGGTGAACAGTATTACTTGTCCGTTGCGTCATCGCTGGAGGTGATCTGTGCTGGCGCGATCCGGGCATGGTCGAGGGCGACATCCACCAGCCGGTGCAGCCGAGCGCGAAGCTGCAGGCGGATCGGGTCGGTCCACTCCGGGCGGCTGAACCGCTCGATGTCAACCCCAAGGATCCCGCAGGCCGCCGGTTCCTGTCTCATCCGCGATCGCGAGACCGGCGGCCGGCTCAGGTAGCGTGTGGCGCTGGCATGGACACGACTGCTCTCAGCGATGAGCGAGCCCGGCTGCTGCGCCTGCGCGCGCAGCGGCTCGATCCACGCTGGGCGGGGCCGGCCGGGGCCGGGCCGATCGGAGCGGTGCGGGTCGTGCGGGAACTGTGTGGCGTGCATGCCCAGCTGCCCTCCAGCAGCGCGCTCACCTTGCGACCTCGGACCGGAGGGCTGCGGGGGGACGACGTCGAGCGCGCCCGGGTCAGCGAGCGCACGCTGGTGCGTACCTGGTGCATGCGAGGGACCCTCCACCTGATGGCGGCGGACGACCTCGGCTGGCTGCTGCCGCTGCTCGCCCCCACCCTGATCGCCGGGGGCAGGCGGCGCTACGCGGAGCTGGGGCTCGACGAGGACACCTTCGCCAGGGCGCTGCGCATCATCCGCGAGGCGCTCGCCGGCCGTGGCCCGCTCATCCGGGCCGAGCTCGCCGAGCAGCTCGCCGCGCGGGGGGTGAACCCCTCTGGGCAGCGGATCGCCCACCTGGTCCAGCGCGCCGGCCTCGAAGGCGTGGTCTGCTACGGCCCCGACCGCGGCCGTGAGACCACCTTCGTGCTGCTCGACGACTGGGCCGTTCGGGGACGGCGGCTGGATCGCGAGGCGGCGCTGGGTGAGCTGGCGCGCCGCTACCTCGGCGCCTATGGTCCGGCCGACCCGCGTGACCTGGCTGCGTGGTCGGGCCTTCCGGTCGGCGACGCGCGCGCCGCCTGGAGCCTCATCGCCGGCGAGCTCACCGAGGTCCGCATCGCCGGCGGGCCGGCCTGGCTGCTCGCCTCGCGTGCCGGGTGGCTGGCCGAGCCCGGGCCCGACCCGCCGCTGGTCCACCTGTTGCCCGGCTTCGACATCTACCTGCTCGGCTACCGCAGCCGTGCGCTGGCGGTCCCCGAGGAGCGCGCCCGCACGGTGTGGACCGGGGGTGGGTTCATCAAGCCAACGCTGACCGTCAACGGCCGGGCCACGGCGACCTGGGCCACCGCGAGGACCCGTCAGCGCCTGAAGGTCACCGTGGAGCCGTTCGACGAGCTGAGCGGCGAGGTCCGTGCGGGCCTCGAGGCGGAAGTGGCTGACCTGGGCCGGTTCCTCGGCGCGACCGCGGCCGTGGTGGTGGCGTGAGCGGGCGGCTGGGCGCCGCGGCTCCGGGTCGGGTGGCCTACCCAGGCGGAGCCGCCGGACTCGGCGCTCAGATGCCGCTGGCGCCCTGGGCGGCGAGGAACAGCCCCACCACGATGATCGCCGCGGCGCTCACCAGGGGAAGCACCCGGCTCAGGCTGGCGATGCCGGGGCGGGCAGGGGCGCTCGCCCGCCGGTCCAGTGCCGCGCGGGCGTGGACCAGCAGCAGGCCGGCGCCGGTGAGGGTCATCGCCATGCCGGCACCGTAGGCGAGCACCAGCAGCACGCCGAACCAGGCGCGGCCGAGCGCGATCGCTCCGAGCAGCACGACCAGCGCCGAGGGGCTGGGCACGAGCCCGCCCGCGAAGCCCATCGGCATCAGGCCCCGCCAGCCGGGTGGCCGGCCGTCGCGGTGCTGGTGGGGGTGGGCGGGGCCCCCTGGGTGAGGGTGGGGGTGGGTCCCCGGGGTCCCCGGGGACCCCGGGGACCCCGGGGTGACCGTGGGCGTGCCGGGGCCTCGCGGCGCGCACGGCGCGGCGCAGCAGGGTCACCCCGACGGAGGCGAGCAGGAGACCGCTGGCCAGGCCGAGCCAGGGGTAGATCCGCTCGGGTGCCAGCGCGGTCGAGGCGGACAGCGCGACCCCCAGCGCCAGGACGCCGGCGGTGTGGGTGAGCGTGACCGTCGACGCGACCAGCAATGCCTGGAGGGTGGGCAGGCCGCCACTGCCCGGAGGGAAGCTCAGCCGGCTCGCCGTCGTGGCCAGGTCGAGCCGCTGCCCGTCGAGGTGCATGACCAGGCCGGCGGCGAGCCGCGGGCAGCTCGCCAGGCGCCAGCTGCCAGCTTCGGCGGCCGAGACCTTCTGGTCGCCGTCGGCGTCGATCTCCTGGCGCGTCTGGAAGGCGGGGATCTCAGCCATGTCCAGCACGTAGTCGACCCGCACGCGGTCCGGCAGCAGGCGCAGCCCGGTGTACTGGTTGACGGTGAAATTCCCCAGCGGATGGGCGCCCGCCGCCCCAGCCCACGCGAGCAGGAGCCCCACGATCAGCGAGGCCAGGGCGGCGAGCCGCGCCACGGCGCGGGCGGCACGCCTCGTCGTCATCGTCCGGCCGGCTCCCCAGACGGCGGCGGAGCGGCTCCAAGACGCGCGGCCAGCGCCACGGCGTCACCGCGGTCGCGCGGCATCGAGTCCGGGCCCATCAGGTAGGGGTTGATCTCGAAGGCGCGGGCGAGATGCTGGCGCGCCGGCCCGCTCAGGCCGAGCTCCGCCTCGATCGCGGCCAGGTGGTACCAGAGCATCGCGTCGCGCGTGCCGAGCCGCACCGCGGCACGGGCGTGCGCGAGCGCCTCCTTGCAGCTGCCAGCCTGGCGCAGCGCCCAGGCCAGGACGTCGTCGCCGTGGATGGTGGGTCGCTGGCGCAGGGCGGTGCGGGCGAGGCCGACCGCGCGGTCGGGGTCGCCGCCCGGTTGCTGGCCGTGGCCGGCCTCGAAGCGGGCGAGCTCCAGGTCGACGGCGATACCGTTGGCACGCTCCACCGTGGCGATGGCACGCACCAGCCGGAACTGGTCGGCGGCGGCGCCGTCCCGGCCGCGACGGGCGAGCACGTCGCCGAGCAGCGCCACGGTCGCGGGCAGTGGCAGCCGGGCGGCGGCGGGCTGCAGCAACTCGGTCGCGCGGGCCAGGTCGCCTCGCGCGATGGCGACCCGCGCCAGCCCGACCTCGGCGGCGCCGTAGCCGGGCTGGCCGCCGAGCGCCCGCTGGTAGGCCTCCTGGGCGGCGGTCAGCTGGCCGCGCCCGAGGTGGAGGTCGCCGACCATGGTCTGGACGTTGGCGACGTCGGCGGGCGAGCCGGCGCCGGCGACCACGGCCTGCCCCATCGCCACCAGCGCCCCGGCCGGGTCGCCGTACAGCTCCCTGATGTAGGAGATGCGGGCCAGGCTCGCCAGGTTCGGCTTGCGGTCGACCATGGCCTGTGCGGTGCCGAGCGCCTCGTGGTAGCGGCCCAGCTCCACCTGGGCGTCGAATGCGACCCCGAGCGGGTCGGCGGCGTCTGGGCTCAACGCGCGTGCCCGCTCGGCCCAGCCGAGCGCGGCGCGGAAGTCGTGCCTGGCCAGCCCGAGCAGTCCGAGGGCGGTCAGGGTCTGGGGGTTGGCGCGGTCTGGGGGTTGGCGCGGTCCAGGGCCTGGCTCCGCTGCAGAGTGGCCGCGGCCTTGCCGTACCAGCTCGGGTCGGCGGTCTCGCGGGCTCGGGTGAGATAGGCGGTGCCGAGCCGCGTGAGCAGCGCCGGCTGGTCAGGGCTGGCGCGGAGCTGCTCCTGGAGACGCGCGACCGTCGCCTCGGTCCCGCCCGCCCCGCCGGCCCCGACCGGCACCGGCGCGGCCGCGGGGGCGGGCGCCGCGGCCGTAGCGTCGCCAGCGAGCAGGAAATGGCCGGCGAGCAGCCCGACCAGCGCGGTGACGAGCAGGATGGCGATCCCCCGTGCCAGTCCCCCGGTGGTGGGGAGCAGCCCGACCCCCTGGCGGGCCGCTCCCCGGACCGAGGGCTGGTTACGGCGTGGTGAGGCTGCCGGTGACATAGTGCGGGTCACTCGCGTAGCCCTGGTGTGGCGTGGCCACGTAGGGGAAGTGCGCGAGGAACGGCGTGTCGTTGGCGTTGACGCCGTCGCCGAGCTGGTTGTTGGGAGCCTTGTTGAAGTCGGGCGTGAGGGGCGTGCCTCCGGCGAGCGCCCGCAGTTCGACGTCGGTGAGGTCGTCGCGCGGGGCGGCGGGGACCGTGACCCCGGGGTACAGCACCGGAATCAGCCGGGCCGGCTCGGGGTCCGCTACGAAGCGCAGGAACTGCGCGTCGTCCCGTGGGTCGGAGGCGTTGAAGCGGTCCTTCCTGCCCAGCGGGATGACGACCTCGTTGACCAGCGGCATGCCGAGCCGCGACACCTGCACCCAGCGGCCGGACTGCTCGGGGGTGGCGCCGCTGTCCGACAGCACGCGCACCCGCTGGCGCTGCGAGGTGGCGTACACGCCGATGATGGCGTTGGGGTCGTCGGCGTTGCTGGGCGCCACGTGGTCGTGGGTGAGCCCGGTGATCGGGGTCCGGCTGGCGCGGTCGAGCTGGCCGAAGGCGGCGGCGAGGTCGCCGCCTGCGCGCGCGGCGAGGAAACGCTGCACCGCCTCACGGGCGCTGCCCGTGGCGGGCGGCTGGGCCGCCGGCGTGAAATTCGCGGGCGGCGGCCCAGCCGCCGAGCTGGCCGGAAGGTCGAGGCGCTGCACCGAGGCAGGTGCGCTCGACCCCGACTCGTGGGGTTGCAGGACCGCCGCCACGCCGAGGCCGACCGCGAGGCCGAGCACTGCGGCGGCGAGCGGGCGCAGGGAGTGCCAACGGGCGGAGCTGACGGTCGGGAGCGCAAGGCTGTCCTCCTGTCGCTGGTCACGAGTGCTTCGGAGCCGACGAGAGGATGGATCGGTCAGAAGGGGACCGGGACTTTAGGCCAACCGCTCAACTTGATGGTGGCGAGAACGCTTTCGTGGCCCGCAGTCAACCCGAACGCACGCGAGAGGTTCTCGGGGTCAGGCTGAATCGCCGGCGGGCCGCCGTTGGAGTATCAGAACGCGGCGGCCCCGCAGGGAATAAAAGTGCGAGCCCGGATTCAACCCACGATGCTCGCGGACAACTGGTTCTCTACCTGATGCTCCACAACCATTGGCGATACGCGGAAATGCTGCGCGACCTGCTCCACATCCTCGGAGGCAACCACGTCGAGAGCACCCTCTAGCCGTTCCGCCACCCCTTGAGCTGGTGCGAGGAGCTCGGCTGCGAAGGCACGCTCGGTTTTCTGCCGGCCGGTGTATGCGCTCGTGACGAGGAAAAGTCTCTCGTCTTCGTAGAGAACATGCCAAAGTCCGCGGGCGAGCGTGAAACGCTTCGTCTCCCGTGGCTGTTGTCGTCCCAACACCACGACCGGTGCCGCCTCGCTCACAGTCCCGCCAACCGCCTGCAACCTGCGATCGTCGACTGCTCGCAATCGCCAGTCAACGAGCTCGTCGATCCCGAACACGTCGCCAACGGCTATTCCCAGCAAGCTGCGAACCTCGGACGCCTGCCGCCAGCCCATTTCCCATGGTCGCGAACCGCGAGCCTCCCATCGATGGTTCGTCTCCTTCCTGAGCCCCGAGAGCCTCGCATCGATCCGCCGCACCGAACGCTGAATCAGACGGTCGGCATTCGAGATCCAGTCCAGTCCCTCCCCTATCCGCCGAGGACTGACAGCATCCAGGAAGTCTCCAAACACATTTCCGCGAAGCGCCTCCGCTGCACGCAGGATGTCGGACTCCACCGCAATTGCCTCAGAGTACGGATCCAGACCCAGGCGTGCCGCTGCGAGACAGAACTCCTCCTCATCCTCGTCAGTCGCTGTGATCTCCGACCATTCCTTCTCCAGAGCAGTATTTGTGACTCCCTGCTCTGCCAGTCTGGTCAGCACGGCCTCAACGAGGGAGGACAGAACGTGGTCGACCACCTGATTGTCGAGCACTGCGTCTCCGTGGCTGAGGAAACGAACCGGCCGCCCAGGGGACGGGCTCCTGTCGCGCCGCCACGCCAATCGAGTTGACTCACCCTCTGGCACCACCAGCAAGTTGGGCCAGGCGAAACCATCCCCGGCGGACTGGAGATTGTGTCTTTGAAGGCGACTTCGCTCATCGGCCTGTTGGGTCACCGTTCGAAGGCTCGTTCGAATAAGCTCCGGCACCGGTCTTGCATCCGCCCGAAGGAACCACCAGTTGAACGCTATCCATTCGGCAAGCGGGTACAGCGAGCAATAGATGGAGCGTCTCGAGCTCTCCGACTCGCGATCCTCGACCAGAGTGACGCAATCCGATCCCACCCAGATCTCCAGCCTGGCCCAGGTCGCCCGGTGCTCTGCCGCCCGAACGAGAGGTGCAGGCTCCCACTCCCATCGAAGGCTGAGCTCCGGGTGAGGGTCCATCACAATGCCTCCGGCCACTGGATCGGGTCGAGCGGGTAACCTTTGTACTCACCGAGCTCTCGGTTCACGAGCCGACCTTCGTAGCAAACGTCCCCGTCACGGTGCCAGACATATCGTGGGAAGTCCCCCTCCCAAGGGGAGCCAACTCGTCCGGCGGTAATCGCTTCACGAAGCCACGCAGTGAGCTCTGCCGGATCCGCAAGTCCAGGATCGCACTTCGTCGCGTCCGCTCTACGATGCGGCGGCCCGGCGAACGACGGATACGACTTGTGCTCAGCACTACCCACATACGACGCGCGCTGCGCGATTTCCCCCAGGCTGACGCCGACAGGCGGGGATACGAACACCCGCCGGAGAGGTCGACGACGCTTGGGAGCACGCATGCCGTCAGTATGACGGCTCGAACCTGCAGGCGGGAGGATCGTCCACAGCCCGAGCCTGGACCGCTCGTCCCAGGTTCGGTCATGCGGCAGGTCAGTAGGAGCGCGCCAGGCCGAGGGAGTGCTCGGCGATGAAGTTGAGGATCATCTCGCGGCTCACGGGGGCGGTGCGCAGCACCCTGGTCATGCCCCAGAGGTCGGCGAGCCCGTACTCGGTGGCGAAGCCGTTGCCGCCGTGCGTCTGGATGGCGGCGTCGAGCGCGTGCATCGAGGCCTCGGCGGCCGCGTACTTGGCGATGTTGGCGGCCTCGCCGGCGTCCGGGCGGTGCTGGTCGTGCGCCCACGCGGCCTTCTGGGTCGCGAGGCGAGCCAGCTCGACCTCGATCTTGGCGCTCGCCAGGGGATGCGAGATGCCCTGGTGGGCGCCGATCGGACTGTCCCAGACCCACCGCTGGCCCGCATAGGCGACCGCCTTGGCAAGGGCGTACCTGGCGATGCCGTTGGCGCCGGCCGCGCCGATGATGCGCTCCGGGTTCAGGCCGTGGAAGACCTGGCGCAGGCCGTCGCCCTCGCTGCCGAGCAGCCGCGCCGGCGGGACCGTGACGTCATCGAAGAACAGCACGAACTGCTTCTCGGGCGCGGCGATCTCCAGCGGGATCAGCGTGCGCTCCAGACCTGGCGCGTCGGCGTCGACGATGAACAGCGACAGGCGTCCCCGGCCGCTCCTGGGATCGGTGCCGGTGCGGGTGACCACCAGGATGGCGTCGGCCTCGTCGACGCCGGAGATGAAATGCTTGGTACCGCGGATCCTCCAGGCGTCGCCGTCGCGGGTGGCGACCGTGGCCAGGCGGTGGGAGTTGGATCCGGCGTCCGGCTCGGTGATCGCGAAGACCATCTTGCGCTCACCGCTCGCCAGGCCGGGCAGCCAGCGCTCGCGCTGCTCGCCGGTGCCGAAGCGGGCCAGGATCGTGCCGCAGATCGCCGGCGAGACCATCAGCAGCATCAGCGGGCAGCCGTGGGCGGCCAGCTCCTCGGCGACGATCATCAGCTCGCTGATGCCCATGCCGCCGCCGCCGTGCTCCTCGGGGATGCTCACGCCCAGGAAGCCAGCCCTGCCGACGTCCTGCCACAGCTCGGTGGTGTGCCCGCCGCTCTTGACCTTGGCGCTGAAGTAGTCGTGGCCGTAGCTCGCGGCGATCTTGCCGACCGCCTCCCGCAGCATCGCCTGCTCCGCCGTCTCCGTGAAGTCCATCTCAACCTCCTCCCCCACCACGTCGAGCAAGCGCGACGGGCAGGTCGACGATCTTTGCGCGCAGGTACTCTCCGAGGCCCTTGGCCTGCGGGTCGAAGCGGGTCGACGAGGACACGCCCTCGCCGAGCAGCCCGGCGACCACGAAGTTCAGCGCCAGCAGGTTGGGCAGCGGGTAGCGCCGCACCTCCAGGTCCGCGGCCTCGGGGACCAGCGCTTTGAAGCGCTCCACCCCGAGGTGTCGGGCCAGCCAGGCATACCCCTCCTGGCTGTCCGCCCAGATGCCCAGGTTGGCGTCGCCGCCCTTGTCGCCGGAGCGCGCCCCGAACGCGGCGCCGAGCGGTAGGGGCTCGGTGGGCCCGCCGGGCGGGTCCGGCGGGTCCGGCGGCTGCGGCGGCCGCCCGATCCCCACCGGGTCGCCCGCGGCGGCGCGGGCCGGGCCTGGCGCCACCACCCGGCGCTCCAGGTCCGGCGTGACCACGACCTGCTCGACCGCCTCGGCGGGGACCAGGACCGCGCCGTAGACCCCGTAGGGGGTCTCGCCGCCCGGCGGGGTGGTCGGGTAGCAGCCGGGGTAGCTCGACAGCGCCAGCTCGACCACGGCGTTCGAGAACGCCCGGCCGACCTTGGCAGGGTCGGGGTCCTTCACGGTCACGCGCAGCTCGGCGACCGCCTCGTCCTGCCGGCGCGGGTCGGGCCGGGAGCAGCCGAGCAGGCGGACGTCGATCTCCTGGAAGCGCTCGCGGCCGCCGAGGCGGGCCAGCAGGGCCGCCTCGGCGAAGCGCGCCTTTGCCTGCACGTCCAGGCCGGTCAGCACCAGCGTCATGGTGTTGCGGAAGCCGCCGAGCCAGTTGACGGCCACCTTGGCGTGCGCCGGCGCGGGCTCGCCACGGACGCCGGACAGGCGCACGCGATCGGGCCCGACCTGCTCGAGGCTGGTGGTGTCGAAGCGGGCCACCACGTCCGGGTTGAGGTAGCCCGGCGCACCGATCTCGTAGAGGAGCTGGGCGGTCACGGTGCCGACCGAGACCAGCCCGCCGGTGCCGGGATGCTTGGTGATCACCGCGCTGCCGTCGGCCTCGATCTCGGCGACGGGGAAGCCGGGCGGCGACGCCGGGTCGGGGATCTCCTGGAAGAAGGCGTAGTTGCCGCCGGTCGCCTGGGTGCCGCACTCGAGCACGTGGCCCACCACGACCGCCCCGGCGAGGCGGTCCCAGTCGTCCCTTGCCCAGCCGAAGCGCCAGGCGGCCGGCCCGGTCACCAGCGAGGCGTCCGCCACCCGCCCGCAGACCACCACGTCGGCGCCGGCGGCCAGCGCCTCGGCGATCCCCCAGCCGCCGAGGTAGGCGCTGGCGGTGACCGGCGCCACGCCGGGCGGTAGCGAGGGCTGCAGCTCGGGCAGCCGGCACAGCAGGTCGTCGCCTTCGACGTGGGCGACGCGCGCCCGCACGCCGAGCCGGTCGGCCAGCGCGCGCAGCTCGGCGGCGAGCCCGGCGGGGTTGAGCCCACCGGCGTTGGCGACCACCTTGACGCCGCGCTCCAGGGCGAGGCCGAGCACGTCCTCCATCTGTCGCAGGAAGGTGGTGGCATAGCCGGCCGCCGGGTCCTTGGCGCGCGCCCGCCACAGCAGCAGCATGGTCAGCTCGGCGAGGTAGTCGCCGGTGAGCACGTCGATCTCGCCGCCCTCCAGCAGCTCCCGCGGCGCGCTCAGGCGGTCACCGTAGAACCCCGAGCAGTTGGCGACGCGCAGCGGCACGTTCAGCGCCCCTTCCAGAGCGGCGAGCGCTTCTCCAGGAACGCCCGCGGACCCTCCTGGGCGTCTTCGCTCAGGTAGACAGGCTCGAACAACCGCCAGCCCTCGTCCAGCGCCTCGCGCAGCGCCCGCCCCGCCGACCGGTAGACCATCGCCTTGGCGGCTCGTACCGACAGCGGCGCGTTGGCGGCGATGGTCGCCGCCAGCTTCGCCGCCTCCTCGCGCAGCGCGGCCGCCGGCACGACCACGTTGACCAGCCCCACCTCGAGGGCGCGCCGGGCGCCGAGCGGCTGCGCGGTGAGCAGCAGCTCCATCGCCACCCGCGGCGGGACGAGCCAGGGCAGCGGGGCGGCCCAGGGCGCGCCGCGGCCCCAGCGCGCCTCGGCGATCGCGAAGGTGGCGTGCTCGGCGGCCAGGCACAGGTCGCACATCTGCGCCAGCAGGAAGCCGCCGCCATAGGCGGCACCGTTGACCGCGGCGATCACCGGCTTGGAGACCTCGATGTTGGCGCCCAGGTGCGGTGCCATGTCCCTGGGCGGGAGGGCGAGGCCGAGGGTGGCCATCTCCTTGAGGTCCGCGCCGGCGCAGAAGGCGGCCTCGCCGGCTCCGGTCAGCACCAGCACCTTGGCGGCCGGGTCGGCCTCGAAGCCGCGGAACCCCTCCCAGAGGCCCTCGCCGACCTCCCGGTCGATGGCGTTGCGGGCCTCCGGCCGGTTGATGACCAGCCAGGCGATGCCGTCGGAGACCTGGTACTCCACCGGCCGCGCTTCAGCCATCGCCGTCCTCCTCGGAGACCACGGCGAGCACCGCGCCGGCGGCGACCTCCTGCCCCTCAGCGACCAGGATGGCGCCGACCACGCCGGCCCGCGGAGCGGTCAGCTGGTGCTCCATCTTCATCGCCTCGATCACCAGCAGGAGCGTGCCGGCCTCCACCCGCTCGCCGGGCCGGGCGGCGACGCGCCGCACCACCCCGGGCAGCGGGGCGGCCAGGGAGCCGGCGGCGGCCGCGGCCGGGGCCGGCTCAGGGAAGCGCGGCAGCTCGCGCAGCGCGCTGGGGCCGAGCGGCCCGTCGACGTAGTGGACCTCCCCGACCCGGTGGACCTCGAAGCGGCGCCGCACGCCCGCGGCCTCGAGGTCCACCAGCTCAGCAGCGCACGACCACAGGCGGGCCTCGCGGGGCTCGCCGTCGACCTCCAGCTCGAGCCCGCCCGCACCCCCCAGGCGGTAGCCCACGGAGGCGCTCCGGTCCGATCCCACGACCTCGAAGTCCACCAGCTGGAGCTGTGAGGGGTTGTTGCGCCAGCCTGACGGCAGGGTCGAGCCGGCACGGCGCGCCGCCTGCGCGGCCAGCGCGGCCGCGACCGCGTTGAGCCAGACCACCTCGGGAGCGGCCAGCTCGGCGGTCACATGGCGTCCCAGGAAGCCGGTGTCAGTCTCGCCCGCGAGGAACGCCGGATGGCGCAGCACGCCCACCAGCAGGTCCCGGTTGGTCGGCGGGCCGTGCAGCCGGGCGCCCTCCAGGGCGGTGGCCAGCAGCCGGGCCGCCTCCGCACGGGTCGGCGCGTGCGCGATCACCTTGGCGAGCAGCGGGTCGTAGTGCGGCTCGACCCTCGACCCGTCCGCGACGCCGGTGTCGACTCGCAGGCCGGGCCGCCGCTCGATGCGGAAGCGGTGCAGCGTCCCGGCGGCGGGCAGGAACCCGCGCCGCGGGTCCTCGGCGTACAGCCGCGCCTCGATGGCGTGGCCGCGGATGGGCGGCGCCTCCTCAGGCAGCGGCCCGCCCTCGGCCAGCCGGAGCTGCAGGCGGACCAGGTCCCACCCGGTGACGCACTCGGTCACCGGGTGCTCGACCTGCAGGCGGGGGTTCATCTCGAGGAAGTGCAGCTCGCCCGCCTGTCCAAGCAGGAACTCGACGGTCGCCACGCCGGTGCAGCCGACCGCGCGCCCGGCGGCGACGGCCAGCTCGCCAAGGCGGCGCCGCAGCGCTCCGTCCACCGCGGGCGAGGGGGCCTCCTCGATGACCTTCTGGTGGCGCCGCTGGATAGAGCACTCACGCTCGAACAGGTGCAGCAGGCGGCCGTGCGCGTCGCCGGCGATCTGCACCTCGACGTGGCGCGCTCCCTCCAGGTAGCGCTCCAGGAACACCTCGCCGTCACCGAAGGCGGCCCCGGCGGCGCGGCGCGCGGCGGCGACCGCCTCGTCCAGCTCCGCCCGCTCACCAACCACGCGCATGCCGACCCCGCCACCGCCGTAGACGGCCTTGACCATGACCGGGAAGCCAGCCTCCAGACCGGGCAGCACCGGCACATTGGCCAGCATGGCCAGGCGCTTGGCCTCGAGCTTGTTGCCCATGACGGCCAGCGCCTCCGGGCTTGGCCCGATGAACTTGATGTCGCGCTTGCGGCAACGCTCGGCAAAGTCGGCGCTCTCCGCCAGGAAGCCGTAGCCGGGGTGGACCGCGTCGGCGCCGGTGCGCTCGGCCGCCTCCACGATCGCGTCGGCACGCAGGTACGACTCGGCCGGGGTCGCGCCGCCGAGCGGCACCGCCTCGTCGGCCTCGGCGACGAACGGCGCGTCGCGGTCGGGGTCGGAGAACACCGCCACCGTGGCGACGCCGAGCTCGCGGCAGGTGCGCAGCACCCGGCTGGCGACCTCACCGCGGTTGGCGACCAGGACCTTGGCGATCACATCCGGAACACGCCGAACCCGTCCGTGCCCTTCACCTCCCCGGAGTGGCAGGCGGACAGCGCGATGCCGAGCACGGTGCGGGTGTCGCGCGGGTCGGCGATGCCGTCGTCGTACAGCAGCCCGGTGTTGAACAGCGCCCGCGACTCCGCCTCGATCTGCCCCTCGACCGCCTTGCGCATGGCCTGGTCGGCGGCCTCGTCGAAGGGGCGACCGCCCGCCTCCACTGACTGGCGCGCCAGGATCGACATGACCCCGGCGAGCTGCTCGGGGCCCATCACCGCGGTCCTGCTCGCCGGCCAGGTGAACTCGAGCCGCGGGTCGTAGGCGCGGCCGGCCATGCCGTAGCCGCCGGCCCCATAGGACGCGCCGAGGATCACGGTGAGGTGCGGCACGGTGGAGTTGGAGACCGCGTTGATCATCTTGGCGCCGTCCTTGATGATCCCCTGCTGCTCGTAACGCTTGCCGACCATGTAGCCAGTGGTGTTCTGGAGGAAGACCAGCGGCAGGTCGGCCTTGTTGGCGAGCTGGATGAAGTGCGCCGCCTTGTTGGACTCCTCGCTGAACAGCACGCCCTGGGCGTTGGCGAGCACGCCGACCGGGAAGCCGTGGACGGATGCCCAGCCGGTGACCAGGTTGGCGCCGTACAGCGGCTTCCACTCCTCGAAGCGCGAGCCGTCCAGCACCCGGGCGAGGATCTCGCGGATGTCCGCGGGCTGCTTCAGGTCCACCGGCGCCAGGCCGAGCAGCTCCTCCGGGTCATAGCGCGGCTCGTCGGCGCGTCCAGTTGGCCCCGGGCCCAGCTTGCGCCAGTTGAGATCGGCGACCACCTGCCGTCCCAGCCGGACGCAGTCGCGCTCGTCGGCGGCCAGCAGGTCGGCCAGGCCCGAGGTGCGCGCATGCATCTCGGCGCCGCCGAGCTCCTCGTCGTCGGCGTCCTCGCCGGTGGCCACCTTGACCAGCGGCGGCCCGCCGAGGAACACCTTGGCGCGCCCGGCGACCATGATGGTGTGGTCGGACATCCCGGGCACGTAGGCGCCGCCGGCGGTCGAATTGCCGAACACCAGCGCGACCGTGGGGATGCCCGCGCGCGACAGGCGCGTCAAGTTGCGGAATACGGCTCCGCCGGGAATGAAGATCTGCGACTGGGTCGGCAGGTCGGCGCCGCCAGACTCGATGAGCTGCAGCAGCGGCAGCCGATTGCGCTCGGCGATCTCCATCGCCCGCAGGGTCTTGCGCAGGCTGAAGGGGTTGGTGGCGCCGCCGCGCACGGTCGGGTCGCTGGCCACGATCACGCATTCGACGCCGCTGACCGCGCCGATGCCGGTGACCACGCTGGCGCCGACCTGGAAGTCGGTGCCCCAGGCGGCCAGCGGCGACAGCTCCAGGAACGGGGCGTCGCGGTCGAGCAGCAGCTCGATCCGCTCCCTGGCGAGCAGCTTGCCCCGCGCCCGGTGGCGGGCGACATAGCGCTCGCCGCCGCCCGCCCTGGCCTGCGCGAGCTGCTCGGCGAGCTCCTCGAGCAGCCGCAGGTTGGCGCTCCGGTTGGCGCGATAGGTCGCGGACGCCCGGTCGAGCCGGCTGGCCAGCACGCTCATAGTTACCGTAAGGTAACCACGCTGCCCCGGTGCGGTCCAGCAGCGCTGCGCGACCGGGCCCCAGGAGCCTGCTGAACCGGCGTGGGTTCGGTGCGGCGTGGAGAAGAAGGGGAGACGAAGGGTCATGGACGAGTCGCCACGGCGTACCGCCGGTCGATGAACGCAGCGGGGGCTCGAGAGATCACGCTCGGACGTCTCGCCGAGCAGGACCGCGAAGCGTTCGTGCAGGAGGAAGTGGCGAACTACGCCGAGGAGCGGATACGCGATGCCGCCTGGCCCCGCTCGGAAGCTCTCGATCGCGCTCGCGCAGAGCTGATGCCGGCGCTCGAGCGTGAGCTCGCCGAGGCGGGCGGGCAGGGACATGACATCTGGTCGGCGATCGGTGCGGACGGAGTGGCCGTCGGCTGGCTCTGGGTACGGCCGAGCGACAAGGGCTCGCGCAGCGCCTTCCTCTACCAGATCACCGTCGCCGAGTCGTTCCGCGGGGTGGGGTACGGCCGCGCGATGCTTGCCGCCCTCGAGGAGCGACTCGTCCGCGACGGAATCGACGAGCTGCTTCTGAACGTCAACGTCGGCAACCTGCCCGCCCGTCGCCTCTACGCCGCCGCCGGATACGAGCAGGTCGATGAAGATCGGGCCGTCTGCCGCCTGCGCAAGCGCCTCGCGTAGACGGGGAGGGTCCACCAGCTGCTGGGCGCCGTAGAATTGGTGGCATGACGGGCAGGGCGCTGGTGCTGGGCGGCGGTGGGGTCACCGGGATCGCATGGGAGCTCGGCATCCTCAAGGGGCTCCTGGACGCCGGCTTGGACCTCAGCAGCGCCGACCTGGTGGTGGGAACCTCCGCCGGGTCGGTGGTCGGCTCGCAGGCCAGCGACGGAAACGACCTCGGCGAGCTGGTTGAGATGCAACGGTCGCCGGCGCTGGCCGCCAGGGAGCGGACAGTCGACTTCGACCTGGAGCGGATGGCGGCGGCGTTCACCGGGCTCATGCAGGGCGTGCGGAGCCCGCGGGAGCTGCGTGCCCGGATCGGTGCCCTGGCGCTGATGGCGCCGACGGCCAGCGAGAGCGAGCGCCTGGCGATCATCACGTCGCGCCTGCCCCGCCACGAGTGGCCGGCGCGGCGGCTGCTGATCACCGCCGTGGACACCGCCACCGGCGATCCCGTCGTCTGGGACCGGGACGCCGGGGTCCCGCTCGTGCTCGCCGTCGCGGCGAGCTGCGCCGTTCCCGGTGTGTGGCCGCCGGTGACCGTCGACGGGCGCCGCTACATGGACGGGGGTGTCCGCTCTGGCACCAACGCCGACCTCGCGGCCGGCCACGGTGTGGTCGTGATCCTGGCGCCGATTGTCGGCAACCTGCTGGGCGGCTCGCTGGACGAGGAGATCGCCAGCCTCGGGCCCGAGGCGAAGGTGCTGGTCGTCTCGCCGGCCCCGGCCGCGCTCGAGGCGATCGGCCCCAACCCGCTCGACCCGTCGCGGCGGGCCCCGGCCGTCGCCGCCGGTCTGGCGCAGGCCAGCTCCGTCGCGGAAGCGGTGCGCCACACCTGGGCGACGCGGTAGCGGGTCGCATCGACGTGCGAAGCGGCGGTGGACCTGGCGACGCGCTCAGCCGGCGGGCACTCAACCGCGCCACGCTGGCGCGGCAGCTGCTGCTGCGGCGCTGGGAGCTGACCGCCGCCGAGGCGATCGAGCGGCTGGTGGGCATGCAGGCCCAGGTGCCCAACGCGCCCTATGTCGGCCTGTGGACGCGGCTGGACGGCTTTCGCCCGGACGAGCTGGCCCAGTTGATCGAGCAGCGCGGCGCGGTGCGCACCCCGCTGATGCGGACGACGCTGCACCTGGTGACCGCGCGGGACTGCCTGGCGCTGCGCCCGCTGCTGCAGCCGGTCCTGGAGCGCGGGCTGTACTCGGGCAGCCCCTTCGGCCGGAACCTCGCGGGGATGGACGTGGAGCCGCTGCTGGCGGCCGGTCGGGCGCTGCTCGAGGAGCAGCCGCGCACCATCGCGGTGCTCGGCAAGCTGCTGGGTCAGCGGTGGCCCGACCGCGACGCCGTGTCGCTGGCCTACGCCGTCCGCTACCTGGTGCCGCTGGTCCAGGTGCCACCGCGCGGCATCTGGGGCTCGGGCGGGCAGGCCACCTGGACCACGGCCGAGGGCTGGCTCGGCCGCCCGCCGGCGCGTGACAGCACGGCTGACGGGCTGGTCATGCGCTACCTCGCCGCGTTCGGCCCGGCCACCGTCAACGACGTGCAGGCCTGGTGCTGGCTGACCCGGCTGCGCGAGGTCGTCGAGCGGCTCCGGCCGCGGCTGCGCACCTTCCACGACGAGGCGGGCAACGAACTGCTCGACCTGCCCGACGCGCCGCGGCCCGACCCTGACACCCCGGTCCCGCCGCGGTTCCTGCCCGAATACGACAATCTGCTGCTCTCTCATGCCGACCGGACGCGCGTCATCGCCGACCAGCACCGCGACCTGGTCTTCACCAAGGGCTCACTGCTGGTCGACGGCTTCGTCCGCGGCACGTGGAAGGTCACCCGCCAGCACGACACCGCCACCCTGACCGTCGAGCTGTTCGGGTCACTGCCCGAGCCGGATCGCACCGCCGTGGCCGAGGAGGGCGCTCGGCTCCTCGGCTTCGCCGCCGCCGGCGCCGGCGCCCACGACCTCCGGTTCACCTCTCCCTCCTGATGGTGGAGACTCGTGGGGCCAGGCGTCCGCGACGACGGAGTGCGGAGGGATCGTGCGCTTTAGCATCTTCTCGGTGACCGACCATTACCCGGACCAGCCGCGAGGGCCGGGCATGAGCGGGGAGCCGGCGGTCTGGCACGAGGAGCACGGCAGCGGAGCGCCGACCCTGCTGCTGCTCCACGGGCTGGGCGCGACCGGGGAGGTCTGGCGCGGCGTGTGCGACCTCGCCGTGGACTGGCCGGGCACCCGCGTGCTCGTCGACCTCCCCGGCCACGGGCGCTCCGGGCACCGGCCCGCATACTCCTACGAGGCGCACGCGCGCCAGCTCCAGCTCCTGCTGAGCGCGCGGCCGGGCCCGGTGGTGGTCGCCGGGCACTCGATGGGCGGCTACGTCGGCATCCTGCTCGCCGGCGAGCGGTACGCGCTCGACATCGCGGCCGTGATCGGCCTGGGCATCAAGGTCCGCTGGAGCGACCAGGAGGTCGAGGGCCTGCGGCGCCGGGCCGGCCAGCCGGTGCGCTGGTTCGAGACGCGGGAGGAGGCGGCCGCCCGCTACCTCCGATCGATCGGGTTGGACGGCGCCAGGGAGCCGGCCGCTGCGATCGTGTCATCGGGCATCGTCGCGCTCGACGACCGCTGGCGCCTTGCCTTCGACCCGGCCGCCAACCGGGTGGGACCGCCGGACGTGGCACGCCACCTCGGTGCCGCCCGAGCCAAGGTGATCCTCGCGCGCGGGGCCGATGACCCGATGGTCAGCGGCGCGGACCTGACCGCCTTCCCAGCCGACGTGCGCGAGCTGCCGGGGCTCGGCCACAACGCCCACGTCGAGGACCCGGCGACGCTGTGGCGGCTGATCTCCTCAGCCTCCCGCGAGGCTGGCGTGCTGTAAGCGCTGGCGGGTCTCCGGGGCGACCACCGGGCACCGCCTGCTGGTCGCGTTCATGACGATCGCTCGGCCGACAGCCTGATCCAGGCCCTGGAAGGGGGCTGTCCGCCCGGCGGCTACTCCCCGGTGAGCCCGTCCACCGACTCCCGGAGCAGGTCGGCATGGCCGTTGTGCCGCGCGTACTCCTCGACCAGGTGGACCAGGATCCATCGCAGGCTGGGTGCCCGACCGTCGGGCCAGGTGCGCCGGGCCAGCCGCTCCGGGCCGCCGTCGGCCAGTGCCTCCGTGATCAGGGAGCGGGAGCGGGCCACGGTGTCCTGCCAGAGCGTCTGGAGCTGCTCGGGGGTGTCCTCGGCGGCCGAGCGCCAGTCCCAGTCGGGGTCGGCTTCCCAGTCCACCGTGTCCCACGGGGGCTGCCGGTCGCGCCCGTGCAGCCACCGGGAGCACCAGACGTCCTCGACGTGGGCCAGGTGCTTGAGCATCCCGCCCAGGGTCATCGACGAGGCGGCGACGGTCGCCCTCAGGCCGGCCGCGTCCAGTCCCGCGCACTTCCACGCCAGGGTCGCGCGCTGGTACTCCAGGAAGCCCAGGAGGGTGGCGGTCTCGTCGGCCGCGAGGGGGGGTTCCGGGCGGCCCTGCTCGTCCAGGTGGGTCATGGCGGTGAGTCTACCGGCGGGGCCCGCTTCCCGTCACCCGCTCCCCTGCCTTGCCGTCGGCGGCGGCGGCGCTCAGAGCAGCAGGGTGCCGCCGTCGATGCGCAGGTCGGCGCCGTTCATCGAGCGGTTCTCGAGCAGGAAGACGACCGCGCCCACCACGTCCTGCATGGTCACCAGACGGCCGGTGGGAGTGCGCGCCCGGATCGGCTCCAGAACCCTCTCGCCCTTCTGGCGCCAATAGGGGCTGTCACCGACGATGCCCGGATGGATGGCGTTCACGCGGATCGGCGCGAGCTCGACCGCGAGCGCCCGCACCATCGCCTCGATGCCGCCGTTCACCGTCGTCACGGTCATGGAGCCCTTGTAGGGCCGGTCCTTTGCCTGCCCGCCGAACAGGACCATCGAGCTGTCGCTGCCCATCCGCCCGATGAGCGCGTGGATGACCTCGGTGTAGCCGATGAGCTTCAGCGTCGCCAGCCGGGTCGCGCGCGCTATGTCGTACTCCCGTGCGGTGTTCTCGTCGCGCTCGATCGCGGCGAGCACGAGGTGGTCGACCTGACCCACGTCGGCGAGCCTGCCGGCGATCTCCTCGGTCTGGGCCAGGTCCAGGGCGATCCCGCGGGTCCGCCCGCCGAGCTCGCCGGCCACGTCCTTCGCGCGACCGGCGCCGCGGCCGGAGAGGGTGACGTCGCAGCCACGGTCGGCAAAGAACCGCGCCACCTCCCGCCCGATCCCGGAGGTCCCTCCGATCACGACCACGCTCTTACCGTCCGCCATCGCTCGCCTCCTTGGTGCTCGTGGCGTCGCTCCGCTCAGGTCAGGGTGGCACCCAGGTAGTCCCAGTCGCGGGTGAACCGGTAGGAGTGCCGCATGGGTGGGCAGGGCGCCTGGGTCTCCAGCCAGCGCACCGGCATGTCGTCCCGCGCGTTGGAGAACGCGTGCACGCAGCCCACGCCGGCCCAGGCCACGTCGCCGGCGCCAAGCCGGTAGCGCTTCCCGTCGAAGCTGGCGTCGACCTCGCCGTCCAGGATCAGGTAGGTCTCCTCCAGCGGGTGATCGTGCGTGCCCGCCACGCCCTCTGGCTCGTACTGGACCATGAACATGGTCGACAGCACCGCTCCGAGCTCGGTGTCCACCATCATCTTCACGGTGATCCCGCTGTAGGCCAGCAGCGCGGTCCGCATGCTCGCCGAGACCTCGAGCAGCTCCTGGGTCTGCTTGTGGACGTCCATGCTCGCCGGCTCGATGTGGCCGAAGGACCGGGTCCGGGGGTCGCGGACGTCGACCGGCAGCGGCGGTCCGGCCACCTCCAGCGGAGGCACGAAGAAGGTGTCTCCCCCGAAGCGGGCGCGCGGCTGCGGTGCCAGCATATCGGCCCAGCGGCCGCCACGGCCCGCGCCCCTCCAGGCGTGCGGGACGCCCACCGGCAGCAACCCGTAGTCGCCCGCACGCAGGAGGAACGCCCGCTCGCTCGTCTCCAGCACCACCTCGCCCTGGAGGACGTGGAAGCTCTCCTCGAAAGAGCGGACGTGGGCGGCCAGGTGGCCACCCGGCTCGAGCGCGCAGATGCCGAAGCCGGTATGGACCGCGCCCGCCGCCTCGTCCACCACGGACCAGCGGCTGAAGCCCTGGCTGTGTGCCTTCCAGCCCTCCGGGACCGCCAGGTCGGCGTCGGCCGCCCGGCGCACGGCGTGCCTGGAGCTCATGCCTCCTTCTTCTCCGCGAGCTGCTGGAGCAGGTGGTCACGGGAGGCCTCGACCAGCTGGCGCGCCTTGCCGACATCGGCGAGGAGCTTGCCGTCCCGCTTGCGGATCTTCCCGTCGATGATCACGGTGTCCACATTGGAGACGTCGGCACAGAGCGTCACGGCCGCGACCGGGTCGATCACCGGGGCGACGTTGACCGAGGTGCCGTCGACCACCACGATGTCCGCCTTCTTGCCCGGCGTGAGCGAGCCGGTGCGGCTCTCGAGCCCGGCGACGCGGGCGCCGTTGATCGTGGCCATCTCGAGCATGTCCCGCGCTGTGAGCATGTTCTCGGGCACCTCGGTGTTGGCCTCCCAGGCGATCGCGTTCACCCTCGCCCGCTCGCAGCCGAAGGCGCAGCGCATCTGGGTGAACATGTCGCCGGGCACCGTGGTGACGACGTCGATGCTCAGGCTCGGGCGCAGCCCGAACTCGCGTGCCTTGTTGACCGGCGGCCAGCCGTGGCCCATCTGCGCCTCGACCTGGGGCGCGATCGAGATGGTGCCGCCGGTGTCCGCCACCAGCCGCCATTCCTCGTCGCTGAAATAGCAGCAGTGGATGTAGGTGGTGTCCGAGCCGAGCAGGCCCAGATCGTTGAGCTGCTTGATCATGCCGAACCGGCCGGCCAGGCGGCCCATGCCGGCGTGGACGGTGATCGGGATGCCGAGCTCGCGCGCGGCGGCCCACTCGGCCCGTACCACGTCGTCGACGCAGAACCCCGGCCCCCGGGTCGCCATCGCCATCGTGAGCAGGCGGTCGTCCGAGGAGAAATAGGTGTCCCGCACGCGCCGGACGTCGTCGGTGGGGATCGCGATCTTGCTCCCGTTCCAGTAGTCGTTGAGCGAGGTGTTGGCGCTGCCGTAGGCGTACTGGGCCCGGATGCCGGCCTCGTACAGCCCCCGGATCGCGGCGTCGGGGTGCTCTGGCGTGTTGTTGATGTGCGACCAGTCGACCAGGGTGGTGATGCCGGCGTTCACGCACTCGAGCGCCCCGGCGAGGTTGCTGGCATAGACGTCCTCGGGGCGGTACAGGGGCGCGAAGGTGTCCAGTACCTCCACGAAGTAGTCGTCGAGGGTGGCGTTGGGGGCGCAGCCACGGATCGCCGCCTCCCAGGTGTGGCGGTGCGTGTCCACAAAGCCGGGGATCACCACGCTGCCCTCGACGTCGACGACCTCGGCGTCGGCATCGACCTGGGACGCGACCGCGGCGATCGTGTCCCCGTCGATCAGGACGTCACCCTTGGGCAGGTCGCCGAGCTCGGGGTCCACCGTCAGCACGTATCCACCACGAAGCAGGAGTCGGTTCGCCATGGCCATCCCCTTTCGGCGGAAACAACCGGACTGCGTTGTCGAGCGTGAGATTACATTCGTCCAGGGGCTGGGCTGGCCGGACCGGCGCCAGCCTGCCGGTTGCGGTGGGACTCGGGCTCGCGCAGCGTCGGGAGGGGGCCGTCCATGGCCCAGTAGCGACGCCCGGCGACCAGCAGCTCCTCGGCCGGGAACTTGGTGATGACCTCGCAGCCGTCGGCCGTGACCACCACCTCCTCCTCGATCCGCGCGGCCGACCAGCCGTCCGAGGCCGGCCAGTAGGTCTCCAGCGCGAAGAGCATCCCCTCCTCGAGGAGCTCGGGCTTGTTGAGCGATACCAGGCGGCTGAAGATCGGCTTCTCCCAGATCGACAGGCCGACGCCGTGGCCGTACTGCAGGGCGAAGGCGGCCTCCTCGTTGGGGAAGCCGAACTCCTCCGCCCTTGGCCAGACCGAGACGATGTCGGCCGTGGTGGCGCCGGGCTTGACCAGCGCGATCGCCTCGTCCATGTAGTCGCGGCAGCGGCGGTAGGCATCGCGCATGGCGGTGGAGGCGCTGCCCACGGCAAAGGTGCGGTAGTAGCAGGTCCGGTAGCCGTTGAAGCTGTGCAGGATGTCGAAGAAGGCCGGATCTCCCGGGCGCAGGATGCGGTCGCTGTAGACGTGCGGGTGCGGTGAGCAGCGCTCCCCGGAGATGGCATTGACCCCCTCGACGTGCTCGGAGCCGAGGTCGTAGAGGACCTTGCTCACCAGGCCGACGCACTCGTTCTCGCGCACCCCCGGCCGCAGGAAGCTGTACAGCTCCTCATAGGCCGCGTCCACCAGCGTGACCGCGGTGGTGAGCAGGCCGATCTCGTCCTTGGTCTTGATGCGCCGCGCGTCGAGGAACACCTGCTGGCCGTCGACCACCGTCAGGCCGGCGGCCTGCAGCGCGGACAGCACCGGCATCTCCACGATGTCGATGCCGATCGGCTCGCGGGCGAGGCCGCACTCGTCGAGCTCGCGCCGGATCTTACGGGCGACGTCATCGGCGATGTTCGCCTTCGGGTGGAAGGCGCCGCGCAGGGTGGAGATCCCGGCGCGGGCCCGGCCCAGCTCGGGCTGGTCCGGCCTGCCATCGAGCCAGGGGTTGTAGATCTGGTGGTGGCGGGCGGCCGAGCCGAAGTCCCAGACGATTGGCTCGCCACCTCGCGGCAGCAGGGCGAACCGGATCAGCTTGTCCATCGCCCAGGTGCCTATGTGCGTCGAGGTCATGTAGCGGATGTTGTGGAAGTCGAAGGTCAGCAGCGCTCCCAGGTCGGACCGCTCCAGTGCCTCCTTCAGGCGCGCCAGCCGTTCCTGGCGCAGCCGGCCGAGGTCGATCCGCTCTTCCCAGTCGACGGCGTTCAGTCCATACGTTCGGATGCCCATCGGCCCTCTTCCCCGGCGGCGTTAAGTGCAGCATCACAGCCGTTAAGGGGGAGCTTATGAACGGCTGCCGGTGCGGTCAAGAGCGGCAGTGGGACGCGGGCCGGGAACTGGTGGCCCTCAGTGGGCGTGGCGGCCGAGGACCAGCCAGATCGCGTACGCCGGCTCCGATCCCGGGTTGCTCAGCCGGTGCGGGGTGGTTGCCGGGAAGCTGATCGCCGCGCCGGCCGACAGCTCATAGGAGTCGAAGCCAACTTCGACCACCAACAGCCCGGAAAGGACGTAGCCGAACTCCTGGCCGGCATGGCGCATGAATGCGCCCTCACTGGAGGAGCGGCCGCCCGGAGAGTAGGTCACGTGCAGGAACTCCACGCCCGGGAGCGAGCCCGCAGTGAGCCGGCGCCACTGCACGCCGGAATCGAGCGCCAGGACGTCGTGCTCGTCCGCGCTCTGGAAGGAGAAGAAGCCCTCTGCCGCGGGGGCACGGGCCGGCGCCGAGGAGGCCCCGCGGGCCTCACCCTCACGGGCCTCACCCTCACGCCCCTCGACCTCCCGCGCGCGAGCGCGGGCGCCGCCGCCAGGCTGGGCGGAGCGGCCGGCGAGCAGGCCGTCCAGAGACGTGCCCAGCAGGTTGACGATGTCGAACAGCTTGCTCACGGAGGGCTGGGCCTTGCCGGTCTCGATCTGCGACACGGCACTGGCGCTCATGCCCAGGCGCCGGGCCATCTCACGCAACGACATCCCCTGCCGCAGGCGCTCGACCCGCAGTCGGGCGCCGAGGTCCAGCCCGGGCACGCCGGTCGGGGTGGCCTCTGTGTCCTGCTGTCCGGTCGCGTCCATGAGCAGTACTGTACAGTCTCGGCGGACACCCTGGCCGTCGAGACTGTGGCACCGCCCCGATCAGCGGCTCAGCCCCACACCTCCTCGGCGGTCTCCACGATGAGGCGGAGCTTGGCGACCTGCTGCTCGTAGGTGAGCACGTTGCCCTCGACCGTCGAGGAGAAGCCGCACTGCGGGGACAGGCACAGCTGGTCCAGCGGCACGAAGCGGCTCGCCTCCTCGATGCGCCGTTTGAGCTGGTCCTTGCTCTCCAGCTCGCCCCGCTTGGTGGTGACCAGGCCGAGGACGACCAACTTGTCCCTGGGGACGAACCGCAGCGGCTCGAAGCCGCCCGAGCGCGCGTCGTCGTACTCCAGAAAGAACCCGTCAACGCCCAGCTCACTGAACAGCGCCTCGGCAACGAAGTCGTAGCCGCCCTCAGCGGCCCACGAGGAGCGGAAGTTGCCGCGGCACATATGCGTGGTCACGGTCATCCCCGCCGGCTTGTGCGCCAGCGCCTGGTTGATCTGGCGGATGTAGCGCAGATGCAGGTGCTCGGCATCCTCGCCGCGCTGCGCGATCTGCTCCCGCTGGCGGGGGTCGTTGAGGTAGGCCAGGCTGGTGTCGTCGAACTGTAGGTAAAGGCAGCCCAGCTCGCCCAGGCGCCGGACCTCCTCCGCGTAGGCGGCGCTGAGGTCGGTCCAGAACTCCTCGATGTCGGGGTAGACGTCGGGGTCGATCGCCGCGCGGCCACCACGGTAGTGCACCATGTTCGGCGAGGGGATGGTGAGCTTGGCCGTCGCGCCCGTCTCGTCGGTCAGTGCTCTGAGCGCCTGGAAATCCTCCCCGAAGATGGTGTGCTCCAGCCGCACCTTGTCGTGGACCTTCAGCGCGGCGGAGGTGAACTCCAGTGTCCCCTGCTCGTTGAAGAACTGGACCTTCAGGCTCCCCTCGGCCCTGCTGATGCCCCCGAGCTGGTAGATGTAGTCCATGTGCCAGGAGGTACGGCGGAACTCGCCGTCGGTGGCCGACCGCAGCCCCACGTCGTGCTGCATCCGCACCACCTCACGGATCGCCTCGTCCTCGACCGCCCGCAGCGCCGCGGCGGAGATCCGCCCGGCGGCGCAGTCCTCGCGTGCCTGGAGCAGCCGGGTTGGACGGAGCAGGCTGCCGACGTGGTCGGCGCGGAACGGCGGCGTTGCGCGGGCGGACATCGGTCCTCCTCGATCGGCTCGGCAGCCAGCCCAGGCCAGGGCGATTCTACCGGTACTCGAACCTCAGGAGCGGCCGTAAGGGGTGGCCCAAAAGGGGCGGCCCCAAGCCTCTCTCAGGCTCAGGGCCGGCCCCGGCCGTGATGTCCTTACGCTTCCCCTTCATCCGTCAGATTGCGGATTACTTGTGCAAGGCCACCTCAGCGGTTTCCGTTTGGACCATGCTCAGACCGTTCTCGGTCAAGGTGATCGGGAGTGGCATGTGCTCGCAGGCATATTCCCGCCCGGTCGTGTGCAGGATCAGGGGGCGACGGCACACGAAGCACCTGCGACGAAGCCAGCGAAGTACCATTGGCGGCTCCTGTGCGAAAGCGGCCGGGCGCGGGGCTTCCCCGGGACGTCGTGCGGAAGAACCGTGGGCACGCCCGGCCGGTGCAGATGCAAATGACCCTCTCTTTGAGCATCACCTCCTCCCACCTGGCGGTCCGTGAGTGGCTCGGGCTTGCCGCGCCACGGACAAGCCCGGCACCACACCGACCACTCGCCGAGGTTCAGCACTCCGTAGGGCTCGCTCATCCCGCCTTCAGCGTGCGATACAGGAGGTACATATAATACTCACTATGCATAGGCGCTGGTCAAGCCCTAATTGTTGAAGTAGCACTTGACCAGCGCAAACGGGCGCGTTCAAGGTATGCGGGTCACGCGGTTTGATGCGGGAGGTGCATCGTGAAGCTCACGCCGCTGCGGGGATGCTGCAGGGACGGGACATGCCCGACGATCTACCGAAGCGACCGGGGCACCATCGTTGTGCAGGGCTACGTCGTCACGGATGCTGACGTGACCGTGCCGGAGGGCGAGGCCCTGGTGGAGATCCCGGCCGAACTGCTGGGCCAGGCCGATGCCTGATCTCGCCTGGTGGCTCCAGAACTTCCAGCGCTCGGCCTTCCGGCTGGAGACCTTGCCGGTTTACTCAGTCCCCCAGGAGGAGGCGTGGTTCGCGGAGTGGCAGCGCTCCGGGCAACTGCCCGAGCTGACGCCAGCCAACGACTCGTGGCTGAGGCTCGTCCAAGAGGCATGCCGAGCCGGTAAGCGGATGCAGCGAGTTCACGTGGTCACGCCGCCACTGAGCGATTACCTGCGCTTTGAGTTCACCACGCAGATCCCCAGCGTCGACTGCGGCGAGGATTGCCGCATCGCGGAAGCGTCCCACGTTCAGCAGGCTGTAGGCCAATTGAGCGATTACTGGCTCATGGATGAGACGGTGGCGATCCGGTTACATTACGACGACGAGGGGCGCTTCCTCGGCATGGAGCAGGTCGAGGACGTCGTGCTCTACCGCCGCCAGCGCGATCTCGTCCTTACTCGTTCCGTCACCCTGAAGGAGTATCTGGCCAGACTTTGATCCAAGAGGAGGCACGCCGCCAGCTCGGCGGAAAACTCCTGGAGCTTCGCCGCCGGGCGGGGCTTACCGGTGCTGACCTCGCCCGGCTCCTCAACACCAATCAACCGCGCGTCTCCCGCATCGAGACGGGGCGAAGCGTCCCCAGCGTCGAGGACGTACGAGCCTGGGCCGAGGCAACCCACGCCACCCCGGAGGAATTGGACCAGCTGGGCGACCTGGTCAGACGCCTTGCAACCCAAGCTACGAGCTGGCGCATCCTCCACCGTCTGGGCTTGACCCAGCGTCAGCGCGAGATTGCCGAGCTGGAGCGCGAAGCCACGGCCATTTTGGTGTTTCAACCAACGATGGTCCCGGGCCTCTTACAAATTGCCGATTACGCCCGGCGCGTCATGGCGCAGGGCAACCCCTCATCGCAAACTGACCTGGCAGGGGCCGTCGCACAGCGCATGGAGCGCCAGACGATCCTTTACGACCAACGAAAACGCTTTGAGTTCATCATCACCGAGGGGGCGCTCCGTTGGCGACCGGGACCCCCCGAGCTGATGGCCGCCCAGATCGACCGGCTCGTGTCTGTCGCCAGTCTGCCCAACGTCTCGCTCGGGGTGCTCTTGCTCGATCAGGAAGCCCCGGATGCCTACCTGCACCCCTTCGTCGTCTTCGAGCTGGACGACGACACTCTTATCACTGTGGAGACGCTCAGCGCCGAGCTCCAGGTCAACGAGCCCCAGGAGATCCAGGTATACCGGCGCACCCTGGAGCGGTACCGGAGCGCGGCGCAGTGGGCAGACCAGGCACTCCAGATGATGCGCACCCTTGCCGCAGGTATGGCAAAGGGCTCATAGCTTGAGGAGCAGCGACGCGATGGCGAACATCCCCGAGCAGACCGTGCTCGTCGACGGCCTGCGGATCCACTGCCGCCGGGCCGGCGAGGGACCACTGCTGGTGCTCCTGCACGGCTGGCCGCAGACGGGCTACTGCTGGCGCCACCTGATCGGCCGGCTCAGCGAGGGCTACACCGTCGTCGCACCCGACCTGCGCGGCTATGGCCGCAGCGACAAGCCTTCGAGCGGCTTCGACAAGCGCACCATGGCCGGGGACATCCGCGGCCTCATGCGCGTCCTCGGGTTCGAGACGGCCACGGTGATCGGGCACGACCGCGGCGCCCGGGTGGGGCACCGTTGGGGGCTGGACCACCCCGAGGAGGTCGAGCGCCTGGTGGTGATGGACATCATCCCCACCCGGGAGATGTGGCGTCGCATGGACATGGAGCTGGCGCGCCGCTACTGGCACTGGCTGTTCCATCTTCAGCCCGACCTGCCCGAGCTGCTCGCCGGCGCCGATCCCGCGGCCTATCTCGGATACTTCTTCGAGCGCTGGACGCACAACCGGGTCGGCCTGGACGAGGCGGCCGTGGCGGAGTACGTGCGCGCGTTCTCCGCACCGGGCGCGCTGCGGGCCGGCTTCGACGACTACCGGGCGTCCTTCCCCCAGGATGCCGAGCACGACGACGCGGACGCCGCGGCCGGCCACAAGCTGACCATGCCCGTCCTGGTGCTGTGGGGCGCCGGCGGCCTGTTCGGTCGACTCCCCGCGCTGGAGGTCTGGCAGGCATACGCCGGCAAGGTGAGCGGGGCGGCGATCCCCGACTGCGGCCATTTCCTGCCCGAGGAGCAGCCCGAGCTGGTCCTGGGCGAGCTCGACGGTTTCCTGCCGCACCTGTCACCGAGGTAGAAGGGAGGCCTGACCGGGAGGGCGGCGCCCGGCCCGATCGTGCTCAGAGGCCGAACCTGGACCGCACTTGCGGCCGTACCAGTAGGAACAGCAGCCCCAGGTCGATCAGCAAGCGTAAGATCCCGCCCACCAGCGTGGCATCGGCGAGCAACACACAGAGCGCGAGCAGCCAGGCCCAGCGCTTCCACCGCAGCAGGCCCGCGCCCGCCCCGATGGTCCCCGCCGCCAAGAGCAAGGGCACGACGCGGGCGCCCAGCGAAAGCGAGCGCGACAGGGCCAAGACGACGACCACGATGAAACCCACCGCCTTCACGAAGAAGACGATGGCCGCGATGGTAACCGACCGTTCAGGGTCGATGGCGCCCTTCCCTTGTCACTCGTCGAAACGCACGGCGTCGAGGCCGAGCCCGGGCAGCACTACGGTACGAGGATGCCGCGGCCTTGCAGGCGGCCGCCGTCCAGATCGGACATGGCGTCGTTGACAGCGTCCAGCGGGTAGGTCCGAGTGTGCAGCTTGACCTTGCCCTGGGCGGCCAGGGTCATCAGCTCGGCCAGATCGTTGTAGGTGCCGACCAGGTTGCCGATGACGTTGCGCTCGGTGGAGATGATGTCGATCGTCGGCACCTGCACCGTGCCGCCGTAGCCGATCACGAAGTGCGAGCCGGCCCGCCGGGTCATCTGCCAGCTGTCGGCCTCAGCGCCCCGCTCCCCCACGAAGTCGATCACGACCTCGGCGCCCTGGCCGTCGGTGAGCTCCTTGACCTGCTCGACCTGGTCGCCGGTCGCCTGCACGGTGTGATCGGCGCCCATGCCCTTGGCCAGCTCGAGCGCCGGCTCGGAGCGGTCGACCACGATGATCTCGGCCGGGGTGAGTGCCTTGAGCGACTGGATGCCGATGTGGCCGAGCCCGCCGGCCCCCATCACGACCGCCGTGGTCCCCGGGTACAGCATCGGGGCGGCCTTCTTGACCGCGTGGTAGGCGGTCAGGCCGGCGTCGGCCAGGGCGGCCACGTCGGCGGGCTGCAGCGCCGGGTCGATCTTGACGACCGCGCGGGCGCCGGTCTTCAGGAAGTCGGCCATGCCGCCGTCGGTGTTGAGCCCGGGGAAGGTCGAGTCCACGCAGTGCATGTCCTCGCCGGCGCGGCAGGCGCGGCACAGCCCGCAGGTGGCCTGTGGGTGCAGGATCACGGTGTCGCCCGGTGCGAGGTGGGTGACGCCGGCGCCGACCTCGTGGACCCAACCCGCGTTCTCGTGCCCGAGCGTGAACGGCAGGGGCGTGCCGGTCAGGTCGGCCCACTGCCCCTCGACCAGGTGCAGATCGGTGCGGCACAGCCCGGCCCCACCGAT
>WNFV01002127.1_pt1 | contig 34193 bp, 28 predicted proteins | sample 5400101 | NCBI WGS metagenome assembly WNFV01 (sample SAMN13153361, study PRJNA577476) | soil metagenome | isolation source: 115 cm soil or saprolite under grassland replicate 1 | place: USA:California | collected 2016-06-15 | reverse complement strand
TACCGCGCCGACGGATCGAGCTCCTTTAATCTCGCGGCGATCTTTTCCGCCGAGCGCTCCCAGGTCCAGCGCTGCGCCATCTCTCGTGCCGCAGCCATTCCCCGCTGCCGCGCTTCGTCTGGATGGTCGCAGATCTCCCGCAATAGAGCCCGCAGGTGCTCCGGATCCGGGTCTGCCCACCGAAACCCCTCGTAATAAGGGCATTTGGCAACCGCCGGGATCGTCTCGCGGACTCGGAGCGGGTAAGCGATGCCTTCGTGGACGAACTCCGTGTGGGCTCCCCAGTCGGTCGCGATCGAGGGAAGCCCGCACGCCATGGCCTCCATGAGCGGCATGTCCCACCCCTCCCCCCGTCCGGCGGACACGTAGCAGTCGGCCGACCGGTAGAAGGACCCGAGCTGGTAGTACGGGAACTCCCGGTTGAAGAGGAACGAGATCCTCCCCCCCGACTCCTTCAGCCGCAGCTTCGCGATCTCCTGCCGGACGTGCACCTGCGGATCCTTGTTGATGATCTTGCAGACGAGCCGGACGGGTTCGTGAGCCGTGAACTCGTCGTTGAAAACTTTCAGCAGCAGCCACGGCTCCTTGCGTTCTCCCCACTCGAAGTTCGACAGGAACACGAACTCGCCGTTCGGATTCGGTACCCCCCGGATCCCGGGATGGAAGTAGTTGGGATCCACGCCGAGCGGGATCCGGTGAACGGGCCGCTTCACGCCGGAGTCGACGAAGCCCCGGCGGTTGAACTCGCTCGGCACCCAGACCTCGTCCATCGCGTTGGCCTGCCGGACCCATTCGGACGGAAAGCCGTCGACCTCGAGCATGGTGAAACCGACTTTGCGGCGGGCCCGATTCCGTCGGAAGACGTCTCCCTGGCCGTAGACGACGCCGACGGAGGGCAGGGAGCCTCCGTTGCGCGACGCGATGACGTTCATCAGGTAGTCGCCGGAGTTTTCCGACTCGATCGGAGGGAACGGAGTCCCGGGACCGTAGACGTAGCGATACCGGGTCCGCACTCCGCGGCGGTCGAGTGCTCTCAGGATCTCGCGCGTGCTCATGGCGTACCCGGTCGGAACGTTCATGATCGACTGCCACAGGAGCTCGTGCGTGTATCGGGCCTCGAGGATCTTTCCCCACTTCTTGCGAAAGACCGCCCGGCTCGCCTGGAAGATCCGCATGAACCGACCGTCGTCGCCCGTGGTCGATCCGTGCTCGTTGTGGACGAGGGTGACCGCGCCGCAGAGAAAGGTCTTGAAACCGGCGCGGCTCGCCCGAAGGCAGTAATCCGTGTCCTCGAAGTAGGATTCGAAGTCGGACGAAAGGGGCCCGATCGCGGCCAGGACCTCCCGGCGGATGTAGGCGCAGGCGAAGACGATGCCCTCGACCTCGCGGGTCCCGCTGTACTGGCCCACGTCTCTTTCGAGCGAACCGATCTGCTGTCCCCACATGGTCTCCGGGACGATGTACGTCCCCGCGTGCAGGAGGCGCCCGTCGGAAAGTGTGAGGCGGCAACCGACGATGCCGGCACCCGGCGTCTCGTGAGCGCAGGCGCGCAGCCGTTGCAGCCAGTCGCGCTGGGGGAACTCGACGTCGTTGTTCAACAGAACGACGTCGGAATCCGGGTCCGCTTCGGCGATTCCCGCGTTGTTTCCGCGCACGAAGCCGAGGTTTCGCGCGTTCCGGACGACGCGCACCCATGGATAGCCCGCGAGCGCGCGGGGAGTCTCGTCGGTCGATCCGTTGTCGACCACGATCACTTCCGTTTCGGAGAGATCGGTATCCCGAAGGGTGTCGAGGCATCGCCGGGTCAGGTCCCAGCGGTTCCAGGCGAGGACGATCAACGTCGCCTTTCTCCGGTTCATTCTTCGTCGCCGAGATCTGGCGGAGTGACCGAGCGCCACAGCTCGCGCATCGTGGTCTCGACCTCGGCCGGCGCGAGCGCGGTCGTCTCTTTCCATCCCCGCAGACCGAAACCGGCCCGCGGCAGCGGCGGCAGACCCAACGCCGCGCGGGATGCGTTGATCACGTCCTCGTCGCACGACTGCTTCGTGAAGATCCGAAGCATCGCGGACCTTTCCGAGAGCACTTTCTCGAGGTGGGCGACGCGGGCCTCGAGGTAGGCGATCGTCCAGCTCCCGTTCACCACTCCCTCCCGACCAGCCGACGAAGAAACTGGATCAGCCTCCAGGGGGCCGAATGCGTGACCGCGTGGTGAAAGTCGGCATACCGCCCGATCTGGAGACGCAGCTCGTGCTCGGTTGCGAGCGCGTTTTCGACGACCTCCTCCGCCTGCACGGTTCTCTCGACGAGCCGGGCCTCCCGGGCGAGGCTTTCCTTCAATCGGAGCCGGAGGTCCAGGACTTCCGACTCGGCGTCTCCCAGGCGCCGCGCCTCCGAGAGACGAGCCGCTTCTTGCATTTCTCTGGATTCCAAGACGTTCCCGACCGATTCCCGGGTCAGCGGCGTCAGTGTATCCGAGCGCTCGGAGCAGGCTCAATCGCCTCGGCGGTCGACAACGATCGTCGACTTTCTCCGTCTTGACGGGGTACGCCCGCAGCCGCGAGCCGATCGACCAACGTCGACTCGGACATCGTTTCGGCAACGCCGTCCGGGTCGAGGATCGAAGCGGCCGATTTGAGCGCTTCTTCGAGAAGCCGCCCGAAGACCGATTGCGATTCCGACCCGCGCCAGATCACGGCGTCGTAATGAAACGTCCGGCGAGAGATCGACTCGGCGTTCGCGATCTCCCAGCCGAGGCCGGCGAGCTCGGCCATCCGGGCCTTCTCCGGCTGCGCCGCCGACAGGAGAGTCCGGCGCGCGAAGGGGTACGCGCGGGCGAGCCATGTCGCGAGCCCGGCCGCCCGGGGGTCGCCGCCGGGCAACGGGCCCGGGAACTGCTTCGTCGCCAGCAGGATTCTGCCCACGGCGGAAGCGTCACGCGCCGCCGCCTGAAGCCGCGGGTTCCCGTCCTCCGGCGTGTATTCCGGCCGGCCCGCGAGAAACTCCTTCCACCGCTCGGAGAAGAGGGGGTGATTCCGCGTCCAGAGGCGCTTTGCGAGCTCCGGATTTCCGGAAGCGCCCCGCACGTGGGTGACGATCGCGCGGGGCTCGTACAGAGTCCGATAGCCTTTCCGGGCGAGCTCGAGGCAGAGATCGACATCTTCGTAGTAGGCCGGCGCGTACGTCGCGTCGAACCCGCCGACCTCGAAAAACGCCTTGCGGCGGACCAGCAGACAGGCTGCCGAGGCGTAGTCGAGCTCGCGGGGAAACAGATATTCCGGCTTCTCCGGGTCGTCGCCGAACCCCACGAACTGCGTGTAACCGTTGCCGAAGAGGAGAGCTCCGGCCTCCTGGAGAGTCTGATCGAGGTTCCGAAGCTGCGGAGTCACGGCCCCCACGTCGCTTCGGCTTTCCATCCGTTCTCGCAGAAAAGTGAGCCAGCCGTCGTGCACGAGGGCATCGCTGTTCAAGAGAACCAGCAGCGGGGCGGCGGCGAGGGCCGCGGCCTGATTGCTCGCCGGTCCGAATCCCCGATTCGTCTCGTTGAAGACCAGCCGGGCGTTCTCGACCTCGCTCCGGAGGCGCCGGACCATCTCCGCGCCAGACGCGTTGTCCACGAGGATCATCTCGTAGCACGGCTCGGTGTTTTCGAGGACGGCGCGGAGCGCCCTCCGAACCCAGTCTTCCGCTCCGTGAGTGACCATCAGGATCGAGACTGCGGGCCGACGGACGCGGGGAAACGCGAGGCCGCTCACGTCTCCCCCCGAGGCTCTCCCGCGGCCGACGAAAGGAGCTGCTGAATCCGGATCCGAAGGGACGGCGGAATTTGCTTCGGGCTCCGGGCGGAGAGCCGATCGAGCTCGGCCTGGAGATCTTCGATTTCCTGCCTCGCGCGGGCTCTTTCCGTTTCCAGCCGGGAGAGCTCCGCGAGAGCGCGATCCCGCTCCTTTTCGGATTGCGCCAGGGCTTCTTCCAGTTCGTTCTGTCGAGCCGCGAAACGCCCCGCGTCGGCGCGGACCTCCGAAACCTCGGTCAAGAGCAGGGTCTGCGAGACGCGGAGCTCGGAGTAATCCGAACGTGCCTTCTCGAGTCGCTCGCGGGAACGGTCGAGCTCGGTTCGGAGAGAAAGCACGTCTTCCTGTGCCCGCTTCTCCCGGCGCGACGCCTCCTCCAGGACCTGCCGGAGCTCTCCGATCTCGCGCTTCGCCCGGGCTTTCGTCTGCGACAGCTCGCCGTCGATCCGAGCTCGTTCTGCGCGGACGTCGTCGAGGGACGCCTTCTCGCTCGAGAGCTCGCGCTCGACGCCTTCGCGCCGAGCCCGTTCGGCGGCGAGCTCGGAGGTCGCCGCCGCCTGTCTCTCTTCGAGGCCGGCGAGCTTTTCCGTCAACGCGGCGGAGGCGAGCCGCTGATCGACGACCTGCTGCCCCCGCGCTAAATAGGCTTTCCGCCAGGACTCGAGGATCCGCTCGGTCTCCGTGAGACGGGCGAGCAGGCTCGCCGTTGCCTCGCTCCGTCGCCGGAAACGGTCGGCGGCCGCCGTCTGCGCAATCCCGGCGAGCCGATCGAAGTGGGCGCGGACTTTCGACTCCTGCTCGGGATCGACCCCTTTCCCGCGCGGCGTCTCGAGCAATCGACGGACGGCGCGCACGACCTCTGCTCGGGGCACGGGCAGAGATTCCAGCAGAAGGCTCGGCACGCCGAAGGCGGAGCAGGCGACGGACGCGCGGACCGACGAGCCCACGAACGCACGGGCGTGAGAGAGAACGGCGACGAGGTCGCTTGCGGACGCCTCCGGAGGAACGCGGAAAGTCGGGCCGGACAGGTGACCAGAAATCGCGTCGAGGAACTCCGCCTCTCCCCTTCCCGGATCGAGCTCGAGGAGGACGACCGGGGCCTGCCTCTCGAGAGCCGTTGCGAGGGCCTTCCCGAACGATTCCGCGCGGTCGGCCTGGTCGCGGCTTCCCTGCACCACGAAAGGCGCGCCCGAACGCGGGAACCACTCCATGTGCCGGAGATACCCGAGGCGGCGCGCGAGAAGCTCTTCCGGGAAGGCGCTCGGCAGGGAGAGGAGGAGGTCCGGGACCACCGTGATGTCGGTTTCGACGCCCGCTCGACGGAGGCGATCTCGAGACGCCTCGTCGCGGACCGACACGTACGGCCGGGAAGCCAGAGCCTCACGAACCCGTCCGGCTTCCTCCGGGTCGAGCTCGAAAGCGACGCCGACGGCGCTCCAGGCCACGGGACACCGTTTTTCGAGCTTCGGCCCGAGGCCTTCCACGAGGAACGGGGAGAGGCGAGGCTTTCCGGCGCCCGTGCCGGCGCCGGCGGAAGACCGATCCTCCGGCGGGCCGAAGAGGTCTCCGGCAATGAATGCGCAGTCGAGCGCCTCCGAAAGCTCGCCCGCCCGTCCCGCGCTCCACTCGCCGAGGTCGACGGCGGCGAATCCTCCGTCGCGCGCGCCCGGCGCTTCTCCTTCGAGCGGCGCGTAGGTCTGTACGTCCGCTTCCGGCAGCCGGCGCCGAATCTCCTGTTCGAAGATCCACGGGAGGACGAGGTCCTCGAAGCGCGGGGCGTCGAACCGGCCCCAGAGGCCGATTCGAGTGCGAAGCGGATCCGCCGGCATCGACCGAGGCGGCTTCACGGATGACCGCCGAGCGAACGCAAGTCCCCCCACACGGACGGGCCGATCCTCGCCCAATCGCGCCGGGCGGCGAATCGGCGCGTGCGCCGCTCGACCTCCGAGCGCAGAGGATCCGATCCGAGGGACGCGATCGTTCCCGCGAGCGCATCGGGCTCGAGCGAGGGCGCGACTTGCGCCACGCCCTGGAGCTCCTCGAAGATGCCCGAGTCGCTCACGACGATCGGTCGCATCGAGGCGATCGCCAGCCGGACGGCTCCGCTCGCCGACTCCTTCGACGGGTAGTACGGAAAGACGAGGAGATCGCAGGCCTGCAGGAGAAACCCGGCTGCGTCTAAGGGGAGATGATCGAACCTCGCGTGGATCCGGCCGGCGAACGGGGAGTTTGCGATCCGGGCCTCGCAGCGCTGCCGGTACTCGTGGGAATCGGGGGTCGGATACTCCGAGCACAACAAAAGCAGATGCGCCGACGGCGAGGAGCGGCCCAGCACCTCGAACGCCTCGATCAGCTCGAGAACCCCTTTGTGGGGGCGCAGGAAACCGAAGTGGCCGACCAGGAACTTTCCGCCGAGGCCGATCTCTTTCTTGACCCAGGCCGAGGAGCGCTCCGGGAGACGCGGGACCCCGTGGGGGATCACCTGGACCGATTTCTCGATCGAGTGCCCGGCCAGCCAGGCCGCGTCGCTTCCGCGGTGCACGTAGATTCGCTCGACCGCGGCGAGCTCCGAAGCGAGATCGGGTTCGAGCCGCAAACCCTGCGTGGCGTGCATCGTCACCGCCACGGCAACGCCGCGCTCCCGGGCGGCCCGAAGGAGCCGCCGGAACGCGTCTTCCTGGAAGAAAGCCGGATTGTGCTGAACCAGAAGTGCCTGCAAGGAATCACGCTCGAGATCCTCTTCGAGCGTCGAGAGATCGTGCAGACCGATCTCCCAGTTCTTGCGGACCTTGAACTCGGCCGCGCCGCCGCACGAACGGGCCTCCGCGTAGATCCGGACGTCCGCATCCGAAGGGAAGGCCCGGGTCAACGCCGCGGTGTAGTCCGCGATCCCGCAGCGCGTGTTCCAGGTGGAGAGGACGGCGAGGCGCAAGCCGGGCGGGCGGGAAGCCGGGCGGCTTCCTCGCTCTTCCGCTCCTCGGGAGAGAGAGCGCAGGACACGCCCCGCGGAAGCTCCGATCTCGCGCCAGTCGAACCGCGCCTCCGCGAATTGCCGGGCGGATGCGGCGAGATCGTTGCGGCGCGTCGGGGATCGCAGGAGGGCTCGGATCTCCGCGGCGAAGTCATCGAGATCGGCGACGACAAAAGAGCCTCCGGCGCCGCCGTCTAACCCGCGTGCGCCCACGGCGGTCGCGACGGTGGGCAATCCGGCGCCCAGGAAGTCGAGCATCTTGATGTTGGTCCCGGACCCCCGGCTCATCGGGTTGACCGCGAGGTCGGCCGCCGCGAGGACCCGGTCGCGCGTTTCCCCGTCCACCACACCGAGCGCGGTGACGTTGGCGGGAATCTCCCCGGGCGCGATCCCGCCGGTGCAGCCTCCGACGACGACGAACTGGACGTCGGCGAGCGCCGGGGCGAGGCGGCCGCAGAGGAATCGGGCCGCCTCCGTGTTCGGCGGATAGTCGCTCCCCACGAAGACCACGACGGAGCCGTCCGCCGGCAAGCCGAGAGCGGCTCGGGACCTCCGTCTTTCTTCCCGCCCGGCCGGCCGGACGCGGTCGACATCCGTACCGTTGGGAACGACGTGGATCCGCGATGGATCGACGCCATAGAGAGACTCGAAGGAGCGCGCATCCTCGATGGAGCAGGCAAAGATGGAGGCCGCCCGCCGGCAGAGCTCCCGCTCGAGACTTTCGACGATCTCCGCGATCGCGCCGGCGAGTCCGCCTTCCCCGAGAAGTGCTCGGCGGAGCCGTCCCTCGACGTTCTGCGAGTCGTAGACGCCCAGTCGTAGGTCCCGACGTAAACGGGTTTGAGATCCGGCGGAAGGTTCGTGTAGAGCCCGAACAGCCGGATGCGCCCGCCGCCGATCGGGGGCTCGATCGGCTGGTTGTCGAGGATCAGGACGCGCTTTCGACCAGTGGTGGTGACGCGTGCTCGGGTCTCCGGTTCCTTCCGAGCGTCGATTGATGAGAGAAGTCGTTCGACTACAGTTTCCCAGCGGGTGGCGGAGGCCCGCCGGCGGCCCGCGGAACCCATCCGCTTCGCCTCCGCCGGCGCCTTCAGGAAATGCTCCATCGCCGCGGCAATCGCGTCGGGGCGCGGTTCGACGACGAGCCCGGTCTTCTCGTGTTCGACCAGCCTGGCCGGCTCACCCGAGTCCGTCGCGGTGATGACGGGTTTCCCGGAGAGCATCGCCTCCACGGCCACGTAGCCGAAGTCTTCCCGCAGCGGCACGAAGGGAACGGCGAGCGCGCGGGAAAAGAGATCGTAGAGATCGTCTCGCGGAATCTCCCCCAGAAAACGGACGCGCCCGTCTCCGGCTGCCTGGCGACGGAGGAAGGTGTCGGCCTCTCCGGCGCCGGTGATCAAGAGCGGAACGTCGGTCGAAAGTGACCGATACGCCTCGAGCACGAGGTCCGCTCTCTTCCACGGATGCAGCCTGCCGGAGTGGAGGAAGTGCTCGAAGGGTCCCTCTCGGAAAAGGTCTGCGTCGGGGAGGGGAGGATGGAGAACCCGAGCCGGCAACCCGAGAGTATCGCGCAGCCGGTTGGCCACCTCTTCGCCGATCGCGAACCGGCGGCCGTCCGGAATCGCCGAGAGCGCTTCGAAGTCGAGCTCGCGGATCCGGTCGCGCTGCGCCCGGCTCCACGCGGAGCCGTCCGTCCAGGAATCGAACATGTCGTAGAAGACTCGAACGGTGTGCAGCAGGTAGACGATGTGGCGGGGATGACGGACGTTGAAGCTCGGAGCCTTGGTGGAGATGACGACGTCGAAGCGGTCGAGGTCGAGAGCCCGGGCGGCTTCGTAGCCGGCGAGGATGCCCTCGGAGGTGGATTCGTCGAACGGAAGAGAAACCCGCTCGAGGACGTGACCCGCCTCCGACAGCGCCCGCTCGAGCCCGTTGGAGAGGATCTCCGCTCCCCCGCGACCCGTCGGCTGATCGACGACGACGAGAGCGATCTTCATCGGTTGTCCCGGGAACCGCGGGAGCTCTTCGTCAGCGCGGCGTTCCCGCACCCGCGGTCTCCCGCTCGGAAGTGAGGAGGGCTTCCAGCCGGCGAACGGAATCTTCCAGAGCGTCGACGCGTGCCCGTTCCTGCCGCGCCCGCGATGCGAGCTCCGCGAGGTCCGATTCCGCCGCGCTCGTCCGATCATCCAGGGCGCCGAGCTGTCCGGCGAGACGCCCTTCCCAGAGGCTGCGCCGCTCCTCGATCCGAGCGACGCGGCGGTTCAACCTCTCGGTCACCCGCAGGCTGAAGTCGGAGAGATCCCCGCCGAGAGAGCGCAGACGCTCGTCCCAGCGGTTCAGAATTCGAACGACCGCGGCATTGAAGAGCACCTGCCGGAACGTGTAGACGTTTGCGACGCGAAGGACGACTCTCTTCAAACCGGCGGCCCGCGTCCCGGGCAGGAGCGTCGCGGAGTGATACTGCGCGTTCGCGTCGAGCAGCTCGGTCCGGCAATCGGGCCAGGGAGTGAACGTCGGGGCATCCCGGTCGGGGAAAGACACGGAATCGGGTTCGCGATCGAGCAGCCGTCTCTCTCGCTCCACGTGCGCGGCTGCTTTCCCGAAGACGTCCGCCAATGCTTCCGTTCCCCCCGCTCGATCGGATCCGCCGAATTGAACAGACGGGCGCCCGACCCAACCGCGCGCTCCGCCCTGATGCCGAACGACTGGAATCGAAACGGCGGCGATCTTATCACCGGCGGGTTTCCCGGCGAGGTGGAACCGACCTCGGACCGGGATCGGAAGATCGTCGCACGAGGAGCGTTGTCGCGCATCTGTCTGGGTTGCCGCGAGACTTGATCCGAGAGAATAATTGCGAGCGAACATGTCCGTGGACGAACCCGTCGTGTCTGTGGTCATGCCGTGTCTGAACGAAGCAGAAACGTTGGGCCGGTGCATCGCCGCGGCGCGCACGGCGCTGGAAGCCGCCGGGATTCCGGGCGAGGTCATTGTGGCGGACAACGGATCGACTGACGGTTCACCCGAGATCGCCTCCCGGGCAGGCGCCCGAGTGGTCCGAGTCGCCGAGCGCGGCTACGGGGCGGCGCTCATCGGCGGCATCGCCGCAGCCCGCGGGCGTCACGTCGTCATGGGCGACGCCGACGACAGCTACGACTTCGGGGCCGTGCCCGCCTTCGTCCGGAAGCTCGAGGAGGGCAACGACCTCATCATCGGCTCGCGCTTCCGCGGCCGCATCGAGCCGGGGGCGATGCCGCCGCTCCATCGCTGGCTCGGCAACCCGATTCTCTCTCTCCTCGGCCGCCTCTTTTTCCGCGCGCCGGTGTCCGACTTCCACTGCGGGATCCGGGCCTTCCGGAGGGACGCCATCCAGCGGCTCGACTTGAAGACCACCGGGATGGAGTTTGCGAGCGAGATGGTCGTCAAAGCCTCCCTCTTCGGGCTCAAGATCGCGGAGATCCCGGTGACGCTGCGGCGCGACGGCCGCTCACGCCCTCCCCATCTCCGGACGTGGCGGGACGGCTGGCGGCACCTCCGGTTCCTGCTCGTCTACTCGCCCCGCTGGCTCTACCTCGTGCCCGGACTCTTCTTCGCTGTCTCCGGGGCGCTCCTGATCGTCTGGCTCTTTCCCGGTCCCCGGACCCTGTTCGGCGCGACGATGGACGTGCACTCGATGTTGGGCGGAGCGGCCCTGGTCCTGATCGGGACCCAGGCGATCTCGTTCGCCGCATTCGCGAAGGTCTTCGCCATCACCGAAGGCCTTCTCCCGATGGACCGCCGCCTCGAAAAAGCTTTTCGATCCGTCACTCTGGAGACCGGGCTCGTCGTTGGAGCACTTCTGGCGGTCGCGGGCGCCCTGCTCGTCGGGCAGGTCGTCCGGGTCTGGTCGAACGAGCACTACCGCGCGCTCGACTATTCGAAGACGATGCGCTGGATGATACCGGGCGTACTCCTTCTCGTGCTCGGCGCCCAGGCGATCCTTTCGTCGTTTTTTCTCTCAATCCTCGGGCTCAAGAGGCGATGAACGAGGCGAACGTGCCCGCGCCTCTCGCCGCCGTCGGTGTGTTGCACGAGAAGGCCGTCTTCTCGCGGCGGGTACGCGTCCTCGCCGAGCGGCTCGCCCCGTTGCTGCCGCCGGGCGGGCGCATCCTCGACGTCGGCTGTGGCGACGGGAGCATCGCGAGGGCGCTCGCCGCCTTGCAGCCGGATGTCGTCATCGAGGGGTACGACGTCTTCGCGAGGCCGGACGCCGGGATCCCGGTGACCCGATTCGATGGAGCTCACCTGCCTGTTGCCGACGGTGCTGCGGAGGCCGTCGTCCTCGTCGACGTCCTGCACCACGCCGAAGACGCCGTGGCGCTTCTCCGCGAGTGCGCGCGCGTCGCGCCGGTTATCGTCGTGAAGGACCACATCGCCGATTCGTGGTTCGAGGAGAGGATCCTGCGGTTCATGGACTGGGTCGGCAACGCCCCGCACGGCGTCGTCCTCCCCTTTCACTACTTCTCGACGGCTTCGTGGGGTGCGGCGCTTCGTGCCGCGGGCCTTCGCGAGACGGAGCGCGACCAAGTCCCGGGTCTTTACCCGTTGCCGTTCTCGCTCGTGTTCGGAGGCCGGTTGCAGTTCATCGCGCGGCTTCGGCCCCGGTGACACAGGCGAATGGTCGAGAAACGACTCGCGATCGACTTCCTCGATTGGACGTTCTGGGGGCTCCAGGGACTCGTCCTCGTTCTGGCGTGGCGGCAAGGACGCCGCACCGCGGCGGCGGAAACGCGGTCGTTGACCTGGGAACGGTGCGTGATCGCCATTCTCGTGGCCTGGATCTGGAGGCTGGTCTACTGCTTCGTCCTGGCTTCCAGTGGATTCTGGTATCTGGTGCCGGACGACGTCGCGAGATGGCTCTTGTCCTGGGGATGGGCGATCTCCCCATACCTCATCACGTGGGATGGCATCTGGCAGGGCGGCACGTTCTATGTGCACGGCGCGGCGATGGCCGTCCTGCGGGATCCCCTCGTTGCGAGCAAGTTCGTCTCCGCCTTCTCCAATCTGCTCCCATTGATCGGCATCTTCGTGGTGGCTCAGGGGCTCTATCGGAACGCGTGGCTGTCGAGCGTCGCCGTAGTGGCCGCCGGCCCGTGGTGGCTGCACATCCTCCTCGGGACGGGAGCGATGACCGAGATGCCCGTTACCGGCTGGATGCTGACCGGAATCGGCCTCCTGTTTCTCGCTCTCGACGCGGAGACTGAAGAACGCTCCTCGGGCGCGGCGCTCCTGGCCGCGGCGTTCTGTTTCCTGGCCGGCACCACGTACCACATCGTCGCGTGGATGATTCTCGTCTCTTTCCTGCTGGTCTTCGCGCCCCGACTGTTCTCGACGCCAAAGCCTGCGGTCCGGCGGCGATTGCCGCTGTTCCTGGGCATCTCGTTCGCCTATTGCATCGCGTGGAGCCTCGGCTGCTGGATCAAGTTCGGGAATCCCCTGTCATACCTGGCGGCCTACAACGCAAACAACTTGAAGGGCGGAGTTTCGCTGCCGCTCGCGGCGCGGTCGAGCGCGTATCCGCTCGCCTTCCTTTACGACGCCTGGCTCGTTCTGCCGGCTCTCGCGGCCGGAGTGATCGGAGCCTGGTCGGACAGGAGTGAAACGCGCGGGAAAGAAAGACTGGTCATCGGTGGTGTCTTGGTGACCCTTCTGCTTCTGACGTCGTCCGCGATCGTCGGTAGCCCGAGCAACGTCCTTCCGGTCCGAGCGACCGTCGCACCGGTCGCGGCCCTGTTTCCTATTGCCGTGGCGGGAGTCGCCGCCGCCTGGCCGGCCAACCGGAAACCGGCGCGAGTTCGGGGGGCCAAGCGGCTGTCGCTGGTGGCCGTCACCGTTCTGGGGATCGCCTGGGTTGTCGTGAACCACGAGCGGACATTTCAACGTGTGCGGTCACACCACAGTCTGGAGCCGGACGCGATCGCCATGGGCGCCTGGCTTCGGGAGGCTGGTGCACAGCCGGACGGGACAGGCCGTATCCGCAACGACAGGATCGTTCACATTTGGGTGGAGACGTCCCCGACCTACGCCGACTACTCGATTCAGTACCTGTTCGGCTCGCTGCGGAGAGTCGTGCGACACGGGTCCGAGGAAGACGCCGGGCAGGTGCTGGCGACGCTCGGCAGAAACGATTGGCTGGTGACGGACCAGCCGGTCACGCAGGCGGGATACGAGAAAGTCGTCGAGATCGGAAGGTACCAGGTCTTCGGTGTCAAGGGGGAAGCCCGCCGTTAGGCGGTCGGTTGCTCCCGACAGAGGAGCGGGGTGAGCTCTGCGACGCGCTCTTGCGGAATCAGCAGATAGTTCGGAACCTCCCCGTCGCGATCCGTATGGAACTCTCCGATCGGACCGAATCGATCCCCGAAGAGCCGCAGAATCTCGTAATCCGTCTCCTGCGCGAACCGGCGCACGTCATCGATGCCCTGGTGAATTTGCTTCATCCAATAGGGGTTGAACTCCGCAAGGATCACCGGTCGAAATCGGCCGATCGTTTCGACGGCTCCCCGCAGAACGAGCAGGTCTGCGCCTTCGACATCGATTTTCATGACGTCGCAGCGCCCGAGGCGAGAGCTCCAGTCGTCCAGCCGAATGACAGGCACTTCTTCCCACGTCCATCCATCACGATCGACGTTCTTCCGATCCCGTTCCGAAAGCATGTTCTCCCCGATCGCGTTCGCCGCCTGCCCGACCGGGGCTCGCCTCATGACCAGCTTTCCCGATTCGTCGCCGAGCGCGCACGGCACAATGGTCACGACCTTCTCGAGCCGTTTAGGCTGATGTTTCTCAGAAGCCATCGCCGATTCGAAGAAACCGGCTCGAAGGCGTGGACCGTTCCACCCCGCCGCAAGAGATCGAAACCCACGCCACATGTATAGAAGCCGACGTTCGCACCGAAATCGACGAACACCCCATTATCGGGAACGAGTCGCCTCGCAGGAGAGAGAACGCGGTCCTCGTAAAGCCCGGTTCGCCAGGTTTCGCGCTGCTCCGGAACGCGTATGTCCGCGAGCATCAAATAACCGCCCTGCATCCGGACCTTCCGAATGCGGGACCCGCGTCCGGCCCCGATCGAGTGAAGCGGAGTCTCGGTGAGCAAGGGAGCGCAGGCGTCGAGGAGTGCCGCTTCAACGCGGTGCCTCTACACGGGGACTCCGTGGGAGCCCCCGTCGGATGCGGAATCTCAAAGTCCCGACCGACGACCCCTTCTCCCCGTGTCCGGATTGAGATTGAATTCCAGCGACAGTCCTGTCATTCGGCGGGTTGTAGCTGATAGACCGTGTAGCGGCCATGCCGTGTCTGCGGAGCGAGAGCGGGATCGTCGACAGCGCGGTCAGTCACGAGGTACTGACCGCGCTTCATCGAGGAAATGCCGGGATTCGGCCCTTTCCACTCCTGCACTCGGCTCGGGAGGCCTGACGCGTAAACGATTCCGAGGAACCGATCCAGCGACGGCTCGTGAAGCCACAAACGAATTGGCAAGTCCAACGAAGCCCGATCAAGAGTTTGTGGAGCGGCGATTTCCTGGCGAATCCAGACCCCCAACGAGATCGCGTCCGCGTCGAGGCTCTGAACGGAGTGCGGGAGACCAATCGTCTTCAGGTGATTCCCGAGGAACCAGGAGACGGCGATGAACGCCAGAACAGCCAATCGCGCCAGGGAGCGCCGGTCGTGTCGGCTGTTGGCTGTCGTCCGCGCAAGAAGCCTCAGAGGAGCGAGTGAGATCGGGACGAGGGCGCCCGCAAGCGTGATCGTGAGACGGAACGGGGGGCCTCCCGGATTTCGCACGGACGCCGCGACGAGTATGAGAAGGAAGGCAACGGCGGCGGCGATGACGCACCGGACGCGATTGCGCTCCTCGGAACGGCGCACGACGCCGCTGATGACTCCGTATACGGCGAGCGGCAGGAACCCGAATATCGAGAAGACGAGGGCCTCGGGGTAAGAGAGCAAGCGGCGCCCGAGCGGGATCGCGCTGGCGATTACCCGCGTGGTCTCGGCATAGTTTCGGATGAACGCGAGAGGTTGGCCGAACTTGATCCAGCAGCCGATGAACCACAGCGAGCAGTAGGACGTCGCAAGCAGCGAGAAAACGAGCCAGGCCTGGAGCCCGAAGCCGCGATCACGACCTCTCGTCGCGGCGGAGACGAAAGCAACCGCAAGGATCGTCGCAAGAGCCATCCACGCGACGATGTGAAACGCCGTCGCGATAGCGAAGCTCGCCGCTGCGAAGGCGAGAGCCAGCCGACGCCGCCGGCCGACGGATCGCAATCCGATGAAGAACAGACCGGCCCCTCCGAGCAGGAACCCGAGTACGGGCAACTCCGTCATGGTCCCCGTCCCGAGGAGAATGTGCAGCCACCAGGGACTCAGGAATATGACCGAAGCGGCGGCAAGGGTCCGATCGCGGTAGACCCCCTGGGTAAAGAGAAAGATGCCGAGCAGGGCGATCAGCGGGTACAGAGCCGAGACGAACTTGCTGCCAACCAGAGGGTCCGATCCGATGCGCATTGCGAGACCGTGCACGTAGAAGGTTGCTCCCTGCCAGACCCCGTCCCAGGTGATGACGTAAGGATTCACCGCCCATTGCCAGGCGAGGAACCATCGGCAAGGATCGTCGGCAACGAAGTACCAGAAGCCGCTCGACGCCAGAACGAACTGGTAGAGAAGGCGCCACGCCCAGCCGAGCGCGAGAACGAGCGCGCAGGCGACGTCGGTCGGCACCGGCGGCCCGCGTAACTCCGAAGCTCGCACTCCGAAGAGGAGCAGGAATCCGATGGCCGCGATCTGGGCGGCCCATCCCGCGAGCTCGACCGGCGTCCAGGGGTTCATGCCCGGCGTTCCGGCCGCCGCTCAGGAGACGTCAATGTGCGCGGGATGGCGCCCCATCTCGTCCCGCGCCTTCATCTTCCGGAGTGGCGTCGGCCCGATACCGGGGCGGCGCGTCCTCGACATCGGTGAACATCTCAGGCTTTCCGGTCTCCGCGCGCCTCGAAAAGGCGGCGCAGCGAGCTCCGCCAGGAAGATTTCCGCGAACCCTCGAGCTCGTGCACCTGACGCTCCAGCTCCCGGCTCCGCCCCTCTTCCCGCCCGAGCGCCCTCTCGAGTCGGGCGGCGCGGTTTTCCCGCTCTTCCGTGAGCTTCTCGACATCCCCAGCCCGTCGCTCCGACCGGACGAGGTCGGTCTCCAGCGCCGATCGAGCCGATTCCAGCCGTTCGACCGCCCGCTCCAGCTCCTCGCTCCGGGCGGAAAGCGCCGCGGCCTCCTGCTCCGCGCGGGCCGCGTCGTTCTTCGCCAGCCCGGCGAGGTACTTCTCGTGCCGGGTCACGGCGTTGTCCAGCATCAGCTCCAAACGCACCTGGTCTTCGTCGAAAGGACGCAACTTCGCCGGATCCGCGAGGAAGTCGTGGTTTGCCTCGTCGATTCCGTCGTACTGGATGTGCCACTGACGCGCCCGCTCGCGATCGAGGAACCGGCCGCGGCGCTCGGAGAAGACCTTGCGCCGGCCGTGCGCCTGACCGCGGATCGGGTAGTGCCGGAGCAGAAAGGGAATCGGGAAGACTCGCCGGTTCGGGAGCCCCACTTCGTGTCCGCCCGAGGGGATCAAGGAGACCGGGCCTCCCGGATCCTTCCAGCACTTCAGCTGTTGGCGATCGAACGCCGCGGCCTCTTCCCAGTAGCGGAAGTGTCCGCGGGGATCCCCGCCCGAGAACCGGTCGTCGATCGGGGGAAAGTTGAAAACGCGAAAGTCGATACAGTTGTAACCGAGCCGGTCGACCCACTGAATCGCATCGGCCAGCTTCATGCCGGGCCACGGCGCCTCGCGGAACTCGTCGGCGTCGTGGTGAAGGAACCAGTCGGCTTCGAGAGCCTCCGCCAGCTCCTCTTTTCGCCGGAGGATCGCGGTCCAGTCGAACGGATGGGTTTCCCCTTCCGGCAGCGCTCCGGGGAACTCTTCGATCTCGAGGAGTCCCCGGCCCAGCCATTTTCTCGACTCGGAAACCGTCGCGTCGGTCGAGTGATTGTCGATCAAGTAGACGTCCACACCGTTGTCGACCAGGTGGCCGATCACCGACGAGATGATGTCCTGCTCGTTGTATGCCGCGAGAAGCGCGATCACCCGAAAGGAGGCGGTCATTCCGAAGGCGCCGGCGAAGCGCTCAGGAAATGTTGACCGGCGCGACGTATCGCGCAGACTCGGACCACGCCTTCATCTCCAGCAGGGGAGCGATGACGAGCTTGCAGTTCGGGCAGGTCCGCGCGAGAGCGTGGACCGGCATCGTGACGAGGACCGATTCCCCGGGCTTCGTGTCGGATTTGAGCGCCCCGCGGTTGCTGTCGTCCCACTGCACGGTTTCCCACTGTCCGCCCGCCGCGGGGGAAACCCAGTGGTATCCGAAGCGGAGCGGGAATTCTCCGCCGGACGGCCAGGTCTTCGCGCCCGTGTTCTTCGCTTCGAACTCGACCTCCGCCTTCGAGTTCACCGCCAGGCGCGCCGGGATCGCGACCGGGCGATACTCGATCTTGATTTCGTCGATTTCGGTGACGTAGGGGCTCGAAGAGGCGGCGCTTTGCTCCGCTCTCTGCGGAGCCGGAAGCTCATGCGAACGTCCGCACCCCGCAAAAAACAGGCCTGACGATACGACTGCCAGGCCCACCGGCCGGAGTCCCCTCATCTCGAACCCTCCTTCTGACGAGAACATGGCGACTTCCGTCGAAGCCGCCGGACCTCATCAACTCTCAAGCAAAGCCTCCAGCCGCGCCTCCAGCTCGTCTCCGCTCCAGTCCCCGACCTCCATCCGCGGAAGGGCCAGACGGTCGGAGCGCGCCGTCACCGGCTCCGTCCCGATCGCGCACGCCGCCTCGATGCCGAGCTCCCGCAGGACCTGCTGCGTCTCCGACGTCTGTGGGCCTCCGAAGGGATAGGCGAAGGACACGATCTCGACGCTGAGACTCTCGGAGAGCATCCGGATGTTCTCGCCGACCTCGCCTCTCTGCTCATCCAGAGGAAGCGAAGCGAGCGAGCGGTGGCTCCAGCCGTGCGCCCCGATCTCGGCGAGCGGCTCGCGAGCGAGCGTCGCGACCTCCTCCTTGATTAGCCGGGGCGGCAAGGGACCATCGCCCCGCGGGAGCTCGGCGAGCTCGCGCCGGCGATCCTCTTCGGCGGCGTGCGCCAGGCGCCAGTGGAGCTCCCGGGCTTCGTCGCCGTTCAAGCCCACCTTCTCGAGCGAGGCGTCGAGCTGCTCCCACCAGAACGACCCGCCGGCCGCGGCGCCGTCGCCGGAGAGGAAGAACGTCGCGGGGGTTCCGCGGTCCTTGAGAAGCGGAAGAGCGCGCGTCAGGTTGTCGCGGTAGCCGTCGTCGAAGGTGACTGCGATCGATCGGTGCGGCACCCGGCCCGCCCTCACGGAATCGGCGAGCTCGCGGAGGGAAACCGGCCGGAAGCGGCCGGCCAGGCGATCGAGCTGCTCTTCGAAGTTCTCCGCCGAGACGCACAGGCGCCAGCGGTCGCGGGCCGAGCGATCGATCCGGTGATAGAGGAGAATCGCGGCCTTTCCGTCGGAGGCGGCCCGCGTCGCGCCGGACCGCACCGCGGTCGTTTCGGGCTTCACCGCGCGGATGCAGAGCAGGAGGGGGAAATACGGGTCGCTGTGGTCGAGCTCTTCTCTCCGGAATTCTTCGGCCGCGAGCCCGAGCAGAAATCCGCAACACGCCAGGACGTTTCCGTGAGCTTCGACCTCCACCTGTCCCGTTCCGAAGACGTCCTCGAAGAGCCGGCGCGCGGAAGCGGGCGTGAATCGCCAGAAATCGCCTTCGAGCCCCGACTCGTAATCGAGACGGCTCACGCAGGGAAGGGTCGCGAGGAGGACGCCTCCCGGCTTGAGCGCGCGGGACGCGTTTCGCAGGACTTCCCGGACGTCGTAGATGATATGGATGGTCTGCGTCAGGACGAAGCAGTCGTAACGGCCCGACGGCAGTGAGCCTTCTTGGGCGAGGTCTGCGACGACCGTGGCGGACGGGTTTTCCGCCGCGATGTCCACGATGTCCAGAACGTCCACGCCGCTGCCGTAGGCCTGAGTGTAGGTTGCGTCTTTGACCTCGAGCACGTGGCCCCGGATGTCTCCGCGGCGGCGTTCGATGAAGCGCGCGATGTAGTAGCGGTCGACCGGAAGCCCGCGATCGATCCCCCATGTCGCGCTGACGGGCTCGAGTCGCCGGAGCTCTCCCCAGTCGATTCCCGCCCGCACCGGCTCCGCGGGGCCGGCCAGGGCCGGATCGATCGCGAAAGCCTGGAGAGCCCTCCTCTGGCTTTCGAGACCCAGCACGGCGTCCCGGAAGTGGCGTTCGAACAGCGGCCCGTGCTTCTCGAAGAGCCGCCGCACGAGCCGCGGAGCCTGCTCCGTTTCCGGCCCGCCGCGCCGGAAGTGCGAGTTGACGAGCGGCCCCAACAGGACGGCGCCGCGGCGCGCTCGAGCGGAGAGCCGGAGCACGAGGTCCCAGTCCGCGTGTTCGCTCGTCGGCATCTCCGCATCGTAGCCGCCGATCGCGGCCAGGGCCTTGCGCCGCAGGACGGGAAAAGAGAAACGGCGGCAGCCGACGACCGCCTGCAGTTCCGCGGAATCGGGGACGTAGATGAAGCCGGTGCCGTCGGAGTCGCGGACTCCGCAGCAGACGAAATCGACCGACGGGTCTCCGTCCAGGATCTCCGTGGCCCGGGCAAGGCAACCCGCCTCGAGGGTCTCATCGGAGCCCATCGCGAAGAGATACGGCGCGCGCGCCATCCGCAGCCCGCGCTCGCGGGCGGCCGCACTGCTCACCCTCTCCGAGCGGACGACGGGAATCCGCGCCGAGCGATATTCCTCCAGGACCTGAAGCGTCACCGGGTCGGTCGAGCCGTTGTCGACGATCACGACCTCGTCCTCTCGAGAGATCTGGAGGCTGAGCGAGCGAAACGCGTCGGGCAGGTCTTTCCCCTGGTCCCGACAGGTGAGAACGGCGGAAATCCGGGGAGGGGCAGCCACCTTTCTCCTCCGCCAGAGCTTCAGACGCCGGCTGGTTTCCCGAACCGCCCGGGAGGCCTTCCAGCTTCGGGATTCGAGCACGCGGCGAAGGGTCTCTTCGAGAAGGGCCCCGCGCCGCTTCTCGTCGGGGTGATCGTCCGGAGTCGGCGACCGCCGGCTCTGCTCGATCTCGATCGTTCGCGCCTCGATGACCTCGAGAACGCCGGCCAGATGCCGCTCGTACGCCTCCGGGTGCTTGTCGATGATGTAACGCAGGAGGCGGGCACGGTTCTGCGGAGCGGTGCAGGAAGCGGTGATGGACTCCGGCCGGATCCGGTAACGAAAAAGGACCTCCGGCACGATCCGGCCGCGGAGCCCTCTCTCGACGAGGCTGATCGCCAGATCCCAGTCTTCGTAGCCCGGCACCGGCATGCCCGCGTCGAACCCTCCCACGGCGACGAGCGCGCCCTTTCGCGTCAGAGCCGCCGCGCAGACCGTGTCTTCGGCGAGAAGATGGGGGAAGTCGCAGGTCGCAGGCTTCCAGAGAAATTGCGACTCACCGAAGCCGACCAGCCAGCAGGACGCAAATGCGAGCGAGGGATCGGCTTCGAGGAGAGGCACCGTTCGTTCGAGGAACGCCGGCTCGAGAAGGTCGTCGGCGTCCAGGAAGGAAACATAACGTCCGGCCGCTTCCCGGATCCCCAGGTTCCGGGTCCGGGCGAGGCCCTGGTTCTCCGTTCGAAGAATGCGGGTCCTCGGCCGCCGATAGGAGGCGAAGAGATGCCGCGTGACCGGATCCGTCGAGCCGTCGTCGATCAGGAGAATCTCGAAGTCCGAGTATGTCTGGTCGAGGACGCTCTGGACGGCCTCGCTCACATAGGCGCCGAGGTTGTAGCACGGGATGACGACGGTGACTGTCGGCGGCGAACCGGCGACGAGTTGGCTCGCTCCGATGCGAGAGCTCATCGGCGGATATTACGTTCGAAGCGCCTGCGGCAGCGCGATGGGATCACCGATCGACCACCGGTGGTACAGGTCGGTCACTGAATTGGAGTCTCCATCGCGCACCAGACGCCCCTCGTGGATCCAGATCGTGCGGCGGCAGTTCTCGCGCACGGCGGCGAGCGCGTGCGACACGAGAAACACGGTCTTCCCCGCCTGCCGGAACTCTTCCATCCGGCGGTGGCATTTCAGCTGGAACCGCTCGTCGCCGACGGCCAGAGCTTCGTCCACGAGAAGGATGTCCGGTTCCACGTCGGTCGCGACCGAGAAGGCGAGCCGCGCCGCCATGCCGGTCGAATAGGTCCGAACCGGCGCGTCGATGAACTCCTCGAGCTCCGCCCATTCGACGATCCGCGGCGTGCGGCGGCGCATTTCGGCGCGCGAGAAGCCGAGGAGCGCCCCTTGGAGCATGATGTTTTCCCGCCCCGTGAGCTCGCCGTGAAACCCGAGGCCCAACTCGAGCAGCGGAGCGGTTCGGCCCCACACCACGACGCGTCCGGCGGTCGGGGGCATCACGCGCGCGATCAGGCGCAGGAGCGTGCTCTTCCCGGCGCCGTTCCTTCCGATCACGCCGACGGTCTCGCCTCCCGGCACTTCGAGGGAAACGTCCCGCAGCGCTTCGAACTCGTCGAAGTGGAGCCGCCGCTTCAGGCGACGAATCGCGTATTCCTTGAGCGACCCGATGCGTTCCCTCGGGATGCGGTACCGCACTGAGACCTTGTCGAACAGGATCGCCGCCGCCGTCATCAGCCGTGAAAGGCGAACCGCTCGGCGCGGTTCGCGAAGTAAATCCAGCCGGTCACGAACACGACGAGCGAGATCGCGACGGACACTCCCAAGAGCGCGGCGGATGGGAACACGCCGTCGTAGACCGGTTTGCGGAACGTCTGGACGAGGTAGTACAGGGGATTGAGCCACAGGGCAAACCGGAACTTCGGCGGCACGATCGCCGGGTGGTAAACGATCGGCGTCAGGAAGAACCAGGTCTGCACGATCACCACGTACATCTCGCGCACGTCGGAGAATCGCGAAGCGAACGTGAAGAGCCACAGGCCGACTCCGGCGGCGAAGAGAGCCTCGATCACGACTGCCACCGGAAGAAAGGCCCAGGTCGAATAGATCGGAAAACGCGTCACGATGAGGATGATCAGAAGAGGCACGATCGACAGAACGAGGTTGACGAGCCCCACCCCGACCGCGGAAGCGACGAAGACCGACCTCGGTATGTAGATCCGCTTGGCGATCTCGTTCGAATCCTGGGTCTGCGAAGCCGCCGTGGAAGTCGTTTGCGAGAAAAACGCCCAGAAAATTGCGCCGGTCATGAAGAAGACCGGGTAGTTCGTGATCTGCTGCTTCAAGATCGTCGAGAACACCAGAGTGAGCGCGATCATGTTCAGGAGCGGCGCGAGCATGGTCCACGCGATTCCGAGAACCGACCGCTTGTAGCGGACTTTGATGTCGCGGACGACGAGCTCGTGGACCAGGCCCCGGTACGCCCAGAGCGCGCGGGCCTCTTCGAGCGCCCGCGAGCGGGACGCTGCCGAATCGTAGAGGGGAACCGGTCCCGGCCGGACGAGCGCTTCCGGTGCGCTCAATCGACGGAGTCCCGGCGGTGTGCAGGCATCGAGCGATTTTACCCGACCGGCGACGGCACTCCGAGCGTTGCAAGCGCGGCGCGAGCCCGCTCGTTCCAGTCGTTCGCTCGTGCGCGGTCGCGGGCGCGCCGGCGAAAGTCTTCGGAGCGGCGCGAGCCGCGCGCGCGGTCGAGGAGGTCGGAGAAGCCCGACGCGGAAGAGGCGACTTCGACCTCCGGGACCGCTTCGCACTCCGGGATCGGCGTCGCGACCACGGGGAGCCCGGCGGCGAGGTATTCGTAGAGCTTGATCGGCGACGCGTTCGAGCCTTCGGTGCCGAGCCGGAACGGGATCAAGCCCGCGTCGAACGCCGTCAGGATCGAAGGGATCGCGCGGTAGGGGCGAGGCCCGAGGAGGTGCAGGTTCGCCGGGCGCGCCGACTCGAGCCGATCGAACGAACCGTCCAACGCCTCTCCGACGAGGAAGAAGCTCCAGTCGGGACGCAGCTCGGCGAGCGCGGCGAGAAGGTCCGAATCGACCCAGCGCGCGAGAGCACCGACGTACCCGGCTGCGGGACGGCCGCGGGCGCGGGCGATCTCTTCCGGGAGAAGCGACGGGTCGGGGTCCGCGGCAAAGCGGGCAAACTCGACGCCGTTGGGCAGGTACGCGGCGTCGGCGCGCCGCGTCCGGACTTCTTCGAGAAGAGGCCGCGAGACGGCGAAGACGGCTCCGGCCTCCTGCAGGGCTCTCTCGTGGTTGCGACGGAGAAGGCCGCGCGAATGGGGAAAGACGTCGGGATGATCGATGACGTCGTACACCACGCGCGCCCCGCCGAGCGCGCTCTTCTCCGGCAGGTTGTAGACGAACGACCAGACCACGCGGTTCGGCAGGCCGGAAGAGCCGGCGGCGGTAGCCGCGATCCAGAGGTTCTCCTCCTCCAGCCGGAGCCCGGAGGTTGCCCCGCTCGCCGCCGGCGGGTCCTCTTCGAAAACGACCGGGAAGCCCAGCCGCGCAAAAGCCCGCGCGAGATGCTGCGGGCGCTGGACGAGCGCGACGTCCCACCCGATCGACGGCGGGAAGACGAAGACCGCGCCATGCTCCTCCGACCGCTTCGCGATCTCGTCCCAGGAGACCGGCCTCTCGCCCCGGTCCGCCGCAGGCGGAGACGCTCCCCACTTCTCTTCGTACCGCCGGCGGTTCTCTTCGAAGATGCGCCGATACTCCTCGTCGGTGAGCGTCCGGAAGGTGCCGCGCCCCGCGTGGTGTACGAAGGAGTCGCGCGCGACCGCCAGCCGGAGCCCCTCCGCGGCCAGGCGGCGGGCGTAGTCGTCGTCCTCGAACATCCCGATCTCGAAGCGCTCGTCGAGAGGCCCGATGCGCTCGAAGACTTCGCGGGGCGTGAGAGCGCAGAACATCGCGAGCATCGGAATGGGCAGGGCGAGACCAGCCTGGGAGCGCGTGAATCCCCGCGACCAGGAATCCAGGTGCCGAAGCTCGCGGTAGCCGACTTCGACCTTCGCCTCGTTGGCGATCTCGTTGGTGGACGGCCCGATCATCCCGATCGTGGAATCGCGCTCCAGGTGCCGAACGAGCGCCGACAGCCACCCGCGGGTAACCACGGTGTCGTTGTTCAGCAGGCAGAGGTACTCGCCGCGCGAGGCCGCCGCCGCCGCGTTGACGCCGGCGGCGAAGCCGCGGTTGTCCGGCAGCAGGAACGCGCGCAGGGAGCCGCGACGTTCCTCGTCGCCCAGCCACTCCCGCGTGCCGTCGGTCGATGCGTTGTCCGCGACGATGATCTCGAACCGGGGCCAGTCCGTGCGCCGATCGATTGACTCGAGGCAAAGACGCGTCCAGCCGAGGCCGTTGTGCGTGACGACGAGGATGGAGACGAGAGGCCAGAGCTCCGCGAGCCGGAGGGAGAGCTCGCCCGCCCGCGCGTCCCAGGTGTTCTCGCGAGCGAAGGCGCGCCGGCGGGCGATCTCGTCCGCTCCGGCTGCGGCGGCGCTCGCGATCTCTCGCACGAAATCCTCCGGATTGGCGGCGAACCGCACGAGGTCCCGCTCGGCGAGAGGGGCGAGGGCGCGCATCGGCGTCGCGACGACCCCGCGGCCGGCGGCGAGCGCCTCGTAGAGCTTGACCGGATCCGTCGCGTGCGTGAGCTCCGAGAGCCGGAAGGGAATGACTTCGACGTCGAACCGTCCCCGGATCGCGGGCATCTCGCGGTACGGACGCTCCCCCAGAAAAACGACGTTCTCCGGGAAGCGCGAAGCTCCGGGAGGCCGGCCTTCGACTCCGCCGATGATCTCGAAGCGCCAGCCGGGGCGCAACCGCGCCGTTTCGGAGAGAAGGTCGTAATCGAACCAGTCGTCGACCGCGCCCGCGTAACCGACGGTCAGGCGCCCCGGCTCGGGGGCCGGGTCGGGAAGCGCCCCGAAGAGCTCCGCGTCGGCTGCGTTGCCGAGGAGGCGGGCGTCCGGCCGGACCCTGCGAAGCCTTTCGAGAAGCGGACCCGACGTGGCGAGCACGAGATCCGCCGCGTCGACGACCTCCGCTTCCGCGGCGAGGAGCGCTTCCGGCCGGTTCGCGGGGAACGCCGAATGCTCATCGAGGCAGTCGTAGACGACTCTCCAGCCGAACTGTTGCGTGAGAGCGCGGGAGAGCGGCGCCCAGAACGGGGACTGAACGAGCAATGCCGCCTCGCGGATCTCGAAGCGGTCGCGCGCCCGTGCGAGGGCGTCGACGGCCCTCTCGAGCGCCGATCCCTGGAGGCGCCGATCCGCCGGATCCTCGCGCTTGACGCCGGCGATCGGAAGAAGGGTCACGCCGGGGGCCACGCCGGTCGGCCCCGCGGGCTCCCCTTCCCCCTCGAGCGAACCATAGAAGACGCGCCGGCCGCGGCGGACGAGCGCTTCCGCGAGATGCTGCGGACGCTGCCGCCGGTACGACCACGCGATCACCGGCAGAACGACGACGTCCGGGCGGCCGGGGCGCGCTTCGTTCGGGTCGAAATCGTAACGCGGGATGTCGAGGGGAGGCTTGCGGATCCCGAGCAGCTTCTCCGGAGCGAACCGGCGCCGGACGGCGCGCCTCCACGGGAGCGGCACGAACCGCCGTCCGAGCGCGTAGAGCCGCCCGCGCAGCCCTTTTTCCCAGTCGGGCCTCATGGCCGCGCCGAGAGCCGGGCGGTGAGCGTCTCCAGGCGCTCCCGGACGCGCCGGCCCGCTGTCTCGACGCCGTAGCGGGACGCAATGCGCCGCCGTCCCACCTCCGCGCGCCGCCGCGCCTCCGGGAGGTCTTCCACGACCCGGCGCATCGCGGCGGCCGCCTTTCCTTCGTCCGGCTCCGCCCACCGGGTACCGGCTTCGTATGGGCCGACGGCTCGCTCGAGAGTGACGGTCTCGAACGGGACCGGGAATCCCGTCGCTTCGTCCACGAAGTCACGGCTGCCGGAATAGTCGGTCGCGATGACCGGCTTGCCGAGCGCCATCGCCTCGGCGATCAGGAACCCGAACCCCTCCGCGCGGTGGAGCGAGATGTAGGCGTCGCATCCCGCCAGCAGGCGTTCGACGTCTCCGCGGGCCGCGCGTGAGCCGTCGATCTCGACGCTCGCCTCCGGCGCCGCCCGGGAGAGTAAGTCCAGGAGACCGGGAGCGTCGCCGGCGTTGCCGATCTTGACCGTCAGGCGGACGTCCCCCTCCGAAGGGAACGCGCGTGCAAAAGCGCGCACGGTCCCGAGCGGGTTCTTGCGTTCCGGGCCGCTCTGCGCGTCGGAGACCGTGAGGAAGCGGAACGGGCCGCCGGCGCGGGAAGTGTCGGCGGCTGCTCGATCAATTATCACCGGCGGAGGCACGACGACGACGGGGATCGGCGAGACCCTGGCGATTACGCGCCGGCAGAATTCCGAAGCGACCCAGATCTCGTCGAAATAGGCGAAGCGGTCGGTCCACCGCGCGGGAAAGTCCTCGGTCTCCCAGTACCAGTAGCCGACGTTCGCGTGCCCGCGATGAAGAGCGGGCCCGCACATCTCGACGGTCGAGGCGGCGCCATCCGCGTTGACGTGAAAGAGATTGGCAGCGAACACCGCCTCCTGCGGCGGTGCCGTCTCGAGCGCCGAGGCATCGATCCGCGAGACCGGCATGCCCGCGACCTCGGCAGCCCGGGCGAGAGAGCGCGCGGACTGGCCGACGCCCGTCGGCGAATCGAAGTATCCGATCACGTTCAGGCCGCGAGGGAGACTTCGGTCGAGCGAGGACCGGCGCCGCTCCCCCGTTCGCGCCTCGATGCCGAAGTCGCGCTGCAGCGCGTAACGGTGGTACGTCTCGCGGAGACCGGCCGGGAGCAGATCACGCAGAAAGCGGCGAAGGTGAGCCGAGCTAGACAACGGCCACGCGGGGCGCCGCGGCCTCGAAGGGCTCGTAGGGGACGCCCGCGAGAGCGGAGACGATCCGTTCGGCCGCGCGGCCGTCTCCGTAGGGGTTGCCCGCTCCCTCCCGGGCGCCGAGGTCGGAGCGGTCCGAGAGGACTTTCGCGGCCTCCTCGAAGATTCGCTCCTCGTCGGTTCCGACGAGACGGGCGAAGCCCGCCTCGATCCCTTCGGGCCGTTCCGTCTTCTCGCGCAGGACGAGCACGCGCTTTCCGAACGTCGGTGCCTCCTCCTGGACTCCTCCGGAGTCCGAGAGCACGAGCCGGCACCGCCGGAGCAATCGCAGAAACGAGCGATAGTCGAGAGGGCCGATCCGCTCGAGGTTCTCCGTCGTCTCGCTCGCTCGGACCGGGCCGCTCACGCTCGGATTGGGGTGAACGACGTGGACGAAGCGCGTTTCCGGGAAGGCGCGCGCCAGACGACCGACGGCCCGAAGGATTCCTTCGAGCGGCTGGCCGAAGCTCTCGCGCCGATGGGCCGTCACGAGAACCAGGTTTTCTTCGGCGGCCTCCGCGTCGCGGCGCGCGATCTCATGGAGCGCGTCGACGACCGTATTTCCGGTCCGATGGACCCGGTCCGCGGGAACGCCTTCCGCGGCGAGCGCGCCCGCGGCGCGACGCGTCGGGGCGAAGCAGGCGTCCGCTACGAGGTCTACGACGCGGCGGTTCATCTCTTCCGGAAACGGATGGGCGAGGTCGCCCGTCCGGAGACCCGCCTCGACGTGACCGACACGAATCTTTCGATGAAAAGCAGCGACGGCCGCGCACAGGGCGGTCGTGGTGTCCCCCTGGACGAGGAGCCAGTCCGGGCTCCGCTCGACGAGAACGGAATCGAGCCCGGCGAACGCGCGGGAGGCGAGTTCGTTACTCGCCTGGTCGGGACGCATGAGATCGAGATCGACGTCCGGCTCGATCTCGAAGAGCGACAGCACGGAGTCGAGCATCTCGCGGTGTTGCGCGGTCGCGCAGACGATGGTCTCGAAGCGCGCGGGATCGCGCTGGAGGCGGCGGATCACGGGGGCCAGCTTGACCGCCTCCGGCCGGGTCCCGACGACGACCAGGATTCGGCGGGGCGACGTCATGCTTGCGGCGGCTCTTCCGAACGTCCTCTCTTCGAGCGGATTGTACCGCCGATGCTATCGTGACGCGGCGAATGCGCTCCCTCGCCGGGAAAAACGTACTCATCACCGGCGGCCTCGGCTTCATCGGGTCGAACCTCGCCATCCGTCTGCTCTCGGAGGGCGCGCGCGTCGCCGTTTGCGACGCGATGATCGAAGGCTACGGCGGCAACCTCGCCAACGTCCGCGAGGTGCGGACGGAGCTCGAGGTCCATCTCTCCGACGTCCGGGACGAGGGGGAGATGGCGCGGCTCGTCGAAGGGCGCGACGTCGTTTTCCACCTGGCGGCGCAGGTTTCGCACGTGCTGTCCCTCTCGAACCCATACCCCGACATCGACATCAACATCAAGGGCACGGCGGCCGTCCTGGAAGCGTGCCGCAAGCAGAACCGCGAAGCGCTCGTCGTGCGCTCCGGCACGCGCGGCCAGTACGGACCAGCCGTCACCCTCCCCGTCTCGGAGGAGACGCCGGCCGACCCGCGCGGCATCTACGAGATCTCGCAGCTCTCCGCGGAGATGATCTGCCGGACGTACACGCGCATCCACGGAATTCGAACGGTGCCGCTGCGTCTCACGAACGTCTACGGTCCGCGCGGGCAGATGAGGCACTCGCACTTCGGGGTCGTCAACTGGTTCGTCCGGCTCGCGCTCGCCGGAGAGCCGATCCCGATCTTCGGCTCGGGAAAGATTCTGCGCGACTTCCTTTACGTGGACGACTGCGTGGAAGCCCTCGTCGCGGCGGCGACCGAGCCTTCGATGGTCGGCGAGGTGGTGAACGTCGGAAACGACCGGGCGTCGACTTTTCTCGAGGTGGCGGAAATCCTCCGCGACCTGGTTCCGGGTACGCAGCTCGCCTTCACCGACTTCACGCCGGAGAGAAAAGCGCAGGAGCCGGGCGACTTCGTGTCGGACATCTCGAAGATCCGGAGGCTCACCGGGTGGGGGCCTCGCGTTGACCTTCGCGACGGGCTCGGCCGGACCGTCGAGTTCTATCGGGACCGCCGGGCAGACTACTTCTGAGCGCATGACGTTCGGTTAAGCTCAACCGTATCGATCCGATGACCACGATCCATCCGACCGCGCTCGTCGCGTCTCCCCGCGTCGGAGAGGGAACCCGCATCTGGGCCTACGTCAACGTGCTCGCGGGCGCCACGATCGGCCGCGACTGCAACATCTGCGACCGCTGCTTCGTCGAGAACGACGTCGTGATCGGCGACCGGGTGACGGTCAAGTGCGGCGTCTCTCTTTACGACGGGCTCGTGCTGGAAGACGACGTCTTCGTGGGGCCGGACGTGTCGTTCTCGAACGATCCTCGGCCCCGGAGCGGCCGGCGGCTCGACGCGTATCCGCGGACCCGGATTCGAACCGGGGCAAGCCTGGGCGCCGGCGCGATCGTCCTTCCGGGGATCTCCGTCGGGCAGTGGGCGATGATCGGTGCGGGAGCTCTCGTGACCCGCGACGTGCCGGACTTCGCGCTCGCGTACGGGAGCCCGGCGCGAGTGCACGGGCACGTGTGCCGCTGCGGCGAAAGCCTCCGATTCGACGACCGGAAGGCGGAATGCGCGTGCGGCCGCCGATACCAGATGCAACCGGACGGGTCGATCGCGGAGATCCCGGCCTCGTGAGAGAGGCGGCCGCTTCGGCGCCCGCGCGCGTTCCGTTCGGATCGCTCGACGAGGACTACCGGAAGCGCCGCGACGCGATCGACTCCGCGATCTCGCGCGTGCTCGCGGGCGGCCGGTTCATCCTCGGCGAGGAGGTCGCCGCCTTCGAGCGCGAGCTGGCGGTCGATCTCCGTGTCTCGCGCGCGGTCGGGTGCGCGAGCGGCACCGACGCGATTGCCCTCGCGCTCGTCGCCGCCGGCGCGCAACCCGAGGACGAAGTCCTTCTTCCCGCGAACGCTTGCGTCCCGGTGATCGCCGGAGTACGCCTCGCGGGGGCTCGGCCGAGGCTCGCCGACGTCGATCGCGACACTCTGACGCTCGGCCGCGCGGAGGCAGAGCGCGCCGCGGCGCCCCGGGTCCGGTTCCTCCTGGCCGTTCACCTCTACGGAGGTCTCGCCGACGTCGAAGGGCTCGGCGCGTTCGCGCGCGAGACCGGACGAATCCTCGTCGAAGACTGCGCGCAGAGCCTCGGAGCGTCCGCGGACGGCAGGAAGGCAGGGTCCTTCGGAACCGTCGCCGCGTTCTCCTTCTACCCAACCAAGAACCTCGGCGCGTACGGCGACGCCGGCGCGGTCGCCACCGACGATCGGCAGCTCGCCGGGTCGATCGAGCGGCTGCGGCAATATGGATGGAGCCGGCGGGATTACTCGGAGGTCGAAGGTCGGAACTCTCGGATGGACGAGCTGCAGGCCGCAGTGCTGCGCACCAAGCTTCCCTTGCTCGAATCGGACAACGCGAGGCGACGCGAGATCGCGAAACGCTACGACGACGCGTTTGCCGAACTGCCGCTCGCGGTCCTCCGGCGCCGTCCCGGTTCGCTGCCCGCCCCGCACCTCTACCCGGTCCGGACGCCGGCGCGCGATGCGCTCGCCCGGCACCTTTCCTCGCGCGGAATCGAGACGGCGATCCATTACCCCGTGCCGCTCCACCTCCAGCCCGCCTACGCCTTTCTCGGACACCGGCGCGGCGACTTTCCGGTCTCGGAGGACGCCTGCCAGACCATCCTGTCTCTCCCGATGTACCCGACCCTGTCGGACGCGCAGGTCGAAGCGGTCGTCTCGGGCGTTGCCGAGTTCTTCGAGACGGAGAAGTGAGCGGCGAGCGGATTTCCGTCGTCGTTCCCGTGTACTTCAACGCGGGGACGCTGCCGTCGCTGGCGGAGCGGCTCCGCGAGATCGGGGAGAAGAGCGACTTCGAGCTCGAAGCGATCTTCGTGGACGACGGTTCCGAGGACGACTCGTGGGAGCGCATCCAGACGATCGCAATGGATTGGCCAAAGGCCCGGGGAGTTCGCCTGACCCGCAACTTCGGATCGCAAATGGCGATCCTCGCCGGGCTGCAGGAGACGACCGGCGAAGCCGCCGCAGTTCTTTCGGCGGACCTTCAGGAACCTCCGGAGCTTCTCCCCCGAATGGTCGCGGCGTGGCGGGAGGGGGCGACCGCGGTCCTCGCGGTCCGAACGAGGCGTCCGGAGCCCTGGCCGACGCGCGCGGCCGCGAGCCTCTATTACCGCTCGCTGAAACGTCTCGCGTTCGAGTCGATGCCGGCCGGCGGCTTCGACTGCTTCCTCGTGGGCCGGCCGGCGATCGAGTTCCTGACCGGGAGCCGCGAAGTCCATACGTCTCTGCCGGGACTCATCCTCTGGGGCGGCTTTCCCGTCACGCTCGTTCCCTACGAGCGCGTCGCCCGCGGGGAGGGACGCTCGCGCTGGACCTTCGCGAAGAAGGTGAAGTTCTTTCTCGATTCGGTGATCTCGTTCTCCTACGCGCCGCTGCGCTGGATGTCGATGCTGGGGGCGATCTTCGCTCTGGCTGCCTTCGTCTACGCGGCCCTTCTGATCGTGCTCAAGATTTTCCGGGATCAGCCGATCCAGGGGTGGACCTCTCTGATGGTCGCGCTCGCCTTTTTCTCCGGAGTCCAGCTCCTTTCGCTCGGCGTGCTGGGCGAATACCTCTGGCGGACGCTCGACGCCGCTCGCGCGAGAAAGGGCTTCCTGGTCCGGGACCGGATCGCACACCCGGAGCTTCCACCGGGGGCAAGGGGAAGAGAACCCTAGCCGAGCGCGGACAGAACCGCTTCCGCGACCCGGACGACCTCCTCGTCGGTCAGTTGCGGAAACATCGGCAGGGCGAGGACCTCGTCCGCCGCCTTCTCCGACTCGGGAAGGTCGCCCCGCCGGTATCCCAGATCGGCGAAGCACTCCTGGAGGTGGAGCGGGACCGGGTAGAAGACGCCGGTCGAGATTCCGGCCTGGGCGAGCTTCTCCCGGACGCGATCGCGATCTCGCACGCGGACCACGTACTGGTGGAAGACGTGGCGGCGGCCCGGCGCAACCGTTGGAAGAACGATCCGGTTGGAGACTTCGGCGTCCCACAGCATCTTCGCGTAACGGTCGGCGATCGCGATGCGCCGGGTGGTCCAACCGTCGAGAAACGGAAGTTTGGCGAGCAGGACGGCGGCCTGGATGGAATCCATTCGGAAGTTCCCGCCGACGCGGGCATGGTGGTAGCGCTTCGACTCTCCGTGGAGACGCAGGGTCGAAACGAGCGCCGCCAGATCGTCGTCGTTCGTGGTCACGGCGCCAGCGTCGCCCGCCCCACCCAGGTTCTTCGTCGGGTAGAAGGAGAACGCTCCGATCGTCCCCATCGTGCCCGCCGCACGCCGCTGCTGGGTCGCGCCCACTGCCTGGCAGGCGTCTTCGACGATCGGGATCTTCCCGACGATTTCCTGGATTGCGTCCATGTCGGCGCATTGACCGTACAGATGTACCGGCAGAACGGCTTTCGTGCGCCGAGTGATCGCGGCGGGAAGGCGATCGGCGTCGATGTTGAACGTGTCCGGCTCGATGTCCACGAACACGGGGCGCGCACCGAGGCGCGCGATCTCGCCGGCGGACGCGAAAAAGCTGAACGGGCTCGTGATCACCTCGTCGCCCGCTCCGACGCCCAACGCCATGAGCGCGACGAGGAGCGCGTCGGTCCCGGAAGAGACGCCGAGCGCGTGACGCACGCCGATCCATTCTCTGAACGCCTTCTCGAAGTCGGCGTTGACCTCCGCGAGGATGAAACGGCCGGACGAGAAAACGTCCTCGACGCGGGAAGCGATCTGGTGATTCAGCTCCTCGTCGTATCGCGTCAGATCGAGGACGGGGATCGGGCTCGAGCGGTTCATCGAAAGGATTCTACGGGCAAAAAAAGGCCGGCCGCGCTCTCGCGCGCGCCGGCCGCGGAGGGTCGGGGGGTTCAGTGGAAGTGCTTTGCGCGTGGGGCGCAGACGCCGTTCTCGCGCAGCGCCCTGTAGTTCGTCAGCTGGTCGGGTGTGAGGATCGCCTCGAATCGGGTCTGAAATCGCTCGTGCTCCGTTCGGATCTGCTCTCCGACGCCGTGATCCGCGATCACGAGCCGGCCGATTGCGGTCGGATCGGGGCTCGTGGTTTCGAGAGCCGCGTCGATTTGCTCGTGAAAGCTCCGCCGCTGCTCGAAGAGCGGCTGGATCGCGGCGGACAGGTCCGAGCGCAGCTGCGCGATCGCGGTCCTCTGGGCATCGCTCAAGCCGAGCGCGTCGAGGCAGGCAGAGTTCAGGCCTCCTTTGCCGAGCTCCAGAACCCCCGCATCGGGGGGCGGACCTCCTCTCCGTCCGGACGTCTGGGCCCCGAGCACTCCGGCCAGGAGAAACGCGAGGGCGAAAGAACCGGGAGTCGATTTCTTCATGTGCTGGTCTCCTTTCGGTCCCCGAAACGGGGATTCCGGTTTGAACGACTTCGAATTCACGATGAAGAGCGTACGGAACGCACTGGCGGGCGTTCTTCACGCGAGCGAAAAGTCTCTGTAAGCGATGTAAAGGAGGAGAGCTCAGCCGGCGAATTTGTACCCGAGACGATGGACGGTCAGGATAAACTCGGGGTGCCCCGGGTTGCGCTCCAGTTTCTGGCGTAGAGACGAGACGTGCACGTCGACGGTTCGCGTGACCGGAGTGGCGTCGTACCCCCACACGTTGTCCAGGAGCTCGTCCCGCGTGAGCAACGCCCCCCGATGGGCGATGAAGTACTGGAGGAGCTTGAACTCGAGAGCGGAGAGCGAGACCGGCCGGTCCTGCCGCAGGACCTCCGCGCGGCGGAAGTCGATCTGGACGTCTCCGAAGGCGTACCGGCCCTCGCCGGAGGCGACCGGGGCGCGGCCGCGCCGCAGGAGCGCTTCGACGCGCGCCACGAGCTCGATCATCTCGAACGGTTTCGTCAGGTAGTCGTCGGCGCCGAGCTTCAGGCCCACGACCCGATCGACGACCTGCGACCGTGCGGTCAACATCAGGATCGGCGTTTGGATTCCCCGCTGTCTCAGGTCGCGGCACACGTCGAAGCCGCTCTTCCCCGGTAGCATCACGTCCAAGATCACGAGATCGACGAAGCCGATCGCCGGGTGAACGACCGCGTGGTCTCCGTCGCCGACCGACTCGACTTCGTACCCCTCCGACCGAAGCCGATCGACGAGCGTCGTGACGAGACTGGGCTCGTCTTCGACGAGGAGGATCCGGCGCGCGATCCGCTCGACAGGGGCGCCGTTCGCCTTCACGAGACCCGCGCCTCCTCCCCGCCTCCGGGCGCGGTCGGAATCCGGATGGTGA
>WNFV01004722.1_pt1 | contig 34235 bp, 25 predicted proteins | sample 5400101 | NCBI WGS metagenome assembly WNFV01 (sample SAMN13153361, study PRJNA577476) | soil metagenome | isolation source: 115 cm soil or saprolite under grassland replicate 1 | place: USA:California | collected 2016-06-15 | reverse complement strand
CTTCCATGACGTCATCCCCTGCCTGGGCGAAGGAGGGGTCGGAGCGACCATCACCACAACAGAGAACGGCGTATTCCACGTGACCGCGGCGGGCATCGACGATCAGGGGACGCCGGATCCCGAGGACGACGTGTTCATTCCGCCGTACCACGTCACGGGGACCTTCACCGGGACGTTCGAGGCCGTGCCGGATGACTCTTCGCTTCCCACCTTCACCGGCCACTTCACTCAATGGTTTGGCGAGAACAGCAACACCAAGAACTTCGCGGCCACGTTCACCTTTACCCAGGGAGCGACCCTCGAGTTCGACAAGCCGCGCTGTTTCTAAGGACCGAGCGAGCCGAGGAGGGGCCACCTCAACAGAGGTGGCCCCTTCCGCGTCCCGGGTGACCTCAATCGCCGCCCCCGGCTCAAAGAGAAATTGATGCTTTGGCGGTTCCCGCTGTGCGAGCTCGGCCACGATTTAGCGAGGCCAACGTTCGCCCAATTACTCTTCTCTGAGTGCTGCTCAGGTTCCTCGCTCCCAGCAAGTGGGGTGGCCTAGGTGACTAGCTGGCCATGGAACAGGATCGGAGAGCGTCTGCCATACCAATCTCAGAAACCGCCGCGGTGTAGCTCCTTCTTTCGCCATTGCAGCTCGAAAGCCGATGGTACTCGCTTAGAGGTACCAGTCCTGGCACAACTGCGCAGGTCAGAGGCCTACAAGAACCCGCCCTTCTAGGGGCGGACGACGACCCCTAGGCGACGTTTCTACCTGGTCGATGGGAGTGGAATCCGCATTGACTCGCTCCCGCCTGTATCAATAGGGTGAGGTTGCCCGCAGGGTGATACCGCGGGGGTGGGGGTCATGGCCGCCGCGGCAGGGTCGCCGGGAGGTGACCGTTGGCGGGCTGGCGGTCGCACAGGGGCTTGGGCTGGTTGCTTCTGGCCATCGCCGGAGTTGCCGCGTTCGGCGTCGTGGTCGACCCTGCCCCAATGCCTCCTCCGGTGCACGCTGTGGGGAGAGCCGCACCATCTTCGGGCGCCCCAATCCTTGCCGTTCCGACGCCTCGGCCAGCAGGGAGCGACCCTCGAGTTCGACAAGCCGCGCTGTTTCTAAGGACCGAGCGAGCCGAGGAGGGGCCACCTCAACAGAGGTGGCCCCTTCCGCGTCCCGGGTGACCTCAATCGCCGCCCCCGGCTCAAAGAGAAATTGAGGCACTGTTGCGTTAGCCGAAGCCTGGGTGAGATGGACCCGTCGCTTGAGGGCAGGGGTCAGATCACGAGGGCCAGTTCAGCGAACGCATCGGCAAGGGGAGAAGCAGCCGGTACGTCGGCGCCGAGATCGTAGAAGCCCCTGCGGAGGTTCTGGATAAAGGCGTGTCCGGCGACGATGACCCTGGCGGTACGGTCTGTCTTCAGCCCTCGCATCGGGCGGAGCCGAGCCTTCAGGCGCCCGTGGTCGGTCTCGAGCCGGTTGTTCGCATGGACCTCGGTGTCATGGAAATGCGGCGGGGAGCAGCTCGTCAAGCACCCGGGGGTAGGCCCGGTACCGGTCAGTGGTGACTTCCACGGGTGAGATCCGGGTGCGATCGAGCGCCCGGGCGAAGAACCGGCGTGCGGCTTCGGCGTTGCGACGAGGCGAGAGGTACATGTCGATGACCTGGCCGAACTGGTCGATGGCCCGGAACAGGTAGCGCCACGTCCCTCCGACCTTCAGGTGCGTCTCGTCCACGTGCCACCGATCCCCCACGACGTGCTGACAGGCTCTGGCGGCCTCGGCGAACTCCGGCGCGAACCGCTGGACCCACCGGTAGATGCTCACGTGGTCGACCTCGATGCCGCGCTCCGCGAGGAGCTCTTCCACATCCCGGTAGGACAGGCTGAAGCGCAGGTACCACCTGACCGCGAGGGTGATGACCTCCGGTGGGAAGCGGTACCCGGTGAAGGCCGAGGCGGGCGCCGGCCGGGGACGAGGGTGGCAGCGTGATCTCATCGCCCGAGTGTCCCTGATGCGACACCGCGACGCGCAACGCAACAGTGCCGGTTGGGATCTCGGGCCGAGATCTGCCCAATCGAAGGAGGGGCTACGGGGACGACCGCATGATCGCCGATGTCGCCCAGCGTGGCGTTCTGGAGTGGTGGGCGCCCGTGCTGGCGTTCGCTTCTGGCGCGGTCTCTTGCGCTTCCCCCTGCGTGCTCCCCTTGCTGCCTGGCTACGTGGCCTTCGTGACGGGTGGGGACTCGCCCACCCAGGGCCCCAAGAAAGCCGCTATACCAATCCTGCTGTTCATCGCCGGGTTCACCGTGGTGTTCACGTTCGTCTTCGGCTTCGCGGCAAGCTCGATCAGCCAGTGGCTTCGTCTTCCGACCGGTCAGCGGTTGGCTGGAGGGGTCGTTCTCGGCTTCGGGCTCTTCATCGTGCTCTACGCGCTGGGGGCCCGGCTCCCCTGGCTGTATCGCGAGGAGCGCCCGCTCCTGTCCCGGGTCCGGCCGGGAGCGGCCGGCGCGTTCCCATTGGGCATGGCCTTCGCCGTGGGATGGACTCCCTGCATCGGCCCCGTCCTCGGCGCCATCCTTACCCTGGCCGCCGCTCAGGCCACGACCGGCCGGACCCTCGTGTTGCTGCTCGCCTACTCGTTCGGGTTGGGGCTCCCCTTCTTCCTTCTGGGGATGGGGATGCGCTGGGGTATGGGCGCCTCGAGGATCATCAGTCGGAACTACCGATGGATCGCCGGCACTGGCGGACTGGTATGGCCACCATCGGCATCCTGCTCATCAGTGGCGTCTGGGTGCGGCTGCTCGTACCGCTGCTCCGGCTGGTGAACCGATTCACCCCGGCGATCTGAGCGGTAACGCTCCCCAGCATCATCGAGCCGAAGTCCGTGAGCCCACGTGACCCGATGACGATGAGTTCCGCCCCGGCCTCCCGGGCGTCATGCCGAGAGAGGTCCTCGGACCTCTCTCGGCGCTTCGCGCCCAGGAATCCAACGGAATGTTGGCCTACCGGGCTCCCTTCACCCTATGACCATCGTCCCCGCGGAGGAGACTTGAGCTTCCTCTCCTTCGCCATGGGGGCTCCCGACAGACAAGTCGCTCCTTGCCTGGAGGATCTGGGACCCCTCCCCGACCCATCGCGCGTCGTCTATCGATGAGAGCCTCAGGGGATACAGACTGATGGCACCGCTCGTCCGCCTTTGGGTGGACGTTTCGCACCAACTCTGACCGGAGGACGTATCGACGCGCTGCCGGTCGTCAATCGCGGCGGTACGTTCAGGCGAGGTCACAAACGAGGTAGGAAGCCCATCCATGTATCCAGTCTTCCTTGACGCTCCTATCCCATTCATAGCGAATTTCCCGTGGGGGCCGCCCCTTCATCGTCGAGAGCCAGGCCGTTCACGGGCAGCGTTCCCGGTCCGAGGGGCCTGCCGGCAAGGGGCCATCCGGCCCTGTCCGAGAGGCTCCGCTGGCTCCACGGTGGCACGAGGAGGCCGCCATGGCGAAGTGGATGGAATTCGAGAAATGTGCCGGCTGCGGATGGGATATCGGCACCGGCGAGGGGGAACGAGGATGTGCCTGGGGTGAATGTGCCTACCTCCCACAGGAGCTCGACGTGTTCTGCGAGGGATGCCGGTTCAACTACTTCACGCTCCAAGGCAACCCCGCCTGCGACGATCCCCTGGTCTGCGAGCACGCTTCGGTCCCCCTCTCCCACGTCGAGAACTACCGCCGGTGGGCGACTGCCAGGGACATCGAGGTCGGCGCTCCTTGAGAGGAGCGTACCCTCCACGAGGGCAAGGCAAGGGAGCGCCTATTCGTCAGGCCTGGGCTCGACAGGGCTGTCGCTCGAAGGCGGAGAACATGCTGCACGATTCGAACTTCCGAAGGGTCTGCAAGCCATCCTGACCGTGGGCCTTGAAGACCTTCGTCGTACCCGGTGCTAACCGTCCGCAACCCGTTGCGACTCCGTGGGTATCGGTCCCAACGGCACCAGCTGACTCCCCTCGTGCTCGCCATTCCTCATCGAGGCCGCGCGCGCTGGGCCTGGGCGTCGTTTGGGACACCATGATCAGAGGGCTGGGCATCCCAACGGGGTGCCCAAGCAGTGACGGTCGCTCCCACCCCTGGGGCGCTCTCCAACCCCAGCCAGCCACCCGCCATCTCCGCCCGTTCGCGCATCGCGGTCAGTCCCAGATGTCCGGGAGCCGACTCTGAGGACTGCGCCGCATCGAACCCATCCCCGTCGTCGATGACCCGGATCGTGTGGCCCCGTTCGTCCTCATCGAGCACCACGCGTATGAGTGTGGCCCGAGCGTGCTTCCGTGCGTTGGTCACCGCCTCCTGGATGATGCGATAGAGGACCACCCGGACGTTCTCCGGAGGTTCGGTGTTCAGCCGACTCTCGAGCGCGAACATCGGACTTCCCGGGAGCTTCCCCTGCTCCTCCAGATACAGACCGACTGCGTGTGCCAGGCCCGCGCTGTCCAGCGTGTATGGCCTGAGCTCGAACATCAGGTGGCGCAGACTGCTGATGGAACGCTCGACGCTTTCGGTCAGCTTCGAGAAATCCTCGTTCGAATCCAGGCCGGGATGGTACCGCCGCATGATGTCCAGATGCATGCGCGCGGCGATCATCTTCTGGATCGAGTCGTCGTGGATGTCGTAGGCGATGAGACGGCGTTCTTCCTCCTGGGCGTTGACGAGCCGAGCCAGGAGAGCCTCGCGCTGACGATTGAGATGGTGGAGGTTCTGAAGGGCCACCCGGAGTTCGTCCTCCGTCCGCTGTTGCTCGGCGGTCCGCACCAGCACCAGAACCACCACGGTCCCAGAGCCGACCAGGATGACCGGCAGGGAAGAGATGCCCAGAACATGCTGGACGACGAGTGCGCCCGGCCCCATCAACGCGGCGGACAGGACCAGGATGAGGCGTCTCCTGCTGGATAGCCCGACCCGGGCCGGTTGTCGTTCGGCGACGAGCGAGGCCGTCGGATGGAGACCGGCCGCCCCCATGGCGACAAAGGACAGCAGCCATCCCACGTCGACGATGCTTCCCGTCTCGTAGAGGCCCAGCGGTGCCATGACTCCGAAGGCCGCGTCGGCCACGAGGATCGAGAAGAGGGAGAAGAGTAGGAGCAGATAGCTGGGCGAGCGCCGGCCCGGACCGACCAGGAGCCGGACCATGACTCCGACCACCACGACATCCATCAGCGGATAGGCGCCGGCGAAGACCTGCTCCAAGCCCCCGGTGTCCCGCGTCGCGGGAACGACGAGGAGGACCCACATGAGCGCCGCGGCGCCGGAGGTGACGATCAAGGAGTCCAGCAGGGCGGCACGGTCGCCCCCGCCCGTTCGGCTCCGCACCAGGAGCAGCAAGCCGGCAGCCAGGAGCGGGTACTGCGCGAGGTAGAACACGTCCGCCACGGAGGGAAACGGCGCCTGGTGAAGGACCAGCTCGAATATGTCCCAGGTGATGTTGCCGGCCAGGGACATCACCGATCCGGCCGCGATAAGCACCCAGGGCACCCGCCACCGCGGGCGCTGCAACCGGAGTCCCACCAGGATGGCTAGGACGGTGGTCAGGTTCAGGCCGTCGTAGATGAGCGCTTGGCCGAGGCCGGAGTGGACGAAGTAGTACACAAGCACGGCCAACCCCCCCAAGAGGAGATACACCAGCCACGTCGACCGGTGCAGCACGATGGAGACAGGGGAGGCTGCCAGGGTTCTCGCCTCCTGGGCGGACCCGTCCGTGGGAATGGGGATCCCGATGTGTTCCTGCTCCCGCCCGGCCTGGCGAGCCCGAGCCCCGCGGCCGGTGGCCGCGTCGATAGGCCTCATCAGTTCAGTTTTGCGCCCCGCGTCGGATCGCCTCGATCACCGCTTCGGTCGGGGAATCCTTGGCGATGTACTCGCCCACCCCGCCCTCGAACATATCCAGGACGCTCGCGGCGTCGTCATGCGCCGAGAGGGCGATCACGGTCGTGCTCGGTGACGCCAGGGCGATCCCTTCAGCGGCCCGTCTGCCGCCACCCCCAGGCATGCGGACGTCAACCAGGGCCACGTCGGGGACATGCTGTCCGGCGAGCGCGATGGCTTCCTCGGCATCGACAGCCGCTGCCACGAGTTCGAGGTCTGGTTCGTGGCCGATGAGGGCCCTCAGGGCCTCGCGCATGGCCTGGTCGTCGTCGGCGATCAGTACCCGGATGGTCATGACGCATCCTTCCTTCCTTCCCGAAATGCAGAAGCAGAGGCCGTGGGAGCAGCCTCAACGCAATACGTCGACTTGTAGCGATCCCCCCTTGAGGCCGGCTGGATAGGCTGGGCAGGCGCCCGGGCTGGGGCTCTTCCAATCTTGCACCGCCGGAGTCCTGTTCGTATCGAACACGGACTCCCTCGGCGAGCAGATCCAGCGCGCGTTCCCCAGCGCGAAGGTTGTCAAGGCCCTGAACACGGTGAACGCGCTCGTGATGGCCGACCCGTCGCTCGTGGCCAGCGCCGACCATACGATCTTCCTTTCCGGGAACGACGAGCAAGCCAAGGCGCAGGTCACGGAGATTCTGAAGTCGTTCGGCTGGCGCGCCACGTGATCGACCTCGGCGATATCACAACCGCCAGGGGGACCGAGATGTACCTGCCGCTGTGGGTCCGGCTGTGAGGAGCGCTCGGCACGGGGGTGTTCAACATCAAGGTTGTCGCGACCCAAGGCTGACAGCCGGGGATTCGGTCGTGGACCCGGCGCCGATGCACGGCAAGGTCTGCCTCGTCACCGGAACGACATCCGGGATCGTCGAGCCACGGCCCGGGCCCTGGCCAGCATGGGGGCGACCGTGGCCCTGGTGTCCCGGGAAGCGGCGAGGGGCGAGGCGACCGTCGCCGACACCGCCCGGCCACCTGGAACGATCGGGTTGAGGTGTTCATTGCGGATCTCTCGTCCCATGGATCCATCCGCGAGCTTGCCGGATCACTCCGCGGCGACCACAACCGGCTTGACGTCCGTCATCTCGTTCCGGCTCAGGTCAACAGGTCGGTCGCCGCATCGTCGATGGCGCCCTCGAGGCCATTCAGCAACTCGTCGCACTCCTCATCGCTGATCACGAGTGGCGGGGTGACCAGGATCCAATCGCCGAACACACCGGCGTTCTGGCGGCGCGAATAGACGAGGAGGCCATGACGCGCGCCGTGGTGGCGGACCCGGTCGGCCGGATCGACGTCGGAGCCGAATCGCTCCATGGTCCGCTTGTCGCGAACCAGTTCGATGGCGAGGAGCAACCCCCGGCCGCGGACCTCGGCGACGAGCGGGGAACGCTCGGCGATTCGCTCCAGTCCGGAGCGCAGCCGTGCGCCTGTCGTCGCGGCCCGCTCGATCAGCCCCCGCTCGACGACTTCGTCAAGCACTGCGCTCCCCGCGGCGCACGCGATCGGGTTGGCGTCGGCGGAGCGGGAAACGTGAAAGCCGGTCAGGCCGGCGAGCTGGTCCACCAGCCGAGCGGGGGCGAGCACGGCGCCGAGGGGGACGTACCCTGCACCGAGTCCCTTCGCCAGCACGACGAGGTCAGGGAGCGCGGAGGGGTGGTGATGAGCGGCCAGGAACCGTCCTGTCCGGAAGGCCGAGACGATCTCGTCGAACACCAGGTGGATCCCGTGCTCACTGCAGATGCCGCGGGCCTCGACGAAGAACAGAGAATCGGGCACGTTGGCTCCGCTCGCCTGCCCGCCGACCGGCTCGCAGACAAACGCGAGGACACTCTCCGGTGTCACTCGATGGATCGTTTCCTCGAGTGCCCGGATGCTTGCCCGTGCCGCCGCTTCAGGGCTCGGCGCGCGACAGCTCAGCGGCGCCGGCACCTTCTCGGAGAATGTCGCCATCGGCCCGTAGAGCTCCGGAGTGACACGGTCCCCTCCCATCCCGATAGTGCCAAGGGTCCCGCCGTGATAGCTCGGCATCAGCGTGATCACCCGGTGGCGCTGGGGCTCGCCGGTTGCGACCGCGTGCTGGCGCAGGAACTGAATGGCCGCCTCGATCGCGTCGGAGCCGCTGGAGCACAGGTACACTCGCTCGAAGCCCGCTCCTGCGAGCCGGGCCAGTCGGTCGCTGAGTTCCACATTGGCGTCATGTCGCGCGTTGCGCACATAGGAGTACGAGAACCGCCGGCCCTGCTCATACGTCGCGCGCAGGACCCGTTCGTTGCCCTGGCCAAGGTTCGAGAGGAACGCGCCCGAAGCTACGTCGAGATAGCGGTTGCCGGCATCGTCCCAGAGGTAGACGCCGTCGCCCCGGACGATACGCGGGAACTCCGTCGTCGTGGCCGATGCGTAGAACAGATCCTGAGGACCACCCCGCGCGGGCCGCGCGGAGCGCACCCTCCTCGCCCCTCCCCGACCATCCGCCCTCCTCAGCTTGGGATCCAAGAGAAAGACTAGAGGGGAATAGGGCATGGCCGCGCCAGGCGGGTGCCGTCCGCCTCCGCGCCGGTCCTGCCCTGCGAATGACCATCAGCCCCGCCGCCGACCGCTCGAAAGGCGGACACTGCGTACGGAGGCGCGCGAGCGCATGCCGCTTGACCTACGTGGCCTTAAAGCTTCCTTATCGGTGAGTGGTGTGTAATGGTCCGGAGATCGCAAGGGGGGTGGTGCTCGGACAAGTCTTCGTGAACCGCCGGACAAGTCTTCGAGCCGAATCGAGTTCACAAGTCTTTGCAGGTTCGAGGACGGCATCTGAAGACAAAGTCCCTGGTCACAGGCCTGAGTGCAGCGAGAAGCCGGACCTGCCTTCAAAACCGGTGAGCCGGCGAGAGCCGGCTGGCGGGTTCGATTCCCGTCCGCCTCCGCTACCTGCACAAACGTGCCTCGCGGTCTCGTCGATGGACCCCAACGCCCTTGCAGCGCGGGGCCGGATGGCACCAGTTTGGCAACAGGAACGGCTGGGTCCGGATCCGCACGCTCCTCGACCGCGACATCGACGAGCGCTCCCGAACCCTCGCTCGTCACAGACTCCGTCACGTCATCGACGGGCTCCACCCGCGGATTCGCTGGACGAGCCGCGGCCTCCGGGTCGCGGACGACGACACCACCACCGTCCCCCACCTGGTCGCGCGGGCGGGGATCTGACCCCCCAGGCCAAGAAGGTGCTCCTGGAACACCTGCTCCCGGCGCTCAGACCCTCCGCCGCATGGCGGAGCTTCCTTGCCGCACCCTTCGGAGTCCGCTCGGGCTGAATCCGGAAGTCACTGCGGCGGCAGACCTGGCCCAGTCGGCATTCCGTGCGCGCGTTCTGTCGCGAACCGCGTATCCAGCGCGCGTCGCGGATCAGGCAGATATGGGAGGTGGTCGTCCTCCGGCGATCAGTGTTCAAGCGCGAAGAGGTGCCAGTGGTCTGGGACTCCCTTAAGCTCGTGCACTCCGCGGCTCGCCAGTACAACGCCGGATCCGATAAGGGCGTCGCGGACGGTTTGGCTGACGAGGATCTCGTCAGGTTGTGCGACCCCAATTATGCGGGCGGCAATGTGCACCGCGATACCCGTGAAGTCGTCTCCGTGGTGTTCGACTTCGCCCAGGTGTATGCCGCAGCGCACTCGGAGGCCGAGTGTCGCTGCTGCCGACTTGATCGCGCGCGCGATCTCGACGGCGACCGACGGACTCCCGACCACCGCGAAGAAGTCGTCGCCTCGCATGCTGACTTCTCGTCCGTTGTAGCGATCAAGTTCTGTGCGGACCAGGGTGCGGAAGTCACTGAGAAGATCGCGCCACGCGTCGTCACCCATCGCCGCAACCCGGTTCGTCGACTCCACAACGTCAGCGAAGAGCACAACTTGGAGCGAGCGATGGACGTGTGCCGCCGTCCGTGTACCGGTAAGGAACTCCGCTACTTCGCCGGTGACCCCTCCGGTAGTCCATTCGAACACTTCGTCTGCTTCGACTTCGACGTATCTTGCGCCGGGAATGTGCTCGGCCAGGTAACGGCCGTGCACGACAGGAACTACGCCGTTCGTCGCCGAATGGACGACGAGCGTCGGGACCGCGACCTCGGAAAGCAGGTCGCGAACATCGACGGAGCTCATCACATCGAACGCCTTAACCATCGCAGTCGGCGTGCAACTCATGCGCTCGTATCGCGCCCACTGCTCGCGTAAGTGCTCGTCTGCCGCCAAGCTCGGTGCGACCAATTCGATCGACGCGCCGGTGCCCCAAGCGGCCTGAAAGAGTGCGCGTCGTTCGGCAACCTCCGCCTCGCTGAAACCGATGTCATAGCCCGCATCGGCGCGGACTCTCGCGAACGAGTCGACGAGGATGAGACCATCGACGCGTGCCGGGCAGTGAACAGCCAGCCAGACTGCCACCGCTCCGCCGGTGAAGTCGCCCCACAGGACGGCGCGCTCGAAGTGCGCGGCGTCCAAGACGGCGAGCGCGTCTGCTGCGAGTTCCTCAATCGGATAGCCGCCCTGGGGCAACGGGTCGGACATGCCATATCCACGCCAGTCATAGACTGCGACTCTGGCTAGCAGGCCCAGCCGCTCATGTACCCGCACCTGAATCGGAAATTCCCAGAAGTAGTCGAGATGCGACGGCACGCCATAGAGCATCAGCACCTTCGCGTTGCCGGTACCGAATACCTGATACGCGAGGTGCGAGTCGGCTCGTAAGACAAACTCAGTCTTGGGTGCTAGGCCCACACCTGAATCCTCGCGCCACGTTGGCCAGTACCCGCACAGATTACAGGGGACGCGGGATCTGCACGCCACCGGCGAGATCGGTGTGCCTGTGGAGCTGGCTCCAGGACCCTGCCGATGGAAACCGGCAGCCAAGGCCCGTCGGAACCGAGTCCGCCTCCACGGCGACCCAGGCAACGCCGGCAGGTCAGGTCGAGGCCGCGACCCGACCCCAAGAGCCGCTGACCGCGTACACCGATGGGGCGTGTTCCCCCAACCCGGGGGTCAACGCGTGCGCGTACCAGGTGGAGTGGCCCGACGGGACGATTAAAGCGCGAGCCGCAGCTGAACCGCAGACCACGAACAACCGAGAAGAGCTGAAGGCCGTTCGGGAGGCCTTGCTGGCGATTCGAAGCCGGATCGCCGATCCGCGGTCATGTCCTCCGGGGGGATGTGAGTGCGATACGAGAGCCCCGCCGCACGCTGTTCCCACCACGCAACCGTGAAAAGCTTCTCGAGAGGGATCGGGTATCGGCGCGTGAGCCAGTACTCCGGCATACCGGGCTCCCCATGGACGAAGAGCAAAATCGGGTTGGTGAGGTCGTTGCCCCTGAGGAACATCCCCAGCTGCGTGCTATTCACCTGCACCCGGGTCTTCTCCGAGATGTTCCTAAGTGCTCTGGATCGAAAGTTCGGTGACGTATTCCTGGCCATCACGCGGCCCTGGCCAGCGTGAGGGGTGCACTTATCCGGTGTCACGCTGCTTCTCTGTAGTACTCATGGATCACGCCACCGAGACGATCGTGGCGGCTGACCGTGCCGACGGTGTTGGCCTGGACGGTCGACCACTCGGGTACGTTGAGCTCGAGGCCGCGGTGGGGCCGGCTCCCGTTGTAATGGACCACGAACTCCCGAAGGACCCACCCAAGATGACGGCGGCCGAGGACCAGGATGTGGTCCAGGCACTCCCGACGGGCTGTCCTCACCCAGCGCTCCGCGAACGCGTTCGCTCGCGGGGCCCGGATCGGCGTCTTGATGATCTGCTGGGTCACCCAGGCGGAGTCCGGGGTCGCCGTGGCGCCGAGGACATGGACCCGGCGAGATCCGAGCTCGATCGCGAACAAGACGTACAAGGTGCGGAGCCACGCCGTCTCGACAGTGAAGAAATCGAACGCCAGGATCCCGTGGGCTTGGGACCTCAGGAACTCGCTCCACGAGGGGCCGCTCCGGCGAGGGGCAGGACCGAGACCATGTCGGCGAAGGATGGTCCGGATGGCCGTGGCGGACACCCGGACGCCGAGCTTCAGCAGTTCGCCTCGGATCCTGGGGTAGCCCCACCTGGGGTTCTCTCTCGCCATCCGAAAGATGAGCTCCACCGTCTCCGGATCGATCGGCGGCCTGCCCGGGCCACGGCGCCGGTACGTCCACTTGCGGCGCACAAGCTCCCGGTGCCATCGGAGCAAGGTTCGAGGGGTCACAACGAACGTCTTCCACCGATCCCGCGAGAGGACCCGGCTGGCCGCGGCGAGCAGCATCCGGTCACGACGACGCAAGCGCGGCCTCCGGACCCCGCGCGAGAGCACCTTGACCTGATGTCTGAGGACCAGCAGCTCCACCTCCCGTTCCAGATCGGCACGACCTGACGGGGCCAGTGCCTGCAGCAGCCAGCGCAAAGCGAAGTAGACGAGCGAGAGCAGCACCGTGCCTCCTCCGTGGGATGAGCGGAGTGGGTGATGCTACTCAACGCTGCTGCTCACAGGCCGTGTCGTAATTTGTGAGCCCCTCACGCTGACTCAGGCGTATGTAAAGGCAAAGTGCACGATTCTGAAACTGACGGGGGCGCGATCTCCGGTGTTCCACCTTCTCCGGCCTGCACGGTCCTGGAGCCTCTCGTGTGCCGGTCTGCTGACGGCTGGCCTCTTTACTCAGTCCGTCGCCATGGCCCCTTTTGCCAGACCCCAATCACGTTTCCGGCTGGGTCGCGGAAGGTCGCCACCCACAGATCGCCTTCTGGGTACGGAGCCCTCACTACCTCGCCGCCGTGAGCAACGACCTTCTCGAGCGTCTCATCGACCCGCTCGACGAAGACATACGGCTGTACGCCTGCTTCGCCGGCAACGGACAGGTCCGCCATGAAGTGCCCGATGACATGCCCAGTGCCGTCCTCGAAACTCGGGTCGTCGCGATCAGCGTCCACCCTCCAGCCGAACACGCCTTCAAAGAAGGCCGCTGAGCGGCGCGGGTCCGGGGCGGGAATCTGAAGGTATGAGATGCCCTCGGCCCGAAAGACGCGCGGCTCTTCGTCAGCACTGGATGACATTGATCCATTATGGGGTGGGAAGTGAACTTGCGCGCCCACACTTCGGCTTCGCCTCGAAACGTAACGCCGCAACGTCCCCGCGGCACCGGCCAACGCTCGTAGCCCTTGGGGACCCTCCAAGGAGCCTGAGAGGACGAAGAGCCCGTCACGGGGCCGCCATCCTTCCGACAACCTGGCCTCCCTCCCCGTCAGGGCGCCTCCAGAGCCCGCTCAGGGCGGTGGCCAGGTTCCCAGAGGCGCGCCGATCTCCCATTCGTGACCGAAGGGGTCGATGATCCGACCGAGGCGCCAACCGTGCTCGTCTTGCACGGGAGACGATTGCGTCGCGCCGGCGGCCACCGCCTGGCGAACAACCACGTCGGGATTCTCGACCACCAGAAGCGTCCGGCCAGTGGCGCCGCCGATTGCGCGAGGGCTCAACCGCTTCATCGTCGATGACGTGGGCGCCACCCAGAACGCTGCGTCGCTCACGCCGAGCTGAGCGACGATGTCCTCTCCTTCCCCCACCCGGTGAAGGACGGTGGCGCCGAACGCGGCCTCGTAGAACGCGAGGGCCTCGCGCGGGGCGTCGACCCACAACTCCGGCTGGATGCTCGTCATCTCGGCTCCTGGTCGGGTCCGATCCTAGTGGCCGCCTCCCCAGTTCGGGCCGACAGTCCTGATGAGGCTCCCAGCGCCCGGCCGAGTTCCGGTATCCGGCGCGCCGAGTCTTGGCGTGAACCGAAGCAAGCACGAGCGTCGGGCCCTCTACCAGCGGGTTTGGGTTCGTATTGTGTAAGGCCAAGTGCACTCGCATGCCGGCGCTTCGCAATGTCGTGCTTCGGGTGGGTTCGGGCGATCGGGGCTCGGTGCCGGGCGTTCGACTGGTTCGCGCGCGTTGCGAGCGCCGATGACCGGACGGGCACCATCACCGTGATCGTCTCCCACCGCTTCTTGACGGTGAGGACGGCCAACCTCATCGTCGTCATGTACCAGGCCCGCGTCGTCGAATCGGTCGGTCGACCGGGAGTGGGACCTACAGGCCCTCCGTTTCACAGGAGAAAAGCGTGAATGTCCCTGGCAGGAGCTCATTCGAACCCGGACGTCCAGGAGGTGGTCGCCCGGCTCTATCGAAAGATGGTCAGGTGAGGACTGTGGTCGCTGGCTGGCTCAGGGGCGGAGCAGCGCCTTGATGGCGCGGCGCTCGTCCATGGCGACCCTTCCTCGGATGCGAGGCGCAGCCCCACCACTCGGACAGCAGCTTCCCGGTCGGGCGCGCTCCAGCGCACCGGGGCCGAACGTCTCCTCGACGCGGGCCCGCACCTCCTGCAGGTCGATTCCCACGGTTCGCAGGGCCCGCTCATCCTCCTCGCCGAGGATCTGATCGCCACGAGGCTCGCCGAGGCACCTGATGAGCTCCCGCTCGACTGTCGCTGCGGTGACGCCAAGCCCTTCCAGCACGTTGCTCGCAGCCGTGCCTGGCTGCCGGAGTAGCCCAGGAGCAGATGCTCGGTCCCGAGCCAAGGATGTCGCAGCCGGGCGGATTCCTCTTGGGCGAGGACCATGGCCTCCCTGGCCTGCGGGGTGAACCGCGCGAACATCACGAACCGCCTCGCCCGAGGAGTCGGCGCCGAGTGTACTTCTGTGGACGCTCTGTTTGCTCACCCCGAGGTGCTCCGCGATCTCCTGCCAGCTCCATCCTTGGGCCCTGGCGTTGCCGACCTGCAGGGCCTCAAGGCTCTCCAGGAGTCGCCGGAGGGCGGCCACCGCCCGCAACCCCGTGGCGGGGTCCTTGCTCCCGGCGGCGGTCGCGAGCTTGGTCGCCTCACTCATCGCCCGTCAGCTTAGGTTGACGGTCGCGCGTTTGTCAACCATGGCTGACGAAAGGGGGTTCTACGCGCGTTGCTCGGCCATGATCTCGTGGCACAGGTCCAGGCACTCCGAGCACTCGCGCACGCCCGGGTACCGCCGTGCCTGCCGCTTCCGGCCGAACTTGCCGATGGCGGGCCGGTCTGGGGCGGCGACCATCCCGGTGACGTCTTGCCTGCGCTTGCCGCAGAAGCTGCACCTCGCTGCAGGTTCCCGCTCGGGAGCCAGCCGGGTCCACCGGTTGGACCGCGCTTCGCCTTCGGCAACCACCTCGTCGGCGAGGTCGACGCACCGCTCGCAGATGAACACGCCCGGGCCGGCCACCAGCCTTCGGACCTGTCGCTGAGCGGCTCCGCAGAAGCTGCACGCCCGGTCGGTCTGACATTCCTTCACGGCGCCCTTCCCGGATCCGGGGTCAACGCTCTGATGGACCCGCTGGTAGCTTAGCCCGAGCGCCTCCGCGATCTCCCGAAGGGATGCACCGGCCGCGTGGAGGCGCCTGATGGCGTGCTGGTATCCGACCCGGGCCTGGTCGGCCTCGTACTGGAGTCGAATGCGCGGTCCCGCGCCTGTCGCGCCTGGTGAAGCAACTCCGAGTCGAGGGCCACCCGTCTAATCTGGTAGACAGCGCTGACCGTGGTCAAGTTTGTCGGCGTTCGGGCTCAAGGCGAGTGTTCATCCTGTCGGGCACGGAAACTCGATTCGCCGCGCCGACCAGCGTTCTCGTAACATCCTCCGCCATGCTCCACGCGCTCCTCTACGCGATCATCCGACGCGTTCTCCGGCTGAGTGGGATCTCCTCGGACGCCGAAGCTGAGGTGCTGGTCCTTCGCCACGAGCTCGCGGTGCTCCGCCGGCAGATCAAGCGCCCCAAGCTGAATCGCAGGGACAAGCTGTTCCTCTCGGCGATGACCAGGATGCTTCCCCGGGAGCGCTGGGCGGCGTTCATCGTGACCCCGGCCACGCTGGTGCGGTGGCACCCGGGAGCTCGTTCGGCGCAAGTGGACCTACAGGCATCGTCCCCCACAGGGACGCCCGCCCGTCGACGCCGACACCAGGGCGTTGATCGTGCGCATCGCCAGGGAGAACCCCCGCTGGGGGTGCGTGCGGATCAAGGGTGAGCTTCAGGGCCTGGGCATCATCGTCGCGGCCACGACGATCCGCACGATCCTTCGTCGCGCCGGCCTTGGGCCAGCGCCGCGCCGAGACGGCCCGACCTGGCGCGAGTTCCTCGCCGCGCAAGCCAAAGGCATCGTCGCCTGCGACTTCTTCACCTCAGTGTCGAGACACTGTTGCTGAAGACGATCTACGTCTTGTTCTTCATCGAGCTCTCGACCCGGCGGGTGCATATCGTGGGCGCCACCGCGCACCCCGATTCGGCGTGGGTCACCCAGCAGGCCCGCAATCTCGCCATGAACGAGCGGCTTTCGGCCGTTCGGTTCCTCCTGCACCACGGATCCCCCGGAGCTTTCGAACGCCGGTGGAGCGAAGGGACGTGCTCGGTGGCCTGATTCACGAGTATCGCTGGGCGGCGTGAAGTGGAATCATGATTCTTGAACCCTTCACGCTCTCCGCGGCTGGGAACCGGATCTTGGTCAGGGGCGACGTCCAACAGCGGAAACGATGCAGCCCGGCGTGCCGGAGTCAGCGCTTCAAACGCAGGCGAAGCCGCTGTCGCAGTCGCACCAGGCGTCGCAGGCCTGGTCCAAGCCCCCCGCCTCCCCGGACGCGCGCTACGGCAACAGCGCCAAACGAGCGACTTCGTCGACATCGTAGCGGGTAGCGTTCCCCATCACCGCCACGCCGATCCCTCGCGTCGGGTACACGCGCACGACGTTCCAGAACCCGGCTCCCCCACCCAGGTGCTCGACGTACGGCGGATCGGCGTCTCGGTGCTTCGCTTGGCGGAACCAACCGAGGCCGAGGTCGTAGCGCTTCCCCCGGACCCTGATCTCTCGCATCTCGCGAACCGAGTCGGGTTCCAGGAGTCGCACGCCGTTGACCTCGCCCTCGCGAAGGTGCATGCAAAGGAATGGGCCGATGTCATCGACCGGCCCGACCAGGCCGCCGTACGGTGCCCCGTCGACGAGGAAGGGTCGAAGGGTCACCCACCGCCCGACCGGTTCGCCGACGACCCAGCGCGGGAGCAGGAACCGCATCACGCTGCGCCTGGGGTGATACCCGGTGGCGCGGACGGTCTCGTCCGAGTACGCGAACCCGGTCCGTCCCATCCCGAGGGGATCGAGCACCTCACGCCGAATCAGCTCGGGGAAGGGAGTCGAAGAGACGCGCTCGATGGCGGCGCCCAAGACAAGGGTCCCCACGTTCGTGTAGCTCGACCGCGTCCCGGGTTGAAACCGGAGCTTGGGGTGCTTGCGCACTAGGCGCTCGACGAAGGCGCTCAGCTCGGGCGCCGGCTCCTCGGGACGGTGGATCCAGGAGACGGGGATCGGGTTCGCGATGCCCGAGCTGTGCGACAGCAGGTGACGAGGAGTGATCCGCGCGGCGTCACGGGCAGGACGGAGCACGGAGGTCGCGGGGACGAGGGGCCCCACGGGCTCGTCGAGATCGAGCAGACCGCGCTCGTGAAGCCGCATCGCCGCCGTCGCCGTCACGATCTTCGTCATGGAGAACCACGGGCAGGCCATCCCGGGCGAGGCGGCGGTTCCGGACTTGAGGTCGGAGGCGCCGGCCGCCGCGGTCCCGCGGACACCGTCGGCGTCAACGACCGTGACGGCGATACCGGGTACGCGGGCATCAATCGTCGTCCGGAGGAGGTCGGCCAGCGAACCGTCGTCCATCGTGCTCCTCTCGCCCGGAAATGATGCACGCATCCCGAGGGGGTGTGCATGCGCGCACACGGGCCTTGGCGTGCCACTTCGGGTGTCCGGGCGAGGATGGCGAGCGAGCTTCGTGTCGAGGCCGGCGCGGTCCCCCGATCAAGGCGTGGCCGCATGTCGGTGCCGCTAACCGAGCTCCCCTCCCCAAACACAGCCTCCTCGGCTCAGGCCGAGTGCTTCAGGCGCAACCTAAGCCGCCGTCGGAGCCGCACCAATCTGCGGAGGTCTGGTCCGACTCCCCCCGGGGGCACCGCTCGCTGTCGTGCTTCGGGTGATGCTGGACGTTCCGGCGTCCGTGTGTCACGACGACTCCACGCCAACGGACGCTACGCGTCTCGTCGATGACGACCCGGAAGCGAATTTCCCCGAACGCCTACCAAGCTCCCACGAGGCACAGCCCGCGCCGAGGTTCAGGAGCTCCGCGACGGGCGGCGCAGCTCCGGTCAGCGCGGGAGCGGGTTCGGTCCGGTGGCGGTGACCAGCCGCTGCGGCACCCAGTCGTCGACGTGGCTGAAGCCGTCGAAGCGCGCTCCCTGGGAGATGCAGCCGTCGTACAAGGAGCGGCGGTAGAACTTCACGTGGGTGAAGTCCTCGAACAGGACGTAGTACGGCTCGACATAGGGACTCTGGAACTGCTGGCCAGTCAGCGCGGCTCGATGCACTCGCGAGAACTCGTCGATCTCCTCACCGACGACGACGCCGAGGTGCTCGAGGCCCATCCGGTAGACGCGCTGGTGAACGGGCGGGATGAGCTCAATGAGCGAGACCGGAGTCCCGTCGAGGACATCGAGCGGCTCGGCGAGCACAACCTTGGAGATCGGACGCCCGTTCCAGACGTCCTCGCTGTTCGCCTTCGCATGGCGCTCGAGAAGCGTGCGCTGGTGGACGTAAAGGTCCCAATCGGCGACGCGGACGGCGAGGTGGCTGAGCGGGTAGGGTGCGATGTCGATGTCGCGGGCAACAAGACGGTCGCGCTGCATTGCCGCGAAGCTTCGATAGTCACCGATGATCTCGGCGATCGGATCAGACGTCGCCACGTGGCAGCCTCCTCCGCCATTGTACGCACGGCCGAACACACGGTCCCGGGATGGTCTCACTCACGTAGTCAGCTCGCGGGCGGGACGCTCCTGATGAAGCGCTCCACCTCGGCATCCGAGCGCAGCCGCTCGCCCTCGTCAAGCGGCATTCCCGCACACTGGGTCAATCAGGTGTGATGACCCTCGCCGAGGGGGACCATCCACACGCGGTGACGGCTGTCGTCCGAACGGAGGGGGGACCGGTTCCGGCCCCCGTCCGTTGAACGAGGAGACTCGCCGAGGCTCGTGACCGAGAGTCGCGACGTCAGCCAGTAACCGGCCCAGTCGACTCAGCTCCAGACTGTGTGCGCATCGTCTACGTCCCCGATCTCGACGACGTCCCCAACGTCAACTCGCCTCGACGGCACGTTGCTACTCGATGCTTCGTCCCTAGTGGTTCAGGAGTAGACGTCCTGCAGGTGGACGGCTTCCGCGAACTCATCCAGTATTGAGCTGATAGGCGGCAGGGAGGCATCCGAGAGCTGGATGCGGACTACAAAAAGAGGCCAGGTATGGGGGATGGAGCCGATCCAAGATTTGTGATCGAGATCGGCTCGCATCGTTTCGATCCGAAGGTGGAGGCGTCGAAGGCGCGACGGCGGGCCGACTCCGACCGGAAGCGGTTGGCAGCCGCCCTCAACCTGCCTCCAAAGGCCATACCCGGCACCGAGAGGGAGCTCTGGATCGTTCAGTTCGCTGACGACCCCGATCTCAACACGATCACGCGCTGTCGCAAGAAGTACGGACTGCGACTGACCGGCGGCCTCTCCTCGATCACTTTCATCGAGTCGATGACCAGAGCGACGGCGGATAGCGTGCGTCGCGAGTCTCAGGTCCGTTCCTGTATTGCGTATTGGTCAGACCTGAAAATGGCGAGATCGTCTCTGGCCCCGTCGGAGGAGATCACCGGGGAACGACTCCTCAGACTTGGCCTGGTCGTCACACCTACCGAAACCCTCCAACAGAAGCTGGCGTTGCTCGGATTCCCTCCCAATGGCGATGCCGGTCTCTACCCGGGCGGCTTCCTGCTTCGGGTGAAAGGCCAGCCAGGCGCCGACCCTACGAACTTGCTACGGCTTGACGAGGTGGAGTGGGTCGAGGACGTTCGTGGTTATGTCCCCACCAACGCCAGTTCGTCGCAGGTCGTCCAGGGTGGAGGCGGCGGGTCCACGCCGATCTGGGACAAGGGGCTCCACGGAGAAGAACAAATCATCGGCATCTTCGACCTCGATGTGCCGGATATGGGTCATGACTTCTTTCGCGACCCTGTCATTAATGCAGCCTCCCCCAACCATCGGAAGGTGCTCGCCATCCAATCGCCGTCGACCAGCTTCCTGAACTCACATGCCACGATGGTCTGCGGCTGTGCGGCGGGTGACGACGTCAACTCACCAGGTTCGCATGCCGATCGGGGAGGAGCCTGGGCGGCCAAAATTGTCTACACCGACATCAACCCGCTGCCAGCGCAAATCGATGAAGAACTGCGAGCGTCGGCTGGCCTTGGGGCGATCGTCCACAGCATGAGCTTCGCCGAAGGCTTGACCGACGGAAGCAAGCCTGCCCCCTACACTGCTGAATCGGAGGCGTTCGACCGGGAGCTTTGGCGAAACGAAGGCTTGTTGGTGGTGGCGGCAGTGACCAACACGGCTCCCTGCCTAAATCAGCCCTTCGGCGGTGCGCCGGGAACGGCCAAGAACTCGCTGGCTGTTGCCGGGACGCGCGACGTCCCGAACCAAAACGACTTCCACACGGGGAGAACGGGCACCGCCGATGGTCGGCGGAAGCCTGATCTGGTGGCGGTCGGGGAAGGAGTCAGATCTTCGGATCTCACCACATGGACAGACTCCGCAGTGATTAGCACGAACTGTGGGACAAGTTTTGCTACCCCGCATGTGGCGGCGGCTGCTGCGCTCGTCCGCCAATACTTCGTCGAGGGCTGGTACCCGACCGGTAAGAAGACTGACGGTGGTCAGGTGACACCATCCGGGGCACTGCTAAAGGCTGTCTTGCTTAACGCGACCGTCGACCTCACCGGGGTCCCTGGTTACCCGAGCGTTCGGGAGGGCTGGGGCCGTCTCCAGCTCGACAGGGCCCTGCATTTTGACGGGGACAAGGTGTTCCTGCGGGTTAAGGACGTCCCCCACCTCTTCGGCTTTGACAGGGGGGGAGCGAAAACGTTCATCCTTCATGTCCCAAGAAACGCGAAGTCAATGAAGATAACTCTCGTCTTCAATGACCCCGCAGGCGCGGTCGGCGCCAACGATCCGGTGGTCAACCACCTCGATCTCATGGTGATGGAGCCGATGCGGAGCAGGTGGGATGGTTGGGAGTTCGGTTACTTCGGAAACGACTTCAACAACAACAAGGTGACCATAAGGAGACCCCTGCAGACGGGGGTTACGAAATTCCCTCCGAACCCGGCCGAGCTCAAGAACAACGTGCGTCAGGTTGTGGTCGACGCTCCAGCAGCGGGTCGCTGGGGGCTCGCCGTTTTCTCGCACAAGTTCGACAACGCGAATACGCCAACGGAATTGCGGCGAGGTCGCAAGGCGCAGGGCTACGCCTGGGTGGCCCGAGCGGACCTGTACTGATGGTGGCTGTCTTGGGCAACCACCGGGAGACTGAACCGTCTCTCTCCACCGGCCGGTTGATGGGCGTAGGGGGTTAGGAGGAGCCATAGGCCCATGAGGAGAGCTATCTGAGGGGGCCAATCCGTGGGGGAAACAGCGAACGTCACAGATCCTAAGTTCACGGTCGAGATCGGCTCGCATCGTTTCGACCCCAAGCAAGAAGCGGCGAAGGCGCGACGAGAGTTGACCGCCGGAAGGAAGAAGCTCGCGAGGGCGATCGGCGTCGAGACCGCTGAGCTTTCCGGTGCCGATCGCCCGGCCTGGCTAATCCAAGCTGACGAGCCCGAGACTGGAACCATCCAACGTCTTCGCGACGAGTACGACCTCAAGCTGATGCACAGCATGTCCTCGAACACGTTCATCGAGCGGTTGGACCGAGATGCGGCCGCCAAGCTACGGCGCGACTCTGCCATCCGCGCCTGCATTCCTCTCTCACCCCACCTCAAGCTGCACACGGTAAGCCCGACAGTCGAGGTGGCTTCCATGAGACTCGAGATCGGGCTCATAGAGGGCGACAACATAGACGGCATCAGATCCTTGCTCCAACGACTGGGGGTAGCCGTCTTGTCAGCAAATGACGACACAGCCTCGGGTGGAGGGCTCTCGCTGTTGGCTGAGGCAAAACAGGGCGCCGACTTGTCGGTCGTCGCATCGATCGATGACGTGTTGTGGATCATGCCCGTGGGAGATGTAACGGTGGAGAACGTCGACACCGCCGGCATGGCTCAGAGTGGCGATGCAGCGGTTCACCCGGTGTGGGGCCAAGGCCTCCATGGCGAGAAGATCGTCATCGGCGTTATCGACGGCGGAGAGATCGACCTGCTCAGCAAGTTCCTTCTTGACCCCGGCCTAGCTGCGGCTAGTCCGACCCATCGCAAAGTGGTCGATAACCGGAAGGCCGCAGGTGTGAATGTCCCGCCAGATGCCGCCCACGCGACAAACGTCTCGGGATGCGCGGCAGGCGACGAAGACGGTAACTCTGGAAACCACGTAAATCGCGGCGGAGCCTGGGGGGCGAGGGTCGCCTACGGCGACGTATTTCGTGTCTTTGGATCATCACCCTCGGGAAGCCTCACCGCAGAGTTCGAGGCCGCCGGGACCAAGGGTGCCCGAATTCACACCAACAGCTGGGGTATTGAATCCTTAGGGGCAGCTCCCGCGTATGACGGAACCGCTCGCGATATCGATGGGTTTCTGTTCAAGAACCAAGACCACTTGTGCTTGACAGCCGCACCCAATCCAGGCAGTTCGTTCCGAGGCGGGCTTGTGATTGCGAAGAATCCCATCGTGGTCGGCGGTGTCAGGGCCTCTCCGAACGAGAACGTCAGACTGGCAGATCCGGCTCCGTTGACCGCCGACGGCCGACGCAAACCGGACCTGCTGGGTGTCGCGGAAAACGTGACCACAAGCGCCCTCACCGGCGGTGGGGTCAACCCGCTCGCCGTCGCGACCAGAAGCGGAAATAGCTTCGCGACCCCCCATGTGGCCGCAGCAGCCGCCCTGGTGCGGCAGTACTTCATCGAAGGCTGGTGGCCGACAGGGAAGAAGGTGGCGAGGAACAGCTGGAACCCGACAGGGGCGTTGCTCAAAGCCGTGCTGCTCAACGCAACTGTGCCCCTGACGGGCGTTCCCAGTTACCCGAGTGCCAGGGACGGGTGGGGTCGTCTGCAGCTGAACAAGACGCTTCATTTCCATGGCGACAAACTCAGGTTGCAGGTATGGGACATGCGCCACTACTTTGGTTTGGATCGCGACGGCAGTACCAAGCATTTTTTACTGACCGTTCCCGTCGACGCCAAGGTATTGAGAGTCACTTTGGTCTTCAACGACCCAGGGGGTCGGGTGGGACCCCCCGATCCGGTCGTGAACAAGCTGGACATCGAGGTGATGGAGCCACGGAGCGTCTTCGACTTCTGGACGTGGTTCGGGTACTTCGGCAATGACTTCCAGAACAAGGTGTCGCGCCGACGTAACGTTCTCGCTTCGAGCTCTCCGCCGGACCCGACTGAACTCAAGAATAGCGTACGGCAAGTTTTGATCAGCGCACCAACCGCCGGTCGCTGGACGCTCATCGTGCGAGCCCACAAGGTGGATCAGAACCTAACTCCCAGCACCTATCCGTTCCCTCGGAGGCTTCAGGGGTACGCCCTAGTGGCCTGCGTGGAGCTGAACTGATCATGGCCATCACGCTCGAGGAGGTCACGCTGTGGGTCGCCCAGGCGGTCAGTCCCCTCGAGGAGCGTCTAGGCGCCGGCTCGGCCCAGCAGTTTCTATCCGAGATCGGTCTCCCCGCGCCGGACCTCGTGGCGCAGATGCCAGCGGTGGTCACCGCGACCACCCAGGTAGTCGCCAAGGTCGCAGAGTTGGTGCCGCAAATCCCGGGACTGGTCGATGCAATCGAGAATCAGGACCTCGACGAGATCAAACGCGTGCTCGAGGTGGCGACCCCCGCCGCAAAGGACCTGGTCACCGCGGTCAAGAGCCTGGCTACTGCCATCGACTCCGTCGCCGGGAGCGCAGGGGCGAGCGGGCCGGCAGTCCGAGCGTTCGCCGCCGAGCTGCCGGAGCGGCTGTTCGGCTACATGCTATCGGTCCATCTCGAGGAAACGGCGCCGACGGCCTACGACCTCGCCGTGTTTCTCGGCATCGTTGAACTAACCGACATCCCGACCAATGGCACGATCCCCGCCCACCTCCGTCGTGTCGTGCGGTTCGATCGCCTTGGCGAGCTGATCGACGACCCATTCGGCCTGATGGCGGATGTCTACGGCTGGGGGACAGCCGGTTTTGACTGGGACGTCTTCTGTCGACGGCTCTTCCTTCTCCTGACAGCCACCGGGTTCGTGTTCATCGAAGACGACTCGGGCGGCGGCCCGCCTCGTATTCGGATCGCCCTGGTTGACATAGCTCCAACAACCGACCCCGTACCCGGTCTTCGTGCCACGACGAGGGCGAAAGTTGAGACCAACACCTCGCTGGCCCGCTCCCTCTCACCAAACGTTTCGTGGGACGTGGCTTCCGAAGGAGAGATCGAGGGCACTGCGGCCATCGAGTTGATGCCGCCAGCGGAGTTCCGGGTCGTGCCGCCCACCCTGGCGCTCAACGGCGCCGTTTCTATCGGCATCAAGGTAGAAGATGCAACCGGAGTAAGAACCATTCTGCTTGGCTCTGCGGCCGGCATCCGGATCGAGGCCAGATCGCTCAGAGCCGCTGCGGGGGCAGAGCTCGAGTGGCAGCTGGCAACCCCCCAGGCCACCGGTGAGTTCGTCGCGTCCGCTTCGATCACCGACGGCCGTCTTGTGCTCGATTTCGAAGATGCGGACGGCTTCCTCAGCGCTCTTCTGCCAGAGGAAGGCATCTCTCTAGATTTCGATCTGGCAGTGGTCTGGTCCAGCTCGAAGGGCCTCCACATCGAAGGCGGGGCGGGCCTCGAGGTAGAGCTGCCGGTCGACCTGGAACTCGGTCCGGTCCGCGTCGTGTCCATCCACATAGGCCTGGAAGCCTCGCCCGCCGGCCTTGCCCTGGAGACGCTCGGTAGCGTCACTGCCCGCCTCGGGCCGTTCGCCCTTGCCATCGACAGGATCGGGGCCGAGACCACCTTGTCCTTCCCCGATGGTGGCGGGAATCTCGGCATCGCCGATCTGAGCGCCCGCTTCCGACGACCCGAAGGGATCGGGCTCAGCCTCGATGCGAGTGTCGTCAAAGGTGGCGGGTTTCTCGGTATCAATGAGGAGGGCACCGAATACGCCGGCGTTCTGGAACTGTCCCTTGGGCCAATTTCAGTCAAGGCGATTGGCATCCTCACCACCGAGACGCCGGGGGCCGCCGGGTGGGCGCTGCTTCTTCTGGTGTTCACCGAATTCTCAGCGGTGCAACTGGGCTTCGGTTTCACCCTAAATGGCGTGGGTGGGATCATCGGCCTCCAGCACGGTATCGCCACCGCCGCACTGCAGTCAGGCCTGCGCACCGGGGTACTCGACAGCGTGCTCTTCCCGCAGAATCCGGTAGCGAACGCTCCCCGGCTACTCAACCAGTTACGGGCGGTCTTTCCGATCACACCCCGGGCCCTGACCATCGGTCCGGTAGCGAAGATCGGTTGGAGTACCCCACCGATCGTCACCATCAGCCTCGGGATAGTCCTCCAGTTCGACGATGTCATCGGTGCGTCCGACGGGGAACCGCAACTGACTCGAGTCGTCCTCTTGGGTCAGGTGCGGATCCAGGTCCCCCCGGTGCCAGGCGACGACGCTCCCGAGCTTCTCAAGCTCCTGGTTGACATCGTCGGCAGCTATGAGATGCGCGAGAAGGCTCTGGCCATCGACGCCCGGTTGCACGACTCCCACGTCGCCGGCCTTCCCCTGAGTGGATCACTCGTCGTACGAGCCCGTTTTGGTGCCGAGCCGTCCTTCATTCTCGCCGTAGGCGGATTCCACCCGCGGTTCACGGACCTGCCCCCCGGTCTTCCGGCCCAGGAGAGGGTCGGGTTCCAACTCGTCTACGGCATGGTCACCGTGCAAATCGTCGGTTACACGGCCATCACCTCCAACACCTTCCAGATCGGTGCAGAGGCGTCCCTCCTGGCTGCCGGGGGCGGATTCCGGATCGAGGCATACCTCGGGTTTGACGCGCTGTTCTTGTTCCAGCCGGTCTTTCACTTCGAGATAGATTTCCGGGTCGGCGCGTCGGTCAAGTACAAGTCCTTGAGCCTCCTGACTGTGAGGGTGAAGGGCATCCTCTCTGGTCCTGGCCACTGGTTGGTGGCGGGCCACGCCAGCTTCTCGGTGCTGTTCTGGGACGTCGACATCGACTTCGAGGTCGAATGGGGCGACGTACCCGCCCTCGCTCTGCCCAGCGTCGCGGTCCGACCGCTTCTGATCGCGGCGCTTCAGTCTCCCGACAACTGGCTGGCGCAACTCCCGGTCGGCAGCGAGGCCCTCGTTACCCTGCGCCAGCCGATCACCAACGACGTACTTGCTCATCCCCTGGGTGAGCTCTCGGTCCTCCAGCGCATCGTGCCATTGGGCATCGACATCGACCGGGTGGGAAACTCCCGCCCCTCCGACGGCAACAACTTCGACATCACGACCGTCGAGATCGGCACACCCGGCAGCCCCGGATTCCGTTCGATGACACCGTCCTATCGAGAGGAGCATTTCGCCCGAGGCGAGTACCTGGACCTGACAGAGGAGGAGAAGCTATCCACCTCGAGCTTCGAGCGGTTTCGGGCCGGAGTATCGTTGTCAAGCGACGTCTTCGTCGCCGGTGGGAGCCAGGTCAGCTACAACCCGGAGTTCGAGACTCTGTATCTCGGCCAGCCCGAGGTCAAGGAACTCGGGATCGTCCCCGATCTCATCTTCACGAAGATGTCCAGGTTCGGTGCCGCTTCCTATTCCCGATTGCGGGCCGCCAGCAAGCTCGCCGCCGACAGTTCGCTCGTCATCACTGTGGCGGCGCCGGCCTTCACTGTCCAGAGCGCCAACGATCTCGCTGGGCTCCAAGGCCAGGTCGCCGGGTCACAAACGATGGCCACTCAGGCCGCGAAAAGGGCCGAAGGCGCCACCATCGTCGTCGAGGTCGCAGAACTGGTCTCAGCGCCATGAGCTATCGGTTCCTTCCTTGGGTTCGGCGAGGACTGGCTTCCGAGATCACCGAGCCCGACGACCTCGGAAGCGGCCTTCCCGCGCGGGCGAGCTTTCCGGTCCGGCTCAGAACGACCGGAGGGGATGCTTCTACCCGACTCCGGCTCTACGGTCCCGGCGACGTCGTCGGCATCGACACTCGATCTATCATTCGGACCGAGCCGAAACGGGGAACGAGTGACTTCGCCCCCAACCAGTTCGTCTCGATCGAGTTCGACTCGCCCGACTTCCCGTGGATGTTCACCCCCGGGCGAGCCAACGCGCAGGACCACCTCCGGCCCTGGCTCGTTCTGGTGGTGGTCGAGAAACAGGAACGCGTCAGGATCAGGATCAGACGTGACCGGCCCCTCCCGCAACTGGTGATCGGGCCCCCGCAGCCGGCAGACGAACTCCCTGACCTGGCTGATTCATGGGCGTGGGCCCACGCCCAGATGGTGGAGGACGACGCAGGCGGAGATATTGGAGGGCGGCTGAAGAGCGCGCCGGATCTCAACGTCTCGCGACTGGTGTGCCCCCGCCGACTCGAAACCGACCGCTCCTACTACGCCTGCTTGGTGCCGGCCTTCCAAGCGGGACGAAAGGCCGGCCTCGGTGAGCCCGGACCGGAATCGGTCATCACCACGCCGGCCTGGGGGGAGGGAGGTGGCACGCCGTCGGAGATCGTGCTTCCGCTGTACTACCACTGGGAGTTCCGCACCGGCTCGGCCGGGGACTTCGAGTCATTGGCCAGAAAACTCACTCCGACCGAGTTGCCCGCCGAGGTGGGCTCACGTCCGATGTTCATCGGCAACGCCGATAGGGCGCTCCCGGAGCTTCCCGCCACCGTTCTGGGGGGAGGAATCGTCCAGCTCGAAGGGGCCCTCCGGGCCAAGCCCGGGCCAGTGGTAGAGCTCGGGGCCGAACATCAGCCATTCCTGGGTGCCCTCACGTCACTCCTCGACGCAGCCGCAGCTCACGTCGATGAGGGAACACCTGTCACCGCAGTGTTGCCAGCCGAGAACGTCGCGCCTCCTGTATATGGGAGCTGGCACACCCGGACCCACGTCGTTCCCGGCGAAGGGGCTTTGCCGAAATGGCTGCGTGACCTCAATGTCGACCCCAGGCATCGGGCTGCGGCCGGGCTCGGCACTGAGGTGGTGAAGGCCAACCAGGAGCGGTACATGGACGCCGCCTGGGAGCAGGTCGGCGACGTCATCGACGCCAACCAGGCGCTCAACATTGCCCGCCTGATCGATCTTGTCACAAGAAGGGTTCTCGACCGCCACCTCCGGCCGCTCGATGAAGTTGAGCTGTTTTCGCTGACCTCACCCATGCATGCAAGGACTCGGGCTGCCCGCTTCGCGCCCGGAGCGACCTCGGTCGATGGCACTGTGCGCATCGGCGTTCTGCAGAGGCTGGCGGGCGACGAGCTCGCGGTCGATTTCGATCTCCCCGTAGACGGCCTGATGTCGTCGACCCTCATCGGCCGGCTTCCCCCCGCCCGGAATGGGATCATCAATGGCGAGACGATCGGGCTGGCCGGCCGCGTCCGAACAACCGAGGTCGATAAGGTTGTCGCCGCCCAACACGATCTGGCGACCAATCCGGTCGGCGAGGTAGTTGTCCGTCCCGACATCGCCATCACGGGCGTCCTGGTCGACCGTCACCTCGATCGGATCGCCGGTGTGGCTAGCTCGCAAAGAGCGCTCGGGGAGATAGTTCGGGAGGTCATCGCCCGACGCCGGACAGACCCTGATGCCGTCGGTTTCCTCATCCTTCCCGGTGGCGAGGAGATCGACGTGCTCGAGGTCGAGGAGGGCATCCTCCGAGCCAGGAGCGCCTCGGGCACGACGCGAGATGTCGCCAGCCTCGATCCCACCCTCGCCACAGCAGTAGGCACCACCGGTGTGCGAGAGCTCATCGGGCGGCTCCCAGAAGGGATGTTCGACCCGGAGGGGAGTGGACCGATGATCACGGACGTGCGGCTCGACGTAGGGACGGGTGAAGCCGTGGAGCCATTCGTCCCGGTCCGAGGCGGACCACCTGCGGTGACGCTGGACCCGCCGGTGACAGACCGCCAAGTCGTGGTCGATTTCGTCAATGCCTACCAACGGTTCGAGAGGGCGGCGAAGGTGACGACGACAAGTCTCATTCCAGCGCCGACGAAGGTGGATCTACCGGCAGTCGGCTCCCACCTGATCGAAGCGATCAACCCACATCGCACAATCCTGGCGCGGGCCGGGACTCGGATAAGGGTCGGCTCTTCTCCACTCGCCGATGTGGTCGCCCCGGATCGGTTCCGCCAGGACGAGGATCTGGGACCGATCATGGTCGGGCCGATCCTCCCCGAACCCCTCTATCGGGACCTGGCCGGCTTCAACCAAGACCGATTCCTTCCCGGGGCGGGGCTGATCCCGGCGAATTCGTTCACCCTGCTCGAGACCAATCCCCGCTTCATCGAGGCGTTCCTGGTAGGCGCCAACCATGAGATGAACAGAGAGTTGCTTTGGCGGAGCTATCCGACCGACCGGCGAGGTACCCCGTTCCGCTCGTTCTGGGACCGCCTCGACGGTCAAACAGACATTGGACCGATCCATCAGTTCGCTAGCAATTGCCGGCTGGGCGAGAACGGCGTCGGCCCGATTGAGGGCTCCATCGTCCTGTTGGTTCGGGGAGATCTGCTCCGCCGGTACCCGAACTCGATCGTTTACGCCACGCCTTCGCGGCCAGACCGCAGGCTCGATCAGAATCCGGCATCGATCGAAATGCCGGTCTTTGGCGGCAAGCTGGATCCCGATATCACCTTCGTCGGGTTTGACTTAACGGAGGAGCAAATCTCTCCCGAGCCCGGATGGTTTTTCGTGATCCAAGAGCAGCCCACCGAGCCTCGGTTCGGGTTGGATGAGCCGAACGGCTCGGCGGCGTCGCCCACAACGTGGTCGAACCTCTCCTGGGGGCACGTCGGTGTCGCTCCCGGCGGGTATTTGCCGCTGGCGGCGTTGCCGGCCTCTCTGAACCTCAGCCTGGGGAACTCGGGGTCCCCGAAGGCGAAATGGAGCCAGGACGCGGCCCACATGGCGGCGATCACCTTCCAGCGACCATTCCGCGCCGCCGTGCACAGCTCCGACGTCCTGGCTGCCCAGAACGGCTCACCTGGGGAGGTGTGAGATCCCACTCGACACTGCGGAGATCGCGGCAGCTCGGCAAGCCGTTGCCGATGCAGATCGGGCGCTTATCGCCCGCGCCTCTCAGATTCGCCTGGGGAGAGCCGAGCTAGCGGAGCTGACCGGCCGGGGGGCGAGATCGGCTGCGTTGAGGCCGGTCAAGCGGAGGCTCGCCGCCCTGGAGAGCGAGCGTGATGGACTCTTGGAGCGGCGCCGGGGGGCCGTAAACGTCGTCGAGGGCCTCGCCAACACCATCCGCACCCAATCCGCATTCGAGGCTGCCATAGGCGATCTCGATGGCCTTGTCCCGATAACCCTCCTCCCGGTGAGGATCGAAACCCGGTTTACACCTAACGGGAGGACGCTCCGAGTCCGGATCTTTCCCGACACCGTCCACCAGGATGGCCATGAGCCGGAACTCACCGCGGAAGAGACCGACGCGGCCATTCGATATTGGAAGACACGTTGGGAAGGAGGTGGCACCGCCCAGGACCGGGCAGCCTGGCGGGAGCTCGCCCGAGCCTTCCGACCGACCCGCGCACGCTGGCTCGTCGAATCGATGACCCCGACCAACCTGCCGACTCTGGGTACCGTTGATCCGGTGTTTCCAGAACCGGCTCAACGACCGGCGCCTTGGACCCGGGCTCCGATGGCGCGTGTTCTGCCTGAGCGATGGGTGGTCTTGGCTTATCGAGGCGACAACGAGGTAGTGCGGAAGTGGGGGGAGAGACTCCCCGATGACCTTCCGATGGGCCCGGCCCCCGATCTCAGCTTTGAGGATGACCCGACCGCCGAGCCTCCGGCGACACAGGAGGCTCTCCCTATCGACGAGGACATCAAGTGGGCCGCGGACTACGAACTCGCCGTTGCCACGGGGGTGGCCATCACCATCGACGAGTCCGACGTGGTGGGCGGTCGCTTGGGCGACGGGTTCGACCTTCTGGTGGTGGTTGGGGTCGACTGGACCCGCGAGCCAAGCGATGCTTCCGTCCGGCTGGAAGCACATCTTGCCGCCCACAGTTACAGCGACGGGCTTTGCTTCCTCCCGGTCGGTACGCCAACCAACGTCACAAGTGAGGAGCCGGTGGCCATCAGCAGCGATGTCCAGGGCCGACCAGAGCTGCTCGACCCTGTCGACGTGACCCCAGTCACCCAGGACAGTGACGCGGTGCGGCTGAAGGAAGCGCTCGGCCTTCCATCCTCTTCGGTGATGGAGAAGGCCCCAGGTGCGAGCGGACGATTGGACACCGCCGTTAGGCACATGAACAACATTCTGTGGGAGCCGACCTGGGGATACTTCCTTGACCAGATGATGCGTCCGCTGGTCGGGGCCACCACGGCCGAAGACGTTCACGACCATTTCCGCCGCTTTGTTCGAGGGCGGGGGCCTCTTCCGACACTGAGGATCGGCAAGCAGCCGTACGGTGTGCTCCCGGTAATGGCGCCGAAGAACTGGAAACCGTTGCGGACGGGTTTCGAAGACAACTTGACCCTGAGGGTGTCAGCTCTGCGGCCCCATTGGCTTCAATCAGCCAACAACCTGTCCCGACTCGGCGATCGACCGGCCCCCGACGAGGTTCTAGTCGATCTCCTCCGCCAAGCTCCCCGCTCGGCAACGTTCCGCTTCAGGAAGGCGACCGGACGCGCAGTTGCCTCTGGCCTGCTCGGTCTCGACATCTCCGCCCTCCTCCAGGAGAGGTTCGCCCATCTGCTCCTGAGTCTGGCCGGGATCGAGGGGAGGCCGGTAGTCACCGGTGTGACCCTGGCCGACACCACCCAGACGCTTCCGGTGCCGTTCGTCGCACGGGGAGAGCTGTCCGAAGTAGACCCACTCGACCCGAACTACCTCCGCCTGGTGCTCGACCAGCTGAGCAGATCGGGCGGGTTCCAGAGCCTGGTCGAACGTCCCGAAAGCGCCGGCAGTCTGCTCGAGGCCCTGGTCCGACACGCCGCCCTGTTGGAGATGTCACGGGTCGCTTTCAACCTCATCATCGATGCCGAACTGAGGTCCGACGTCATCGCCGAGGCCGGCCCGATGCCAAAGGAGATGGAAGTCCACGTGGTGGAACCTTCCACCGGCCTTCCTCGGATCGAGCGGTCCCGTCCCCCCCGGGAGGTGCCTTCGGTCCTATCGGGCCCCAGCACGGTGCTCGAACTTGCGCTCCAACCAGTCAGGATGGTCTCCGGTAACAAGACGGTTGCCAACCACGTGGCCACACAGTCCAACGCTGCGCTACGCCAGAGGGTCTCCACTCGGCGGTTCGCCGAGTTCCGCGCCAGCCTCGACCACATCTCCGGGTTGCCCTCTGCCGAACTCGGCCGGATGGCGGCAGAAGAGCTGGACTGCTCATCTCATCGTCTCGACGCGTGGGTCACGTCTCTGGCGACCCGTCGGCTTTCCGAACTCAGGTCACGGGGCCACCAGGGAACGCACCTCGGCGGCTATGGATGGGTCGAGGATCTCCACCCTCAGGGAGGCGCGACCTCTCTCGGGTACATGCTCGCCCCGTCAGTTGCACAAGCCTCGACGGCGGCAATCCTGCGAAGCGGTCACCTCAGCCACCGAGGGTCGGGTGACAGTGTGTTCGCCATCGACCTGAGCTCGGCCCGGGTCTCCTTGGCCCTCGAGGTTCTCGAGGGCGTCAGGCAGGGCCAGCCCATTGGCGCCATCCTCGGGTATCGGTTCGAGCGGGATCTACGTGAGCGAAATCTCCCACTGGCCAGATACATCCTTGAATTCCGACGGGCGGCGCCCCTCGATACGTCGACCGACGGATTCGATGATTCCCAGCCGCTCGAGGCTGTTGCCGCCCGCGATGTGGTTGACGGGGTCAAGCTCGTCAAGCGGACCCGCGAGGCGGCGACTGCTCTTCTCGATGAAGTGGGGGTTGCAGCGGGCGACAGAGACGCAGTAAGAGCCGAGTTGGGGCGTCTGGTGGGAACGCTCGACGCCGTCAGTGACGTCCTCATGTCGGAAAGCGTCTTCCAGGCGGTGCTCGGGAATTCGGAGCGATCCGGCGCGGCCCTCGACGCGATCGATCGACAGACACTGATGCCAGAGGTGAGTGTGGTTAGGACTCCCCGCACCGGCCACGGACTGAGCCACCGTTTGATGATCGTTGCAACGGACGACACCCTCCCCGTCAGCTGGAGCAGCCTCAACGATCCTCGGGGAGCCGCAGAACCTCGATTGAACGCCTGGCTGGCCCGTGCGCTCGGCGACCCCAACCTCGTACGGATCAGGGCGGTCGCGAAGGACGCCGACGGCAATGTGATCGGCCCGTCGCTCCAGGCGCGTCTTCCCGCCCTCAAGATCTCCCCGATGTCGACAGTGTTGGCAGCCGTCGGGGGAGGAGCCGGCCGGGCAAGCGAACTCGAGGAACGGCTCGCCGACCACTTGTTTGGCCTGGCCCCGGAGGGCACCGTCACCCTGGAGTTCGATCCTGATCCCCCTCCGGGCTCGCCCAAGTCAGTCCTCGGACTGGCGGAATTGATGGATCTCTGCGGGACTCTCGCCGACCTCCTCGGGAGCTGTCGTCACGGCTCGGCGCGGGACCTCGTCACGGCCACCGATCGAGTCGACGAGGGGTTCGAAGGGGGCGAGCTCAAGCGGCGTGCTAACTCCGCAGTGGCGAGCCTGCGCAGCGCGAGAAACGACCTCCCCGGAAGCGACGAGAACCCGGGTCTGCCCAGATTGCGCCGCACGCTTCTGGCCATGGCAAACATGGGGGTCCGCGGCGCCGTTCCGGTCAGCGCGACCCGCGAGGACCTCGTCGCCCAGGTTGTCGAGGTCGCGGCGAGGGCCGACGAGCTGCTGGCTGCCCTGGATGCACTGGAAGCCGCTCTTGACCGGTCGGTCGCCTCGCTCTCTGCCCAAGTCCAGCACGATCTGGTCCGCCTGCGCATGATCTTCGGCGAGAACTTCCCGGTGACGCCGGTGTTCCTGGCCGCCAACGGGGACGAACTCGCCGCCTCGCTTGCGGCTGCGGACGACCTGCTCGACGGCGATCCGCTCGCGGCGACGAAGTGGCTCCACCAACACGGGCTGGTACGTCCCGCCGTGTGCCGACTTTCTACCGCATTGACCGATGTCGAGATGCGGGGACGAGACCTCGGT
>WNFV01001298.1_pt1 | contig 34300 bp, 35 predicted proteins | sample 5400101 | NCBI WGS metagenome assembly WNFV01 (sample SAMN13153361, study PRJNA577476) | soil metagenome | isolation source: 115 cm soil or saprolite under grassland replicate 1 | place: USA:California | collected 2016-06-15 | reverse complement strand
ACGGGATCGAGAGCGCCACGGCCTGGGACCGATACGACCGCGTGATCGTGACGGGCGGGCTCTCGAAGGCCTACGGCCTCCCGGGTCTGCGCATCGGCTGGATCGTCGCCCCGGCCGAGCGGATCGAGGCCGCCTGGGCGCAGAAGGACTACACGACCATCGCGGTCGCCAGCCTGTCCGAGGTCATGGCGGAGGCGGCGCTGCGCCATCGCGCGGAGCTCCTCGGGAGGACGCGGCGGATCCTCTGCGAACGGTGGCCGCTCCTCGAGGGATGGGCCGCCGCGCACGGCGGGAAGCTCCACTGGACGCGGCCCCGCGCCGGCGCCATCTGCTTCTTCGGGTACTCGTACGCCGTCGACTCGTGGCCGTTCGTCGACGCGCTCATCCGCGAACGCGGCACGATGATCGTGCCCGGATCGCACTTCCTCACCGAGCGCCACCTGCGCATCGGCTTCGGCGGCCCGGTCGCGAAGCTCCGCGCCGGCCTCGCCGAGATCGACGCCGCGTTGCGCGGGGTGGGATAGGTACGACATCGAGAGGTGTCGGATAGGTACGACTTTGAGAGGGGATACAGGGCCAAAGGCATGAGAGCGCTCGGCCTGGATCTCGTCGGTTTCGGCAACGTGGGCCGGGCGCTCGCGGCGCTGCTGATAGCGCGCTCCGCTGAAGCCCCCTTCAAAGTCGTTTCCATCGTCACCGCGCATCACGGCTGGTGGGTCGATGCGCAGGGCATCGATCTCTCTGAAGCGCTCAGCGCGAAGGATCTCCCCTCAAAGGACCCCCGACCCCCGATCGCCGACCTGCCCGGTGACGTGCTCGTCGAGCTGACGACGCTCGATCCGCGGACGGGCCAGCCCGCGTACGACCACATCGCGGAGGCGCTCCGCGCGAAGAAGCACGTCGTCACCGCGAACAAGGGACCGATCGCGCACCGATACGACGAGCTCACGGAGCTGGCGGCGGCGGCGGGGCGCATGCTGCGCTTCGAGGCGACGGTCGCGGACTGCCTGCCCGTCTTCGACCTGCGGCGGAGCGCGCTTCCGCTGGCGGAGATCCGCCGGATCCGCGGGATCGTCTCGAGCACGACGAACCACATCCTGTCGTCGGCCGCGCGCGGCGTGCGGTTCGAGGACGCGCTCACCGAGGCGCAGCGGCTCGGTGTCGCCGAGACGGACCCGACGAGCGACCTCGAGGGATGGGACGCGGCGGCGAAGGCGACGATCCTGGCGAACGTGCTGATGGGCGCGCGCATCGGGATCGACGACGTGAGCCGCGAGATCGTCGACGGATCGACGTCGCGGGACGCCGAACGGGTCGCGCACGAGGGGGCGCGCCTGCGCCCGCTCATCGAGATCGCGCAGCACGGCGGCAAGGTGATGGCGTCGTTCGGGCCCCGGCGGCTCGATCCGCTCGATCCGCTGTTCGCGGTGGACGGCCTGTCGATGGCGCTCGAGCTCGAGACCGATCTCGCGGGCCGGGTCGTCGTGCAGCTGCACGATCCGCACATCGAGCAGGTCGCCTACGCCGTGCTGACGGACCTCCTCGAGGTCGCGGCCGCGGGCTAGGGCTTCGCCGCGGTCACGAGCACGCCGAACGGGCTGACGCGGACCGGGTCGTCCGCGCGGTCGATCCGGTGCGCGAACAGTCCCTGATCGCGCGCGACGTACGCCCACTGATCGTCGGCGGTCCATCCCGCGAAGCGCCCACCGGCGCGGAGGACGATCGAGCCGGTAACGGGGTCCATGACGATCGCCATCGGCGCCGTCGCGCCGACGGGTCCCTCGTTCGCGGTCCATCCGAGGAGATGCCCGACCGGCGACCAGGCCATGTCGAACGGCCCGTTCTCGACGGCGAGCGAGAACGCGTTCACGGGCTCGCCGTCCGAGATCCGGAGGACGACGGTCGTCGGGCTGCGCGTCGTTCCGGCCTGCTGACCGAGCCGCGAGAGCGTCACTGCGACGTACTCCGGATCCGCCGAGGGCAGGATCTGCGTGATCAGCGGCGTGCGCGACGCATCGGGGACGTTCTTCAGCAGCGCCGCGGACGCGAGGCGCCGCGCGTCGGTGATCGTCCGGCGGGTCGACCCGCTGACGAGATCGATGCGCTGACCGACGCGGGGCGCGGACGCCGCGGCGGTCCCGGTCGTCACCTCGAGCTCGCCGTCGCTGAGCACGACACGACCGCCACCGCCCCAGACCGCGCGACCCTCGATCATCTCCCCTGAGCGCCCGCTGGCCGGGTCGATCGACCGCGTCGTCCACTGGTCGAGCCGCGCCCCGGTCGGAGCCCAGACGGTGAGGGCCGCGCCGTCGGGCGACCACGTCAGCGCCTGCGCGGCATTCGGGAGCCGGATCCGCTGCGTGCCGGCGCGGCCAACGATCAGCGCGAGCGGGTCGCGCGCGCCGATCTCGTTGAACAGGACCGCGACGCGGTCCCCGGCGGGCGACCACGCCGGACGGCCGAGCAGCGCGCCGCGCTCCGTCGCGAGCGCGCGCGCCGATCCATCGGGCTGCAGCTCCCAGAGCGCGTGCCCGAGGACGAACGCGAGCCGCGCCTTCGGCGCGCTCGTGACCTCGACAGCCCCTCGCACCGCGGCCACCGGCCTCCGCACGGTCCAGACGTCCGGCTCACGGATGCCGGAGAGGATCGTCGCGGCGGCGGCGGGCGGCGGGAGCGAGCCGAGGGGGAGATCGCGCGGCACCTTCGCGGCGTCGATCTGGAGGATCCGCGACTCGGTGATCCCGATCAGCCGCTTGCCGTCGTCGGGAACGATCACGCGGCGGACCGTGCCCGCACCGACGAAGACGAGCGGGACGAGCGTGTCCGACGCGAGATACACGCCGCCGGGCACGCCGATGACGGCGCGACCGTCGGCGAGCATGCCGAAGAGCCGCGCCTGGCCGTGCTCCACGGCGGTCTCCTTGCGTAGGTCGTTCCCGTCAACGGTCGCGCTCCAGACCCAACCCGCGCCGACGGGCTGCGTCAGCACGTCCGCGTTCACCGACAGCCCGCCCGTGAAATACACGCGCCCATCGCTGACGAGGAGCGGGGAGGTCGCGGGCAGACCGGTGACGGGGCGGAGCTCCTTCGTGCCGAGGTCGAGGACGCCCACGAGCCCGCTCGCGGTCTCGACGAAGAGGCGGTCGGCATCGAGCCACGTTCCCGCGTACGCGTCGCCGAGCGTCGTGACGCGCTCCCACGCCGCGTTCGCGCGCGCCTCTGCGACGTACACGTCACTCTCGTTCGAGAGACCGTTGCCTGCGCGGAACGTGGCAGCTATGCGCTTCGCGTCGGGCGACCACTCGAACGACACGACCTTCCACGCGGCGCGTCGCAGCTCGAGCGGCATCGCCAGGGTCGCGGGCGCGCCGTCAAGGCGGAGGACGCCGATCGTCGCGTTGCCGGTGCGGTAGGCGACGGCGCTGCCTTCGGGGGACCAGCGCGTGAGCCCGAGGTCCGCGTCGCCGCTCGCCGTCGCGACGGGCCAGCGGCGCCCGCCATCCAGATCACCTACCCAAAGCTCGAACGACCCAGCCGCGTTCTGACGCCAGTACGCCATGCGCGCGTCGGACAGACCGAGCTGGCGTGTGGCGGGCGTCGGCAGCGGCGCGACGGCGCCGGCATCGGCGTCCGGGACCGGCCGCGCGCGGATCGTGCCGCCGATCGCGATGGCGCTCGCGACGACGACCGCCGTCGCGGCGAGCGCATACGGAAGGAGCCCGACCGCTATCCGGCCCGGACGCACACGCATACGATGCGCCTGGTGTCCACGCCGGTGCACCTGCTCGAAGCAGGGATCATCACCGAGCAGCGCTATCTCGGTATGGCGGAAGCGCCGTCGGTCCTCGCGCCCGAGGTCGCCGCGATCCTGCGCCCCGCGAAGCGCGTGCGCATCCCGTTCCTGCCGCGGGATCGCTACCTGACCGCGGCGCGCGAGTCGTGCCGGACGCTCGCGGACGCGGTCGCGGCCTCGCTCCACGAGGGCGCGCGCCCTCTCATCGTCGGCGGGGAGTGCACGGTCGTGGCGGGCGCGATCCCGGGAGCGCTCGCGGTCGAGCCCGATCTCGCGCTCGTGTACTTCGACGCGCATGGCGACTTCAACACGCTCGCGACGACGCCGTCCCATTTCGTCGGTGGCATGTGCCTCGCGCACACGTGCGGGAAGAAGCTCGCACCGCTCCTCTGGCCCGGGGCACGCTCGATCGCGGAGGATCACGTCGCGCTCGTCGGCGCTCGGGACCTCGATCCAGGCGAGGCCGGGAACCTCGTCGCATCGAAGGTGCGCCAGATCCGGTTCGATCCGCAGCGCGCCGACGCGCCCGGTCTCCTCGCGTTCGCGCGCAAGCGGCCGATCTGGGTGCACGTCGACGTCGACGTGGTCGATCCGTCGGAGATCGGCGCGGTGGACTTCCCGGTCGCGGGCGGTCCATCGATCCACGCGCTCTGCGATGTGCTGACGGCCCTCGCGAGCGTCGCGAAGGTGCGCGGCGTGGAGGTCTGCGGCTACGACCCCCGGAAAGAGATCGGGCCGCGACCGCTCCTGCCATCGCTGGCGCGGATCGCGGTCGCGGCCCTCAGTCCCTCTGTCGCCCTGGTATAGCTAGGCGGTCGCCGCCGCCATCTCGCGCGGCTTGCTCGCGGCGCCTGACGCCGCGCCGCACACACCCTCGATGATCAGGCGCGACACGACGTACGGGTCCATGTTCGCGTTGGGCCGCCGGTCCTCGAGGTAGCCCTTCTTGTCCTTCGCGACCTGCCACGGGATACGGACCGACGCGCCGCGGTGCGACACCCCGAAGGTGAACTCCTTGTACGAGGCGGTCTCGTGGAGCCCGGTGAGGCGCTCCTCGATCCCGAATCCGTAGTTCTCGATGTGCAGGTCGTGCCGGCCCTTCAGCGCCTCGATCGCGGCCATGATCGGCTCGTAGCCCTCGCGCATCTGCCGCGTCGAGAAGTTCGTGTGCGCGCCGGCACCGTTCCAGTCGCCGCGCACGGGCTTCGGGTAGAGCGTCGCGGAGACGCCGAACGGCTCGCCGGCCCGGTACAGGAGCCAGCGCGCCAGCCACAGTTCATCGCCGATCTGCGGCGCGTTCAGCGGTCCGACCTGGAACTCCCACTGGCCGGGCATGACCTCGGCGTTGATGCCGGAGATCCGCAGGCCCGCCTTCAGGCAGAGGTCGAGGTGCGACTCGACCACCTCGCGGCCGAACACCTCGTCGGCGCCGACGCCGCAGTAGTAGCCACCCTGCGGCGCGGGGAAGCCGCCGCTGTCGGGGAAGCCGAGCGGGCGCGCGCCCTTGAAGAACGTGTACTCCTGCTCGATCCCGAACCACGTGTCGAAGTCGGCGTACCGCTTCGACATCTCGACGCACGCGCGGCGCGTGTTCGTCGGATGCGGCTCGCCGCTGACGAGCATGACCTCGCAGACGACGAGCTTGTCGTCGCCACCGCGGATCGGGTCGTTCGTGACGAACACGGGCTGCAGCACGCAGTCCGAGCGGTCGCCCGTCGCCTGGTTCGTGCTCGATCCGTCGTAGGCCCAGATCGGCGGCTCCTCGCCCTTCGGGACGATCTTGGTCTTGGAGCGCAGCTTCTTCGTGGGCTCGGTGCCGTCGATCCAGATGTACTCCGCGCGATACACGCTCACGATGTGTTCCCCTCCTACGTCGTCGCTAGTCGCCGTCGTACGTGTAGCTGAGGCTCTGCTCGCGCAGCCATGTCTCGAGCTCGTCCTGCATCCCGTCGAGCGGGATGCGCGACCACTTCGAGACGCGACGCGTGCGCGGCGGCTCCGGGAGCGGCCGCTTCGCCCAGTGCAGCCCAAGGGTCGCACGCTGACCGTGCGTGCGCCTGACGCTCCGATCCATCGCAGCCACCTCCCTGGTCGATCTGCCGCTCTGCGGAGCAACGCTCACGCCACGGCGGATACGGGACAACGCTCCGAAGGTCGCGGAACAGTTGCGGAACGGTGCCATGGCGACGCCCGAAGCGCGACGGTCATCTCACCGATGCGGCGCTGAAGGAAGCGCATCGCTTCCGTACGTTCACGCCACTTCCCGGAACAGCGAAGGAGAGGTGGACGTGGACAAGATCGATTCGGGCGATACCGCCTGGCTGCTGGCTTCCGCAGCGCTCGTGATGCTGATGACCCCCGCCCTCGGATTCTTTTACGGCGGGCTCGTCCGTCGCAAGAACGTCCTCGCGACGATCATGCACAGCTTCTTCATCCTGTGCCTGATCAGCGTCCAGTGGGTGCTGTGGGGCTACTCGCTGGCGTTCGGTCCCGACAAGGGCGGCCTCATCGGCGGCCTCGACTGGATCGCGCTGAAGGGTGTCGGCCAGGAGCCTGGCCCGTACGGGGCGACCGTCCCGCACCTCGCCTTCATGGTCTTCCAGATGATGTTCGCGGTCATCACGCCGGCGCTCATCACCGGTGCCTTCGCCGAGCGCAAGCGCTTCAAGGCCTTCGTCGTGTTCTCGCTCCTCTGGGCGACGCTCGTCTACGACCCGGTCGCGCACTGGGTCTGGGGCGGCGGCTGGCTCGCGCAGCTCGGCGCCCTCGACTTCGCGGGCGGCACCGTCGTGCACATCACGAGCGGCGTCTCGGCGCTCGTCGCCGCGCTCGTCCTCGGCCGGCGTGTCGGCCTCGGCCGGGAGCCGATCGAGCCGCACGACGCCACGATGACGGTCCTCGGCGCGTCGCTCCTCTGGTTCGGCTGGTTCGGCTTCAACGCCGGCAGCGCCATCAACTCCGGCGGGCTCGCGGCGAACGCCTTCGTCGTGACGAACACGGCCGCGGCCATGGCGGCGCTCACGTGGATGACCGTCTCGTGGATCCACAAGGGCGCGCCGAGCGTGCTCGGCGCGGCGGCCGGCGCGGTCGCCGGCCTCGTCGCGATCACCCCCGCGTCCGGCTACGTCGACGTGTCGGCGTCGATCCTCATCGGGCTCGGCGCGGGCTCGTTCTGCTACGCCGCGATCCAGGTCACCAAGCGCCTCAAGGTCGACGACGCGCTCGACGTCTTCGGGGTCCACGGCATCGGCGGGACCTGGGGCGCCATCGCGACGGGCATCTTCGCCACGGTGGCGGTGAACAGCGCCGCGAAGGACGGCCTCATCGCCGGCAACCCCTCGCAGCTCGGGATCCAGCTCATCGCGGTCGCGGCCTCGATCGGCTACTCAGCGGTCATGACCTTCGTCATCCTCAAGGTCATCGACCTCTTCGTCGGGCTCCGCGTCCCGGAGCACGAGGAGGTCCTCGGCCTCGACGCGAGCCAGCACCGCGAGGCGGCTTACCAGATCTGATCCACGTGCGGCGTGGGCGCCGTCACCGATCCGAAACGGTGCACGGCGCCCACGCGCTACTGAACCGGCGAACCCAACGCACATAGGCTCCGAACACGGAATACAGGGAGGACTGAACAGATGCCAGAGCTCGACGGGACCTCGATGATCGCGATCGCGTCCTTCGCCGCCCTGGTGGTCGCCTGGCTGATGGCCCCGGCCGAGACGGTCGCCGTCGCCCAGCGCGAGCCGCTCCCCGCCGCCGCTTAGCGCACGTCCAGCACGGCGCAGCCGGCGTCGCAGGCGTAGGCGATCCGCTTGGTCGCCACGTCGATGACGCCGGTGCGCACCGTCACCGGCTGGCCGGGGGTGTACTCGGAGAACGCGACGTAGCGCCCATCGCGTGACGGCTTCGGGAAGTACACCCGGCCGAGGTCCTTCGCCACCCGCACCGGTGTCTCCCCCACCGCGATCAGCCAGATCGAGCGCGGCCCCTCGCCGTCGCCCGTCTGCGATTCCACGAACGCGACGCGCCCCGCGCCCGCGACCGCGGGCAGCAGCGGGACGCCGTCGAGGTCGAGGAGCGTCTCCGAGGCCGCGCCGTCCGGCCGCCGCGCGACGATGTGCGCGCCCTCGTCGTCGAGCACGCTCACGAGGACGCGACCGTCGCCGAGCCAGGCGGCGAACGACTCGCCCTCGCCCGCCGTGATGCGGCGCTGCGTCGCGAGCTCGTAGAGGATCCCCACGTCCTGGCGGTGATCGACCGCGAGGAGCCACTTCCCGTCGGGCGACGTGGCGTACGGCGCGAGCTCGAGCGGCAGGTCGCGCTGGTCGAGGATCGTCCCCCCGCGAGAGTCGAGGCGCATCAGCCACTGCTGCTGGCCCGTGCGCGTGACCGCGACGAGCAGCTCGTTGTCGCCGCTCCAGACCGCGGGGCCGGTCGGCTGCAGGTCGCCGAGGTCGGTCAGCTGCCGGACCTGGCCATCGCGGTCGCCAGCGAACAGGCGCGTGCCCGAGCTCGCGACGAAGCGCTCCCCGTTCGGCGACCACGTGCCGGTGTAGAGCGGCGCTTCGAGGAGGCGCGCTGCTTTCCCCGGGAGCGCGCCCGACGCGAACATGAGCCGCGCGTCGGCGGCCTCGGGATCCGTCGCCGCCACGGGGTCGCTCTCGTCGACCTCGAGGTAATAGGCGGCCCACTGCGCCGGGAAGACGCGGTCGACCGCCGAGCGCGCGCCTTCGACGACGCGGTCGCGCAGGAACGGGAACCCACCGACGGCGCCGGCGATGAGCACCACGAACATGCCTGCCGTCGCCAGCTCGATGCGGCCCCGGCGCGACCGCGGCGGCGCCTGCGCGACGGGGTCGTCGATCACCACGACAGTGTGAGCGGGCGTCCAAGGCAGGGCCGTCAGACGTGGCACCCCGCGTGCACATGTGGCCCTCGCCGATGCTGACCCGTACGACGCCCACATCCTTCGGGGCGCCGCTTGCGACGGAGCGCGCCGGGCGGTTCCGGCCGGTCTGGCCGACGATCCTCGTCGTCGCGGACGATGCGACCGCGCGCCTGCGGCACGTCGAGACGCTGCGCGCCGAGGGCTACACCGTGCACGTCGCGGACGCCTGCCAGAGCGCGATGGTCATCCTCCGCGACCTCGACCCATCGCTCACGGTCGTCGACCTCGCGCCCCTCGAGCGGATGAAGCTCGTCGATGCGCTCATGCAGCTCGACACCGAGGCGCCGCTGTTCGTCATGCACGACGACGCGGGCCAGGACCTGCGGACGGCGGTCGCGTCGCTGCGCCGCCGCGACGAGGAGCAGCCGCCCGCGGCGTAGCGCGTCAGCTCATATCGCTGGCGTGACCTCAGCCGGCGGTGATGACGACCTTGGCCCGAGCCTGTCCGGTCCCGACATAGCGGACCGCCTCAGCGCCTTCGCTCAGGGGATACGTCCGATCGATCACCGGGCGCAGCTTGCCGGCTTCGATGAGCTCCGTCAGGAAGACGAGATCGTCCATGCCCGCCTGCGCTATGTAGAACCGGACCCGCTGGCGCAGCACGCGCGACCGCACGAGCACGCCGATGATGCGCGCGAAGATGGCGATCCCGCCGGCCTTCGCGGCGCCCGCGGCGACGAGGATCCCGCCCGGGGCGAGAACTCGTCTGAGATCCCCGAGCGAGCGCGTGGCCGCGACGTCGTAGACGGCGTCGTAGCGCTGCGGCCGTCGCGTGAAGTCGCCCTTCGTCCGGTCGATGACCTCGTCCGCGCCGAGCGCGCTGACGACGTCGACGTTCCTCGGTCCCGTCACCGCGGTCACGTACGCGCCGAGCGCCTTCGCGATCTGGACCGCGAACGTGCCGACGCCGCCGCCGGCGCCGTCGATGAGGACGCGCTGGCCGGCCCTGATCTCCGCCTTGTCACGCAGGCCTTGCAGCGCCGTGCGCCCGGCCACGCCGATGGCCGCCGCCTGCTCGAACGACAGACCGCGCGGCTTCGGCAGCAGCCGATCCTCGCGAGCGCTGACGTATTCGGCGAACGCGGCGGGCGCGCCGCCGAAGACCTCGTCGCCGGGCTTGAAACGTGTCACGTTCGGACCGACGGCCTCGACGACGCCGGACAGATCCACGCCGCGGACGGGGATCTCCTGCTGTCGCATCAGCTTCGCCACCGTCTTGATGAGCCGCCCGCCGTGGACCGAATGCCAGTCGAGCGCGTTGACGGATGCCGCACGCATCCGCACCAGCACGCGGCCCTCCGTGAGGGGCGGCACGTCGATCTCTCGCAGGTGCAGGACGTCGGCCGAGCCGGTCCCCTCCTGGACGAGCGCCTTCATCCTCGTCGCAGCCATCGGCGCGGTCGCGGGCCCGCTGGGCGTCCTGACCTCACTGACCATGTCGCACCTCCCTTTCGGTGCCCCAAGCGTGGGCCGCCGCTGTGAAGGGCGTGTGAAGGGAGCGTGGGATCGCTGCGCGTGTTCAGCCCAGGCGATACCCCACGCCGCGCACGTTCACCGGCACCGGGCCCCCGGCCGCCTCGAGCTTCGAGCGCAGCCGCGCCAGGTGCGCCTTCAGCCACTCCGGGTCGGGATCGCGTTCGTCGGGCCACGCCGCCCGGAGGAGCGTGCGCCGGTCGACGACCTCGCCCGAGCGAGCGGCGAGCGCCGCGAGGAGGCGGAACTCCGTCGGCGTGAGCGCGAGCGCCGTCCCGTTCACGCTCGCGTGATGTGTGCGCGCGTCGACGACGAGGCCACCGATGCGCACGGCCTGCGCGGGCCGCTTCGTCCCGCCGCCGCGGCGCAGCAGCGCGCGCACGCGCGCGAGCAGCTCGCGCTTGCTGAACGGCTTCTCGAGGTAGTCGTCGGCGCCGAGATCGAGCAGCTTCGCGCGCTCCTCGCTCCCCTTCTCGCCCGTCAGCATGAGGATCGGCGTGTCGCTCGTCGCGCGGATGCGCTTGCACACCTCGTCGCCGTCGAGGCGCGGCAGGCGCCGGTCGAGGACGACGAGGTCCGGCGGATCGTCGCCGTGCCGCTTCAGGGCCTGCTCGCCGTCGTACGCGGTGACGAGGTCGTAGCCCTCGTCGCCGAGGAGCGCGGCGACCATGCCGACCATCGCGCGGTCGTCGTCGACGATGAGGACCGTCGTCATTTCGCGGCCGCGGGCAGCGAGAAGACGAAAGCCGCGCCGTGGCCGTTCGCGTCCTCGTACCAAAGGCGACCACCCTGGGCCTCGACGATACGGCGGCACGTGTAGAGGCCGATCCCCGTCCCGGGGATCCCCTGCGCCGCGCCGTTGCCGCGCACGAACGGATGGAAGATGCGCTCGCGGTCCTCCTTCGCGACGCCCGGCCCTTCGTCCGCGACCCGGACCGTCGCGCGCTCGCCGTCCTTCGCGATGGCGATGCTGATCGCCGTCCCGGTAGGCGCGTACTTCGTCGCGTTGTGCAGCAGCCCGCCGATGACCTCCGCGGTCTTGCGCCGGTCGCCGCGCACCCAGAGCGGCGTCGTCGCGGCGCGCGGCGCGCGGACCTTGTGGCGGCGCAGCAGCGGCGCGAGCTCCTTCAGTGCCGCGGTCGTCGTCGCGCGGAGGTCGAACCGCGTGCGCCGCACGGAGACCTCGGGGCGGTCGTCGCGGACGCTCGTGAGGATGCGGTCGACGAGGCCATCGAGCCGCTCGACCTGCGCGATCGCGGCGTAGGCCGAGCGGTCGCCGCCGCTCTCCGCGAGCAGATCGAGGTGGCCGCGGATCACCGAGAGCGGCGTGCGGAGGTCGTGCGTGACGACGGCGACGAACTCCGACCGCGCGAGGTCGAGCTCGCGGAGCGTCTCGGCGGTCTGCCGCTCGAGCGCGTACAGCGAGGCTTTGTCGATCGCGAGCGCCGCCTGGTTCGCGAGCGCACCGACGAAGGCGACCTCCGCGTCGAGGAACTCCTTGTAGTCGGGCACCTGCAGGCCGACCGCGCCGAGCAGCCGGTCGCCGACGAGCAGCGGCACCGCGAGGTGGTCGAACGCGACGATCGGCCGCGCCTCCGCGAGCGCGCGGTGCGTGGCCTGCAGCGCCGGCTTGGCGAGATCGCCCGAGCGCGCGCGCACGCGGGCGCTGCCGTCGGTGTCGCGCAGGAGGATCGCGCCCGACGCGCCGGGGTACACGCGCACGAGGCGGTCGACGACGAGCTGGAGCACCTCGTCGAGATCGAGCGTGGACGTGAGCACGTTCGACACCTCGAACAGCGCGGAGACCTCGTGCAGCTTGCGCTCGGCCTCGCGCTGGAGCCGCGCCTTGTCGATGATCCCCGCCACCTGGTTCGCGATCGTCTGGAGGAAGTCGATCTCCTCCTTGGAGAAGTCGCGGGCTTGCGCGGTCTGGACGTTCATCACTCCCACAACGTCGTCACGCACGACGAGCGGCACCGACAGCATCGAGATGAACTGCGGCTGGTCGGCGCCGCGGACCCACTTGAAGCGCGGCTCCTTGCGGACGTCGCGCGCCGCCAGCGGGACGCGCGCGTTCGCCACCCAGCCCGTGATGCCCTCGCCCACGCGCAACGTGACGCGTCCGATGTTCCGGCGGTCGAGGCCGTTCGTGGCGACGAGCCGCAGCAACCCCTCGCGCTTCTCATGCAGGTACAGCGATGCGACATCCGTGCGCATCGCGTCCGTCGTCCGGTCGATGACGATCCGGAGCATCTCGTCCCAGTCCCGGGTGGAGGAAGCGAGCTGGGTGATCTCGTGGAGGAACGAGAGCTCCTGCATCTTCCGATCCACGTCGCTCACCTCGTCGATGATGGCATGACGTACGCTCGGCGAGTGGCTGTCGTCCTTCGTACGGACGCGCTGACGAAGCGCTTCGGCCCCCTTACCGCCGTCGACCGGCTGGACATCGAGGTCCGCGAGGGCGAGATCTTCGGCTTCCTTGGGCCGAACGGCGCGGGAAAGACGACGACCCTGCGGCTGCTCTGTGCGCTCATCGCGCCGACGAGCGGGAGCGCGGAGCTCGCGGGGATGCGCCTCGGGCGCGACGACGAGCGGATCCGCGCGTCGGTCGGGATCCTCACCGAGCACCCCGGCCTGTACGAGCGTCTCACCGCGGCGGAGAACCTGCGCTTTTTCGCATCGCTGTACGGGCTCGACAAGCGGACCGCGGACGCGCAGGTGGACCGGTTCCTCGGGCTCATGGGCCTGACGGAGCAGCGCGACCGCCCCGTGGCCACGTTCTCGCGCGGCATGAAGCAGAAGATGGCCATCGCGCGCGCGGCGCTGCACGAGCCGCGGATCCTGTTCCTCGACGAGCCGACCACCGGGCTCGACCCCGACGCCGCGCGCACGGTGCGCGACCTCATCACGTCGCTCGCACGAGAAGGCCGGACCGTGTTCCTCTGCACGCACAACCTCGACGAGGCCGACCGGCTGTGCGACCGGATCGCGTTCTTCCGCCACCGCGTCATACGCATCGCGGAGCCGGATAGCCTGCGCGCCGAGCTCTACGGCCGCACGGTCGAGATCAGGGTCGTACCCGCGCCGCTCCCAGCGCATCTCGAGCGCATCCGTGCCGTCGCCGGCGTGCGCGAGGCGTGGCTCGAGAACGGCTCGATCCTCGTCCGCACGGACGATCCGCTGCGCACCGACCCCGCGATGGTGCGCACGCTCGTCGACGCCGGCGCCGACGTCGCGTTCGTCAGCGAGCGCCGGGCCTCGCTCGAGGACGTGTACCTGCGCGTGGTCCACGAGGAAGGTGAGGGGACGTGACCGTCCTCGCCGGCCGCGCGTCGCGCGCGACGATCATCGCGTCCGTCTGCTCGCGCGAGTGGCGCGAGGCGCTCGGCAACAAGCTCCTCGTCGGGATGACGCTGTTCCCCCCGATCGTCATCCTCGGCGCGGGCGTCTTCGCGGTCGCCGCGGCGGCGCTCTACCCGCCGAGCGAGAAGGACCTGCGCGCGATCTACGCGGCCGCCCCGGCCGTCGCGGGGCTCGACCCGACCGAGGCCGTGCAGGGGATCATCGCGCAGTACTTCCTCGTCCTCTTCATGCTCATCCCCACGGTCGTGCCGCTCACGATCGCGATCTACTCGGTGATCGGCGAGAAGGCCGCGCGGACGCTCGAGCCGCTCCTCGCGACGCCGGTCGGCGTCGGCGAGCTCCTCCTCGCGAAGAGCATCGCCTCGACGATCCCCGCGGTCGTCGTCACGTGGATCGCGTACGTCATCTACCTCGTGTCGGTCGTCCTCCTCGGCAGCCCCGCCGCGGTGCGCGCCGTCACCGCGCCGCGGTGGATCCTTGCGGTCGTCGTCATGGTCCCGCTCCTCACCGCGCTGTCGGTGAACCTCGGGATCCTCATCTCGACGCGCGTGAACGACGTGCGCGTCGCCCAGCAGATCGGCGGGCTCGTCGTGGTCCCGGTCGTCGCGCTCGGCATCGCGCAGGTCACGGGACGCGTCGTGCTCGACGACTCGTCGTTCATCCAGATGACCGTGTTCCTGATCGTCGTCGATCTGGTCGTGTTCTTCCTCGCGAGGCTCGCCTTCCAGCGCGAGAACATATTGACCAGATGGCGCTGACGCCTACGGGATAGCGCTCGCGCGCGGCACGGGCCGGAAGGTCGTCGACGGCGCCGATGTCGGGAGCGGCGTGCGCGCGGGCGACGAGCCCGGACGCGGCTGCGCGCGCTGGGACGGCGCCGGCCCGGCCTCGTCACCGAAGGTGCGCGGCGGGCCGATCTCGACGGTCTGTTGCTGCCTGACGCCGGCGATGAAGCCGCGCTCGCGCAGCTCGTACTCGAGCGTGTACGTGCCGCGGACGTTCGGCGCGACGAGCGGCGCGAAGAACGTGCCCGCGCGCTGGTACGTGCGCATCAGCCCGAGCGGCTGCTGGCCTTGCGCCACGATCCGATCCGTCGCCGGGTCGATGAAGCGCCATCCGAGCGCGAGCTGGTGGTCGTCGGCGCGGACGGGCTGGAGCGCCGTGTAGGCGACCTCGATCATCGACGCCTCGCTCCGGTGCAGGAGCGACGGGACGCGCACCGTCGTCTCGGCGACGAACGGCAGGTGGAAGCGCAGCGGGATCGTCGCGGTCGCGACGCCGAGGGACGACAGCGCTCGACCGCTCGCGTCGACGAGCCCGAGCACGAGCTTCGCATCGCCCGGCCGCGTCGGCACGCTCATCACGATCGGCAGGGTCACGCTGCCGCCGGGCGCGACCTGCCCGAGCGCGAGGCCGCGCGGATCGCGCGCGAGGACGTTGTTGGCCGTGTCGCGCAGCTCCCAGAGCAGGCCCATCCGGCCGTTCCCCGTGAGCGTCCAGGGCTCCTCGCCGATGTTGTCGATCGTGACGTCGAGCGCGAGGGTCGATCCGATCTCGGCGTATTGCGCGTCGCGCGGCACCCGATAGCGCGCGGCGGCGGGCGGGGCGGTCACGCTCGCGTACACCGTCGAGGCGAGCCGCCCGATGAACGAGTTCGCGACGTCGTCGTCGGTGTCCCACGTCATGGCGACGAGCACACGCGGGCCGCTCAGGGTGAAGACGATGCCGGCGTCGTGGACCGCGCCGGCGAGATTCCCGGTCTTGTGCGCGACGCGCGTGCCCTCCGGGAGCTGCGCCGGGATGCGGTCGTTGATCTGCTGGCGCTCGAGCCGTCGCAGCATGCGGTCGGACGCCGCGGGCGAGACGAGCTGCCGCTTCGCGAGGAGCGTGAAGTACGTCCCGACCGCGCGCGCGGTCGCGAGGTTGTCCTCCGACTCGTCGAGCGCGACGCGGAAGCCTTTGATCCCGCTCTTCTCGAGATACGCGTTGATGGTCGCGGGGCCGAGCATGCGCCAGAGATGCATCGCGGTCCCGTTGTCCGAGATCGTGATCATCTGCTCGAGCGCGTCGTCGAGCGTGAGCTCGGCGCCCGGCGCGACGAACGACCCGTCCTCGGTGATGTCCTCGGCGTCGATGACGATGGTGTCGCTGTAATGGAGCCGCCCGAGCTCGACCTGGTGCTCGGCCTCGGCCAGGAGCGCGAGCTTGTAGAGCGACGCCGTGATGACCTGCTCGTCGGGGTTCCTCGCGTAGAGCGGCTGCGGGAGGCTCGGGTCGGCGACCCAGATCGCCGCGCCGCCCGGGAACGTGCCCGCGAGCTCGTCGATCCGGCTGTTCAGCGTCGCCGCGGCCGCCGGCACGGCGCGCAGCGGCAGCGCCGTCAGGGCCAGAACGAGGGCCAGGCCGACCCCGGCGGACCACATGTCGGCCTTTGTAACGGTGCGTCGAGCGTGCCTGTTGTCGCCTGGCTTACGAAGTGGAGGCGTTCTTACCTCTTTTTGACGGTCGCTACCGCTTCGCGACCGAGACGGACCATCTCCCGGTAGCCCGCGACCGTCTCGTCCTCGAAGCCGAGGAGGTGGAGCGCCCCGTGGGCGGCGAGGAACGCCACCTCGCGCGTCAGCGTTCGGCGGCCGCGGCGCGCCTGGCGCCCGGCCTGGGCGCCGCTGATGACGATGTCCCCGAGCTCGAGCGTCCCGTCGGCCTCGCGCGCGAGGGCGGCCACGGCCGGCGCGCCTTTCGCCCGGCGCGGCAGCCGCTGGCCGAAGGAGAGGACGTCGGTCGTGCGGTCCGTCTTCCGGTGGCGGCGGTTGAGCTCGCGCATCGCCCGGTCGTCGACGAACGCGAGCGCGACGACCGTGTCGCTCGGGACGCCGTAGGGCCGGAGGGCGGCGCGGATCGCGCGGCGGACCGGCGCGAGGTCGACCGGGGCCTCGCCCGTCACGCTGATGCGCATGCGCGCTAGCCGGAGGCGGCGGGCGGCCGAGCGGCGTCGATGCGCGCGATGCGGTCCTCGGGGTACGGGATGCGCTCGTGGTACACGCCGAGGAGGAGCTCGCAGAAGGCGTCCTTGATCGCGTGGATGTCGCGAAGGGTGAGGTCGCACTCGTCGAGCTGGCCGTCGGCGACGCGCTCCTCGACGATCTTGTCGACCATCGCGCGGATCGTGTCGGCGTTCTTCTCCACCAGCGATCGGACCGATGCCTCGGTCCCGTCCGCCAGCATGACGATCCCGGCCTCACGGCTGCGCGGCTTCGGACCGGGATGACGGAACGCGCTCTCGTCGACGGGCCCGCCACGCTCCTTCGCGACCTGCCAGAAGTACTTCGCGAGCGACGTGCCGTGGTGACCCGGGATGATCTCGCGGATGCGTTCGGGCAGGTGGTAGCGCTCGGCGAGCACGAGGCCGTCGCGGATGTGCGCCGAGACGATCTGCGCGGACACGAGCGGGTCGAGATCGTCGTGCGGATTCGCGCCGGTCTGGTTCTCGATGAACGCGAGCGGGTTCCGCATCTTCCCGATGTCGTGGTAGTACGCGCCGACGCGTGCGGTGAGCGGATCGGCGCCGACGACCTCGGCCGCGCGTTCGGCGAGGTTCGCGACGAGCAGCGAGTGGTGATACGTCCCCGGGGTGCGCAGGAGCATCTGGCGGAGCAGCGGATGGTTCGGATCCGCCAGCTCGCGCAGCTCGAACACCGTCGTGATGCGGAAGAGGTGACCGAGGAGGACCGTCGCGCCGAACGCGACGAGCCCGGCGAGCGCGCCGCTCGTGACGGCGCCGATGCCGAGCTGCACGAGCCCGATGACGTCGGTCGGGCGCGAGACGAGCATGAACGCGCCGATGACGCCGAGGTTGCCGCCGGCGACGTTGAACGCGCCCGCCACGAACTCGCGCGCGGTCGTCGCGCGCCGGATCGCGGCCATGCCGAGCAGCGCGGGGACGAGGACGTACGCCACGAGGTCGACGCGGCCAGAGAGGATCCCGACGTGCAGCGCCGCCGCGATCTGCGTCGCGAGCGCGGTCCGCCCGCCGACGAGGACCGTGAGCATCATGGCGGCCGCGGCGTACGGCGTGAAGTACACGGCGAGGGTGTGCGCCGGCACGAGCACGCGGCCGACCGCGACAAGCGCGAACAGGGAGAGGCCGACGACGATGAGCTTGCGGTCGTCGGCCCACGCCTCCTCGGCGTAGCGCTCGATGAAGAGGCCGACCACGCCCGCGACGAGGAACGACCAGCCGATGAGCCCGATCGCGATCGCGCGATCCGGCACCTGGTCGACGAGGCCGAGCGCGCGCAGCTTCTCCACGTCCTGCGGCGTGACGACGCTGCCTTCGCGGATGACGACCTCGCCCGCGGTCACCTGGACCTGCACCAGTGGCACGGCGAAGCGCGCGGCGGCCTGCGCCGCGATGGTCGCGCCCGGGTCGTAGAGCTCGCTCGCCTTGACGTGCTGCGACACGAGCGCGGTCGCGACGCGCCGCTGCCGCTCGGTCCACGACGCCGGCAGCGCCTTCGTCATCTCCGCGACGGCGGTCGCGACCTGCTCCTCGCGAAGCCCTTGCGCGTACAGGTTCTGCAGCGTCCGGTCGGCTTCCTTCGCGACCGCGTCCCACTCCGCCTGCGCCATGTCGATCGCGTCCGACGCGATCGGACCCGTGATCTCGGAGGTCGGGATGCGCGTGACGGTCACGACGCGCTGGTCGCGCGTGAGGCCCGCGTCCGTGCGTGCCCGCGTGATCGCGGTGAGCGTGGACGAGAGCTTGCCCGTCTCCGCGACAGCGACGGCAGGATCGCGCTTGTACTGCTTCGGGATCTGCGCCGCCGCGCGCTCGCGCTCGCCGTCGGTGAGCGTCTCGGAGACGTACGACACGGAGCGCTGCGCCTTCAGGGATCGGTCGGCGACGGTGCCGGGCTGATACGTGACGGTCGCCGGCGGCGAGATGAGCATGGCGAGCCCCGTCGCGAGGCCGACGAGCACCACGAAGGCCGCCGCTCGGACGCGCGGCTCCTCGCGCACCTCCGTGCGGAGCCGCCGCACGAGGATGCGAGGCGAGACCGGACGCCGGAAGGCGATCACTCGGCCCCCTTCTCGTGCCGATCGTACGCCCGGACGATCCGCGCGACGAGCTCGTGGCGGATGACGTCGCGCTCGTCGAAGTCGACGAACCCGATGCCCTCGACGCCGCCCAGGACCTCGCGCGCCTTCAGCAGGCCCGACGGCTGTCCGGGCCCGAGGTCGATCTGCGTGACGTCGCCCGTCACGACGGCCTGCGATCCATAGCCGAGGCGCGTGAGGAACATCTTCATCTGCGCGGGCGTCGTGTTCTGCGCCTCGTCGAGGATGATGAACGACTCGTTCAGCGTCCGTCCGCGCATGAATGCCAGCGGCGCGACCTCGATCTCGCCGCGCTCCATCGCACGCGCGGAGCGCTCCGGCGGCATCAGATCGTAGAGCGCGTCATACAGCGGACGGAGGTACGGATCGATCTTCTCGCGCATGTCGCCCGGCAGGTATCCGAGCCGCTCCCCCGCCTCGACCGCGGGTCGCGTCAGGATGAGCCGGTTCACGCGGCGCTCGCGCAGCGCCTGCACGCCCATCGCGACGGCGAGGTAGCTCTTCCCGGTGCCGGCGACGCCGATGGCGAAGACGAGGTCGGTCGTCTTGATCGCCTCGATGTACTTGCGCTGGTTCTCGGACTGCGGCTTGATGCGCTTTCCGGTCGTCGTCGTGGCGATGTGCTCGCGCATCTCCTCCGGTGCGACGACCGGCGCCTCCTTGGCCTCGCCGATGAGCCGCTCGAGGATCGGCTTGCGCAGATCCTGATCGCGCGTGGAGATGCTGCGCATCGCGGTGACGAGATCGCTCACGCGCGCCACGGCGGCGGGGTCGCCGCTGATCCGCAGCTCCGCGCCGCGCGAGATGACCTTCACGCCGAACTCTCGCTCGATCCGGTCGATGTTCTGCTCGTTCATACCGGTGACGAACATCATCTCGTCCGGATCCGGGATGAGGATCGTGATCTCCTGCGCCTGCATGGTCACTTCGCCCCGCGAAGCAGCGAGCCGACGACCTCCGCGACGAGCTTCCCCTCGGCGCGGCCGCGCAGCTGCGGCATGAGCTTCTGCATCACCTTGCCCTGATCTGCCGGCGACGACGCGCCGGTCTCGGTGATCGCGGCCGCCGCGAGCGCGGCGATCTCGTCGCGGCCCATCTGCTGCGGGAGGTAGCCCTCGATCACCGCGAGCTCGGCCTTCTCTTTCGCGACGAGCTCGGCGCGGCCGCCTTTCTCGAACGCCTCGATCGACTCGCGCCGCATCTTCGCCTGCTTCCCGAGGACCGCCGTGAGCTCCTCATCGGTCAGGTCGCGGCGGCGCGCGACCTCCTCGTTGTGGATGGCCGCGAGCGCGAACCGCAAGCAGTCACGCTTGATGACGTCCTGCGCTTTCGCGGACGCGCGCATGTCGCTCTCGATGCGCTGCTTGAGGGCTACGGACGGACCTCGCGAGGCTGCTTAGCGCTTACGGCGCTTCGCTTCCTTCCGCTTCCGCTTGGCCGCTGGCCGCTCGTAGAACTCGCGGCGGCGGGCCTCCGCGAGGATCCCGGCCTGCTGGATCTTCTTGTTGAACCGGCGAAGGGCAGCCTCGAAGTTCTCCCCGTCGCCGATGATCACTTCCGTCACTGGTCTGGTCGTCACCCGCCTCTCGCCGTCCTGTGCTGCTCTTTCAGACAGAACGACGGCGGACTCATGCCCGCCGCCTCACGGATTGTACGGTGAGGTGCCCATCCGCTGGGTGGAAAGTTGCGCATACCTGTACGGCGCTCCTAGCCCGGCGGCCAGCCGAAGCTCCGGCCGGCCAGCACGTGGAAGTGCAGGTGCGGGACGCTCTGCCCGGCGTCCGGGCCGACGTTCGTGACCACGCGGTAGCCACGCTCGCCGTAGCCGGCGTCGACGGCGATCTTCGCCGCCGCGACGCCGACCTTCCCGATCGTGTCGGGGTCCGCTTCGCTCAGCGACGTCACGTGCCGGCGCGGGATGACGAGCACGTGGAGCGGCGCGCGGTGGCCGACGTCCTCGAACGCGACCACGTCGGGGTCCTCGTGGACGATCTTCGCGGGCGCCTCGTGCGCGGCGATCGCGCAGAAGATGCAGCCGGCCACGTCGTGCAGAGTATGGCCGCGTGGATCTCCCCGCGGTCGTCGCCGCGTACCTCATCGGATCGATCTCCTTCCCGTGGCTCATCGCGTGGTGGCACGGGATCGACCTGCGAGCGGTCGGCTCGCGCAAGCTCGGCGGAAGCAACCTCGCCGGCGTGCTCGACGTGAAGTGGGGCACGCTCGGTGGGCTTCTCGATGCCGCGAAGGGGGCGCTCGTCGTGGCGGCCGCCGCGGCGCTCGGCCTGCCCGTCGAGACGAGGATCCTGTGCGCGATCGCCGCGGTCGCGGGCCAGATGTGGCCGATCTTCCACGACCTCGATGGCGGGCGCGCGAACGCGACGGGCTGGGGAGCGATCCTCGCGCTCGATCTGTTCGCTTCCGCTGCCCCGGCCATCCTGTTGCTCGCGGCCGTCGCTGCGCGCTTCCTTGTGAAGCCGCCGCCGACGCGGGTCGTCCCGCTCGCGGCGTTGCTCAGCTTCCTGGTCTGGAGCGCAACGATCTGGGAGATCGAAGGGGTGACGGCCACCGTCGTCGGCGGCCTTCTCATCTTCGCCCTCGTGATCGTCCGGCGGATCTCAGCGGACCTTGACGATGACCTCGCCACAGGTGCGCCTTTGATGAGGATCTTGGCGAACCGAGCTCTCTTCGATCGCAGCGAACTCCAGGAGCGCGGCACCGTCCCGCTCTGACCTTGCTGCTCATCAGAGGACTCCTTTGAGGAGGGTCCTCGTGGACCGCGCTCCACCAGCGCAGCCAGAGCGCGGCACCGCCCCGCTCCCTCCTTGAGGCCTCCGCAATTCTTGGACCGAATTGGTCCAGATCTGGACCGGATCGGTCCAACATTCGCCGAGGCCATTTCGAGACCCCCTGGGCTACGCGTCGGCGAGCGCGAAGACCTGAGCGACGGCCGCGATCGCGGCGGTCTCGCTCCGCAGATTGCGCGGGCCGAGCGAGACGATCGTCGCGCCGCGCTCGCGCGCGATGCCGACCTCGGCTTCCGCGAGGCCACCCTCGGGGCCAACGACCACGGAGATCGCCGGGGCGTTCACCGGGATGGCCTTCCTCAAAGGAAGATCGTGCTCGCCCTCCCAAGCCACGAGCACCGGAGGCTCGAGCGCTCCCAAGAGCTCGGCCCACGGGACGAGCGGGCCGATCTCCGGGACCCGCCCCCGCCTCGCCGTCTCGGCCGACTCGCGCGCGATCCGCTCCCAGCGCGAGCGCTTCGCGGCCGACAGATCGCGAACGACGCTGCGCTCGCTCGTGAACGGCACGATCCGCGACACGCCGAGCTGGGTCACGGCCTCGATGACCTCTTCGCTGCGGTCACCGCGCAGGAGCGGCAGCGCGAGCGTGAGCCGGAGGCGTGGCTCGCCGGCGGCGCTCCGCCGCTCAATGACGCCGCCGCTGACGCTGGATCGGCCGACCGCGTCGAGGCGGACCTCCCATTCCTGTCCGTCGCGGACGAGCACGACGCGGTCGCCCACACCGAGCCGCAGCACGTCGGCGATCTGGTGCGCCTGTTCCCCTGCCAGCGTCGCGGTGTCCCCGTCGACCGCGGCGGCGTCGACGAAGAACCGGTGCAACGCGCTCATCGCAGCGTGAGCCGGACCCAGTCCTCACGCTGATCCCGAGCGACGACCCGCAGGCCGGCCTCGCCGAGCGCGGCCGCGACGCGGTCCTCCTTCTCCTGCACGATCCCGGCGCAGACGAGCGTCCCGCGGGGCACCGTACGGGCGCGCAGATCGTGCGCGATCGCGATGAGAACGTCGGCGACGAGATTGGCGAGGACGACGTCGAACATCCCCTCGACCTCCGCGGCCGACCCCTCGCTCACGTCGACCTGCACGTCGTTGCGACGCGCGTTCTCGGTCGCGGCCCGCACCGCGAGCGGGTCCGTGTCGACGGCGACGACGCGCCCGGCTCCGCGCTTCGCCGCGCCGACCGCGAGGATCCCGGATCCAGTGCCGACGTCGAGGACGGTCCGCCCTTCCACATCGAGCTCGCCGACGGCCTCGAGGCACTGGCGTGTCGTCGGGTGCAGCCCCGTCCCGAACGCCATCCCGGGATCGAGGACGAGCTCGATGCCCTCCCCCGGTGCCTCGGACCACGACGGGCGGACGAAGAACGGGCCGATGCGGATCGGCGTGAACTGTGCCTTCCACGACTCCAGCCAGTCCTCGTCCGCGATCCGGCGCACGGCGACCTCGCCGACGGGTCCGAGCCCGAACGCGCGGAGACGGCCGATGGCCTCCTTCACGCGCCGCACCTTGAGCTTCGCGGCGTGGTCGTATACGAGGTACGCCTTCACGACGTGCGGCCGCTCCTCGTCGAGCGGGACGTCGACGGCGATGCCGTTGTAGCCGACGCGGTCGAGGATCTCGCTGACGGCTTCGACCGCCTCAGGGTGGCTGGGGACCGCGATCTCGAGCCAGCGGATGGTCGCGGCGGCGGGCCTAGCCGCCGAAGGCATCCCTGACCTTGCCGAGGAGGCCATCGTCCTCGTCGCTCTCGGGGGCGCGGCCGATCGCCTTCAGCTTCTCGTAGAGCGCGCGCTCCTCTTTGCTGAGCGAGCGCGGGATGCGGACGTCGAGATAGACGAGCTCGTCGCCGCGGCCGTTCGCGTGGAGGCGCGGAACGCCCTTCCCGCGCAGGCGGACGGACTGGCCGTGCTGCGCGCCGGCGGGGACCTTCACGGGCGCCGTGCGACCGTCGATGGTCGGGACGCTCAGCTCATCGCCGAGCGCGGCCTGGGCCGGCGTGATGCGGAGCACGTGGATGAGGTCGTCGCCCTCGCGGCGGAAGAGCTCGTGCTCGCGGAGGCGGATGAGCACGTAGAGGTCGCCGGGCGGACCGCCGCGCATCCCCGACTCGCCCTCGGCGCCGACGCGGATCTGCTGGCCGTCGTCGATGCCGGCCGGGATCGAGACGGTGACCTCGCGCTCGGCGTGGGTGCGGCCTTCGCCGCGGCACTGCGCGCACACCTGGTCCACCGTCTTGCCGGCGCCGCCGCACCGCGGGCACGTCGCGACCGTGACGAAGCGGCCGAAGAGCGACTGCTGGACCTGGCGCACCTCGCCACGGCCGTTGCACGTGCCGCAGCTCGTCGTCTTCGCGCCCGGCTCGGCGCCGCTCCCGTGGCAGTGCTCGCACGTCTCCTGGCGCGGGACGCGCACGACCGTGTCCGCCCCCGTGACCGCCTCCTCGAGATCGAGCTCGACCTGCATGCGCAGGTCGGCGCCTCGGACCGGACCGCGCTCGCGGCGGCGCGTCCCGCCGAAGAACGTGTTGAAGAGGTCGTCGATGCCGAATCCGGCCATGTCGCCGAACTCGCTCTCGCCGAACATGTCATAGCGCTGGCGCTTCTCGGGATCCGAGAGGATCTCGTACGCCTGCGTCACCTCTTTGAAGCGCGCGCCCGCGTCGGGCGCCGCGTTCACGTCGGGGTGGAACTGGCGCGCCAGCTTCCGGTACGCGCTGCGTATCTCGTCGGCCGACGCGCCGCGCTCGACGCCGAGGACGGCGTAGTGGTCGGGGCGCCGCGCCACCTAGCTCGGCTTCTCCGTGAACTCGCCCTCGATCGTGTCCTGATCCTTCTTCTCGCCGTCAGGCTTCCCGGCGGTCGCGCCGGCGGGCTCACCCTCGGGAGGCGTGCCCTCGGCCTGCTGCGCCTGGTACATGTGCTCGCCGATCTTCGTCGCGGAGGTCCGCAGGTCGTTCATGGCGCTGCGGATGCGCTCGGTGTCCTCGGTCTTGAGAGCCTCGCGCACGGTCGTGATCTTCGCCTCGACGTCGGTCTTCACCTCGGCCGGGATCTTGTCGGCGTTGTCGCGCAGCGTCTTCTCGATCTGGTACGCGAAGTTGTCGGCCTCGTTGCGCACCTCGATCCGCTCGCGCTTGCGCTTGTCCTCGTCGGCGTGCGACTCGGCCTCCTTCACGAGACGGTCGACCTCGTCCTTCGCGAGGCCGCTCGTCGCGGTGATGGTCACGTGCTGCGAGCGGCCCGTGGCCTTGTCGTGCGCCTTCACGTTCACGATGCCGTTCGCGTCGATGTCGAACGAGACCTCGACCTGCGGCACGCCGCGCGGCGCCGGCGGGATGCCATCGAGGATGAAGCGCGCGAGGCTCTTGTTGTCCTGCGACATCTCGCGCTCGCCCTGGACGACGTGGATCTCCACCTGCGTCTGCCCGTCCGCCGCGGTCGTGAAGACCTGCGACTTCGAGGTCGGGATCGTCGTGTTCCGCTCGATGAGCTTCGTCGCGATGCCGCCGAGGGTCTCGATGCCGAGCGACAGCGGCGTGACGTCGAGCAGGAGGACGTCCTTCACCTCGCCCTTCAGCACGCCCGCCTGGACCGCCGCGCCGAGCGCGACGACCTCGTCCGGGTTGATGCCCTTATGCGGGTCCTTGCCGAAGAGCTTCTTCACCGTCTCGACGACGAGCGGCATGCGGGTCATGCCGCCGACGAGGATCACCTCGTCGACCTTGTCCGGCGTGACACCGGCGTCCTCGAGGCACTTCTTTACCGGGCCGATCGTCTTGTCGACGAGGTCCCCGGTGAGCTGCTCGAGCTTCGAGCGCGTGAGCGTGATCACCATGTGCTTCGGGCCGCTCTGGTCCGCCGTGATGAACGGCAGGTTGACCTCGGTCTGCTGCGTGGAGCTGAGCTCGATCTTGGCCTTCTCCGCGGCCTCCTTGAGGCGCTGCAGCGCCATGCGGTCGTTCCGAAGGTCGATGCCCTGGTCGCGCTTGAACTCCTCCGTGAGCCACTCGATGACGCGCTGGTCGAAGTCGTCGCCGCCGAGGTGCGTGTCGCCGTTCGTGGCCTTCACCTCGAAGACGCCCTCGCCGAGCTGGAGGATCGAGATGTCGAACGTGCCGCCGCCGAGGTCGTAGACCGCGACGAGCTCGTCCTTCTTCTTCTCGAGCCCGTACGCGAGCGACGACGCCGTCGGCTCGTTCACGATCCGCAGCACCTCGAGGCCGGCGATCTGACCGGCGTCCTTCGTGGCCTGGCGCTGCGTGTCGTCGAAGTAGGCGGGGACGGTGATGACGGCCTGCGTGACCTTCTCGCCGAGGAACGCCTCGGCGTCCGTCTTCAGCTTCTGGAGGACCATCGCCGAGATCTCGGGCGGCGAGAGGCGCTTCCCGTCGCCGAGCACGACCTCGACGCCGTGCGTCGCCTCCTGGATCTTGTACGGGACCATCTTCTGGGTCCGCTGGACCTCCGGGTCGCCGAAGCGGCGCCCCATGAGGCGCTTGATCGAGTAGATCGTGTTCTCGGGGTTCGTGATGGCCTGCCGCTTCGCGACCTGGCCCACGAGCCGCTCGCCCGTCTTCGTGAACGCGACGACGGACGGTGTGACCCGGCCGCCCTCCGCGTTCGGGATGATCGTGGGCTCGCCCGCCTCCATGTACGCGACGGCCGAGTTGGTGGTGCCGAGATCGATGCCGATGACCTTTGCCATGTGCTTACTCCTCTTGGTTCCTCTGATCCTCGCTCGCGGGGGACCCGCTCGCTCGGCCCAGGTGCTCGACCTCGTCGCTTCGCGCCTCGGTCTGCGCGCCTGGGGGACGAAGCGTCTCGGTCTGCGCGCCCGGGGGTACGGCCCCCCGCGCGACGGTCACCAGCGCCGGGCGGATGACGCGGTCGTGAAGCTTGTAGGCCTTGCGGATCTCGTCGACGACGGTGCCTTCGGGCGCATCGGAGTCGACGTGTCCGATGGCCTCGTGGACGTACGGATCGAATGGCTTCCCGAGGGAGCCGACCTCTTCGAGCCCTTCGGAGGTGAGGATCTCGCGGAGCTTGCGCTCGACGAGCCACATGCCTTCGACCCACGGCTCCCTCTGCATCTCCGAGGGGACGTGCTCGAGGGCGCGGTCGAAGCCGTCGAGGACGTCGAGCAGCTTCGTGATCAGCTCCGTCTTCGCGAAGCGCGCGAAGTCCGCGCGCTCGGCCTCGTTGCGGCGGCGGTAGTTCGTGAAGTCGGCGCGCTCGCGCTGCAGGTCGTGCGTGAGCTGATCGACCTTCGCCTCGGCCTCGTCGCGCGTCCCGATGGGGCGATCCTCATCCATCACGCACTCCCAGGGCGCGCACGAGATCGCTCATCAGCGCGCCCACGAAGCGGACAGCACCGATGGTCCGCTGGTAGTCCATGCGCGTCGGGCCGACGACGCCGATGTACCCGACGGGTCCGTGCGCCCGTCCATACCGTCCGATGACGAGGCTGAACGGCCGGAGCGCTTCGACGGTGTGCTCGCTCCCGATCGTCACCGCGACCTCGCCCTCATCGAGCAGGTCGGGTAGGACCTTCGCCAGCCGCGCGCGGTCGTGGAGCAGCGAAACGACGTCGCGGACGCGCTCGCGGACCTCGAACTCCGGCTGCTCGAGGATGAGCTCGATCCCCTCGTAGTGGATCTCGCGCTGCCAGACGACCTCGTCTGGATCGAGGACGCGGTCGTACGTCGCGAGCGCCGCCTCCGCGGTGACGCGCGCGAGCGCCGACGCGGCGAGCTGCAGCCACTGCGCGGCGTCCGCCGACGCCTGGCGGAACTGGTGGCTGAGCGTCACCTGCTCCTCCGGACGCAGATGCGGCTGCGGCATGAGGCTCTCGATGAAGTAGCGGTAGCCGAGATCCGTCGGGACCCTGCCCGCCGACGTGTGCGGGTGGGTCAAGAGCCCGAGCTCCTCGAGGTCCGCCAGCTCGTTGCGGACGGTCGCCGTCGACACGTCCATGCGATAGCGCTGGACGAGCGCCGCCGACGCCACGGGCCGGGCCGACACGATGTGCTCCCGGATGACGGCGTGGAGGATCTCCCGCTGGCGCGGGGTGAGCTCGGGATGGCGGCTGTAGGGCTGCATTAGCACTCTCACCTCGTGAGTGCTAACGAGGCTATCAGGCGGTGGGCGGCAGGGTCAAGACGGCCGCTGATCGGCCGGAAGGAGGGCCACGATCCGGGTGAGGAGGTCCTCGAGCTTGAAGGGCTTGGTGATGTAGTCGGCGGCCCCGAGCTCGGTCGCGTAGAGGCGCTCGGAGAGGCCGAAGATGGCAGTGACGACGATCACGGGGAGCGTGGCGATCCGTCCGTCCGAGCGCAGCTCGCGCAGGACGCTGAAGCCGTCGCGCCTGGGCATCATGAGGTCGAGCACGACGACGGACGGCGAGAGCGAGTCGACCATCCGCATCGCCTGATCGCCGTCGCGGGCGAGCTTGGCCTCGAGGCCCTCTTCCTTCAGGTACTCCACGATCGACAGCCCGAGGTCGCTGTCGTCCTCGACGATGAGGACGAGCGGCGTCTTCGCCGCCACTAGAACCGCACCTCTTTCGCGAGGCGCTCGGCGTCCTTGATCGTGATGCGCCGGCGGTGCACGCCGACGATGTCCCGGCGCTCGAGGTCGCCGAGCACACGGTTCACCGAGACACGGGACGCCCCGACGAAGGCGGCGAGCTCGTCCTGCGTCAGGTTCAGCTCGAGCGGCGTCGCGCCTTCGCTCGCGTGGCTGAGGTCGAGCAGGTACTTCGCCACGCGGCTCGGCACGTCGAGGAACGTGAGGTCCTCGACCCGGTCGGACAGGCGCCGGATCGTGCGCGCCAGCGTCTCGAGGACGAGGCGGACCGCGCCCGGATGGCGCTCGAGGAAGGCGAGGAACTCATCGCTCGCGAGGAGCGCGGCGCGCGTGTCCTCGAGGGCGACGGCGCTGGCCGAGCGCGGGCTGCGGTCGAACAGCGCGAGCTCGCCGAAGAACTCGCCGGGCCGGATGATCGCGACGAGCGCCTCCTGCCCGAACTCGCCGGGGAGCGTGATCTTCACGGCGCCGTCGAGCACGAGATAGAGGTGGGTGCCCGGGTCGTCCTTCCGGAAGATCACCTCGGAGCGGCGGAACGGCCGCAGGCGGATGCGTTCCGCCAGATCGTTCAGCTCATCGTCCGATAAGCGCTGGAACAGCGGCAAACGACGCAGCCGCTGGATCATGGCGGGGTCGGTCACGGGCCGGAACGGTACCGCACAATGAGATGGATCTAGTTGGAAGGTGGCCGAATTGAGCAAAGGTCAGAAGAAACGGAAGACGGTCGGGAAGCTGGGCTGGCGGTCCAAGAAAGCGAACCACGGCCGTAAGCCGGGGATGGGGCGCGGGAAGCGTAACTAGCTGAGGTCTGAGAGGGCCGCCGCGGAGGCGGCCCTCTCCCTTACCTACTTCTTGCGGCGCGTGGTCCGCTTGCGAGCGGTGCTCTTGCGGCCCGCGCTCTTGCGCGCGGTGCCCTTCCGTGTGCCTTTGCGCGTCCCCTTCCGCGCGGTGCCCTTGCGCGCGGTGCCCTTGCGGGCGGTCGTCTTCTTGCGGCCCGTCGTCCTGCGGCCCGCCGCCTTGCGCGCGGTCGTCTTCTTCCGGCCCGTCGCCTTGCGGCCGGTCGCCTTGCGCGCGGTCGTCTTCTTGCGGCCGCCCGCTGCGCGCTTCCGCCCGCCCCCGCCCGTCGGGCTCGTCGCCGGCATCGGTGGGACCGGTGCGCCGGGCTGCGGCGTCGGCCACACCGACCCGGGCTCCTGCTGCCCTTGACCCCAGTTCGTCCCGCTCGTCTCGTCGTGCATGTCGCCTCCCACATATCTGATCAACGGATGTCCGCGAGCGCGCAAGGCATAACGCGTTCACGTGATGCACGCAAGGTGCGTGATGCCTCGTCACACGAGGAGCTGCACGAAGACCTCATTCGCGAGGATCCGACCGCGGGGCGTGAGACGCGCGCGATCGCCCGACCACCGCACGAGACCACGTCCGTCGAGCGTGCGCAGCGCCGATGCGACGCGCTCGCGCGCTGTATCGCCTGAGCGGGCGGCGAAGCGAGCGAGGTCGATCCCGGTGTCGAGGCGGAGGCCGAGGATCGCGTCCTCCGAGACGCGGTCGCTGCTCGGATCCGTGACGCGCCCATTCCCGGCAGCGATCGCCGCGACGTACGCGGCGACGGACGTCGGCTGGTGAGAGCGGACGCCGCCGAGATGCGAGTGCGCGCCCGCGCCGACGCCGAGCCACTCGCCGTTCCGCCAGTACGTCACGTTGTGCAGACACTCCGAGCCCGGTATCGCCCAGTTCGCGATCTCGTAATGCCGGTAGCCCGCGCGCGCGAGGCGGCGATGCGCGATCGCGTACATGAGGGCGAGACCGTGGTCATCCGCCTGCGTCGCCGCGGTCGCGCGGCGCCACCGCTCGACGACGGGCCAGCCTCCGCCGGGCCAGTTCGCGACGGCGTCCTCGGGCTCGAGCGCGAGCTCGAGCGGATAGCACGACAGGTGGTCTGGACCGAGCGCGACGGCGCGGTCGAGATCGTCGCGCCAGTCGTCGGCGGTCTGGCCAGGCCAGCCGAAGATGAGGTCGAGGCTCACCTCGAGCCGCGCGTCGCGCGCCGCGGCGACGGCGGGCCCCACGTCCTCGGGCTGGTGCGTGCGTCCGAGCGCGCGCAGGCCGCGCGCCGAGAACGACTGCGCCCCGAGCGAGATCCGGGTCACGCCGAACGCGAGCCATGCGTCCAGGCGGGCGCGGTCGAGCGTGGCGGGGTTGACCTCGACGCTCACCTCGCGCGGTCGCCGCACGAACGCGCCGTCGATCGCCTCCGCGAGGTTCCGCACTTCATCCGGCTCGAGCAGGCTCGGCGTCCCGCCGCCGACGTAGATCGTGCGCAGCCGCGGCCGGCCGAGCATGGCTCCCTCGCGCCGGATCTCCGCCGCGAGCGCGTCGAGGTAGCGCGCGCGGAGCGCCGACGTCGCCGGCGCCGTCGCGAAGTCGCAGTACGGGCAGCGCGCCGCGCAGAACGGGACGTGGACGTAGAGCGAGATGCCGTTCATCGCACGATCCCGAGGGGATCCGGCAATCCAGCCTCCGCCGAGAGCGCGGCGGTGCGCCCGAGGTCGATGAGCCACTCTCGCGACTCGTGCACGAACGCGATGAGGTGCGCGGGACGCCAGTCGGCCTCGGTGAGGAGCCCTTCCTTCTCCACGTCGGGGATCAGCAGCACGTATGCGGTCTGGCGATCGACGACGCGCGTCCCGGACACCCCGAAGCGCCCGAGGCGCTCGGGCCCGCCGAGGACCTCGAGGGCCGACGCCCGCAGCGGCGCGAGCACCTCGCGCAGCCGATCGACGGCGTCGGGAGCCGCGGCCTCGTGGAGCGCGTGCCCGGCGCGCGCGGCGTGCAGCCCTTCGAGGAGCCCGCGCGTCTCGCGCGAGAGCCGCTCCCAGACCGCCGCGGGGTCGTCCTCGGCGATCGCGCGGAGGAACGCCGAGGCGAGGCCCTGCGCGGGATGCTCGAGCTCCGCGCGGATCCTCACGGCGCTTCCTCCCCCGCGCGGAGCACGGCGAGGAAGGCCTCCTGCGGGATCTCGACCTGGCCGACCATCTTCATGCGCTTCTTGCCGGCCTTCTGCTTCTCGAGCAGCTTGCGCTTGCGCGTGATGTCGCCGCCGTAGCACTTCGCGATGACGTTCTTCCGCAGCGCCTTCACGGTCTCGCGCGAGACGATCTTCCCGCCGATCGCCGCCTGGATCGGCACGTCGAACTGCTGCCGCGGGATGAGCTCGCGCAGCTTCGACACGAGCGCGCGTCCCGTGAATTGCGCGCGCTGCCGGTGGACGATCGTCGAGAGCGCGTCCACGGGCTGGCCCGCGACGAGGACCTCGAGGAGGACGACGTCCGCCGCGCGGTAGGCGAGGAGCTCGTAGTCGAGCGATGCGTAGCCCTGCGAGCGGCTCTTCAGCTGGTCGTAGAAGTCGACGATGACCTCGCTGAGCGGCATCTCGTATCGCAGCATCGCGCGCGTCGGGTCGAGGTAGGTCATCTCGGCGAGCGTCGCGCGCTTCCCCTGCGCGAGGTCCATCACGGGGCCGACGTGCTGCGTCGGCGCGATGATCGTCACCTTCATCCATGGCTCGCGGATCTCCAGGGTCGTCGTGGCGTCCGGCAGCATCGCCGGGTTGTCGATCGCGACCTCGACGCCACGCGTCGTGAGCACGCGATACTCGACCGACGGCGACGTCGCGATGATGTCGACGCCGTACTCGCGGTCGACCCGCTCCTGGATGATCTCCATGTGCAGCAGGCCCAGGAACCCGCAGCGGAACCCGAACCCGAGGGCCTGCGAGACCTCGGGCTCGTAGATGAGCGACGCGTCGTTCAGCTTCAGCTTCTCGAGCGCGTCACGCAGCGCCGGATGGTCGTCGGACCGCGTCGGGTAGATGCCGGCGAACACCATGGGCTTCGCGGGCCGGTAGCCGGGGAGCGGCTCGAGCGCGGCGTTCGTCGCGAGCGTGACCGTGTCGCCGACGCGGCAGTCCTGCACCGTCTTCAGCCCGGTCGCGACATAGCCCACCTCTCCCGTCGCCAGGCGTTCGCGCGGCCGCGCTTCCGGCGCGAACGTGCCGAGCTCGAGCAGCTCGGCCTCCTTGTCCGTCGCCATCAGGCGGATGCGATCGCCGACCGCGACCCCGCCATCCATCACGCGGACGTGCGCCACCACGCCGCGGTACTGGTCGTAGTGCGAGTCGAAGATGAGCGCGCGCAGCGGTGCGGCGGCGTCGCCGCGCGGCGGCGGCACTCGCCGCACCACGGCGTCGAGGACCTCGCGGACCCCGAGCCCGGTCTTGCCGGAGGCGAGGAGGATCTCGTCGTCGCGGAACCCGAGCGCTTTGCGCAGGTCCTCGCGCACGAGGTCGAGGTCGACGTTCGGGAGGTCGACCTTGTTGATGACGGGGATGATCTCGAGCCCCTGCTCGACCGCGAGGTACGCATTCGCGAGCGTCTGCGCCTCGATCCCCTGCGACACGTCGACGAGCAGGACCGCGCCCTCGCACGCCGCGAGCGAGCGGCTCACCTCGTAGTTGAAGTCGACGTGGCCGGGCGTGTCGATGAGGTTGAGCTCATACGCCTCGGCCTCGAATGTCCACTCCATGCGCACGGCGCGGGCCTTGATGGTGATGCCCTTCTCGCGCTCGAGATCCATCGAGTCGAGCATCTGGTCGCGCATCTGGCGCGCGGAGACGGTGCCCGTAGACTCGAGCAGGCGGTCCGAGAGCGTCGTCTTCCCGTGATCCACGTGCGCGATCACGCAGAAGTTGCGGATGCGCTGCTGGGGGTCGCTCATCGCGCTCAGCGTATTGCCGTGCGTCGCTAGATGTTCCGGCGGATCCACTCCCGCACGTCGTCGGCGATCTCCGGGCGCCCGAGGGCCGATGCGATGAACGCCTTCACGTAGCCCAAGCGGTCACCGGCGTCGTAGCGCTCACCCTCGAACTCGTACGCGTGCACCGGCGCGCGACGGGCGAGCTCGCTGACGGCGTCGGTGAGCCACACCTCTCCGTTCCGCCCGGGCTCGAGGGACGCAAGGACGTCGAAGATCCCGGGCTCGAGCACGTACGCGTGCACGACCGCGAGATCGCTCGCCGGATGATCGGGCTTCTCGACGATCCGCGTGACGCGCCACAGGCGCTGGCCGATCGCCTCGCCTTCGACGATCCCGTAGCGGCGCGCCTGGTCGGCCGGCACGCGCATCACGGCGCCGACGCTCCCGCCGCCCGCGCGCTCGCGCGCCTGCACCAGCTGCGCCGCGACGGGGACGCGCGAGAGCACGACGTCGTCGCCCCAGATCATCACGAACGGCCGATCCCCCACCGCCTCGCGAGCGCACAGGACCGCATGGCCATTGCCGAGCGGGCGGTCCTGATGGACGACGGTGACCTTCGCCATGGTCTCGCCTCGCCGCGCGAGGGCGAGCTCCGCGTCGCGCCATTCCGCGTGCAATCGCTCTTCGAGAGCTGGGTTCGGCCGGAAGTAGGCGTCGAGCGAGGCTTTCCCCGGCGCGCTGACGACGACGACCTCATCGCACCCAGCGGCGACCGCCTCGCTAATGACGTTGTCGATGATCGGCACGTCGACGAGCGGCAGGAGCTCCTTCGGGACGGTCTTCGAGACCGGGAGGAACCGCGTGCCGAGCCCGGCGGCGGGGATGACCGCGACGCGGACCGGCTCGATCGCCACGATCGGGAATTGTGGGGGCACATCCATCTTGGCACTTGCACGCGTTGCTGAACAGACTGTTCTTTCGCCGCGAGGTCACCGATGCTGCGCGTCCCCTATCGCCTGACGAGGTGACCGATGGACCGCGAAACGCAGAAGACGATCGTGGCGGCGTTTCCCGAACTCCTCGCGCGCTGCACCCGCGGGCACAGCGTCGTGGAGGCGGTCGCGGCGGTGCACGGGATCCCCGGCTACCTCCTCGGCCTGCTCAGCACCGCGTTCCTCAATGCCGAGCGGTGGCCCGTCACGGAAGCGATGCTCCGTGAGGCGACAGGCTTTTCCAACTCGCGTCTCGGCGCGGAGCACTGGTCCCATCTGGTCGTCGCTGGGTTCGCGGTGAGCTCCGGACCCGGCTGGGTCCTGACCTCGAGCGGGCTCGCGTGCGTGTTCGAGTTCCACCGCGCCGCTCGCGACGAGGTCGCGCGCAGATCGGCGCCGCCGCGACTCGTCTCGATCGTGCGCACAGGTCTCGCACCGATGGCCGAACTGATCCCGCGGTCGACCAAGATCCACGC
>WNFV01001297.1_pt1 | contig 34322 bp, 24 predicted proteins | sample 5400101 | NCBI WGS metagenome assembly WNFV01 (sample SAMN13153361, study PRJNA577476) | soil metagenome | isolation source: 115 cm soil or saprolite under grassland replicate 1 | place: USA:California | collected 2016-06-15 | reverse complement strand
CAGGCGACAACGTCGTCGACGAGTGCGGAGCCGTCAGGACGAGGACCGCGCCGCCGGCGACAATCGCCCCGGCCAGCAGCCCTCCCGCCAGCCACAGGAGCGGCACGGCCGGCGCACGTTCCCCGGTGTTCCCCGCATCGATGCCGCTGGCGCCGTCCCCCGAGCTCGCCGGCGCGCCACCAGCGGATGGATCGGGCGGCTCCAACGTCCGCCACGGCGACAGGCCGAGATCCACGCGAACCTCCTTCAGCGCGGCGGCTTCACGAAGCGCGGCGGAAGAACGGACACACGGGAAACAGCCGCCGACGTCGGGGGGCACGTCCGGCGTCGGCGGCCGTCGATACGAACCCTAGCGGGCGCCCCTTAGCTGCGACTTATCGCGGCTTTCACTGCGGTCAGTCGGGCAGCGTCTCCCAGTCGACCCAGCGCGTACCGTCCCACCAGCGGTGCCAGGTCGCGCCGTCCCGGCCGGGCGAGAAAACATCGATCCGGTCGGGGCCGGAGGACGCGGCGGCCGGCGGCCCCGCCAAGGTTCCGCCGAGCGACTCCCACTCGTGCCACGCGTCACCGTCCCAGTAGCGATCCCAGAGCTCGCCATCGGCGAACACCGCGAACAGCTCCATCTCGTCGACGGCCCACGCGGTGACCGCGATCCCTCCGGCCGCGGCTCCACCGAGAGACTCGGGGCGCTTCCACTCCCCGCGAATCCAGGCGCGATGCCAAACGGCCAACGCCTCGTCCGTCCAGAAGAGATCGATCCGACCCGGCCCCCAGGAGACCGCGGCGAGGTGATCGGCCTGCCCGTCAGCGGCCATGACTCATTTCGACAGGGTAACGAATACGGCCGCCCACCCTCGACTCACCATCCCAAGAGAGGATTCAGGCCGCTCGTGCGGTCTCCGCGTCGAGGGCCCATGCAACCCGGGTGGCCGATCGCCCCACCGCGACTGCCAGGCGCGCACCCAGCCTCCGGGCGACACCGACCGCCGGACGCTGGCCATGCCGCACCTCATCCCCGGCGGCGAGGCGCGCCAGCCGGAGCCGGCTCGCCTCTTCCTCGCGCGCGGCGAGCATGTCGTTGACCTGCAGGAGCTGCACGTACCACGTCATCGGCGGTCTCCTTCCGGGCTGATCGGCCGGGAATCGTGGCCCCAGCCAACGGCGGCGAGCCCCAGGCCAACCGCGAGGAAGAGCGTCATGAGAAGTGCCAGAACGCCGTCCATGATGTGGCTCCTAATAACTGGTTGAAACGGCTACAGGGGTTACGAGAATAGTACCCGCTTGCGCGTAACCTGTCAATGGCGGTATTCTGGTTACCATCATGAATCCACCGGCGATTTCCCATACCCACGACGTCGCGATCGGGGACGCGCTCGACTTCATCGATACGCTCGAGCTCGAGCACGGCGAACCGTTCGATCACTTCGTACAACCCGCCGACATGGCCGAGTGGTTGCACGACCATGGCCTGCTGCACGACGCCTCGCTCGACCCGGCGATAGCTCGGCTCATGGAACCCGGGCCGGCGGCCACTCGGGCCCTGGCGCGCGTCCGGCAGGTCAGGGCCGCCTTGCGTGAGCTCGTCGACGCAACGGTGGAGCGGCGCCCGCCCGTCCGGAGTGCGGTCGATGTCGTGAACCAGGCGATGCGCGCCCACCAGCGCCTCGTGCTCGTGGCGGGGGAGGACGGGGTGTCGCTCGACCACCGTCACGAGGGCGACCCTCTCGACGACGCGCTCGCCCGCATCGCCGAGCGGGTGGCCCGCGAGGTCAGCGGAGATCGCGCCGATCGGCTGCGCATCTGCGACAACGACACCTGTCGCTGGGTCTTCTTCGACTCGTCGCCGACCGGTCGACGGCGCTGGTGTGACATGGCCACCTGCGGCAATCGGGCGAAGGCCGCCCGCCATCGCGCCCGGGCAAAGGCCGGCGAGCTCGGCGGAACCGAAGTGCCGGCCGCCAGTGCCTGACTTCCGGATCGAGGTCCCGCCCGATCCGCGCGACCTCCCCGGACCGTTCCGTCATGCCCGGGCCATCGAGGTCCGCTTCGCCGACACGGACGCGATGGGCCACGTCAACAACGCGCTGTATCACACGTACGTCGAGACCGCCCGGACCAGGTATCTCGAGGAGATCCTGGACGAGCCCGTCCGCCTTGGCGTCCATGGCGAGCCGAGCTTCATCCTCGCCGAATCTCGGATGGTCTACCGCTCGCCGGCCTTCTACGGCGAGACGCTCACAGTGGAGACGCGCATGACCCGCATCGGACGGTCGAGCATGACCGCCGAGCATCGCATCACCGCCCCGGACAGCCAGGTGCGCCGGGCTCGCCTGGTGGCGGTCTGCGAGAGCGTCCTCGTCCATTACGACTACGGTCGCGCCACGTCGAAGCCCGTCCCGGCGGAGGTCGCGGTCCGCATCGAGGCCTTCGAAGGCCGTTCGCTCCGCGCCTCGGGCTGAGCTGACCGCCGGGCTCCGCGGGGTAACCGTACCCATCACCGGTACTCGCGACCGCCCGTAACAGGACTAACGCGCCAGTGGGATACGCCGACCGTGTGGGCCAACATGGCCAGCGGACCACCCTGTGCGCTACGGAGCCATAGCAACTCGTGACGACCGATGCGGAGGTTTTCGGCACGGCCGACGCTCGCGGCGGCACTGACCTGCTGGATCGAGCGATCCTCGCGGCCAAGGCCGGCGACAAAGAGCGGGCTCGACGCGTTCTTCTCGAGCTGACCGACCACGAACCGGACAACGAGCTGGCTCATGTCTGGCTCGCGTCGGTCGCCCGCGGACAGGAGGAGGCGCTGGCTCACCTCCGACGCGCGTGGCAGCTCAATCCCGCGCGCGCCGAGGTCGTCGATTCTCTGAAGACCATGCTCCTCAGGATCGGCGTCGCAGCAGCCGAGGCCGGCGACGACGTCCATGCCCGGGCCGCACTCGAAGAATGCTGCACGGTCGATCCCGGCTACGACCGGGCATGGCTGTGGCTGGCGTCCGTGGCGGGATCGCCGCCGGCGGCCATGGGCCATCTTCGGAAGGTCCTTCAGCTGGACCCGAAGCACGCGCTCGCCTCGTCGACCCTCGAACGCCTGCTGCTCCACGAGGGGATGGAGGCGGCAATGGCCGGTGATCGCGGCCTCGCCACGGAATACCTGACGGAGGCGTCGCAGCTCAACCCGGGCAACGAGCAGGTCTGGGCGTTGCTCGCCCAGCTGGCCCCGGACGACGATGCCCGCGTGGAGGCGCTCGAGCGAGCGCTCGCGGTCAGCCCGGACAGCGAGCGTCTTCGAGCTACCCTGGCGAGCGTCCGCTCTCGCCAGGAAGTCGAGGAACGGCTCGAGGCAGAGGCTCTGCGCGAGGCCGAGATGCTGGCGGCGGCCGAGGCCCGTGAATCGGCCACGGTCGCGCTCGTCCCCGAGGCACCCGCGGGGCCTCCCATCCACCGGGTCACGGCCGAGCCGATCCAGCCATCCACGGCCGCCGAGCCGCTCCAGCCATCCGCGGCCGCCGAGCCGCCGACACCCACCGTCACCGAGGCGCCAACGGCCTCGGTCCCTGAGCCGCCCGCGAAACGAGCCAAGCCATCCGCGGCCGCCGAGCCGGCCGCGCCTCGCGCCGAGCGAGCCGCCTCATCCAGCCGCTCCGCCGCCAGGCCGGCCCTGGACCGTTCCTCGATCGAGTGGCCCGAGATCGATCTGGTTACGCCGCGGCACCCCACGACCATCGTCGTGGCTCAGCAGGCGGTCAGGCGGCCAGCCGACGCATCGGCAACCCAGGAATGGCCGGCCGAGCGGTCCCTGCCACCCGCCCAGCCGGCGCCGGTCGATCCTCCGCCACCCGTGACCGCGCGCAGCGCCCCCAGCCCCATGGTCGAGAAGCCGCGCCCGATCGTCGTTCCGCACGCAAGCTTCGATCGCCTGGTCGAGGCGCCGACCATCCCGTCGCCGCCGCCGTCGCCCATGCCGTCATCCGTGCCGTCGCCCTTCACGCCCGAGACGACCGGCGCCGCCTGGACGCTCCGGCCGCCGGCCGATGGCGTGGCGCGAGCCGGTGGCCAGCCCCTGGTCATGGTGATCGACGACAGCCCAACGATCCGGAAGGCAGTTTCGATCGGCCTCGAGGCCGAGGGTTACCACGTCGTGACCGCCGTCGACGGCCTGGACGCGTTGCGAAAGCTCGAGGAGTCCCAGCCCGATCTCATCCTGCTGGACATCACGATGCCCGGCATGGATGGCTACAAGCTGTGTCGCAGGGTGCGAGCCAACGAGCGGACCAAGGCCATCCCGGTCGTGATGCTGTCGGGCAAGGACGGGTTCTTCGACAAGGTCCGCGGGCGCATGGCCGGCTGCACCGACTACATCACCAAGCCATTCGCTTCCAGGGTCCTCCTGGACACCGTCGCGCAGCACTGCGGAGCGGCACGGTGACAGGCGCCCTCAGGCTGGCCGGCTGGGCCTGGCGTCCCCGCCCGGGAGGACAGCTGCCCCACCGCCATTCGTACGTCCATCCGAGGAGCAAGCAATGACCACCAACTCGATTCTCGTCGTCGACGACAGCCCGACGGACCTCAGCCTGATCGTCTCCCTGCTGACGCATCGCGGCTATCGGGTCCTCACGGCAGTCGACGGCGACGAGGCGGTGGCCAAGGCATCGGTGGAGCGCCCGCGTCTCGTGGTGCTGGACATCGTGCTGCCGGGCAAGAGCGGCTTCCAGGTCTGTCGCCAGCTCAAGACCGACGTCGCGACGCGTGAGTCCAAGGTCATCCTGGTCAGCGGCAAGGACCAGGCCAGCGACCGCTTCTGGGGCATGCGCCAGGGTGCCGACGAGTACGTGACCAAGCCCTTCACCAGCGAGCAACTGCTCGCAGCCGTCGATCGCCAGCTCTGAGCCACATGGCCAAGGACCGAGCGCACGAGCACAGGACGGGTCGACGCCGGCGAGAGCACCGGTCGACGGATCCCGCCTCGGACTCGACGGTCCTCGCCTCCGGCGTCGAGTCACGCGACGCCACGGCCTCAAAGTCCGGCACGGAGCTGCCGGACCTGGCCGCCCTCGCCCGGCTCGGTCCGCATCCCGACGTCAGCGCCGATCCGGCGCTCGTCCTGGGCAAGGGGATGCCCGACGTCGGGTCACTGCTCGGCCAGCGTCCCGACGACATGAAGCTGCCCGAGGCGACAGCCGGTGGCAAGGCCATCACGACGCCGGCTGACACCGTCTCCGGGCCTGACGCCGAACCCGGGCTGCCCGATCTCGCCGCCCTGCGCGATCAACCCGAGCCCGGACTGCCCGACCTGAGCGGCCTCACCGCGGCAGGGCTGGAGCTGCCGGACCTGCGCAGCCTGCCGGAGCCCGAGGCCGCGCACCAGACGGACCCCCGGCTGCCCGATCTCAGCGGACTGGCGTCCCTGCCGTTGGGCGAAGCCGACTCGGGGCCGGCATGGCGAAACGCCGACGCGCTGCCGGCCCCGGCCTGGGAGCTGGACCAGCTCGGCCGGGCGGCAGTCGCGACCGAGCCCGGCGACGAGTGTGTCGTGTTCTCGGTCGCCGGTGGGCGGTTCGCCGTTCCGCTCAAGAACGTTGCCCAGGTGGGCGAAGTTGGCCATGTGACCCGCGTCCCCAATGCGCCCGGCTGGATCGTCGGTGTGATCGGCTGGCGTGAGGACGTCATCTCGCTGATCGACATGCCCGCGCTGCTCGGCCAGCCATCCGACGTGCCCGGCGGACACGTCGTGGTCATCCGCACCGACGATGGCGACATGGCGGCCGGCCTGCTCGTCGAGCGGCTGGGCAGGATCGAACGCTACCCGCACCACCAGTTCGAGGATGAGCCGCTGGATGGCTCGCTCGGCCAGATCGCTCGCGGCGCCTACCGGCCCGAGGCGAGCGCCACAGTCGTCGCGGTGGACGTGGAACTCCTCCTGGCCGCGGCCTGGCCGGATCCCGTCGGTCAGGCAGGCGCCTGATGGCCGAGGCGGATCGCGCGATGGAGCAGACACTGATGCCCGCCTTCCTCGAGGAAGCCGCCGAGGCGGTTCCCCTCATTCGGGCGGCGATTGCCGGCGCCTGCGTGCCCGAGTCTGCCCAGGCCGCCCTGCAGGAAGCGTATCGCCTCGTCCACAACATCCGGACGAGCGCGGCCGCGGTCGGCGAGCACGCGCTCAGCGACGTGGCTCGCCTGATCGAGGACGAGCTGGATCGCCGAGCCTACGCCGGACAGCCGATCACGCCCGCCGAAGCCGAGCGACTGTCCGAGCGCCTCGAAGCGGTGGAGGCGGGCCTGCTGGCCGGCTACTCCACGGCTCCGGCGCCGGAAGCGGCGGCCGCCGAGCTCAGGAACGTCGATCGCGATTGGGCCGAGGACGAGGGCGAGGACGGAGCGGCCATCTCCGCCGAGCTGCTGGAGGTCTTTGGCAGCGAAGCCCAGGATCACCTCGCCGTCATGTCCGCGGCGTTGTCGCGACTCGTCGAGACTGCCGATGATGAGGAGGCGCTTGCCGACGTGCGGCGCAGCGCCCACACGCTCAAGGGCGCCGCGGCGATGGTCGGGCTGCGAGCGATCAGCGCGCTCGCCCACCGGATGGAAGACCTGCTGGGCGCCATCGCCGAGGGCCGGATCCCGGCGACGCCTGACGTTCCCTTGCTCCTGCTGGCCGCGACCGACCGCCTGCATGCGGTGGTCCTTGGGGAAGATGCTCCGGCCACCGCGCTGCCGGCCGACCTCGCCGCCCGATTCGACGCCATGCTCGGCCGAGCGCAGATCCCGGCGACCCCGGTCTCTCCCCGATCGGCACCGGCACGGCGAAGGCCCGCGCACCCGGCGCCCCACACGGAGAAGCGGCGAGCGGCTGGCGCTGACCGGCGATCCGGCGGCGAGAGGCGGGCTGGCGCCCAGTCCGTGCGCGTGCCGGTGAGCCGCCTGGACGAGATCATCGGGTTGCAGGGCGAGGTCATCATCAGCCGGTCGGCATTCGAGCAGCAGGTCGCCGAGCTCGGCCGCCAGGTCGCCCAGCTGGATGCCAGCCTCGACCGCCTGTCGCGAACGTGGATGCGATTCGAGGCCGAGTCGCTCGCCGGCGGGGGACCCCTGGCCGCCCGAGCGAGCGCGCAGACGCAGCCGGCCGCGGCCGACGCGACCCTCCCGCACGGCTTCGACGAGCTCGAATTCGATCGCTACACGGAGTGGCACGTCCTGTCGCGACAGCTTACGGAGGCTGCCGCCGACCTCGTCGAAGGTCAGCGACAGCTCCGCGAGACCCTCGGCGCCACCGAACGTGAGTCGACCCGCCTTCGGCGCTCGACCCAGGATCTCCAGGATCGGCTGATGCGCCTGCGAATGGTGCCGCTCTCGACGCTGTCGACCCGGCTGGACCGGATCGTACGAGTCACCGCGGAGCAGGCAGGCAAGAGCGCGATCTTCGTGCTGGAGGGCGGCGACGTGGCGATCGACAAGCCGCTCCTCGACCGTCTTGCCGACCCACTCCTCCACCTGCTGCGCAACGCCATCGACCATGGCGTGGAGCCCCCGGCGGCAAGGGCCGCGGCCGGCAAGCTGCCGCGCGCCGTCGTGCGCATCGCCGCTCGCTACGAGGGCAGCCAGGCGCTCGTCGAGGTGATCGATGATGGGGCCGGCCTGGACCACGAGGCCATCCGGGCCCGGGCCCGCCGCTCCGGCCGCCTGTCGCGGAGCCGCTCCGCCGCGGCCACCAGTGACGAGCTGGAGGCCCTCATCTTCGAGTCCGGGTTCAGCACGCGGGCCGAGGTGACCGAGGTCTCCGGTCGTGGCGTCGGCCTGGATGCCGTGCGGGCCGCCGTTCGCGAGCTCAATGGGACCATCGAGGTACGCACGGAAGCCGGGTCGGGGACCACCTTCGCGATCAGGCTGCCTCTCACCCTGGCGCTGTCACGCGTCGTCATGGTCCGGTCGGGCGACGAAACATTCGCGGTCCCCGTCACCGCGATCGACCAGGTCATCCGGGTCGGCGCGGACGATCTGGAGGGCAGCGGGCGGACCCTGGCGCTCCGATCGGATGACGGTGAGGCGCGGCGTGACGCGGTCTGGCTCGCCGACGCCGTCGGGGGTCACGCACCCGCCGCGCCGACGGCACTGGGCGGCGCCCTCCTGCTCAAGGGCGGTCGGGGCGTCGCGCTGCTCGTCGACGAGCTGCTCGACACGCGCGAAGTGGTCGTGCGGCTGCTGGGCCGCGGCCTGTCGGGCGTGCCCGGCCTGGCCGGGGCCACGGTCCTCGCCAACGGACGGGTCGTCCTCATCCTCGACGCGGAGACCCTGCTGGAGGCCGCCCATGCGGGCAGCACACGGCGCCTGGAACGCCCCGCCCCGGCACCTCGCGCCGGCGATCAGCTGCGTGTCCTGATCGTGGACGATTCGGTCAGCGTCCGCCACGTGCTCGCCTCCCTGGCTGCCCGCGCGGGCTGGGCGACCGTCCAGGCCCGCGACGGGATGGAGGCACTGGACCTGTTGACGGCCGATGCACCGCGCCCCCACGTGATCCTGTCCGACATCGAGATGCCGCGGATGGACGGCTTTGAGCTGACAAGCGCCGTTCGGGCCGATCCGCTCCTGGCCGAGACGCCGATCGTGCTCATCACCTCGCGATCGGGCGAAAAGCACCGAGCCCGCGCGATCGATCTGGGTGTGGACGACTACCTCGTGAAGCCGTTCCAGGAATCCGACCTCGTCGACCTCGTCGGACGGCTGGCCGGGCGAGTCGCGCCGGCCAGCCGGTCCACCGGCCACGAGACGCACCGGCCGGCGCTGCCACTGCCGACCTGAGCAGGCCGGCAAGACCGACGGACCGCCCACCTTTCATCACCGACCCTGACCGCCAGACGACCAACTCAACGCCACCAACTCATCACCGCCAACCAGCAACCACCACGAGACATCGATTACCACAGCTGAGGGACCAACGGATGTTCAAGCTTCGTCGCCCGAGAATCGCCAAGCCGAATGGCTCGCCCCCGGGCTCGCCATCGATGCCGCGTACGGCAGGGGGTCGCGCGCCTGCGATGCGCGTGCCGCGAATCGTGTCGGTTCTGATCGGCTCCCTGTGGGCCACCGTGGTCCTGGTCCTCGTGGCGACGCTGGCCATCGCCGCCGTCGCCGGATCGACCGCCGTGGTGCAGGTCGACCAGGGCACGAGGGCGGAGGCGAACAAGCGCCTGGACAATCACGCCACGACCCTGGCCCGCGCCATCGATGCGCGCATCGCCAAGACCCAGGACGATCTGCGTCTGGCAACCGAAGATCAGACTCTGGGCGCCTTCCTCCTGCAGCCGGCAGTCGGCCTGGCGGTCAACCCGGCGGCCAATCCCAACCTGGTCGCACAGCGCAAGCAGGTCGAGGACCTCATTACCTATCTGGCCCAGCGCGACGGACTCGACGGGGCGTGCGTCGTCACGGCAGCTGGCGTCGAGGTCGCCTGCGAGGCCTATGGCCGGCTGCTCAAGCCAGAGGAGCTGTCCAGCAACGCCCGCGACGCCGACTTCCGCGCAACGGTCGCCCTCGGCCGCCACCAGGTCCGTGTCACAGACCCCTTCGTGTCGAAGTCATCCAAGCGCTGGGTCATCGGCCTCGATTCGCCCATCGTCGTGGGCAGCAACCGAGTGGCCGGCATCATCCGTTTCGAGATCCCGATCGCCTGGTTCGAGGACGAGCTCAACTCGCGGCCGTTTGGCGGCAGCGGCTACGCATTCGTCCTTTCGGGCGACGGACACCTTCTCCAGCACCCGTCGATCGATGCCTACCGACAGGCCGCCGGTATCCCGGCCGGCGTGGCATCGGGCCTGCCGATGGCCGATGCCAAGGGGTCGCCGTCGTGGAAGCAGATGATCACCAATGTGGTCAACGGCAACGTCGCCCCCACGACCTATCAGGACGGCGGCCGAACCTGGCGGGCATCCTTTCAGGAGATGGGCGGCGATCGGCTCGTTGTCTCGGTCAGCCCGGCCGATGAGCTGTACGCGGCCGTCGAGCAGTCGCACCAGACGCTTCTCGTCACCGTCGGCCCGCTGGCCGTCCTGCTCCTGGTGGTCATCCTCCTGTTCGCGGCGAGGCTTTCCCGCTCGAACAACCGCCTCGCCTCCGCGAGCCGGGCGAGCGCGGCCCAGGCCGACCTGTCGCGGGCAGAGAACGACCGCATGCAGGCGTCGATCGTGAAGCTGCTCGAAGAGGTGAGCGGCGCCGCGGATGGCGACCTGACGGTCCAGGCCGAGGTCACGACGGACGTCACGGGCGCCATCGCGGACGCGTTCAACTACACGATCAGCCAGCTTCGGGACCTGGTCCACAACGTCCAGGAGACGACCGGCCAGGTGACCGCGTCCGCGAAGGAGCTGCAGGCCGCATCCGGCCGCCTGGCCGAGATGGGCGCCACCCAGGCCGAGCAGATCGGCACCACCCTGAGCACCGTCGGCCAGCTTGCCGCCTCCGTCGAGCAGGTTTCCGACAACGCCACCTCGTCGGCGTCGGTGGCCCAGCGTTCGCTGGCCGCGGCCGTGGAGGGCGCCCGTGCGGTGGCCGCCACGATCGAGGGCATGGGCCGGATCCGCGATCGGGTCCAGGAAACCGGCCAGCGGACGAAGCGGCTGGGCGAGCGGTCCCAGGAGATCGGCGAGGCCGTCACGCTCATCGACGAGATCGCCGACCGAACCTCCATCCTGGCCCTCAACGCGTCGATCCAGGCCGCCTCGGCCGGCGACGCCGGCCGCGGCTTCACCGTGGTCGCCGAGGAAATCCAGCGGCTGGCCGAGCGATCGGCCGACGCGACGCGACGCATCGCGCTGCTCGTCAAGACGGTGCAGAGCGAGACGCACGAGGCGGTCGTCAGCCTGGACGACGTGACCCGCGAGGTGGTCGAGGGCTCCGGCCTGGCCGACCAGGCGGGCCGGAAGCTCCACGAGATCGAGTCGATCTCGGGCGAGCTGGCCGGGCTCGTCGAGTCCATCTCGGAGGCGGCCGCGCAGCAGTCTCTCCAGGCCGCCAACCTTGCCGAGTCGATCGGCGAGATCTCTGTGGTGACCAACCAGAACGCCCAGGGAGCGTCCGATTCGGCCGACGAGATGGGCATTCTGGTCACTCGGGCCGAGCGCCTCGGCGATTCGGTGAGCGTCTTCCGGTTGACCGCCTGAGGAACCGCGCGATGCATGGCATCTTTCTGACCGAGTTCAAGAAGTACATCAAGGCGACCCGCGGCACCGAGGCCTGGGACGTCATTCGTGCACGAGCCGGCCTCGAGAGCCGGGCGTACGTGCCCATCCAGCAATATCCCGACAAGGAGGCGGCCGCCCTGGTCGCGGCCGCATCGGCCATCAACGGCGCGGCGGCGACCCAGATCCTCGAGAACTACGGGCGGTTCATCGTGGCCGACCTGCTGTCTCTGTACCGCGGCCTGCTCCGGCCGGATTGGCGAAGCCTCGAGGTCATCGAGCACGCCCAGGAGATGATCGACCGGGTGAAGCGTCTCAACGGGCTCGCCGTCGGTCCGCCGGAACTATCTGTCGAGCGCGCCAGTCCCGATCGGATCCTCGTTCGATATGAATCGCCGCGCAAGCTGTGCAACGTTGGCAAGGGCATGCTCCGCGGCATCGGCGATTACTTCGGCGACGAGCTGGAAGTGACCGAGGACGCCTGCATGCAGGAAGGGCACGCATACTGCCGCGTCGGGGTGTCCGTGGCGGTAGCGGCGGCAGCAGCGTGACACAGGCCCGGCCCGCCGTGACAGAGCACATGTCGACCGCGGCAGTCGACGAAAATCGCACGACGTCGCGGCGTATGCTCGCGCTCGTCATTCGTCGGTGAGGGAGGCGATGATCATGCGGCGACTGCGCCGGCTGGTTCGAATCGTGGTGAGGCTGCTGATCGCGGTCGCCGTGTCCGCGGCGCTGGCCGCGGCGGCCGGCGCGGCCGTCATCTACCTCGCCGGACCCGATGGGTCCCTGAGCTGCGTTCCGCCCATCCCGCCCGCGGGCGCTCAACCCGAGCCGATTCCCCGCTGGGTGATCTTCGCCGGCAGCCCGGCCGTGATCGCCGCGCTTGCGGGCGCCTACTTCGCGCTTGGGGCGGAGAGGGTCCTGTGGCGCCTGGTGGGCCTGGTCTACTCTGCCGGGCTGGCGGCCGCCACGTTCTACGTCGTGTACACGTACCTGCCGGCTGCCTGCCGGCCCTAGACTCCGGCGGTCCGCCGCCTGTCTCGCGCTAGCGAACGACGATATTGACCAGCCGTCCGCCGGCGTGAATGACGCGCTCGGGGGTCCGGCCGTCGAGCATGCCCTGGATCTTGTCCCGGGCCAGCGCGATCTGCTCCAGCTCGAGCTCGCTGATTCCGCTTGGCACGACCACCCGGTCGCGGACCTTGCCGTTGACCTGGATCGGGATCTCGCGCGTCTCCTCCACCACAACCGACTCGTCGACCATCGGCCAGCGCTGGGTGTGGATGGACGACCAGTCGCGACCGGCGGCCGCTGCCCGTCGCGCCCACAGCTCCTCGGCGATGTGTGGCGCGGCCGGTGCCAGCATGAGCAGCAGGAGCTCGACCGCCTCATCCCAGGCGGGGCCGCCGGCCACGGCGCTGCCGCGATAGCGGGCCAGGGTGTTCGACAGCTCCATCAGGTGAGCGACCATCGTGTTGAACTTGAAGTCCTCGTAGTCGGCGGTGACCGCTCGCAGCGCCCGATGGGCGGCCATCCGGATGGCCCGGTCGGCCGCCCTCCGATCCTCGCCCGCCGGCAGCTGTCCCGCTCCGCGATCGCCCGACTCGCTGCCTGCCGGATCCAGGACCAGCGCCCACACCCGGTTCAGGAATCGATGCACGCCGCCGATGCCCGTCGGGCTCCACGGCCCGCCCTGGTCCCAGGGGCCCATGAACATCAGGAACAGCCGGACGGCGTCGGCGCCGTAGCGCCGGACCAGCTCGTCGGGATCCTGGACGTTGCCGCGCGACTTGCTCATGCGCTCGCCGTCGGCGCCCAGGATCTGGCCCTGGTTGAACACGCGCTTCCACGGCTCGTTCTGGTCGATGAGCCCAAGGTCCCGCATCATCTTGGTGAACTCGCGGCCGTAGAGGTGGTGGAGGACCGCGTGCTCGGCGCCGCCGGTGTACAGCTCGACGGGAGTCCAGTCATCGACCATGTCGCGCTGGATCGGCCCGTCGGTCTTGTCGGGCGACAGGTAGCGATACCAGTACCACGACGAATCGACGAACGTGTCCATCGTGTCGGTCTCGCGCTGCGCGGCGCCGCCGCACGACGGGCACGTCACGTTAAGGAACTTCTCGTCGCGGGTCAGCGGGTTCACGCCAACACCCGCGTAGTCGACCGTATCGGGGAGCAGCACCGGCAGGTCCTCGTCGGGGACTGGGACGATCCCGCACTCGTCGCAATGGATCACCGGGATCGGGGTGCCCCAGTAGCGCTGGCGGCTGATGAGCCAGTCGCGCAGCCGGTACGTGACCGCAGGCTTGCCCTTGCCCCGCTCCTCGAGCCAGGCGACGATCCGGCGCCCGCCTTCGTCGGCCGGCAGGCCGCTGAACTCACCGCTGTTGACGAGCACCTCGTCATCGGCATGGGCGATGTAGGCCTCCGTGACGTCGTCGGCCTCGGTGCCCGGTCGGGCGACGACCCGCCGGATCGGCAGCCCGAACTTCTTCGCGAATGCGAAGTCGCGCTCGTCGTGCGCCGGCACGGCCATGATCGCGCCGGTGCCGTAGGTCGCCAGCACGTAGTCGGCGACGAAGATCGGCACGAGCTCGCCGTTCACCGGGTTGACCGCGTTCGCGCCGATCGGGACGCCCGTTTTCTCCCGATCGGCCGACAGGCGCTCGATCTCGGTTTGTTCCGCGGCCCGAGCGACGTACGCCTCGACCTCCTCCTTCCGGTCCGGCGCGGTCAGCTCGGCGACCAGCGGGTGCTCGGGTGCGAGGACGACGAAGGTGGCGCCGAACAGCGTGTCCGGCCGGGTGGTGAACACGCGGATCTCCGCGCCGCCTCGGTGATGCTCGGCCGGCGCCGACTCGAACACGACCTCGCCGCCCTCCGATCGACCGATCCAGTTCGTCTGCATGATCCGGACCGGGTCGGGGAACTTGATCTCAGAGAAGTCGAGCAGCTCGTCGGCGTACTTCGTGACCCGCAGGTACCACTGGTCCAGGTCGCGCTTCTCGACCTTCGCGCCGCACCGCCAGCAGTGCCGGTCGGCGCCCTCAACCTGCTCGCGGGCCAGCGTGCCGTCGTTGGGGCACCAGTCGACCGCTGACTTCGCGCGGTACGCCAGCCCGGCCTCCAGGAAGCGCAGAAAGAACCACTGGTTCCAGCGGTAGTACGACGGGTCGGAGCTCACAACCTCGGCGTCCCAGTCGAGAGTGGCGCCCATGCTCCGAAACTGGCGGCGCATATCCTCGATGTTGCGCATCGTCCATTCGCGCGGGTTGAATCCGCCCTTGATCGCGGCGTTCTCGGCCGGCAGCCCGAAGGCGTCGAAGCCGATCGGCAGGAAGACGTTGTCGCCGTGCATCCGACGGAAGCGGCCGATTGCGTCGGTCGGGGTGACGATGTACCAGTGGCCGGTGTGCAGGTCGCCCGAAGGGTACGGGTACATCGTCAGCAGGTAGAACTTGCGGCGGCTCGTGTCGTGCAGGTCCGTCGTATGCATGCCCAGCTCGGCCCAGCGCGCCTGCCAGCGCGGCTCGATCTTGGTCGGCTCGTAGCGCTCCACGCGCGCCCGCGCACCGGCCTTCGCGGGCGTCCTCGCGTTCGCCTGGGCGTTGACCTTCGTTCTGCTGCGAGTCTTCTGCGTCGTCATTGCGGAATCGTGCCCTGTTGACGGTGAACCCCCCGCCGGACCCGGTGGGGGGTTGGTGGAGCTACGGGGACTCGAACCCCGGACCTTCTGAATGCCATTCAGACGCTCTTCCAGCTGAGCTATAGCCCCACGGTTTTGTGCTTGATCAGAGCTTCTAACTGCGTTTCGGTCTTGACCACTATGCTCTCACAGACTATAACTGTGCCCGAAATCCAGTCCACCGCTCTGCGAGTTATCACCTGTGGCCAAAACCCTGACCAGCGCCCCGCATGATAGCGCACGCCCCCTCGAGCGCGACATCGCCTCGTTCGCTCGCCACCTCCGCGCCGCCAACCTCAGTCCGAAGACGGTCCGGACCTACCTCGAGGCGACCGGCCAGTTCGCCCGGTTCCTCGCCGCGACCGGGCGCCCGGGTACGCTCGACGGCCTGCGGCGCGAGGACCTCGAGGCGTTCATCGAGGATCTCCTCGGCCGCCACTCGCCGGCGACGGCCCACAACCGCTATGCGGGACTCCAGGCGTTCTTCAGGTGGGCAGCCGAAGAAGAGCTCGTCGAGGCCTCCCCGATGGCTCGGATGCGGCCGCCGAAGGTGCCCGAGCAGCCGCCGGCCGTCCTGCGCGAGCCCGAGCTTCGGGCGCTCCTGCGGGTCGTCGACGCGGATCGGAACTTCGCCGGCCGGCGCGATGCCGCGATCCTCCGACTGTTTATCGACACCGGTGCACGCCGGGGAGAGGTGGCGAACCTACGGTGGACGCCGAGCGAGCCCGACACGAACGACGTCGACCTCGACGCGGGACTCGTCCGGGTGCTGGGCAAGGGCCGCCGCGAGCGGCTGCTATCGGTCGGGACGAAGACCGTCAAGTCGCTCGACCGCTATCTTCGCCTTCGCGACGGCCACGTCGCCGCCGGCCAGCCATGGCTCTGGCTCGGGCTGAAGGGCCGGCTGACCGACTCGGGGATCGCGCAGATGGTCACCGACCGCGGCCGGGCGGCCGGGCTCGGCAACCGCGTCCATCCCCACCAGTTGCGTCACAGCTACGCCCACATGGCCCTCAGCTCCGGCATGCAGGAGACCGACCTCATGCGGATTGCGGGTTGGCGAAGCCGTGCCATGCTCCAGCGCTACGCGGCGTCGGCGGCGACCGAGCGGGCGCTCGCGGCGGCTCGGCGGCTCAGCCCAGCAGATCGGTTGTGACCGGACCCGGCGGCGGCGCGGTCGGGCGCCCGACAGGATTCAACCCCGACCACCTGATCCGAAGTCCGATGCCCACTGGGCCGGCCATTGCGGCCGATTCGTGCTCAACCGAGCCCTGCGAACGGCCCGGTTGTCATCGATTCCCGGGTGAGTCTGATGCCCGCTTCCGGGAGAGTCTTGTGCCCACGCCCGAAACCGAAAGAGTCTGATGCCCTCGGCCGATTCGCCGGGGAATCAGATGCCCACGGTTCGGCGGGCATCCTGATTCTAAAGCGATTGAAATCCAATGGGAGAGATCTACAGCGGTGTCCTCGGCGACGCAGCCGGCGGTCGCAGGCCTCGGCGGGCACATCGCGTGCTCGCAGGGATGGATCGATCGGCAGCACCATGCGGGATCCGCCTCGACGGCTCGGCTCGTCACGCTCGGGAGGATCACCTGGTCAGCGAACAGTTGCGGACGCAACGGATGCGGACCCCGCATCCAGGTCCGGGCTGATACACAGCCCTTTTCGCAGAGACCGGAAGCCCGGGCGAGTCGCCTATTGTACGACGGCTTTCGAAGCTCATGCTGGACCTGCCGGAAAGTGTGGTATGGTGTGGGAAGGTTCGGTCTGGTGGACTATGGGGGTTCGACCGAACTAGGCCGGGAGCTCGACCGACCGCGTGCCGTGCCCGCTGTGACGGGTGCGTCTGTGATACGCGTCGGTCGGAGGTTCCGTGACACGTCTGTCGCTGCGCCTGCGTGCGCGCCCGCTCTCCGGGCCAGGTCGCTGGCGCGCGATCGCCCAGTCGGGCCGGGCGCGTGACCTGCTCGGCCCAAGGCCGGCTGGGCGCATGGCGGCTCGCGTGGCGCCGTGATGACCCGTCGCAGGGCCATCGGACAAGGGCTCGCATTGTTCCTCGGCGTGTGCGTGGGACTCCTGATGGCGGTCGGACCAACCGCCGCCACACGACCCGCGCCGCGTGTTGTCATCATCGTGGGCCCGGTCGGGGAGCTGACTGACCGGTACCGTGCCATCGGGGCGGCCGCGGCTCGCGACGCCGCGGGCTGGACCCCGAACGTGGTCACGATCTTCTCGCCGGACGCGACTTGGCCGGCGGTCCGCCGAGCGCTCCAGGGCGCCTCAATCGTCGTCTACCTCGGGCACGGCAACGGCTTTCCGAGCCCGCATCGCTCGGCGCTTTACCCGCCTACGGAGAACGGCCTAGGACTCAACCCTGTGGCCGCCGGCGACGATAACGCCCATCAATACTTCGGCGAGCAGTTCCTGGCGACCCGTGTCCGCCTCGCCCCCCACGCCGTCGTGCTCCTCAGCCACCTGTGCTATGCGGCCGGCAACCCTGAGCCTGGCCGGCCCGAGCCGACGCTCGACGTCGCCCTCCAGCGCGTCGACAACTACGCGGCGGGCTGGCTGGCGGCGGGTGCTCAGGCTGTTATCGCGGACACCTTCGGACCGCTCGGGGCGTACCTCGACCCGCTCCTGTCCTCGACCGAGCCGGTCGATTGGATATGGCGTAGCGCGCCGACCTTCCAAGACCACGTCGTCCGCTTCCCGAGTCTCCGGACCGCAGGCGCGACCGCTCTGCTCGACCCAATGCGACCCCAAGGCGGGTTCTACCGCTCGCTCGTCTGGCGCCCGGGGCTTCGTGCCGACCAGGTCGTGGCGGGAGCGGCGGCTGTGCCCCGGGCGATCGCGTCGGGCCAACCGCCGGAACCGTCGCTCGCTGCGCTGGGGGTGACGGTCCGACCGCCCGATCTCGTGCCCGCCACGACGGCGAGCGGCCTCGTCGCCGGCACGCAAGCGCGCCTCGCGCTGCCGATCACGATCCCGCCGGGCATCGAGAGGGCAAGGCACTTCACGCTCGGCGTCCGCTGGCAACCGATCACGGTTGACGCGGTCCCCAACGCGACGACAAGCCCACCGCCCACCGGACCCCCGGCGCTGTCCGCCTCGCCGATGCCCCCGCCGCAGGCCTCGCTCACGCCCAACGCGCCGGACATCGATCTGGTTGTGCCCGAGGCCCCGGCCGCCCTTGTGACGGCGGGTCAGGCGCGGCTCACTCACGGTCATCTCGTCTTGACGGTTGATTTACCCGACGCCCCCGGCCGCTACCGGCTCGTGACGACCATCCATGATTCCGACGGCATAGCATTCGATGGCCCGAGCCAGGCGCTCATCCCAGCCCTGACGGTCCGGGTCAGCGCTCCGGCATCGGTCGCATACGGTGTGGTCCCCAGGCTAACGCTGGCGGCGGGTTCGAGGACGCTACTCTCTGTCCGACTGGCCAACGACGGCAGGCTCGGGTGGGCGGATCCCCCGTTCTTTGATCGAGAGCGCTTCGAGCCGGCAGACCCGCCGGCTCCGCACCTCGTCGCCCGCTGGGTCTCCCTGGCCTCGTCGGGCACAGGAGTGACCGATTCAGTTACCGGGGCGGTCCCGCGGCTCGAGCCCAACGAGCAGGCGACGGTGACGCTCGCCGTCAGCGCGCCGACCGAACCCGGCAGCTACTTGCTTGTCCTCGATCTCGTCAGCCCGCTCCACGGCTCGCTGGCGGCGACGGGCGTCCCCTCGGCGCAGATCGCGGTGACCGTTGAGCCGGCTGCTGGGCCGTCCCGTCTCTCCCAACAGGTGAGACTGCAATGAACCGAGACGCACAGGTCCGGGCGCTGCATTCACCAGGCTGCTCATCGGTCACAGGCGCGGATTCGCCATGCTTGCGGCGCTCTTTGTTTGCTTCGACCGCGGCCGGCTTCGCCTTCGGCGCCGTCGTACCGGCGTCGTCGGACACTCAGCCGGCGGCGACGGTGACCTCGCTCTTAGCGAACCTATCCGCCCGACGTACGGAGCATGGCGGATGCCCGCCCACTCCCAGGGCAGCGGGCGACCGGACGGGTCGAGTTCCGGCTCATCGGGCCGAATCCCCGAACGATCTCGATCGACGATCCGCTACAAGATCCGTCGCTGCCGGATCGGCTGTTCCGGCTCGTCGTAAAGCTCCTCGGCCCAAACGGTGCCGAGGCGGCCGACGCTGGTCCGCTGGCTCCGCCGCCTCACCCGTGCGCGCCTCCCGCTTGCCGCCGACGATTCGACAGCCGCCATCGAAGGGGCTCCAGCATGGCTGAATGCGCCGCCGCTCGACAGCCGAGCGGTCAGAGCCTCGCAGGATCCGAGGGCGCTGCCGCGCGGGTGGCCTCGTCCCCGCTCGCTGCGCTCGAGTACTCCGACAACAGCCGGCCACCGACCGTGGCCGGGATCACGCTTCGCCTCGCCTGGGGGGCGGATTGGACCGCTTGGATCGAGGAGGACCGGTGAACAGATTGCCTCGCTGGCTCAGCGTGACCGTACTTAGCTTGGCCCTGAGCGCCAGCGCCGCGGCGGCAATCGCGGTCGGCGTAAGCCTGACCGGACCGGCCGCGGTCGAAGCCGCGCCACCAGGCTGCGATTCGAGCAACACACCGCAGGTCACCGGCTTCATTTCGGACTCCGGCGGGACGGCTCGCAGCGGCGTGACGACCGCGACCTGGTACCTCCGCATCTCGAATGTCGACCGTGCCTGGGGCAATTGTCTGCCGGCGTACAAATACGCAGGAATCGTGCTGCGGGACGCGGGTGGGCAGCTTCACTGGACGTGGGGCAACCTCAGGAAGTCGACGTCAGCCTGCAACTGGGTCGTCGGCCAGGCCGACTGGTTCCGGGCCAACAGCACGACGATGTGTCTCTCGAACACGTCGACGTCGAGCCGGCTGACGTTCGACCTGCCGGCTCAGGCCATCTACCAGAATGATTCGGCCCTGGACTCGCCTGGCGACTTCGCCTTCAGCTTCTCGGGCTGCTCGGCGTACTACGGGGCGTCGGTCACAGCCATAACGTCGGGGACCGCGACCTCGCCGAACGCGGCCAACTGCGATACCCAAGTCCTCGACGCGACGGGGACGAGCCAGACCGTCACGTATGACGCTACGGCTCCCACCGCCTCGGTCTCATATGCATCGGCCTATTCCACGTCGCGTTCGCTCACCTTGAGCTGGACGGCATCGGATGCGGTCTCCGGGATCGCGTCGGTCCGCGTGTTCTACGCCACGGCCGCAGCGGGTCCGTACACCCAGTGCGGCAGCCTGGCGACGAGCGCCACGAGCGGCACCCTGGCGTGCACGGTGCCCTCGGACGGCACGTTCTACTTCGCGGCCAGCGCGACCGACGCGAACGGGAACGCGGGACCGAACCCGACCGCGTCGCAGGACAGCGTGATCGTGGACACGGTCGCCCCGGCCGCCCCCTCGACCCCCGATCTCATCGCCGCCTCCGACAGTGGCAGCTCATCGACCGACAACATCACCAACGTCACGACCCCGACCTTCAGCGGGGCCGCCGAGGCGAACAGCACCGTCACCGTCTACGACGGGGCAACCCCGGTCGGCACCGGAACCGCCACAGGCGGGGCTTGGACGATCGCGACCTCGGCCCTCGCCGGCGGCAGCCACTCATTGACGGCTGCGGCGACCGATCCCGCCGGCAACACAGGAGGCGCGAGTGTCGCCCTCTCGGTCACGATCGACGTGACCGCGCCGACAACGGACTTCACGACCCCCGATGAAGGCACCACGACCGCCCAGGGCGAGGCAATCTATTCGGTCGCCTGGACCGAGACGGAGACTGGCTCCGGCGTGACCTCGCGCAGCCTTCAGCGTCAGATGGCGGCAGCCCCTGCCAGCAGCGAGTGCGCGACGGCAACATACGCCGCCGATGGCAGCGCCCAGGACGTGTCGAGCCCGAAGAGCGAGGCCGGGCTGGCAGGGAACACCTGCTATCGCTGGACCCTCACCGTCACCGACAACGCCGGCAATGTGAGCGGTCAGACCACATCGGGGATCGTCTTCGTTCAGGGCGTTGAGCCACCTCCCGCACCTTCGGCGCCGGATCTCGACAGCACTTCCGACACCGGCCCGCTGGTCGCGGTGGCAAAAGTCGTCCACCTTGTGCCGACCAGCGACGTCATCACCACTGGCAATCCCGTCCAGTACTGGCAGGGGAGCCCGAGCGGCGGCGACCAGGTGAGCCCGCCCGGTTACCCGCTGGTCAACGAGGTCTATTCGGCGTCGACGAACGACCCCTTGCACAACGGGGGTGGATTCGTTCTGTATCCGAACAGTGGAACAACTGGGAACGTCATTTTCGGCATTCAGCCACTGACACTCGATCCGACGTCCATCGTCTCCTCGATCAGGATCGTCTCGGTCAACAGCCCGACAGGCGGCTCGTTCGCCTACGTCCGCAACCCGGCCACAGGGACGATCTACAACGTCGGCGGAGTCAACTGGCTCTACGAGAATTCCACCACCGTCGCCGCCCGGCCATGGGACGGCCGGAACTGGACCGTTGCCGATGTGGCGAGCCTGCAGGCTGGATGGGGGGTCCAGGGCAGTGCCGGCGGGGCGTACCTGCAACGATTCGCCGTCGACGTCAGTTACACGGACTTCACGGGCGGAGGGAATCCGACGAGCGTGAAGCTGCGGAGCATGCTCACGGGAACGACCTCGCAGGCGTACACCTCGTTCCCCCTGAGCGCCAGCGCATTCCCGGCCGTCATCGGCTCGATAGTTGGCTTCTCGATCACCATGACCACACCACCGCTCCAGGATGGCGCAGGCGCCCAGGTTTGGATCTACTGCGACGGGTATTCGGCCGCATGGTGGATGCCCTTCTCAACGTCGCCGCTGACGACCGTCGGAAGCTTTGGCCCGATGGTCGCGGCCCGGACCAACTGCGCGCTGTCCTACTACACGAACAACGTGCCCTCGAGCATCATCTCGGGCAGCTACACGTACGACGACGGCGTCATCGTGACCGACGCGACGACGAGCCCGTATCTCTTCGACAATGTCACGAGTGACAGTACGCCCACCTTCTCGGGTACGAACGACCCGCTGGCGACCGGGGTGGAGCTCTATGACGGTGCGATCCTGGTCGGCTCAGATGCGACCGTCTCGTCCGGATCGTGGACCATCACGGCATCGGCGCTCTCGGACGGCGTCCACTCGATCACCGCCAAGGCACTGAACGCCGGAGGGTCGAGCCCCGCCTCCGCCCCGATTTCCGTGACTGTCGACACGGCCGCACCGGCCGCGCCCAGCGCGCCCGACATGATCGCCGTAAGCGACAGGGGTGTGAGCAGCACTGACAACTACACGGACGCCACGTCGCCGATCTTCACCGGTACTCGCTCGGCCGATTCCGTGGCCACCGGGCTCTTCGATGACGGCAGCCGCGTCGCCGGCGACACACCGGGGGCAGTGACGGTCGCGATGACGCCGGGCGCCTACAACGGACTCACGCCGGACCTCCGTATGTCTCCGGATCTGAGCGTGCTCGGCGGAACGACGGTGACGGCGACGTTCGATGCGACCAGCCCTGGCGGCGCGTGGTACTTGGAGTTCGTCTGCGGCGGCACCCCGATGCGCCAGCAGAACTCCGTCGGGGCCGGAACGTTCACCTTCTCCGCCACGGTGCCGGGGACGACCGTGACCACCTGCTACGCGGCAGGCTGGGCCTTCGGCGGTGCGCTGATCACGAGGGGCTGGGTCACCGGCAACGATGGCTCGACGCCGACGGCGGGGAGCTACATCACGACGCCGGTCAGCCCTCTTTGGCCGGGATCCCGATCGTTCACGGCCAGGGCCTGGGACCTGGCCGGCAACGCCTCACCCTTGAGCGAGGATCTCCCGAGCACGATCGTTCAGTACCTGACCGCGCTGCAGATCTCCACTGCCCCGACGAGTCACGTCGGCCAGGCTACCATGGTCGGGGTCACGGTCGAGAACGAGACCGGCCAGGCAACCACGTCGCTGAGCGGCACCCTGACGATCTCGACTAATGACCCGTCTGCCCATTTCCCTGACGGCACCACCTACACCCTCAAGCCCGCGAAGGGCGAGATCGGCCATACGTTCCGCGTGCTCTTCGGATCGACCGGACCGCACACGGTCACGGTGACGAGTCCGAACACGGTCAGTGCGACCACGAGCCCGGTGACCGTCGCTGCTACGCAGCTGACCGCCTCCGCTCCCGCTACCGTCTACCAGGGGCAGCGCTTCCAGTTCAACGTCGGGGCGATCGATCCGGCGACCAACAAGACCGTCACGTTGTACGAGGCGCAGGGCAGCGCCACCTCGTCGGACCCGAGCTTCGTCACCTACGACCAGTACCCATACCGCTTCATCTGCCTGTGCCAGCCGCAGCACGTCTTCCTGGCCGCCCTCTCCACCCTGGGCACGCAGACGATCACCTTCACCGACGAGTTTGGGCTGTCGGCCACCGCCACGGTGAACGTGATTGCGGTGCCGCCCGGCGCGGTGGACTTCTGCAACGTGGGCCAGCCCTGCCCGATTTCCGCCCTCGACACCGTCGAATGGCGGGGCGGCAACTACACCGACCTCTACATGCAGTTCGCACCGGGCATGGGCCAGATCACCGTGATCGGGAACGTGTCCTGCGGTGGCGCCGAGCAGACGACCCAGAACCTCTTCCCGCCGTTCGACCAGATGACGATCAGGCTGGTCGGCGAGAGCTGCGGTCCGTTCGGCAACGGCGGCAACGGCATCGGCGGCATCTACTTCCGCTATACGGATCCGAACACCGGCATCACCGGCACCTACTACCGGAACGTGGACTACGCGTTCAACCGCTATTCCGACCTCCTGGCGATGTATGCCAGCGGCTGGGGCGGGCGGACGCCGAATCCCGGCTACCGGATGATCGACGCCGGCGACCCGATCGACACGGCGACCATGACGAGCAGGGTCGCGACCGCCAACGGCTCGTATCTCAATCCGGACGACGCCGAGGGCCGGCACGTCCTGGTCACCCGGTATGACATCGGGCCCGGCTACGGCCTGACCTTCTCGATGACGGCTCACGAAGCCACCACGATCTACGGCTACGCCTACATCACGGCCGCCTATGGACGCAGCGGCCCCGAGCCCAATCGCCAGATCCGACCGGTGCCCCTCGGAACGTCATTGGTGAGATTCGACGACCTCATGTATGACTGCTACTGGGGAGGCGGGGAGACGGACAGCGTCGAGATCGCCTATGGCTCGCCCAGCGGCGCCGGGCGACGGGGACGTCAGGTCATCGCGGCAGCCGCGTCGTCATTGCCGCCCAAGCCAGAGGATTTCTGTGGCGCCCCGAACGGAGGCGCTCGCTACGGATCCAACTGGCAGGATCACCAGGCGGCCGATTGGCTCTCGGCGACGTTCTACGACGTCTCCGGCCTGCTCACCGGCGTGGGCAAGGCGGTCGCAGCCGATCCGGTCGATCAGCGCTCGGGTTCCTTCCAGCAGCAGGTCACCGACTTCAGCCTGGGCGGGCTCTCGCCATCGCTGGCCCTGTCCAGGGTCTACGAGAGCAGCAAGGCGGCGGCCTTCGCCAATGCCGGTACCGCCGGCTTCATCGGCGAGCAGGACTCGACACCCACGCTCTTTGGGCCCGGATGGTCCTCGAATCTGGACTGGAGCGTCGGGACGCCAGCGCCCGATGGGACAGTGCTGGTTCGCGGCCCGGGCGGGACCCTGCACTACATCTCGGACGGCGCCGGCGGTTATCAGACGGACACGCCGACCAACACCCGCAAGCTCGAGGCGATCAGCGGCGGCTTCAAGCTGACGGATTCAGGCGGGGCGGGCTTCCGCTTCGACTCTGCGGGCAAGCTGGTCGCCGCCTTCGACCCGCAGGGCCGCGAGATGACCCTCGCCTACACCTCGGGCAAGCCGTCGTCGTTCACAGACGCCGCTGGGCGAACGGCAGATGTGACCACGAATGCCTCGGGCAACATCACTCGCGTGGATCTGCCGGGCAGCCGTTACGTGGCCTTCACCTACGACGCAGCCGGCCATCTGGCCACGCAGCGCGATCTGACCGGGGTCGTGACGACGTACGTGACCGACTCACGCGGCCGAATCACATCCGTCAAGGATGACGAGGGTCGCCTCCTCCTGCAGAACGCATATGACGAGCGTGATCGCGTCACCGGCCAGATCGACGCCCTGGGCAATTCCACGTTCCTGACGTACGACAAGGTCGCCCGCGCCACGGTCACGGTGGGGCCGCGCGGCGACGTCCTGACGAACTGCTTCAACAATACGGGCCAGATCGCGGCCGCCATCGACGCCCTCGACGGGGTCAAGACGTTCGCCTACGACACGCATGGCTTCCAGGCGTCGGTCACTGACGAGTCGGGCAAGACGTCGCGCTCGGAATCCGACGTAGAGGGCCGGCCCACGAAGCTCACCGACGCCACGGGCCGGGCCACGACCTTCACCTACGACACCGACGGCCATCCGACGCCGACCCTGCCCGACGGCACGACCTCCACGACGACCTACAACCCGACGACGAAGCTGCCGCTGACGGTGACGAGCACGAAGGGCACCGACAGCGTCCAGGTCGCCGCGTACACCTATGACCCGACGACGAAGCTGCCCCTGACGATCACGGCTCAAGGCGGCGGGGTCACGACCTACCACTACGACACCCGCGGCTACATCGACGCGGTCACCGATCCAGCCGGCCGAAAGACGACCTTCGTCACCGACACCCGTGGCTTCGTGACCTCCAGCGTCGGCCCGCTCGGTAACGCCGCCGGCGGCGTGCCCGGCGATCACACGACGACCTGGACGTACGACGACATGGGCCGCGTCCTCACGGTCACCGACCCCCTCGGCAACATGGCCGGCGGCAACCCCGCCGCCCATCGCACGACCTACACCTACGACGCGTTCGGCCGACTCAAGACCATCGCCCGAGCGTCGGGCGCCCTCGAGACGCTCAACTACGACCTCATGGGGCAGCGGACGTCCGCCGTCCTCAAGCTCACCGCCGCACAGAGCGCGACGACGACCTATGAATACGACGCCGAGGGCAACCTCACCGCGACCGTCGACGCCGAGTCCCGGCGCACCGAAACGACGTACGACCTGCTCGGTCGGGCGCGCACCGTCAAGGATCCCAACCTCAAGGTCTCCGAGTTCGAGTACGACGCGAAGGGCCGGCTCACGAAGGCTACCGATGCGACCGGCGTCTTCACGACGACCGCCTACGACCCTCTGGACCGGGTGACCACGGTCACCGATCCAGCCGGCAAGGACACGACGTACGCCTACGATCCCATCACCGGCCTCCTGAGCTCGGTGACCGATCCGCTCGACCACACCACGAGCTACGGCTACGACTGGCAGGGCCACCAGACGAGCGTCACGAACGCCAAGGACCAGACCGCTGCCGTCGCCTACAACGCCGACGGAACGGTCGCGTCGGCGACGAACGCTCGAAGCAAGACGACCGCCTACACCTACAACCCGGCTGGGCAGCTGCTGACCGTCACCGAGCCCGGTGATAGCGGCAACTTCCTGACAACGTACGACTACGACGCGGGCGGGCGCCTCCATACCCGGACGAACGATCGCTCCGCCGTCGACACCTACGACTACGACGCGCTCGGAAGACCGATCCGGGTCGAGGATGCCGACGACAAGATCTGGCAGACCTTCTACACGAACGACGGTCAGGTCGATCACACGATCGACGGCAAGGGCCAGACGACGAGCTTCGAATACGACCTCGCCGGGCGGCTGCTGACTGTCACGCCGACCGCCCCAACGCCGACGATCGGCTACACCTACGACAAGACGAGCCGCCGCCTGACGATGACCGACGGCAGCGGCACGACGAGCTACGGCTACGATCCGGACGGCCGCGTCACGTCGGTCGAGCACGGCGGGCGTACCTCGACGTACACGTACGACGACGCCGGGCGGCCGGGCACCCTCGCCTACCCCGCAGGTGCGGGCACCGTGTCCTACGGCTACGACACCGCCGGCCGCCTCCAGACGATCAACGACTGGTCCAACCGGGCCACGACCTACCACTACGACGACGCGAGCCGGGCGACGAGCGTCGATCGACCCGGCGGCCTGTCGACCACGGTGACCTACGACGAACTGAATCGCCCGCTGACGGCGACGAGCACACGCGTCGCGACGACGATCCTCGCCCAGGGCTGGACGTACGACGAAAACGGCAACATCGCGACCGCGACCGATGACACCGGTCAGGCAACCTTCGGCTACGACAACCTCGACCGCCTGGTCAGCGCGGCCTATCCCGCGGGCCAGAATTACGGCTACACGTACGACTCGGTCGGCAACCTGACCCAGGCAGTTGCCCCGTCCGGGACGACCAACTTCACCTACGACCTGGGCGACCGGATCACGAGCGCGGGGCCGGCCGGCTCGTCGGCCCCAGGCTCCAGCACGCGGCCTCCGTCCTCGAACGATGGGGGCTGGACGAGCGCGTCCAACGCATACGCGTCGGACAACGCGTACGCCACGGCGACGGCGGCCAAGAACCAGACGACGACCCTCAACGTCGGCACCTTCGGTTTCGGCTCGGCGATCCCGGCCAACGCGACCATCACGAACGTGACGGTCAGCGTCGAGTGGAAGGTCAGCACGACGGCCTCGATCGCGACGTTGGGCGCTCAGCTCTACGCCGCCGGCGTGGCCAAGGGCAGCGAGCTCGTCAATACCGCCGAGCCGACCGCCGACACGACCCAGACCTTCACGGTCTCGGGACTCACCCGGGCCGACCTGCTCGACGGCACGCTCCAGATCCGGGTCCGCGCCACCCGCGGCAACAGCAACACCGCGTTCACGGCCAGCCTCGATGCCGTGGCCGTGCAGGTCGACTACACCGCGCCCGTCAGCCCGGCCGCCCCGACCTACGACGACAACGGCAACATGACGAGCGACGGCACGTACGGCAACCGGACCCACGCCTACGACACGCTCGGCCGCCAAACCGGGGTGACCGCCGGCGGCGCGACGACGAGCTACGCGCTCGACGGTGCCGGCAACCGCTGGAGCCAGACGACCGCGGGCACGACGACCGCCTTCGATCTCGACCTCGTCGCCCCCGACCCGACCATCCTCTCTGATGGCACCCGCAAGTACCTGCCGGGAGCTCCCAGCGCAGGCTACGACCAGGCCGGGGTCTGGCAGAACGCCCTGGTCGACCTCATCGGCTCACCGATCCTCATGGTCAGCTCTGCCGGCGCCGTGTCGGCGGCCGTCCACTTCGACCCGTATGGCGCGCCGCGGCCGGGCAGCGGCGCGGCGGTCGGCATCGGCTATGCCGGCGAATACCGCGACGCGACAGGTCTCATCAACCTGCGCGCCCGCAGCTACGACCCGCTCCTCGCCCGGTTCATCGGCCGGGACACGTTCGGCGGCGTTGCCTCGGCGCCGCAGACCGGCAATCGCTACGCCTATGCCCTCGCCAACCCGCTCCGCTACACCGATCCGTCGGGTCATCTCGTCCAGGCCGTCATCCACAACCCGGGGCTGACGATCGAGATCGCCCTCTCGATCGCCGCGCCATGGTCGGTGCCGCTCCGCCTGGGCGTGGCCGCCTACTTCGCCTACACCGCCATCAGCGGCTACGACCCGCTCACCGGCCATTCCCTCTCGCCGCTCGAGCGTGGCCTGGCGATCCTGCCGGCGCTGAGCGAGATCGCCCGCGGCGTCTCGGCCGTGTTGCGGACAAGCGAGGCGCTCGGCGAGGCGGCGGGTGGGCTGCGCCTCGGCGGCGAAACAGTGCTGTTCGGCCAGCGGCGAGCGTCTCCGGCCTTCTCGTTGAGTAAAGAGGTGCCTGCATATCTGCGAGGGCGAACGCTTGTGGAGGTCGCCAAAGACCTGAGGACCGGCCGCTTGACAGCGGACATGTTGCCGATCCAGGCATTCCGATATGGGGAGCACTTGGTATCGGCTAATACGCGGACCCTGACAGCGTTAAGCATGGCGGGTCTGCGACCAACGCGCATCAAGCTCATTTCGCCGCCAGACGAACTTCTCGATCGACTGCTTGAGCCGCCGCTCATATCGAGCGCGCCTCTGCCAGGTCCGCGAGTGGTGATCACCCCAGGCCCAAGCGATCTCCGGATACTGGGCGTTGTGGACATCCCAGGCTGGTGATCTTGTGAAGCCAAGGCTACATCCGATGCCGATCCCATGGCGGGTATCGCCATCTACATCCTTCCTAAGACTGATCACCGAAGAGTCGGCCGGAAGGGCGATTGTCGAACTGTGCGCTGATTTTGGGCCGCGCTACAAAGCGGCCCGCCCCCAGGCCGATACGCCGCTAATCGTGGAGCCGCCGCCCCTCGACATCGCGATAGAACACGGAGGCGGTCAAGCTCGCTTTCGCTGGATGCGGCTTAGATTCGACGGAGTTCGTCTTGCGTGCCTGTCAAGCGCCGCCACGGAGCACGACGTAATTGACAAGTCTCGGTTCGATAGTACGGAGCTCGCCTCCGCACGGAGGGCATCCGGCGAAGATCCCGTTGCTTTCAACGACAGGCGACTGCGCGAGTGGGAGAGGACGAATCTTGCTCCCGATCCTGGCTTCTACGAAGTTTCTGGCTCACCGTGGGTCGCTAAATCTGACCTAGGCGCACGGCATTTCCTCATCCGAGGACACGACGCTTACATCGAAGTCGTCGCCGACGGATACACCTCGATAGAGGTGCGCGACCTCCCCGATTGGTAGTCTGTCATCCACGACTCGCCCGCCAGCCGGTCGACTGCAGGATCGCCGGGTCGCGGAGATCCGCGGCCGCCAGCAGGCGCCGCAGATCACTTTCGCATTGCGGCTACATGTTCTTTTGCCATACGCAGCCGGGCGAGCCCCCGGAGACCGGCGCATCAACCTGTCCGCGGCGAGCCGGTTGTCGAGCACCCGGAGATCGACCTGAACCGCCCTGGGTTTCGTGGAGACTCAGCTGATTGGATTTCACGCGGCCTCGCTGGTCGCCTGTAGGCCCGAATGGTAGGCTGCCTCGAACTCCGCAGGCGGCAGGTAGCCGCAGGCCTCGTGGAGCCGGCGGGTGTTCCAGAAGTCGACCCACTCGGCCGTCGCCAGCTCGACCTGCTCGACAGACCTGCAGGGTTTCCGCCGTTCGATGAGCTCAGCCTTGTACAGGCCGTTGACGGTCTCGGCCAGGGCGTTGAAGCTCCTATAGTCGTCAAGCGGCGATTTCCGGCGCCGGAGACTCGTGGCGGTCCGGATGGAGGTATGCCCAGACCTCGCGTGCGACGTAGCGCTTGAGGCAGCGGATGATCTCGGCCTTGGTCTTGCCCTCGGCCGTCCGTCGCGCGACGTAGTCGATCGTCGGCTGGTGGAAGCGCAGCCGCACGATGACCGTCCGATACAGCGCCGAGTTGGCCTGGCGGTGGCCGCCTCGGTTGAGCCGATAGCGGGATGTCTTGCCGCTGCTGGCGGGGACCGGGCAGACGCCGCACAGCTTCGCCCAGGCCGGCTCGGAACGGACGCGGTCGACGTCATCGCCGACGACGATGAGCATCTCGGCCGCCGTGTCGGGGCCGATCCCGAAGGCCGCGACCATGGCTGGTGAGACCGCCTCGGTGAGCGTGGCCAGGTGCCGCTCGTGCTCCTTGATCTCGAGGTGGAGCTGCTGCCAACGACGGGCGAGCCCACGGATCGCATGCTTGGCCGCGGCGAGCGGGGTCGTCATCGGGCCTGGTCGGAGTCCGGCACAGCGCTCGATGAGGACCATCTTCGACAAGCCGTCGAGCTCCTCCCGAAGGTCGGGCGGTGCCGTGATGACGAGCGTCTTGAGGGTGATCATCGCCTGGCTCCGGGACTTCACCGCGGTGTCCTTGGCGATCTTGATCTGACGATCATCTCGACCTGGCCGTCGGCCACCCTCGGCGTGGCCAGGGCCCGCCCGGACAGGACCGCTCGGGCGGCGTTCTCGGCATCGAGCGCGTCGCTCTTGCCGTTCATCCGACGCTCGTGCCGGTCTGGCCGGTTGACTTCGATGACGCGGTGGCCCTGTCGACGCAGGTAGCTGGTGACGCCTGCGCCATACGATGCCGTGCCCTCGATCCCGAAGGCGAGGATCTGCCCGTGCGATACCGCCCAGCGCTCGAGCTGATCGGCACGCCACGATCCGTCGCCACGGTCAGCTCGCCGAGCCGACCGCCGAGCTCGTCGAGGGCGACGGCGACATGGATGTGCTTGTGCGTGTCGACGCCGATGGCGACCTTTCGGACGACGACGTGTTGCGCGATGCTGCCCATGGCTGTCGGTCCTCCGCTTGGTTCGACAGCACGCGGACCGGGCGGGCGGACAGGACTGTGATGGGACCTGGCGTATCAGGCTCCTATGCGGTCACTGCCCGCTCGGCCGCGCACCGATGGTCCACCTCACCGGGACAGCCGACAGATCAACAGCCAGGACACCAAGGGTCAGTCGTAGCGAGCGGTCAGGCCGCCCGGGAGGCTCCGAGAGTCTCACAGTCGTACGAGTCGCCGCGGCTGCCGACCGAACTGACCGCGTCGGCCTCGGCGAGCCGCTCGGTGTAGCGGATCGACAGGCCTGGCGCCAGGAACCACTCCGCCCAGGCTCCCTGGTGGCGCAGCGGCACGCTGTGGGCGAGGACCTCGTCGCCCGGCGCGAACCGCGTCTGCGTGGCGCCGATCGCACTGACCACGCCGGCTGCCTCCACGCCCAGCGCCATCGGTGGTTCCGCACCCACATCCCAAACGCCCGTCCGGACGAGGTCGTCCCAGTTCCCTATGCCGGCCGTCCTGACCTCGATCAACACTTCCTCGCCGGTGGGCAGGGGTGGAGCGGGAACCTCGAGCCGCTCGATAGGCCCTCCCAGAGCACGGATCCCAGCACTCCGCATGGCGGCATTGTCGCCCCAGAACGAAAGCTCGGGTGGTCATGGGCCAATGATGGGCGTTGGGTCCATGCACCCGACTTCTAGCAGCGGCCAACAGACCTCGCGACGCTGGTGCTGGTGCTACGGTCACGAGGTGAGCGATCAGCCCCGCGTCCCACCAGGTATCAGCGACGTCCGGCGCACGTCGCGCGGATGGCAGGCACGGGTAGGCCTGTACACGGATGACATGGGGTTCTTCGGTCGCGAGTGTCCAGATCCCGAGTGCCGGACATTCTTCAAGCTCAGCGTGGCTGAATACGAAGCTGCACCGGACAGCCTCCGGCTGACCTGTCCCGTGTGTGGTCTGGTCGCGGATCACCAGCACTTCATCACGCCCGAACAGAAGCAGCGGAGCGAGGCAGCGGCCCTGGAGTTCGCGCGCGCCGCGGCCGACCAGGTGATCCGTGACTGGTCGCGTCGACAGGCGTCTCGCCCTCAGCGGAGCAGCGGCGTCCGGATCGAATGGACGGCGCATCGGAATCCACCGCGGTCTCCTCGCCACCTGCCGACCTATGTCGAGCAGGCGACCATCCGCACGTTTGAGTGCCCGAACGGGGGGCACCACGCCGTGATCTACGACCTGCTGGCATTCTGCCCGTGGTGCGGCCCTGACAAGACGCCCCCACACGCCGTCTTCGAGGACAACCTCGCCGCGCAGCAGCGGCTGCTCGCACTAGTCGGAGACCTTCCCGACGAGGCCCGAGCGAGCATCAAGGCGGTTGGCGGTGTGACCGCCCTCACGGAGCGAGCGTTGACCGGCATCGTCGCGGCGACCCAGAACCTGGCGAAGCGGCTCCACGCCCAGGGCGGCAAGGCGCCGCCGAAGGACAACCCATGGCAGAACGTCGATCGTTTGCAGCGGCAGTGGCTGGCGGACTTCGACCGCGACCCGCTCGACGGGCTCGATACGGCCACCGTCCGGACCCTGCGACTCGCTTTCTCACGTCGCCACGTGTTGGAACACAACGGGGGAGTGATCGACGAGCGCTACCAGCGCGAGACAGGGGAAGGGAGCATCGGCCGGCGAGTCCGCATCACGCCCCAATTCGTGGACCACGCGCTTGATGCCGTCGTGGCACTCGCCGGGCGGTTGGAGGCGACGGCGCGCTGAGCAAGCTCGGACCCTTATCTGGACCCTTATCGATCCTGTCTCATGCGTCTCATGTGTCTCTTCTTGGGGCTGGATGAACGCGGCTGAGACACATGAGACGTTCACTAGGAATCCGGTATGCGGTGCCACCACAACATGTTGTGGTCGGTCTGCGTATCAAGCCCCAGATCTAGTGGTAGCCGTCGAAAGTCACAACTCTTGTGACAATTGTGACTACTGCTATCGCCGATCAATCTACCGCGCGCGGCGGTCGGAGGAGCTCGCGGGCAAGTGCGGCGGCCTCGACGCGGTCGTTGACCCCCATCTTGCCGAGGATGGTCGAAACCATATTGCTGACCGACTTGCCGGAGAGGCCTAGCCGCTCGGCGATCTGGCCGTTGGTGAGCCCCCGGACAACGAGGTCGAGAACCTGACGTTCTCGCCGAGTCAGCCCGAACGGGTCCGCGGCCGGCTCCGCGAAGGTGGCGGCAGACGCCCCGGACGCGGCCACGCCAGATCCCAGCACCACTGCGCCGAGCTCCGCGGCGCGTACGGCCGCCACGATCTCGGCATGGCCAGCGTCCTTGACGACGTAGCCGGCTGCTCCGGCCCGGAGTGCTGCCCGCACCGAGCCATCGTCGTCGAACATCGTCACAACCACGACGCGCACCTCGGGGTGTTCTGCCACGATGCGCTCGGTCGCCGTGACTCCGCTTCCATCGGGCAGGCCGAGGTCCATCAGGACGATGGCCGGGCGCAGACGCCGCACGAGTTCCACTGCTTCGGCCGCCCCGGCAGCTTCGCCCACGACTTGGTAGCCGCTCACCTCGAGGAGGGCGGCGACCCCGCTCCGGAAGACGGGGTGGTCGTCGACCACGACCACGGTCGTCATCGGTTCACCGGAAGCCGGACCGAGACGCGAGTTCCCCGGCCAGCCTCCGAACGAAAGGAGACGCTTCCGCCGATCTCAGAGGCTCGCTCGGTCATCGATCGCATGCCGATCCCCGCCCGCCGCGGCTCGGTGAAGCCAATGCCGTCGTCGACGATCTCGATGCGGAGCGCGTCGGGCTCGGGGATGATGCTCACCTCGCAGCACGAGGCCGCGGCATGGCGACGCACGTTGATGACCGCTTCCTGGATGATGCGCAGGGCACAGGCTTCGACGGCGGCGGAAAGGTCCAGCCGATCGGTCGGCGCGACGACGTTCACCCTTGGAGGGCCGCCGGTGGCGATCGTTTCCTCGATCGTAGCGACCAGGCCGCGATCGTCGAGAACCGGTGGACGGAGGTTATAGGCGATGTCCCGCACCTGGCGTGAGGCGCCCTGCAAGCGCCCTGCCAGGTCTGTTGCCGCATCGGCCGCCCGCCGGTCGCCGGCGCGCGAGAACTTCTCGACGACGGCGGCACTCAGGCCGAGCCC
>WNFV01001380.1_pt1 | contig 34337 bp, 30 predicted proteins | sample 5400101 | NCBI WGS metagenome assembly WNFV01 (sample SAMN13153361, study PRJNA577476) | soil metagenome | isolation source: 115 cm soil or saprolite under grassland replicate 1 | place: USA:California | collected 2016-06-15 | reverse complement strand
TTGCAGGTCGCGTTGCGGCTGGACGGCACGGCGGCGATCCGCGAGCTCGATGCGTATGCGCTCGCGCACAACTTCGGCGATACGCTGCGCTGCCATCCGGAGCACTATCACCGCCTCGTCGCCCAACGCGCGTCGACCGAGCATCGCGGTGAGGGCATCGCGTCGGCGCACGAGCGCGTGACCTTCCGCCATGCGATCGGCGTCGCCGACGTGACAGCCGATGCCACGCCGCGCGACATCGCGCGCGACACGTGGATCGCGAACGGCAACGCGCCGCAGACGATCGCGTCGTACGTCGAGGCCGCGAACGCGCCCGGAGCATCCGCAGTGTTCGTCGCGCAACTCGACGGCGTACGCATCGAAAAGCGCGTCAAGCTCGAGGCCGATGTGCTCGTCGTCCGTTACGCCGTCGAAGCCGATCACACCGGCGCGCTGCGCACGACGCTCGATCTCGCCATGCCGAGCTGCGGCGGCTCTTCCGGCCGCTACATCGTCGGCGACGACATCCCGTGCGGATTCGGGCAGCCGCTCGATCTCGTCTCGGCCGGCGAGCTCGTGCTCGACGACCGCTGCATCGGCGGCGGCATCGCGCTCCGCTTCGCGCCGCCGGCACGCGTCACCGGCCGGCCGTACCACACGGTGTCGCAGTCCGAACAAGGCTTCGAGCGCATCATGCAGTCGGCCACGCTCGAAAAAGCGCGGATGCAAGGCGCGAGGCGCAGCGAATATCGAGCATATTCGCAAGCCGAGCAACGCCGCAGCCGCGCTTTTTGACGGCAACCCGAAGGGACGGGGCGACTTTGGGCGCATTTCGGCGTTGCTCGCCCTCACCGTACTATCGGTACGCCTTCGGGCTCACGCCTTGAACTGCGCCCAACTCGCCTCCGTCGCATACGCGAAAGTAAGCCCGACAGGCTCCTAGCGCATCCAGGGCGCAGCCAACTGCGTGTCGACGCCGTAACGTGCGATCGCGTCGGCAACGACGCTGCGCTCAACCGCGCCTTCGCCGGCGAGCGCATCGAGCGCGGCGACGACGATGTCGCGTCGGGACACTTCGAAGAACTTGCGCAGCTCCGCTCGCGTGTCGCTTCGCCCGAAGCCGTCGGTGCCGAGCACCGTCATTTGCGCTTCGACGTACGAGGCGATCAGTTGCGGATATGCGCGCACGTAGTCGGTTGCGGCGACGATCGGCGCGTCACCGGCAAGGCAGCTGTCGAGATGGCTCGATCGGGGCTCGCGCTCGGGATGCAGCCGGTTGTCGCGCTCGACTTCGCGCGCCTCGCGCGCAAGCTCGGCGAAGCTCGTCACACTGAACACATCGCTCGCCACACGCCAGTCGTCGGCGAGCATCTGCGCGGCCGCGATCACCTCGCGCAGGATCGCGCCCGAGCCGAGCAGCCGCACGTGGCCGCGGCCGCCCTCGAACGCGTGTCCGCCGACGCGGTACATCCCTTTGACGATGTCGTGCGCGACCCCTTCGGGCATCGACGGCTGTGGGTAATTCTCGTTGCCGACGGTGATGTAATAGAAGACGTCCTGCTGCTGTTCGATCATCTGCCGCGCCGCATGATCGACAATCACCGCGAGCTCGTACGCGAACGCCGGATCGTACGCGCGAGCGTTCGGCACCGTGGCCGCGATCGCGTGGCTCGAGCCGTCCTGATGCTGCAGGCCTTCGCCGGCGAGCGTCGTGCGGCCGGCGGTGGCGCCGATCAGGAATCCGCGCGCGCGCTGGTCCGCTGCGGCCCAGATCAGGTCGCCGACGCGCTGGAAACCGAACATCGAGTAATAGATGTAGAAGGGCAGCATGGCGACGCCGTGGGCGCTGTAAGAGGTCGCAGCCGCGGTCCACGACGACAGCGCGCCCGCTTCGGTAATGCCCTCCTCGAGCAGCTGGCCCTCGGTCGTCTCGCGGTAGTAGAGCATCGACGCCGCGTCTTCCGGCTCGTAGAGCTGACCGACCGGCGAATAGATGCCGACCTGTCGGAACAGGTTCGCCATGCCGAACGTGCGCGCCTCGTCGGCGACGATCGGCACGATGCGCGGCCCGAGCGCCTTGTCCTTCAGCAGATTGCCGAGCAGGCGGACGACCGCCGTGGTCGTCGACATCTCGTGGCCGTCGGCGGCGAGCGCGAAGTGCGCGTAATCGGCGAGCGGCGCAATCGCGATGGACGGCGAATCGCGACGGCGTGCGGGCAGCAATCCGCCGAGCGTCTTTCTGCGCTCGCGCAGATACTGCATTTCGCGCGAGTCGCCGGGCGGCGCGTAGAAGCGCATCGCTTCGACGTCGGCATCCGACAGCGGCAGCGCGAAGCGGTCGCGAAAATCGCGCAACACGTCGACGTCGAGCTTCTTCTGCTGATGCGACGTCATCCGCGACTGGCCGGCGGCGCCCATGCCGTAACCCTTCTTCGTCTTGGCGAGGATCACCGTCGGCTCGCCCTTGTGCTCGAGCGCTGCCGCGTACGCCGCGTGCAGCTTGCGCAGGTCGTGTCCGCCGCGCTTCAGCGCATCGATCTCCGCGAGCGACAGGTGCGCGACCAGCGCGCGCAGCTCCGGATCGAGATTGAAGAAGTGCTCCTGGTTGTACGCGCCGTCGTTCGCGCCGAGTGTCTGGTACTCGCCGTCCACCGTCGCCGCGAACCGGCGCAGCAGCGCGTGATGCACGTCACGCGCGAACAGCGGATCCCAGTCCGAGCCCCACAGCACCTTGATCACGTTCCAGCCGGCGCCCGTGAACAGCGCTTCGAGCTCCTGGATGATCTGGCCGTTGCCGCGCACCGGGCCGTCGAGCCGCTGCAGGTTGCAGTTGATGATGAACGTCAGGTTGTCCAGCCGCTCGCGCGCGGCGAGCGTCAGCGCGCCGGTCGACTCCGGCTCGTCCATCTCGCCGTCGCCGAACACGCCCCAGACGTGGCGCTCGCGCGTCGCGGCGATGCCTCGATGCTCGAGATAGCGCATGAACCGCGCCTGGTAGATCGCGCTGATCGGACCGATGCCCATCGAGCCGGTCGGAAACTGCCAGAAGTCCGGCATCAGCCACGGATGCGGATACGACGACAGGCCTTTGCCGGCGACTTCCTGCCGGTAGTTCGCGAGCTGCTCCTCGCTCAACCGGCCTTCGAGATACGCGCGCGCGTAGACGCCCGGCGCCGAGTGCGGCTGGAAGAACACGAGATCGCCGCCGAATGCATCGCCGGCGGCGCGAAAGAAATGGTTGAAGCCGACTTCGAAGATCTCGGCGGCCGACGCGTAGCTCGCGATGTGACCGCCCAGCTCGCCGTACGCCTTGTTCGCGCGAACGACCATCGCGAGCGCGTTCCAGCGAACGATCGACGTCAGCCGTTCCTCGAGCGCGAGGTCCCCGGGATACGGACGCTGCTGCTCGAGCGGGATCGTGTTCTGGTACGCGGAGTACGGCGGCACGCGGGCGACGATGCCCATCTGCTGCGCCTGCCTCTCGAGCTGCTTCAGCAGAAAGAGGCCGCGCTCATGCCCTTCGGCCCGCACGACGCCCTCGAGCGCGTCGAGCCATTCACGCGTTTCCTGTGGATCGCTGTCCTCGATCTCGGCGCGATGCGCGCCGGGCAACGCGGACAGCGGAGCGTCCCGTGCGGTCATGGAAGCCTCGTCGACGGGAAACCGAAAGGCGGGGAGCGCTACGACTTCAGCAAAGCGGGCGCGCCCGACAGGAGTCGAACCTGTGACCTTTGGCTTCGGAAACCAACACTCTATCCAACTGAGCTACGGGCGCGAACCCTCTATTTTACGCCGTGCACCGACACGGCGCCACCGCGCGTTTACCCGGTCCGTAGCCGCCCGGTATAATCGAAAGTTGACAAAAACACGGCAGCGTCGGTTTGCAACGATGCAACCGCCGATCTTCCGACCCGACGCTCGCCCGCGACTTCCGGATCTCAGGACCGCCCATGCAGACGCAGCCGCACGCCTCGCCGATCCAGAACTGGAAGCAGCTCGTCGTCGTTGTTGCGGTCGCGTTCGTCGTCCCGATCGCGGTGATCGCGATCGTCACGCAACTGGTCACCGGCACCGAGCGCGTGAGCGCCGATGACCACGGCACGATCGAGCGCATCAAGCCCGTCGGCAACGTCTTGCTCGCTGCGCCGAGCGGACCGAAGGGGCAGATGACCGGCGAGCAGGTCTACACGCAAGTGTGCAAGACGTGCCATGAAGCAGGCCTCGCCGGAGCGCCGAAGGTCGGCGATGCAGCCGCATGGACGCCGCGGATCAAGCAGGGCGACAAGACGCTGTTCGCGCACGCGGTCGAGGGCATTCGGGCGATGCCGGCCAAAGGCGGCAATCCCGACCTCGAACCGGTCGAAGTGCAGCGCGCCGTCGTCTTCATGGCGAACAAGTCGGGCGCGAACCTGAAGGAGCCTGCGGCGCCCGCGAAAGCGGCGGGTGGCGATCGCAGCGGCGAACAAGTCGTCGCGGCCACGTGCGGCAAGTGCCACACGACCGGAGAAGGAGGCGCGCCGAAGATCGGCGATCGCAGTGCGTGGCTCCAGCGTGCGAAGCGCGGCTTGAACAGCGTGTATCAGTCGGCGCTGAAGGGGCACGCCGGCATGCCGGCACGCGGCGGCATGGCGGAGCTTTCCGATGTCGAAGTCAAGCGCGCCGTCGAATTCATGTTGAACTCGGGCGCGGCGAGCGCGCCTGTCGTCTCAGCAAGCGGGGCCGCAGCACCGACACCGGCGGCGCCTGTCGCGGCAACAGCAGTTGCGAGCAAGGCGGCGGACGGCAAGAAGATCTACGACACGACGTGCGCGGCTTGCCATGCCGCCGGCCTCGTCGGCGCGCCCAAGTTCGGCGACAAGGCCGCATGGGCGCCGCGGCTCAAGCAAGGCATGGACGCGCTGTACGCAAGCGCGCTCAAGGGCAAGAACGCGATGCCGCCGAAGGGCGGCAACACGACGCTCGGCGACGCCGACGTCAAGGCGGCCGTCGATTACATGGGCGCGGCTGCGAAGTAACGGAGAAAAGCAGGGGCCGACTCAGCGGCGGTGCGCCGCGCCGTCGGCGCTTATAAGAGCGTCAACCGATCGCGAGCGACGTCGACGCTTCGCTCGGCTGCCCCGCGTCGTCGTCGCCGCGATTCTCGTGGCGCTCGCTCGCGAGCTGCGACAGGTAGTCGGCGGTAACGTCGCCGGTGATGTACTTGCCGTCGAAGCACGACGCCTCGAACTCGGTGAGCTTCGGATTGGCGGCGCGCACGGCGTTCTTCAGCGCGTCCAAGTCCTGATAGATCAGCAGGTCGGCACCGATCTCGCGGGCGATCTCGGCCTCGGTGCGGCCGGTCGCGACGAGCTCGCGCTGGTTCGGCATGTCGATGCCATAGACGTTCGGAAAGCGCACCGGCGGTGCAGCGGAGGCGAAATAGACCTTGCGCGCGCCCGCTTCGCGCGCCATCTGCACGATCTCGCGCGATGTCGTGCCTCGCACAATCGAGTCGTCGACCAGAAGGACCACCTTGCCCTTGAACTCGATGCCGATCGGATTGAGCTTCTGCCGCACGCTCTTCTTGCGCAGCGCCTGGCCCGGCATGATGAACGTGCGGCCGATGTAACGGCTCTTGACGAAGCCCTCGCGATACGTGAGGCCGAGGTCGTTCGCAAGCTGCAGCGCAGAGGCGCGGCTCGAGTCCGGAATCGGAATCACGACGTCGACGTCAGCGGCCTCGGCAATGCGCCTGATCTTCTTCGCGAGCTCGTGCCCCATGTGCAGCCGCGCTTCGTAAACCGATGCGCCGTCGATGACCGAGTCCGGCCGCGCAAGGTAGACGAATTCGAATATGCACGGACGCAGCACGGGCTTTTCGGCGCACTGACGCGCGTGGAACTTGCCGGTCAGGTCGACGAAGATCGCCTCGCCGGGCGCGACATCGCGCAACAGCCGGAAGCCGAGCGCTTCGACGGCGACCGATTCGCTCGCCGCCATGTACTCGGTGCCGCCCATCGCCTCGTTCACGCCGATGCATAGCGGCCGGATGCCGAACGGATCGCGAAATGCGACGAGCCCGTAACCCGCGATCATCGCGACGACCGCGTACGCGCCGCGGCAGCGCTTGTGCACGCCGGCGACCGCGCGGAAGATCGCGTCGGCGTCGAGGCGCGCGTGGTGCGCCGCGCGCTCGAGCTCGAGCGCGAGCACGTTCAGCAGCACTTCCGAGTCGGAGTTCGTGTTGACGTGGCGGAAGTCGTGCTGGAAAAGCTCGCGCTTCAACGCTTCGCTGTTCGTCAGGTTGCCGTTGTGGCCGAGCGTGATGCCGAATGGCGAATTGACGTAGAAGGGCTGCGACTCGAGCGCGGAGAACGCGGAGCCCGCCGTCGGATAGCGACAGTGCGCGATGCCGGCGTGGCCGACGAGATCGCGCATGTTGCGCGTGCGGAACACGCTCTGCACCATGCCCGGTCCCTTGAACATGTGGAACATCGCGCCTTCGCTCGTCACGATGCCCGCCGCGTCCTGGCCGCGATGCTGGAGCAGCAGCAGGCTGTCGTAGAGCAGCTGGTTGACCGGCGTATGCGCGACGATGCCGACGATTCCGCACATGGCGCTATTTGGCCGCGGCGACGATGCCGCTGTAGCCCTCCGCCTTCAGCTTCGCGCGCGCATCGCCCGCCGCGTCGCGCGACGGATACGCACCGACACGCACGCGCCACAGCGTGCCGCGGCTCGTCTGCACGGCCTCGGTGAACGCCGGATAACCGGCGCGCTTCAATTTTCCGACCAGCGAGTTCGCACCCTTGTCGTCGGCGAACGCGGCGAGCTGAACGACAAAGCCCTGCTCGTTCGTTGCGCTCGCAGCCGCGCTTTTCGCGGGCGCTGCCGACGTCGCGGCGGCCGTCGATGCAACCGGTTCCGGCTTCGGCGGCTCGGTCTTCGTCGGTGCGGCTTTCGCGGCGACGGCCGGCTGCACCGGCTCGGGCTTCGCGTCCGAAGCGGCTCCCGCCTTCTCAGCCGGAGGAACGGCAGGCGGCGTGGGCGGATGAGCGGGGGGCGCGAGCACGCGTTGTTCGACGTCGCTGATCGACTTCGGCGCGATGGTGTTGTCCGTCGCGGCCGGTGACGGCGCAACGGCCGCATTGCGAGCGGGTGTCGATTGCGATGACGGCAGCGCTTTGGTGTCCGCCTTCGGTGCTTGCTCGCCTTTCGCGCCGCTCAACCGGTTGACGAACTTGCTGTCATCGACCGGCGGGATCTGCACGGACACCTCGTCGCCGAGCGGGCGCGGCTCGCGCTCGAGCAGCATCGGCACGAGGATCGCGGCGGCGAGCGCGAGCACGATCGCGCCGACGAGCCGGCGGCGCGCCTTGCGTTTGAGCTCGTCGACGGCGGCGTCGTCGGGTTCGGCGAGTCGTTCAGCCATGCCGGAGCTTAAGTCCCGGATCCCGACCTCGCCGCGGCAAGCGCCGCCGCAACGGTCAGGAATGATCCAAAAACGATAATTCTATCAGCTTCGTCCGCTTCGCCTCGCGCCGCAGCAAACGCGGCGGCGATGTCGTCGTGCGCAACGACGGCCTGCGGCGGCACGCCGGCGCCGATCACCGCGTCTCGCATCCGTGCGGCGCTCGCGCCGCGCGGGCCAGGCAGCGGCGCGACGTGCCATCGTTCGATGCGCGGCTTCACCGCGGTCACGACACCGGCGATGTCCTTGTCGGCCAACATGCCGACGACGGCGTGCGTGCGTGGATGAAATCCCATGTCGCCGAGCGTGGCGGCGAGCGCGCGCGCCGCGTGCGGATTGTGCGCGACGTCGAGAACGATCGTGGGCCGTCCTGGCAACACGTGGAAGCGTCCGGCGAGCTCGACGGCGGCGAGCCCGTCGCGCACGGCCGATGCCGGTATGCCGAGCCGATCGCGCAACAGGTCGACGACGACGAGCGCGCTTGCCGCGTTCGCGAGCTGATAGCGGCCGCGAAGCGCCGGCATCGGCAGACCGTAGCGGTTGCCGCGCGGTCCTCTGAAACGCCATTGCGCCGGCGATTCGACGACGTAATCGAAATCGCGGCCGATCACCGCGAGCGGTGCGCCGATCTCGCTCGCACGATCGACGAGCGAGCGCGGTGGATCGCGATCGCCGCACACGGCCGGTCGACCCGGGCGGAAGATGCCCGCTTTTTCGGCACCGATGTGCTCGCGCGTCGCGCCAAGGTATTCGACATGATCGATGTCGACGCTGGTGACGACCGCGACGTCGGCATCGACGACGTTGACCGCGTCGAGCCGTCCGCCGAGCCCCACTTCGAGAATCAACGCGTCGAGCGCGGCGCGCGCGAACAGCCACAGCGCGGCGAGCGTGCCGTACTCGAAGTACGTGAGCGGCGTGTCGCCCCGAGCGTCCTCGACCGCATTGAAGGCAGCGACGAGATCGGCATCGGCGGCCGGTTCGCCACCGATGCGCACGCGCTCGTTGTAGGCAAGCAGATGCGGCGACGTGTACAGGCCGGTCCGATGCCCGGCGCGCAGGAAGATCGCCTCGAGCATCGCGCACGTCGAGCCCTTGCCGTTGGTGCCGCCGACGGTCACGACCGGACAATCGATCGCGATGCGCATCCGCGAACCGACGTCGCGAACGCGCTCGAGCCCCATCGCGATCGGCTTCGGGTGCTGGGTGTCGACGTAGGCGAGCCAGCCGGCGAGCGTCGACGGACGGTTCGACATCGGCGCCAGAAGCGTCAGCTCGCGGGCGCGGGCTGGCGCGTCATCAGCGCGAGCAGGCGCGCGAGCTCATCCTTCAGTTGGCGGCGGTCGACGATCATGTCGATCGCGCCCTTGTCGAGCAGGAATTCGGCGCGCTGGAAGCCCTCGGGCAATTTCTCGCGCACCGTCTGTTCGATCACCCGCGGGCCGGCGAACCCGATCAGCGCGCCCGGCTCGGTGAGCACGAGATCGGCGACGAACGCGAATGACGCCGACACGCCGCCCATCGTCGGGTCGGTGAGGATCGACACGAACGGCAGCCGCGCCTTGGTGAGCTCCTGCAGCACCGCCGTCGTCTTGGCCATCTGGAACAGCGAGTTGACGCCTTCCTGCATGCGCGCGCCGCCCGAGGCCGAGATGCAGACGAACGGCACGCGGTTCTCGTAAGCGACGCGCACGCCGCGCACGAAGCGCTCGCCGACGACCGCGCCCATCGACCCGCCCATGAACGCGAACTCGAACACCGCGAGCACGAGCGGTACGCTCTTGACGCTGCCCTGCATGACGACGAGCGCGTCAGTCTCGCCGGTTTCCTCGAGCGCCGCCGCAAGTCGATCCGTGTATTTCTTCGTGTCCTTGAACTTCAGCATGTCGATCGGCACGACTTCGAGGCCGATCTCGAAGCGCCCTTCGGGATCGAGCAGCTGCTCGATGCGTTCTCGCGCGCCGACGCGCTCGTGATGGTTGCACTTCGGGCAGACATAGAGGTTGTTCTCGAGATCGGTCCGGTAGAGCACCGCCTCGCATGAGGCGCACTTGATCCACAACCCCTCGGGCACCGTCGCCTTGCGAACGCCGGGCGTGGCCTTGATGCGCGGCGGCAGCAGCTTCTGCAACCAGCTCATGGGCGTGTCTTTCGTTCGTCCTGAGCCTGTCGAAGGGCGTCCCGAGGCTGTCGGAGGACGAGCGGATTTGACATGCGTGCGATCAGCGCCATCATGCGGCACGCTTGTGCATCGCGTCGAGCGCGGCGCGGATGCCGGCGAGCCACGCACCGGCTCGCGCGGCTGCATCCGCCGGCGCGCCCGCCTCCATTTCCTGGATGATCCGGCTGCCGATCACCACCGCGTCGGCATGCACGGCGATCGCTTGCGCGCTCGCCGCGTCGCGAATGCCGAAGCCGACGCCAACCGGCAGCGCGACGTGCTGGCGGATCTCGGCGAGCTTGCGCGCGACGTCCGACGTGTCGAGGTGGCCGGCGCCGGTCACCCCTTTCAACGATACGTAATAAACGTAGCCGCGCGCGAGCCGGCCGACCGCCGCGATCCGCGACGACGGCGTCGTCGGCGACAGCAGGAAGATCGGCGCGAGACCGCGCGCATCGAGCAACGCGGCGAATTCGGTCGATTCTTCGGGCGGATAGTCGACGACGAGCACACCGTCCACGCCGGCCGCTTGCGCGCGATCGGCGAACACCTTCGCACCCATCGCTTCGATCGGATTCGCGTAACCCATCAGCACGACCGGCGTCGATGCATCGTCGTGGCGGAATCGTTCGACCATCGCGAGCACGTCACGCAATCCGACGCGCTGCGCGAGCGCCCGCTCGGAGGCGCGCTGGATGACCGGCCCATCGGCCATCGGATCCGAAAACGGCACGCCGAGCTCGACGATATCCGCGCCGCCCGCAACGAGCGCGCGCATGACCGGTACGGTAAGCGCCGGTGACGGATCGCCGGCGGTCACGTACGGAATCAGCGCCGTGCGCCGCTCGCTGCGCAACCGTGCGAACGTCGCGTCGATACGGCTCATCGCGTGCGCTTCGCCGGGTCGCACTCCGGCCGGCAATAGAAGTGCAGACCCGTGCGCTCGGCGACGGTGTTCATGTCCTTGTCGCCGCGGCCGGACAGATTGACGAGTAGGATCGCCTCGCGCGCAAGTGTGGGCGCGAGCTTGGCCGCGTACGCGAGCGCGTGCGACGACTCGAGCGCCGGAATGATGCCTTCGGTGCGGCAGCACGTGTGGAATGCGGCGAGCGCTTCGTCGTCGGTGATCGTCACGTATTGCGCGCGATGCGTGTCCTTGAGCCACGCATGCTCCGGTCCCACGCCCGGGTAGTCGAGTCCCGCCGACACCGAATGCGTTTCGACGATCTGGCCGTCGTCATCCTGCAGCAGGTACGTGCGATTGCCGTGCAGCACGCCGGGTCGACCGGCCGTGAGCGACGCCGCATGATGGCCGGTTGCAATGCCCTCTCCCGCCGCTTCGACGCCGATCAGCTTCACGCCCTCGTTCGCGATGTACGGATAGAAGATCCCCATCGCATTCGATCCGCCGCCGACGCATGCGATGACGGCGTCGGGCTGCCGCCCCGCAGACTTGGGCATCTGCTCGATGCACTCGCGGCCGATCACGCTCTGGAAGTCGCGCACCATCATCGGATACGGATGCGGCCCCGCGACGGTGCCGATGATGTAGAACGTCGTCTCGACGTTGGTGACCCAGTCGCGCATCGCTTCGTTCAGCGCGTCCTTCAACGTCTTCGAGCCCGACTCGACGGGCACGACTTTCGCGCCGAGCAGCGCCATGCGGAACACGTTCTGCGCTTGGCGCTTCACGTCCTCCGAACCCATGTAGACGACGCATTCCATGCCGAAGCGCGCGGCGACCGTCGCCGCCGCGACGCCATGCTGGCCGGCGCCGGTCTCGGCGATGACGCGCGGCTTGCCGAGCCGCTTCGCGAGCAGCGCCTGGCCGATGCAGTTGTTGATCTTGTGCGCACCGGTATGATTCAAGTCCTCCCGCTTGAGCCAGATCTGCGCGCCGCCGAGTTGCTGCGACCACCGCCTGGCGTGATAGACAGGCGACGGCCGGCCGACGTAGTGCTCGAGCTCGTCCTCGAACTCGGCGACGAAGTCCGGATCGTTGCGATAACGCGCGTATTGCGACTTGAGTTCGTCGAGCGCGCGGATCAGCGTCTCGGCGACGAATACGCCGCCGTACGGGCCGAAATGCCCGCGCTCGTCGGGAAGGTTGTACGGAACGTCACCCATCTGCATTGCGCACGGCCTCGATGAACGCGGCGATCCGCGCCGGATCCTTGACGCCCTTGACGGCCCTGCCATCGGCGCCGACGACCTCTACGCCGCTCGACACGTCGACGGCCCACGGATGCACACGCCGGATCGCGTCGCCGACATTTTCGGCGGTAAGCCCTCCGGAGAGCACAAGCGGCCGCGCGAGCCGCCGCGGCAGCATATTCCAGTCGAACGGCTGCCCGGTGCCGCCGGGCAAGCCACCCGAAGGCGGCGCATCGAACAGCCAGGCGGCCGCATCCGCGTAGCGGGCCGCATATTCTACCAGCCGCGATTCGCCCGTCCCTGCGGCAACCGCGATGGCCTTCACGTACGGCCGCCCGAACGAGCGGCATAGCGCCGGATCTTCGGCGCCATGAAACTGCAGCATGTCGAGCGGCACGGCGGCGAGCGCCGCGCGCACGTCGGCGGGCGACGGGTCGACGAACAGTCCGACGAGCGTAATGAACGGCGGCAGCGCGTCGGCGATCTCGCGAGCGCGCGCATGCTCGACGACGCGCGGCGTGCCCGGCCAGAACACGAGCCCGATCGCGTCAGCGCCGGCGTCCGCCGCGGCGCGTGCGTGCGACGCCTCGCGCACGCCGCAGATCTTCACCCGCGTGCGTCGCGCGCTCACAGGGCGAGCGGCAACACGATGGGACGCCGCGTCGGCGGCAGCTTCCATCCGGCGTCGTAATCGGCACCGGTGAAGTACAGCCCGTCGGCGGCGAACGTCGGCGCCGCGCGCGTGCGATCGCGACCGGCGATGAGCTCGCCGATCCACTGCGGGCGCTGCTTGCCGGCGCCGATGTAAACGAGCGCGCCGACGATGTTGCGGATCATGTGGTGGAGAAACGCGTTGGCGGAGAAATCGAAGCGCACGACACCGTTGCACGGTTCGATCGACGCCACAGCGAGTGTTTTCACCGGCGATTTCGCCTGACACTCGGCCGCGCGGAACGCCGAGAAATCGTGCGTGCCGATGAGCGCACGCGCCGCGCGGGCCATCGCGTCGATGTCGAGCGGCCGATGGTACCAGCCTGCGCGACCCGCGAGCAGCGCCGGCCGAACGGGCGCGACGACGAGCAGATAGCTGTAGTGCCGCGCGGTCGCGGCAAAGCGCGCATGAAAATCCGCCGTGACGTCGTGCGACCATTGCACGGCCATCGACGCGGGCAGGTTCGCGTTGACGCCGCGGACCCAGGCAGACGACGGCCGTTCGACAGCCGTGTCGAAATGCACGACCTGCATCGTCGCGTGAACGCCGGCATCGGTGCGCCCGGCGCAGAGCGTCGAAATGCGCTCGGCAGCGATCACGCCGAGCGCGCGCTCGAGTGCGTCCTGCGCGCCGCGGCCGTCGGCTTGCGACTGCCAGCCGGTGAAGCCGGTGCCCGCGTATTCGACACCGAGCGCTATGCGCATCGCGTCAAGAAAAAAACAAGACGGCGGATCGTTCGACCCGCCGCCCGTTGTTGCCGCACTCTCGCGGGGTCAGCCGAGCTTGGTCAGCAGCGACTGCGCCTCGGCCTTCTGCTGGTCGTCGCCTTCGTGCAGCACTTCCTGCAGGATCTCGCGCGCGCCCTCGACGTCGCCCATCTCCTGATACGCCTTCGCGAGATCGAGCTTCGTGGCCGCGTCGTGCCATTGTCCGTCGAGCACCGACGGCGTCGGATCCTCGAACGTCGACTTCTCCGGATCGAACGACAGGTCGAGCTTGTCGAGCTCGATCGCCGCCTGCGGCCGTGCAAGCGACGGCGCGGCGGCCGTCGCCAGCGCGGGTTCGGGCTGGGGCTTCGGAGTCGCGGCGCGCAACGGCGCCGGCTTGTCGGCGTCGTCGAGCTTGAAGTCGAGATCCCGCGGTTGAGCCGCGGGCCTCGGCGACGGTGCGCTCGGCATCAGGCCCGCATTCGCCGCGGTCTTCGCCTTGTCGATCGCGCTGTCCGCGCCGGAGACGAGCGAGCTTGCGCTCGCGCGCGCGGTCTTCTCGAGCTCGCTTTGTGCGCCGGCGAGGATCTCCATCGGCGATTTGGGCTTCGCACCCGACGTCGGCGAAATCGAGATCTCGTCGTCGAGCTTGAAGTCCATGCCCGTTTCGCCGAGCGCCGGTGCAACGTCGTCGGGAACAGGCGGTCGCGCCACCGCGGACGTCAGCTCCGGGGGCATCGCGAACGACTGCGTATCGCCGGCGGGCATCATGCCGTCCTTCGACGCAGCCGCTCCGGCGGCCGCGCTCGCCGCCGCTGCGGCCGCTGCCGCGCCTGCGCCGCTATCGGCAAACATCGGGTTGTTCGGATCGAGCTGGCGCCCGAGTGCGACAGCCTTCTGCCACGTCTCGCCGTGACCTTGCGACACGGAGTACAGCTCGGCGGCGACCGTCTCGAACGCAGACGGCTTGTTGTGCTGCGCGTGGATCTCGAGCAGCTTCAGATAGATCTCCTGGCGCTGCGGGTCCTTCTTCAGCGCGTCCTTCAAGATCTCCTCGGCTTGCGCATCGCGTCCGTAGGCGAGATAGACCTCGGCTTCTGCGATCGGATCGACTTCATCGGTATCGATGTTGCCGAGCCCTTCGCGGCTGAAGTCGCTCGCGAGCGAGTTGTCGCCGGTATTGACGACGCCGCCGCCGGTCGAGCCGAACACGGTGTTCGTCTTGATGTCGGTGCCCGAGATGATGCTGTCCTCGAACTTGGTCGTCTTGCGGCGACGCGCGGCGACGAGCGCTGCGATGCCGCCCAGCACCGCAAGCGCACCGGCGCCGATCGCCCAGCTCGGCGTGCTCGACAACAGGTCGTCGATGAACGACGGCTCGGGCTTCGGCGCGGCCGCTTTGGCGGGCGCTTTCGCCGGCGTCTTCGGCGCTTCGGCCGTCGGCGCCTCAACCTTCGGCGGCTCGGCCTTCGGCGGCTCGGGCGCCTTTATCGGCTCGGCCGCTTTCGGCTCGGGCGCTTTCACCGGTTCGGCGGCCTTCGGTTCCGGCGCCTTTGCCGGCTCGACCTTCGCGGGCTCCGGCGCCTTTGCAGCCGGCGCGGGCGCGACCGTGATCGGCGTCGCGGCCTTCGGAGGCTCCGCTTTGCCCTTCGTCGCATCCGCCTGCGTCTGCAACTGCGCCATCGACGGATTCTTGAGCTCGACTGCGCGCTGCAGGTCCTTCAGCGTCTTTTCCAGATCGGCGATGCGCTGCTGCGCTTCCTTCAGCGACTTGTCGCGCGCGACCGCTTCCTCGGCGGCGCCTGCCGCACTCTTGCCTTGCCCCGCTTCACGCGAGACGCGCAATTGGTCCCGGCCCGCGGGCGCCGCGGGCGTTTTCTCCTCGACCGCTGTGCCGATGCGCCCTCCGGCGGCCCGGCCGGCAGCGCTTTCGGCGCTCGGTGCGGCGGCCGCGACACGGTCGCGATACGTGCGCCAGTCGCCCGCTTGCACGCGCACGACCTTCGTCGCCTCGCCCGGCGTCGTCGACGCCGCTTCGTCGGCCGACGGAATCGCCATGATCGCGCCGGAGCGCAGACGGTTCATGTTCTTGCCGTCGAACGCGGCCTGGTTGCTGTTGAACATCGCGACGAGCATCTGCTCGAGCGTGACCGCGTCGGACTTGTATTGCGTCGCGATCTTCGACAGCGTGTCGCCGCGCTTGACGGTGTACGAGTCGCCGGCTTGCCCGCGTGCTTCCGGCGCGACGCCTGCGGGCGCTGCCCGCGTCGTCGCGGCCCCCGGCCGCACCGGTGTCACCGGTTCGACCGCGGCAGTGGCTTGCGGAATGCCGGGCGGATCGAGCAGGAACGTGTATGCGCGCACGACGCGGCCCGATGACCAGTTCATCTCGACCAGCAGATCGAGATACGGCTCGTTGACGGTGCCCGGCGTCGTGACGATCAGCATCGGCTGCGCACCGGAGCGATCGAGAGTGACGCGCGCGCGCGTCAAAACGCCCTGGTACGTCAGGTTGTTCTGCCGATACAGCGACGAGTCGCCGACCTTCGCGGCGAGCGAGTCGAGCTCGTCTTTCTGCGCTGACGTGAGCTCGATCTGCGCCGTGAGCGGCTGACCGAGCGACGATTGCACGGTCAGCTTGCCGAGCCCGAGCGCCATCGCGATGCCCGGCAATGCGAGCGCGGTGGCCACCACACTCAGCCTGAAAATGGGATTTGCTCGCATGCCAACCCTTTCCGAGAATTCGGATTATGCGGCCCAACCATAACATCATGGGTTTAGCGGCGCAAGCTAAACCCCGGTATTAGCTTGCTTTTTCCGCTGCAACCCACGCGTGCAGCCGCGTGAAATCATGCCACCATGCTAACGCTAGAACGCAATGCGTTGCGCCGCTGCGTGGCCCGCTTACAACATATTGTGCCGAAGCGCGATCCGCAGCGCCATGGGCTCGAGGGCTCGCTGTTGCGTCGATGTCGCCGCGCTCGCCTGCAGCGATCCGCAGCCGCCGCGCATAAAACTTGCGCAAAAGGGACGGCCCGCGAGCGCCATCGCAAAGGCCGGCATAAGTCCACCGGCCGGATGCTCGCGACGACGCTCGAACGCGCTAGCGGGAAAGCAGGATGCGTACCATGCGCCGAAGCGGCTCGGCCGCGCCCCACAGCAGCTGGTCGCCGACGGTGAACGCGCCCAGATATTCGCCGCCCATCGCGAGCTTGCGCAAGCGGCCGACGGGCACTTCGAGTGTGCCGGTCACGGCCGCCGGCGTCAGCTTGCGGATGCTCGCCTCGCGCAGATTCGGTATCACCCGCACCCAGTCATTGGCGGATGCGAGGATGCGCTCGATCTGCGCGAGCGCAACGTCGCGCCGCAGCTTGATCGTCAGCGCCTGCGAGTGGCAGCGCATCGCGCCGATGCGCACGCAGATGGAATCGACCGGTATGACGTCGGCGCCGCTGCGGCCGAGGATCTTGTTGGTCTCGGCACCGCCCTTCCACTCCTCGCGGCTCATGCCATTGCCGAGATCCTTGTCGATCCACGGTATCAGGCTGCCGGCGAGCGGCACGCCGAAGTGCTCGGTCGGGAAATTCTCGTCACGCAGTATGCCGGCGACCTCGCGATCGATGTCGAGGATCGCCGAGTGCGGGTCGTCGAGCAGCTCCTTCGCCGCGAGATGCGCCTCGCCCATCTGCATCACCAGCTCGCGCATGTTCTGCGCGCCGGCACCGGAGGCGGCCTGGTACGTCATGCACGTCATCCACTCGATCAGATCTTCGCGAAAGAGGCCGGCGAGCGCCATCACCATAAGGCTTACCGTGCAGTTGCCGCCGATGTAGTTGCGCACGCCGTTGGCGAGCGCGGCGTCGATCACGTCGCGATTGACCGGGTCGAGGATGATGACGGCGTCGTCCTTCATCCGCAGCGCGGACGCGGCGTCGATCCAGTAACCGTTCCAGCCGGATGCGCGAAGCTTCGGAGAGATCTCGTTCGTGTAGTCACCGCCCTGACAGGTGACGATCGCGTCGAGCTTCGCGAGCGCGCCGATGTCGGCCGCGCTTTTCAGCGGCGGCGTCTTGCGGCCGATCGCGGGGCCTTCGCCGCCGACGTTGGACGTCGAGAAGAACTCCGCGTCGATGTGGTCGAAGTCGCGCTCGGCGATCATCCGCTGCATGAGCACCGACCCGACCATCCCGCGCCAACCGACGAAACCGACTCGCATGGTGTCCACCTTTCCCCGCGTCCCGCGCCGCCCCGGAACCGCTCGCGGGGGCGATGAGCGGGGCCGAGGCGACCGTCAGGTCGTCTTGCGCGTGATCGTCTTCGAGCGGCCGAGACCGGCCGCGACGCCCGCGTGCAACCGCGCGGCCGCGCGCGGCGGCTCGTGGCGATCGGCGATGGCGGGCAAAGCGCGCATAGGCCGCTATCGTACCATGGAACCGCGGTGATGTTGCAATGCAGCAATCACCGCCGCGCCCATGGCTCGCGTGCCGATCGGGCGCTCGCCGGCACCCGCGATGTCCGCGGTCCGCTTGCCGTCGCGCAGAACCGCTTGCACCGCCGACTCGATGCGCGCGGCGACGCCGGCGCGCGCGAACGTGTAACGGAACATCATCGCGACCGACAGGATCGTTGCAAGCGGATTGGCCTTGTCCTGTCCGGCGATGTCGGGCGCCGAGCCGTGGATCGGCTCGTACAAGCCTTTGCGATTCGCGTCGAGCGAAGCCGAAGGCAGCATTCCGATCGACCCGGCGAGCATCGACGCTTCATCGGAAAGGATGTCGCCGAACAGGTTGCCGGTGACGATGACGTCGAACTGCTTCGGATTGCGCACGAGCTGCATCGCGGCGTTGTCGACGTACATGTGTGAAAGCGCGACGTCGGGATACTCGTGCGCGATGCGCGCGACGACTTCGCGCCACAGGATCGACGTGTCGAGCACGTTGGCCTTGTCCACCGAACAGAGCTTGCGGCCGCGCGTTCGCGCCGTCTCGAAGCCGACGCGCGCGATGCGCTCGATCTCGGTCGCGCTGTAGCGCATCGTGTCGAAGCCTTCGTCCTCGCCTTGCGCGTTGCGCCGCCGTCCGCGCGGCTCGCCGAAATAAATGTCGCCCGTCAATTCGCGAACGATCATCAAGTCGAGCCCGGCGACGACGTCGGGCTTCAGCGTGGAGGCCGACGCGAGCTCGGGATAGAGCAGCGCGGGCCGCAGGTTCGCGAACAGGCCGAGCGCCTTGCGGATGCCGAGGATGCCCTGCTCGGGACGAAGCTCGCGCGGCAACGTGTCGTATGCGGGCCCGCCGACCGCGCCCAGCAGCACGGCGTCAGCGGAGCGCGCGAGCGCGAGCGTGGCCGGCGGCAGCGGATGTTTCGCGGCGTCGTGACCGGCGCCGCCGATGGGCGCTGTCTCGGTTTCGATCGGCAGTCCCTCGCGCCGCAGCGCGTCGAGCACGTTGGCCGCTTCGGTGACGATCTCGGGACCGATGCCGTCGCCGGGAAGGATCGCGATCTTCACGCGAGCCAGGGCCGCTCGGCGAGATGCCGCGCCTCGAATGCGCCGATCTCGTCCGCATGCGTGAGCGTAATGCCGATGTCGTCCAGGCCGTTCAGCAGGCTGTGCTTGCGAAATGGATCGACGTCGAAGCCGAACGCGATCGAGCCGTCCTTCGTCGATACCGTCTGCCGCTCGAGATCGATCGTCAGCACGAAGTTCGGGAACGCGGCGACGTCGTGGAAGAGCCGGTCGACCTGCGCCTCGGTCAGCACGATCGGCAGCAGCCCGTTCTTCATGCAGTTGTTCGCGAAGATGTCGGCGAACGAGGGCGCGATCAGCGCGCGGAAACCGTAGTCCGCGAGCGCCCACGGCGCGTGCTCGCGCGAGCTGCCGCAGCCGAAATTGCGCCGCGCGATCAGGATCGTCGCGCCCTGATAGCGCGGCTCGTTCAGCACGAAGGCGGGATTGCGCGGCCGCCTCGCGTGGTCCATACCGGGCTCGCCGTGGTCGAGGTAGCGCCACTCGTCGAACAGGTTCGGACCGAAGCCCGACCGCTTGATCGATTTCAGGAATTGCTTGGGAATGATCGCGTCGGTGTCGACATTGGCGCGGTCGAGCGGCGCGACGAGCCCGGTGTGGATGCGAAACGGCTGCACGGAAAACGATCCTCGCTCAATACGTCTTGTTCTTCTCGGCGGCCTTCTCGATCTTTTCTCCGCCGGCCTTGACGTCCTTGCCCACGCCTTCCACCGTGTTGCAGCCGGCAAGCGCGAGCGCGAAGCCGGCGAGTGCGATCAGTGCAGCGATCTTCTTAACCATCGTTGTTCTCCTCTACACGAGTCGACGCACGTCGACAAAATGTCCGGCAAGCGCGGCGGCTGCCGCCATCACCGGACTCACGAGATGAGTGCGGCCGCCCGCGCCCTGGCGTCCTTCGAAATTGCGGTTCGACGTCGATGCGCAGCGCTCGCCGGGCTCGAGCCGGTCGTCGTTCATCGCGAGGCACATCGAGCAGCCGGGCTCGCGCCATTCGAAGCCGGCGTCGCGGAAAACGCGGTCGAGCCCCTCGCGTTCGGCCTGCGCCTTGACGAGTCCCGACCCGGGCACGACGAGGGCGAGCTTGACGCTCGACGCGACGCGCCGCCCGCGCGCGATCGCCGCCGCGGCGCGCAGATCCTCGATCCGCGAATTGGTGCACGAGCCGATGAACACCTTGTCGATCGCGATGTCCTCGATGCGCGTGTTGGGCGCAAGCCCCATGTACGTGAGCGCGCGCTCCATGCCGTCGCGGCGCGTCGCGTCGCGCTCCTTGTCGGGATCGGGCACCCGGTCGTCGATCGATACGACCATCTCCGGCGACGTGCCCCACGTCACCTGCGGCGTGACTGCCGGCGCATCGATGTCGATCGTGCGGTCGAAGCGCGCGCCCTCATCGCTTGAGAGCGTGCGCCAGTAGGCAACCGCGCGATCCCATTGCTCGCCGCTCGGCGCAAACGGCCGCCCGCGCAGGTAATCGAGCGTCACGTCATCGACCGCGATCATGCCGGCGCGCGCGCCCGCTTCGATCGACATGTTGCAGATCGTCATCCGCGCTTCCATCGACAGCGCACGGATCGCACTGCCGGCGAACTCGATCGCGTAGCCGGTGCCGCCCGCCGTGCCGATGCGGCCGATGATCGACAGCGCGAGATCCTTCGCGGTGACGCCGCGGGCGAGCCGGCCCTCGGCGCGGATGCGCATCGACATCGCCTTCTTCATCAGCAGACACTGCGTGGCGAGCACGTGCTCGACTTCGGACGTGCCGATGCCGAACGCGAGCGCGGCGAACGCGCCGTGCGTGCTCGTGTGCGAGTCACCGCAGACGACGGTCATCCCCGGCAGCGTTGCGCCCTGCTCCGGTCCGATGACGTGGACGATGCCCTGGCGATGGTCGCGGAAGGGGAAATACGCCTTGGCACCGGTCGCCTTGATGTTCGCATCCAGCGTGTCGACTTGCGCGCGCGAGATCGGATCGCGAATGCCCTGGTCCCAGTCCTTGGTTGGCGTGTTGTGATCGGCCGTTGCGACGATCGACTCGGCGCGCCACGGCTTGCGGCCGGCGAGCTTCAGCCCCTCGAATGCCTGCGGGCTCGTCACCTCGTGCACGAGATGGCGGTCGATGTAGACGAGCGCGGTGCCGTCGGCTTCGGTGCGCACGACGTGGCTGTCGAAAAGCTTGTCGTAGAGCGTGAGCGCGGGCATCGGGGCTGCTTGCGTGGCGGCGTGGTCGGAGCCCGCCATTTTACCTCACCGACGCGTTGCGGCTGCGAGCCATGCGGTCACGTCGTCGGCAAGCCGCGACGACTGCGCATCGAACGCCGCCGCCTTTGTGGCGCGAAGCCAGGTGAACTGGCGCTTTGCGAGCTGGCGCGTCGCGGCGATGCCTTTCGCGCGGAACGTCGCCTGATCGACGGCGCCGTCCAGATATTCCCAAGCTTGTCGGTACCCGACGCAGCGCATCGACGGCAGATCGGGCGTGAGCGGAAGCTGCGCGCGCAGGCCGGCAAGCTCGTCGACGATTCCGTGCTCGATCATCGCGTCGAACCGGCGCGCGATCGCGACGTGCAGTTGCGCGCGATTGGACGGCACGATCGCGATCGCAACCGATGGCTCGAGCGAGCGATCCGCACTGCGCTCGCCGACGAGCCGCGACAGCGGAGCGCCGGCGAGCGCGTGCACTTCGAGCGCGCGCTGGATGCGTTGCGAATCGGTCGGCGCAAGCCGCGCCGCCGTCGCGGGGTCGACTTGCGCAAGCTCGGCGTGCAGCGACGGCCAGCCTTCGCGCGCCGCGCGCGCGTCGATCGCGGCGCGCAGCTGCGGATCGGCGGCGGGCAGCGCGGACAGCCCTTCGCGCAGCGCCTTGAAATACAGCATCGTGCCGCCGACGACGAGCGGCATGCGGCCGCGCGCGCGAATGGCGGCAACCGCGGCGAGCGCATCCGCGCGAAAGCGCGCGGCCGAGTACGACTGCGTCGGATCGAGGATGTCGATCAGATGATGCGGCACACCGCCACGTATCGCGGCATCGGGCTTTGCCGTCCCGACATCCATGCCGCGATAGATCTGCGCCGAATCGACGCTGACGATCTCGACGTCGAAGCGTTCGGCCAGCGCAAGCGCGAGCGCGCTCTTGCCCGACGCCGTCGGGCCCATGATCAGCACCGCGGGAATCATCGCGTCAGCGGCCGCGCATGAACAAGCGGTCGAGGTCGTGCAGCGTCAGCTGATACCACGTCGGACGTCCGTGGTTGCACTGCCCGGAGCGCTCGGTTACTTCCATCTCGCGCAGCAGCGCGTTCATTTCGGCCACGGCAAGTCCGCGATGCGCGCGCACGGCCGCGTGGCACGCCATCGTCGCGAACAGCTCGTCGCGATGCGCGGTCGCCACCTCGCTCGCGCCGAATTCGGCGAGCTCCTGCAGGACGCTGCGCGCAAGCGCGACGGCGTCGCCGTCGGCAAGCGGCGCCGGAACGCCGCGCACGGCGAGCGTCTGCGGCCCGAGCGAGCCGATCGCGAAACCGAGCGTTTCCAGCACATCGGCGTGCTCGGTCGCAGCGATCGCTTCGAGCGGCGACGCCGCAAACGGCGCCGGCATCAACAGCGGCTGCGTGGGCACGCGCCCGGCGCTCGCCTTCAGCCGCTCGTAGACGATGCGTTCGTGCGCCGCGTGCATGTCGACCAGCACCAGGCCCTCGCGATTCTGCGCGAGGATGTAAATGCCGTGCAGCTGCGCGAGCGCAAAGCCGAGCGGATGATCGTCACCGGTGTTCGGTAGCGCCGGCGCCACCGATTCGCGCGGACCGAAGAGCTTCGCGTAGAACGCCGCAGGCTCGCTCGCGCCGAGCGCCATCGCGCCCTGCGAAGGCACGTAGGCGTGCGGCGCGAGCGGCGGCGTGCCGGTCAGCGCGGTTTCGCCGGCGAGCGGCGGCGCGTTCGCGGCAGCCAAGCCGAGCTTCTCGGCGGCCGAGACCGCAGGTTGCTGCGCACCGGTCGCCGCGAGCGCGCGCTCGACCGCCTGCTGGACGAATCGATGCACGGCGCCGGAGTCGCGGAAGCGCACTTCGATCTTCTGCGGATGCACGTTGACGTCGACGTGTCGCGGATCGAGCGCGAGCCACAGCGCGTACGCAGGCTGACGATCGTGGTGCAGCACATCGCGGTACGCCTCGCGCAGCGCATGCGCGAGCACGCGATCGCGGACGTAACGGCCGTTGACGAATGCATACTGGCCGCTCGCCTGCGCCGCGTACGCGGGACGCACCGCGTAGCCGACGAGCGAGACCGGCCCCGCCTGCACGTCGAGCAGGGCGGCGTTGTGCACGAATGCGTCGCCGAGCAGCGCCTCCGTGCGTGCGCGCCTGCCTTGGGCGAGCAGCCGATGGATGATGCGGCCGTTGTGCGTCAGCGTGAAGCCGACGTCCGGATGCGCGAGCGCGATGCGGCGCAACGTTTCGTCGCTGTGCGTCCACTCGGTCGCCTCGGTGCGCAGGAACTTGCGTCGCGCCGGCGTATTGAAGTAGAGCTCGTGCACGGTGACCGTCGTGCCCGCCGCCAGCGCCGCCGGCGAGATCGCGCCGACGCTGCCGCCTTCGACCTCGATGCGCCACGCGTGCGGCTTGCCCACCGCGCGCGACGTCAATGCCAATCGCGACACCGCCGCGATCGACGCCAGCGCCTCGCCGCGGAACCCGAGTGTCGCGATCGCCTCCAGATCCTGCGGTACGGCGAGCTTCGACGTCGCGTGGCGCGCTACCGCAAGATGCAGGTCTTCGCGCTCGATGCCGTTGCCGTTGTCGGCGACGCGGATGCGCTGGATGCCGCCGCCGGCGAGATCGACGTCGATCTGGGTTGCGCCTGCATCGAGCGCATTCTCGAGCAGCTCCTTCAGCGCGGCGGCGGGACGCTCGACGACCTCGCCGGCGGCGATCTGGTTGATCAGCTGATCGGAGAGTGCGCGGATCGCGGGCATCGAGATCAGCTGACGAGGCGCGACGCCCAGCGCGTGTAGACGTCGTCGGCGACCGCATGCAGCTTCGCGACGCGCGCGCCGAGATCGCGCCGCACGTCGTCGGCGCTCTGCATCGCGGGCGTCGATTCGGCCGGCAGCTCCCGCCCGCCACTCGAAAGCCACGTGTCGACCAGCGGCTCGGTCATCTCGATGTGGCACTGAAGGCCGATGTGGCGATCGTCGACGACGTACGCCTGGTTGCGCGTGAATGCGTTGCCGAGCACGCGCGTCGCGCCATCCGGTAGCTCGAATGCGTCGTAATGCCACTGGAACGTCGTGAACGACGCGCGGCCGCCGAACCAGTCGCGCTGCGCCACTGGGTCAGTGACCTGCACGTCGAGCCAGCCGATCTCGGGGCTCGACGTGCGGGCGACCGGTGCGCCCAGCGCCTGTGCGAGCAGCTGGCCGCCAAGACAGTGACCGATGACGGGAACCTTCGCGGCGACGGCGGCGCGCAGCAGCGAGGACAGCGGCGCGACCCACGGCAGCGCGTCGTTGACGCTCATCGGCCCGCCCATCATGCCGATGCCGGAAAACGCGCGTGCGTCGTCGGGAATGCCGGCGCCTTCATCGAGCGCGACGAGCCGCCACGGAAGTCCGCGCGCGTCGAGCCAGTCGGCGAAATAGGCGGGGCCCTCGGTCGGCGAGAAGCGGAAGACGGTAATCGGGCGCATCGGTGCACCGCGTGCAGAATCGCGGGATTCTATCAGCCGGGGAAACAGCGGATCCCTCGCTCACGCTCGGGATGACACAAGGGACGGCAGGATCCCTCGCCGCGCTCGGGATGACACCGGCGCGTCACATTTGACGGAAGAGGTGGAAGAACTGCCGCGACACCGGCAGGCGTTCGGACCTGCCCTTGATCAGCACGTACTGCTTCTCGGCGTCCTCGCGCAGCACGCTTGCGATCGCCTCGACATTGACGATCGTGCCGCGATGCACCTGCCAGAAGCGCTCGGGGTCGAGCTCGCCGACGAGGTCCTTCAGCGGCGTACGGATCAGCGCTTCCGATTGCTCGAGCACGACGCGCGTGTACTTGGTATCCGACTGGAAATAGAGCACGTCTTCAACGGCGATCAGCCGCACCTGCTTGCCGACGGCCGCCTTGATCCAGCGCAAGCGCGATCGCGCCGACGGCATCGCCGAACGCAGCTGCGCGAGCAGCGCCGAAAGGTCCGCCGGCGCGCTCGCGAGCTTGCGGCGCATGCGTTCGACGCACGATACCAGCCGGTCGAGCTCGACCGGCTTCAGCAGATAGTCGACGGCGCCGGCGTCGAATGCGCGCAGCGCGTATTGGTCGTAGGCGGTCACGAACACGATGTGACAATCGCCGCCGATCGCCGCCGCGACGTCGAGGCCGTCGCGTCCCGGCATCCGGATGTCAAGGAATGCGATCGACGGCCGGTGGATGTCGAAAAGGGCGAGCGCCTCATCGCCGTCGCCTGCCTCCGCGACGACCGCGAGCTCGGGCCACGCCTCGTGCAACTGCTCGCGCAGCCGCTCGCGCATCAGCGGCTCGTCCTCGGCAATCAGCGCAGTGAGCTCGTTCATCGTGCGGTCATGAACGAACGTCGATCAATGCGTGATCGGCCGGTGCCGCCACGACGTCGAATGGCAGCTCGAGGCGCGCGACGAACCCGCGCGGCGCATTTTCGCCCAGCACCAAACGAGCGCGGCCGCGATAGAGCAACGCAAGACGCTCGCGGATGTTGGCGAGACCGATGCCCTGACCCGGAACGGCGCAAACACCGGTGCCGGTGTCGGCGACGGTGATCAGCAACCGATCGGCTTCTGCATCCGATTCACGCATCGCGCTCACCGAAACGCGGCCGCCGGTCGCGCAAGGCTCGATGCCGTGCTTGATCGCATTCTCGACCAGCGTGATCACAAGCCCCGGCGGAAGACGGCATCCGGCGAGATCGGGCGCAATGTCGATCGCGTAGTCGAGGCGCCCGGCGAGCCGCGCCTTCATGATGCCGAGATACGCGCCGACGAGCGTCGCATCCTGCGCAAGCGTCGTCGTGTCCTCGCGCAGCGTCGGCGTCGAGGCGCGCAGAAAACGGATCAGGTCCGCGATCAGCTTCGCGGCCGCCGGCGCACTGCGCTCGGCGAGCTGCTGCGCGCTGCCGAGCGTGTTGAACAGGAAATGCGGCTCGATCTGCAGCTGCAGCAGCTTGAGCTTCGATTCGGCGAGCTGGCGCGAGAGCTCGCTTTGCCGCGCTTCGGACTCGAGGCGCGCGGTGAGCGCCGCATATTCGCGATTGCGCAGCTTCGTGATCAGCGCGAACAGCAGCACGTAGAGGAACGCGAACACGAGGGCGCCGGTGACGATATGGCGCAGCTTGGCGCTGTTGAACAGCCACGACAGCGGCTCGTTGCCGTGCATCACGTCGACCGCGCTGCCGGCGACGAACGCGCCGATGAACACGATCGCAACGGCGACCAGCACGAAGCGGAAGAGCTGCCCGTGGAAGCGCCGATAGCCGAACCACGCCGACAGTCCGGTCCACAACAGCGACAGCACGACCGTATTGAAGACGACCGCCGCCTCGACGAACGTCATGTTCCACGGCAGCATCGACGCGATCCACGCGGCGAGCGTCGTCGTGGCGACGATCGCGAACAGCCAGCGCCATCCGCGCTCGCGGTAGAACCAGTCGTCGAACGCCTGGACGTCGCGGCGCTCGATTTCGGACAGCGACGCGAGCAGACGCTGCGCGAAGGCGTCGTAACGAGTCTTCAGCGAGGCCAGTGTCATCGAGCGGGGTCCCCCGGCTGAATTGTAGGCCGACCGGACCGCGGCGGCGCTGCCGAGTTGCGGGAATCGCGGCACGAATCGCCGATCCGGGCGGATCAGCGACGAAACGGCGTCACAGGCCGCGCGCGATCCGCGCGTAGGCCGAATGGTTGTGGATCGATTCGAAGTTCTCGGCCTCGACGGCGAAGCCGGCGACGCGCGGCTCCGCCATCAGCCGCGCCGCCACGCCGCGGACAAGGTCTTCGACGAAGCGCGGGTTGTTGTACGCGTACTCGGTGACGTACTTCTCGTCGGCGCGCTTCAGCAGCCCGAACAGCTCGCACGAGGCTTCCTCCTCGGCGACACGAATCAGCTCGATCAGGTCGATGGGCGCCCGCGGCTGCGCGGTGATGACGATCATCGACCGCTGGTTGTGCGCGCCATATTCCGAAATCTCCTTCGACGACGGGCACAGCGACGTCACCGGCACGGACACGGTGATCACGTGGCGGTATTCGCCCGCGACGAGCTCGGCCTCGACGTTTACGTCGTAGTCGAGCCGGCTCGACACACCGGAGATCGGCGCGCTCTTGCGCACGAAGAAGGGAAACGCCATCTCGATGCGACCCGCGGGGGCCTCGAGCAGCACGACCAGATCCTCGAGCAATGCGCGCACGCCCTCGATCGTCAGTGGCGGCGCCGCGGGCTCGGTGCGCGTCTCGAGCAGCGCGACCAGGCGCGACATGTGCGTGCCTTTGCGATCCTCCGGCAGCGACACGTAGATGTTGCACGTGGCGATCGTCGGCTGTCCGCGCCCATCGCCGTCGGCGAACAGCAGCGGATAGCGAAGCCCTTTGATGCCGACGCGGTCGATCGCGATGCGCCGATCGTCGGGCGCCGACTGCACGTCGGGCATCGGGATCAGCAAATGCGGGCGATCGGGCTTGTTCATCGCGTCAGCCAACGTGTCCTCGCCACCGGGGCGACAGGACCCTGAAGCTTACCAAAACGGCGGCCCGCGCTCATGCGGCGGGCTTCGCGAGCACCTCGCGCGGCCGTGCGCCGAAGCGCTCGCGAACCGAAGCCGCGATGCCCTTGGCGTCGAGCCCGCATTCGGCGAAAAGTGTCGCCGGGTCGCCGTGATCGATGAAGCGATCGGGCAGGCCCAGATGAAGCACCGGCAGCACGATGTCGGCGGCGGCGAGCGCCTCGGCGACGCCGCTGCCCGCACCGCCGGCGACGACGTTCTCCTCAATGGTCACGAACGCGTCGTGCGTGCGCGCAAGCTCGCGCAGCAGAGCAATGTCGAGCGGCTTGACGAAGCGCATGTTGACGACCGTCGCGTCGAGCTCGTCGCCGGCCGCAACCGCATGCGCAACGACGCTGCCGAAGGCGAGCAACGCAATGCGGTCGGTCCGCCCCTTCGCTTCGCGCCGCAGCTCGGCCGTGCCGACCGGCAATGCGCTCATCTCGATCTGCACGGCGACACCCGGTCCGCTTCCGCGCGGATAGCGGACCGCGGCGGGCCCGTCGAGCATGAATCCGGTGTAGAGCATCTGCCGGCATTCGTTTTCGTCGGAAGGCGCCATCACCGTGGTGTTCGGCAGGCAGCGCAGGTACGAGAGGTCGAAAGCGCCGATGTGCGTCGCGCCGTCGGCGCCGACGATGCCGGCGCGGTCGATCGCGAACAGCACCGGCAGCTTCTGCAGCACGACGTCGTGAATGAGCTGGTCGTACGCGCGCTGCAAAAACGTCGAATAGATCGCCACGACAGGCTTCAACCCCTCGCACGCGAGCCCGGCGGCGAACGTCACGGCGTGCTGCTCCGCGATGCCGACGTCGAAATAGCGCTCCGGAAACTCCTGCGAGAAGCGCACGAGCCCGGATCCTTCGCGCATCGCCGGCGTCACGCCGATCAGCCGCGCGTCGCGCGCCGCCATGTCGCACAGCCAGTCGCCGAAGATCTGCGTGTACGTGGGCTTCGACGCCGGCTTCGGCACGATGCCGAGCGCGGGATCGAACTTGGTCACGCCGTGATAGAGAATGGGATCGTCCTCGGCGTGCGCGTAGCCGTAACCCTTCTTCGTGATCACATGCAGAAGCTGCGGGCCTTTCAGCTCGCGAACGTTCGCCAGCGTCTTGACGAGCGCATCGACGTCGTGGCCGTCGATCGGGCCGATGTAATTGAAGCCGAACTCCTCGAACAGCGTGCCGGGCAGCACCATGCCTTTCATGTGCTCTTCCCAGCGCTTCGCGAGCTCCTGCACCGGCGGCAGCTTCGAGAGCACTTCCTTGCTGCCCTTGCGCACCTTGTTGTAGAAGCCGCTCGCGAGCACGCGTGCGAAGTAGCGGTTCAACGCGCCGACCGGCTCGGAAATCGACATCTCGTTGTCGTTGAGAATCACCAGCAGGTCGGCGCCGGCGATGCCGGCGTTGTTCAGCGCCTCGAATGCCATGCCCGCGCTCATCGCGCCGTCGCCGATCACCGCGACGACCCGGCGCGACTCGCCTTTGCGCTTGGCGGCGATCGCCATGCCGAGCGCCGCCGAAATCGAAGTCGACGAATGCGCGGTGCCGAACGTGTCGTATTCGCTTTCGCTGCGGCGGGGAAAGCCCGACGGCCCGCCCGCCATCCGCAGTCGCGACATCTGCGCGCGGCGTCCGGTCAGCATCTTGTGCGCATAAGTCTGGTGTCCGACATCCCAGACGAGCCGGTCGCGCGGCGTGTCGAACACGTAATGGAGCGCGATCGTGAGCTCGACCGTGCCCAGATTCGAAGACAGGTGGCCGCCCGTTTGCGCGACCGTCGTGAGCAGGCACGCGCGCAACTCGCGCGCGAGCTGCGGGAGCGCCGAGCGATCGAGCTTGCGCAGCGCTGACGGGTCGGTGACCTGATCGAGGAGCGGGTACATCAGTATTCTCGGAGGACCATCCAGTCGGCGAGTTCCGACAATCGCCGGGCGTTGCCGCCGAGCGGTGCGAGCGCGCGGTGGGCTTGCTGTCGCACCCTCTCGGCATGCTCTTTGGCGGCGGACAGGCCCAGCAGCGCGACGAATGTCGGTTTGCGCTGCGCAGCGTCCTTGCCTGCGGTCTTGCCGAGCGAGGCCGCGGAGCCTTCGACGTCGAGCACGTCGTCGACGATCTGGAACGCGAGGCCGGCGGTGCGGGCGTACGCATCGAGCGCGGCTTCGACATCAGCCGACACCGGGCCGGCCGCGCAGCGCGCGCCGAGCAGAACAGCGGCGCGAATGAGCGCGCCCGTTTTCAGCCGGTGCATCGTTTCGAGCTCCTGAAGCGCAAGCGACTTGCCGACGCTCGCGAGATCGATCGCCTGGCCGCCCGCCATGCCCTGCGCGCCGGCCGCATCAGCCAGCAGTGCGCACGCGGCGCCCGCATCGCGCATGCCGCCTGTGGCAAGCACCGAGAACGCGAGCGCCTGTAACGCGTCACCCGCGAGCAGCGCCATCGCCTCGCCGTGAGCGACGTGGCACGAAGGCTTGCCGCGGCGAAGCGCGTCGTCGTCCATGCATGGCAGATCGTCATGCACGAGCGAATAGGCGTGGATCAGCTCAACGGCGGCTGCAGCCGCGTCGACGTTCGCCGGATCGGCGCCGACGCATTCGCCGGCTGCATACGCGAGCAGCGGCCGCACGCGTTTGCCGCCGCCAAGCACGGCGTAGCGCATGGCCTCGGCAACCGCCGGGGCCGGCCCATCACAGCGTGAAAGCGCGTGTGCGAGCACATGCTCGACGCGCTGCGCACGCTCGCCGGACCACACGGCAAACGCGAGGTCAGGGTTCATCGCGGTCCGCCGGAGCGTCGCGCGCCGGGGCTTCGAACACCGTAAGTACGCCCTTCTCGAGAATCTGAACCTGCTGCTGCGCATCGCGCAGCGCCTGCTGGCAATACTGGAGGAGCTCGGCGCCGCGCTTGTAGGCGGCGAGCGATTCGGCGAGCAGTAGCTGGCCGTCCTCCATCGCCGCGACGATCTTCTCGAGCTCGGCGAGCGCGTCTTCGAAACTTGCGGGGGTGGCGGCGGTCTGCGTCATTGACGGCGGAAAACGCGGGCGGAGGATGCAGGCGATTCGACGGGTAAGAATGGCGCGCGCAGCGCCGCCACGCGTTGCGCACCGTCAACGTGGGCGCGCCTCGCGGGGTTCGAAGGGCGGATGGAATCGAGCCGCCCGCCGTTGACCCTGTTATGCAAGCCCTTATATAATAGCACGTTTTGACGACGCGGCCTCACGCGAACCTTTCGCGCGGCCGACTTAGCAAAGCGGTCCGGGGCGGTAAGTTCCAGGTAGCTTGCCGTAATCGTCCCGGGTTGTTGGGTTGGGTTGGTTGTAACCGACGAAAGGGCGCGCGCCCGGCGCTTGCCGGCGCGCAAGCGAAGAGGAAAGGCCATGTCGAATCTCGCCACGGCGGGGCATTTGCGACGTGCGACGTCGCAGCTTCCCGTCTCCTGGTATTGCGATCCCCCAGTATACGAAGTCGAGCAGCGGCTGCTGTTCCCGCGCTCGCCCGGCTACGTCGGCCACGAGCTGATGGTGCCGAACCCGGGCGACTATTACGCGCTCGGTTGGCGCGACAACGCGCAGGTGCTCGTGCGCAACGCGCAAAGGGTCGAGCTGCTGTCGAACGTCTGCCGCCACCGGCAAGCGATCATGCTCGAGGGCCGCGGCAACGCGGCGAATATCGTCTGCCCGGTCCACCGCTGGACGTACGATCTCAAGGGCGAGCTTCTCGGCGCGCCGCATTTCGCCGACAAGCCGTGCCTCAATCTCGGCCGCTCGCCGCTTTCGAACTGGAACGGGCTGCTGTTCGACGGCCCCCGCGACGTGCGCGCCGATCTCGCCAAGCTCGGCGTGCGTGACTTCGATTTCTCGAACCACGTGCTCGACCGCGTCGAGGTCAAGGAGTGCAGTTACAACTGGAAGACGTTCGTCGAGGTGTACCTCGAGGACTACCACGTCGTGCCGTTCCATCCCGGCCTCGGCAACTTCGTCACCACCGACGACCTCAAGTGGGAGTTCGCGCCGTGGGCGTCGCTGCAGACCGTCGGCATCACGAGCCTCGGCAAGGCGGGCACGAAAACCTACGAGCGCTGGCACAAGGCGGTGCTCGACTACTACCGCGGCGAAGCGCCGACGCACGGTGCGATCTGGCTCACGTACTACCCCAACGTCATGCTCGAGTGGTATCCGCACGCGCTCGTCATCAGCACGCTGATCCCGCGCGGCGTCGACCGGACGACGAACATCGTCGAATTCTATTATCCGGAGGAGATCGCCCTCTTCGAGCGCGAGTTCGTCGAAGCCGAGCAGGCTGCGTATCTGGAGACCTCCGTCGAGGACGACGAGATCGCCGAGCGGATGGACGCCGGCCGGCGCGCGCTCCACAGGCAAGGACGAAGCGAGGAAGGGCCGTATCAGTCTCCGATGGAAGACGGCATGCAGCACTTCCACGAGTTCCTGCGTCGCGAGCTCGACCCGCACATCGCGCCGCGGTGAGCGCGGGGCGCGATCTTCGCCGTCCAACTGCAGCCCGGACCGCACAAGGACCCCGCGCCGTAGATCACCAACGACTGATCGATTGCCGCGCATGTACACCACGCTGATCTCCACCGCCGATCTCGCCGCGTGCCTGGCCGACGCCCCGCTCGTCATCGTCGATGTCCGTCACGACCTGATGCAGCCCGAGCACTGGGGCGAGAACGCGTATCGAGTCTCACACATTCCCGGTGCGCGATTCGCACATCTCGATCACGATCTGTCCGCTCACAAGACCGGCAAGAACGGCCGCCATCCGCTACCCGCGCCCGAGGTCGCTGCCGCCACGTTCGGTCGCTGGGGCATCGGCAAAGACACGCAGGTGGTCGCGTATGACGCGCAGACGGGCGTGTTCGCGTCGCGGCTGTGGTGGATGCTGCGCTGGCTCGGCCACGACGCGGCCGCCGTGCTCGACGGCGGCTTCGACAAGTGGACGCGCGAAGGGCGTCCCGTCACGGCTGAAGTTCCGGTCGTCACACCGGCGAAATTTCCGATCCGTCGCGTCGCGCCGGTTGTCGACACGAACGCCGTGCTCGCAAGCCGCGGCGACGGCTCGCTCGTGCTTGTCGACGCACGCGCGCCCGAACGCTTTCGTGGCGAACTCGAGCCGATGGATCCGGTAGCGGGTCGCATTCCGGGCTCGCTCAACCGGCCGGCGTCGCAGAACCTGGGCGCCGACTTCACGTTCAAGCCTGCCGCGCAACTGCGCGCGGAGTACGAGCAGCTGCTGCATGGCACGCCGACCGATCGCGTCGTCCATTCGTGCGGCTCGGGTGTCACCGCGTGCCACAACGTGCTTGCGATGGAAGTCGCGGGCTTTGCGGGGACGCGGCTTTATCCGGGCTCGTGGAGCGAGTGGATCGTCGACCCGTCGCGGCCGATTGCGCGCGGCCGCTGACGCCCGCGTCACGAGCCCTCGAGCGGCCAGCCGCCGAGCTCGCGGTACTCGGAGCCTTCGCGTCCGGTCGTCGACGCCATGAGCGTCAGCGCGCTCACGCGCCACGCGATCGGGTCGATCGGCGCGTGGTGGATGCGACGCGCGCACCGCCTCGCGAGCGTCACGTGCGGCCTGAATTCGCGCCGCTCGGCCGCAAAGCCGCGCGCCTCGAGCGCTGCGTCGAGCTTCGCGTGCAGCTCGACGAGCGCCGGAGGCACCGATGTGGGCGCAAGCCACGCGAGCTCGCCGTTGTGCGCGCCGCCAAGCCGCTCGAGCGATACGTCGATCGCGTCTATGCCGCGCGTCGCCACGGCGCCTGCGTCGCGCAACGCATCGAGGCGGTGAGTCGGCACCGCGCCGATGAAGGCCAACGTGACGTGCAGGTTGCACGCGGCGATCGCTCGGCCGCCGCCCATGCGAGCAATTTCCGCTGCGATTTGCGCGATGCGCTCGCGCGCGAGCGCATCGGGCCAGATCGCGTAGAACACGCGAAGCGCGTTCGGCCGCGCGTTTGAATCGGCAGGCACCGCGGTCGCATTCATCGCGCTAGCATAGCGGCTTCCACGATCGGAGATACGCGATGGGCAAGCTCGACGGCAAGGTTGCGCTCGTAACGGGCGGCGCGCAGGGAATCGGCCGCGCATGTGCCGAGCGGCTGCTCGCCGACGGCGCGCGCATCGTCGTCATGGACAAGAACGCCGAGCACGGCGCCGACACTGTGCGCGCGCTCGATCCGGGCGGCGCGAACGCGGCGTTCGTCAGCGGTGACGTTTCGGCGAACTTGCCGAAGAGGATTTCGATCGCGTGCTGCGCGTGAACCTTAAGTCGATGTTCCTGTGCGGGCAGGCGGCGGCACGGCAGATGGCCGCGCAGGGGAACGGCGGCGCCATCGTCAACATGTCGTCGGTGAACGCCGTGATGACGATCGCCAATCAGGTGCCGTATTGCGTTTCCAAGGGCGGCATCAATCAGCTCACCAAAGTCATGGCGCTCGCGCTCGCGCCGCACGCGATTCGCGTCAACGGCATCGGACCGGGAACGATTCTCACCGAGCTCTCGCGCCACGCGGTGCTCGGCGACGCCGCAGCAAGGCGAAAGATCCTGTCGCGAACCCCGCTCGGGCGCCTCGGCGAACCGGCCGAAGTCGCCGCGATTGCGGCGTTCCTGTTGAGTGACGATGCGTCGTATCTGACCGGCCAGACGATCTATCCGGACGGCGGCCGGCTTGCGCTCAACTACACGGTTACCGTCGCCGATGACGCGTAGCGCAGGGGGCTCATCGGGTAGGGGGCGGGCTCACGCCCGCCGCCCTCCCACACCACCGGACGTGCGGTTCCGCATCCGGCGGTTCATGAAACGCGCTGGAGGCGCTGCACAGTATCGAGCAGCGACACCAGCCCCAGATGGTCGAACCAG
>WNFV01002287.1_pt1 | contig 34347 bp, 37 predicted proteins | sample 5400101 | NCBI WGS metagenome assembly WNFV01 (sample SAMN13153361, study PRJNA577476) | soil metagenome | isolation source: 115 cm soil or saprolite under grassland replicate 1 | place: USA:California | collected 2016-06-15 | reverse complement strand
CCGATGGTCCCGATGAGGTTCACGAGCGAACGATCGCGCTGCGCGAGCTCCGGAAGTACGCGCCTCGAGCGGACTAGAACGCGGTCTCCGGCTGATGCTCGCCGTACTCCTGCTTGAGCGTGCCAATGACTTCGCCCTCAGTGGCCCGCACGCGAAGCGCCTCGATGGTCGGGCCCATCACGTTCTCGCCTTTGCCCGCGGCCTCGCGCACCAGCGCCAATGAACGCTCGAGAGCCGCATGGTCCCGCGAAGCGCGGTACTCGGCCAATCGCCGGAGCTGCCGCTCCCGCATCTCTCGACTCGCCCGGAACACCTCGAGATGCCGCACGTCCTCGTCGACGAACTTGTTCACACCGATGATCAGCCGCTGCCGGCTCTCGATCTGCTGCTGCTTCCGGTGCGCCTCGTCCCCCACAAGCCGCATGGATCTTGGCGATCTCTTCGAAGAAATCCATGTGAATGACGTGATGGAAGGTGACATTTCGAGCTATGTCGTCGATGTCGAGGCCTCGTTCGAGGCCGCACTGCACATAGGTGATCGCATCAGACAGCGAGAAGGCCATCTCCTGCGCGGCCAAGGCCGGAATCGCGGCCTTCACCCAGATATCAGACGCCTGCTGACCGCGATCGAGGCAGCTCCAGTCACGGTCGTCGCCGCAGTTAACGGACGCTGCCTGGCCGGCGGCCTCGAGCTGGCCCTGGCCTGCGACCTGATCGCGGCGACGCACGATGCGCGATTCTTCGGCGCCTTCCGCCTGCTGGTCGAAGGCGCCGAGCTGGACGCTGAGGAGGCGGTCGACTGGGGTCTTGCGGATGTGATGTTCGACAGCCATGACGAGCTGCTCGCCTGGGCGCGAACTCTGGCCGCTCGCCTGTCCCGCTACCCGGCCGGATTGCTGGCGCAGATCAAGGGCCAGCTCGCACACGGCCGAGAGCCGCGCGATGGCCAGGCCTTCGACAGGGAGCTCACCGACCTCGACTCCTACCCTTGAACAGGAGCATCAGGAGGTGAGCCGGCGGCTGGCCCGCTATTTGCGTCCATAAGCCTCAACGGTCGGCCAGGCAGGGGACTCGACAGGACGATCGCGGTGGTCGGCGCCCCGCAGGGCATGAGCTGATCAAACACCCGCTCGACGAGGTGATCCACCGACCTTGCCACCACCTTCAAGATGAACGAGTCGCGACCGGTGATCCGGTGGCATTCCAGCACCTCGGGGATTGTCGGAGATCACGCAGCGTCGCTGAGAAAGGAGCGATCCATGGCCGAAACACACGTCGAGGCTAGAAACGCGATCCGGCTTCGGGTCGGACGGAGGTTGCGGGAGGCCGGGATCGACGCGCTCGTCTCGTACAACCCCGCCAACGTCTTCTACCTGTCCGGCTATCGCAGCTACTTCGCAAGCGAGTGGGCCCGGTTCTATGGCTGTGCCGTGGCACTGCTTCCTGCCGATCCTGGCACGCCGCCTGGCCTGATGGCGCCATCGGTCGAGGAACCGCCCGCCCGCGAGCAATCCGGCTGGGACGACGTCCGCAGCTTCAGCATGTGGATCGAAAGTCGCAACCTCGACGTCATCACGCGCCCACTATCCGCAGGCGAAAGCGACATCACGCGCCCCGAGTGGTATGACCCCGATGAGCAGGACGCCATCCTGAGAGAGATGCTCGGCGACCGCGGGCTGCTGGAGAGCCGCCTCGCGATCGAGATGGACATGGTGTCGGCGGCGTTCCTGGAGCGGATGCACCGGCTGGCCCCGGCTGCGCAGTGGGTCGACTTCAGCAAGGAGATGTTCGACATGCGCGCCGTCAAGGAGCCGTTCGAGGTCGACCTCTTGCGAGCGACAACCGAACTGCTCGAGGCCGGCATCGTCCACGCGCGTGACCGATTGGCCGCCGGGTCGACCGCGGCGCAAGCTCGCAATCTCTACCTCGAGGGCGTGCTCAACGCCGTGGCGGCGGATCCCGTCGGCTTTGCCGGGTTCACGGACTTCTGGATGATCACCTCGGTCGGCAGTGAGGGCAAGATCCAGGTTGCGCGCGGTGATACGGGAATGCGCGCAGGCGACCTGGTCAAGTTTGACGGCGGCGCCACGGTCGGCGGATACACCGGCGACGGCGGGAGAACCTTTGTCTTCGGACGGCCTTCTGAGCCTGCCGCCCGACTGCACGCGACGTTGCTGGAGGCTTTTCACAAAGCCCAGGAGATGCTCCGGCCCGGCACCAGGATCAGCGACCTGTTCCAGTCGGCCCAACGGCACATGAACGAGCACGGCTACCCGCGCTATCGCCGCGGACAGTTCGGCCACTCGCTTGGCATTGAGAGCTTCCCTGAGGAGCCTCCCTACCTCTCCCCCTACGAGCATCGGCTCATGGAGCCCGGGATGGTCTTCGCTCTGGAGACGCCCTACTACGGGAGCGACGTAGGCTCGATCATGATCGAAGACCTGTTCGTGATCACGGAGCGCGGATACGAGCGCCTGAATCGCCTTCCGCTTGACCTGGTCAGCCTGGGTTAGGCCGTTGACACATCTCGGACAGCTGGCTCGCGCCATCGGCACCACCGAGGGCTGGCGACCATTCGTGCGGGCGGCGGCGATCGAGATGGTGGGCTGGCCGAGCGTCAATGGGACCACCGGCGAGGTGGCGTTCGCCGATCGACTCCGAACCTCGATCGCAAGCCTTCCCCATTTCCAGTCCCACCCAGACGCGGTCTGGCTCGAGGCCATTCCGGGTGACCCCATGGGGCGGTCAAACGTCTTCGCGTTGGTGGGCGGCCGCGGCTCGCGTGGGGTCGTGCTCATGGGCCACTACGACGTGGTGTCGACCGAGACCTATGGACGGCTAGAGCAGCTCGCGCTCGAGCCCGAAGAGCTCCGCCGGGCGCTGGTCGACGAGCTCATTCGCAGCGCGCGCGGGCCCGAAGAAGAGCTCGCTCTTCAGTGGACGGCTCGAGCAGCTCGCGCTCGAGCCCGAAGCGCTCCGCCGGGCGCTGATCGACGAGCTGATTCGCAGCCCGCGCGGGCCCGAAGAAGAGCTCGCTCTTCAGGACGTCGCCCGGCACACGCGGGCACGCCGACGGACGGCGTGAATGCCGCCTACCTTGCCGCTACCCTGGTTGCTGACCTCGAGCTTTCTGCCATCGACGCTGCGCACGACGGGCAACCGCTTGCTCCCCCCACGTGTCTGTGCTTGCGAGATCTCAAGTTGGGCTACGACGTGACGCTGCCGTCGACATCCTTCGTCGCTTTCAACGTGCTGTTCACCGCGCGGTCGCCGGCGGAGGTGTTCAACGCATTCGTGGAACGGGTGGAGGCAGCGCTTGGCCGAGGGCTTCGCGTCCTCGTCGACCGGGCCGGCTCGCCACTCGCGGGGATGCAGCACGGCTCGCCAGAGGTCCCCGTGCTCAAGTTTGCGGAGGTCGCCGACCGGGACGCGGATGCGCTGTCGGCGACTGTTCAATCTGTGGTCCTTGCCAACACCCCGGACGCCGATCGCGTCACCTGGGACGTCGCCGCGGCGGAGCGGCTCGGGGTGCCGGTGATCAACATCGGACCATGGGGTCGCGACTATCACCAGCGGCTCGAGCGAGTGCACGAGGCCTACAGCTTCGAGACGGTGCCCGAGCTCGTCTATCGCGTCGTGCACGACCTCGTGCAGGAAGAGAAGGCAAGTTGACGGCTTTCGCCAAACGCGGACGTGACATGGCACCCGGGGAAGGACGCGCGCCTGCCGCGCAGTTGCGGCTTGTGACTCGGCTCGCTGAGGAGGCGCCGGTCAAGCTGGCGGACATTCAAGGCCACCCGGACGACAAGGGGACTGTCTGGGCGCTGATCGCTCGTTACGTCAACGGAGCTGAGGAGTTCGATTTCGGCGTGTACTCGCTTGACGCTGACGAGTACCATCCCCGCCACTTCCACCCGGCCGGCGCCGAGTTCTATTACATATTGGAAGGCTCGTGCCTCATCACGCTGGGCGAGGAACAGGTGCTGGCAACACCAGGCACCGCCATCTATCTACCTCCAAACACCGTGCATGCGGTACGAACCCGGGCGGGCGAGCGGATGACCATGGTGTACGGGTTTTCGAGCGGCGACTTCCGGGACACGGGGACAACCTGGCTCGAGTAGCGGAGGGCGCTCCCCACTCGCATACGCATAAGGACGTGGGCGAGATCTGCGTGGTGCTCACGCCTCACCTCCACCGAAGAAGGCGCGCAGCGCCGCGGCTGTCGCCTCCGGCAACTCCTCTGGAAAGAAATGTCCGCCGTTCAGTGCCTGTCCATGAACGTCGTCGGCCCACTCCTGCCAGATGCCGATTGGACCTCCGGCACCCTGGTACCACTGTGCAAGCGGCCCCCGATCACTCCATAAGACGAGTACCGGACATCGGATCCGACGTCCAGCACGACGATCCGCCTCGTCGTGATCCCGGTCAATGGTTGCGGCGGCCCGATATTCCTCGCAGATCGCATGCACCGAGGCCGGATTTCTGAACGTTTCGATGTATGCATCGAGGGCTTGATCGTCAAAGGCGTCGGGTGGCGTGCCCCAGCCAGTGACCGCGGCCTCCACGATCGCTCTGGGATCGGCCGCCAGCAGCCGCTCAGGCAAAGGCTCTTCTTGGGCAAGAAGCGACCAGGGCCAGAATGCAAGAGCGAACCTGGCGTCAGCCCGATTCCAGACCTCTGCGGTTGGAATGACATCGAGCACGGCGAGGCGCTCGACGTGTTCGGGATGGTCAAGCGCCAGGCGATACGCCACGCGTCCTCCGCGATCATGTCCCGCGACCGAAAACCTTGAGAACCCCAGGCTCGCCATCACATTCACGACGTCCCTTGCCATGGCGCGCTTCGAATACGGCTCGTGATCGGGCGATGAGACCGCCACCCCGCTGCGGCCGTAACCTCGCAGGTCGGGGCACACGACCGTGAATTGGCGGGCGAGCGCGGGCGCTATGCGCCGCCACATGACGTGCGTCTGCGGGAAACCATGCAGGAGGCAGATTGGCGGGCCCTCGCCGCGCGAGCGTGCGTAGATCGTGGTGTCGTCAGAGCTGACCTCCAGAGACGAGAAACCCTCGAGCGGGTCACGCTCAGTCACGGCTGGCCTCAGGTTGACTCAGATCCCCAGCTCTTGAAGCGAAGCCGCAAGTGCGCCCGCGAGCCGGTCGATGTCGGAGTCTTCGTTGTATATCTGACAGGACACGCGAAGGGTCCATCGCTCCGTGTCCGCGGTGGGCCGCCAGCGGATCATCGGAATCTCGATGTGGTGTCGTTCCCGAAGCATCGTCTCGAGTCTGAGCCGAACCTCGGGCTCGGGAGCGAGGTGGTCGATGGGAAACGAAGCCATCGATCCGATCATGGAGCCGGGAGAAGGCGGTTCGACTCGAAGAATCGGGCACAACGACGCTCGAGACGACAGCGCCAGATCGTGGTTTCGCGCCGCGAGAGCCGGGATGCCTCCTGGCATCAAGCTCCCGAGAAAGGAGATGGCTGTCGGTATAGATAGGAATCCGCTTGGATCGGTGACTCCTTGCCAGTCGAACTCCTTGCGAAAGAGCGAAATATCGGTTCGCGGGTCGTTCATACCGTGGGAGATGATCAGTGGGTGGATCTTTGACTGGCGATCGCTGCGGACGTGAAGGAAGCCCGTTCCTTTGGGGCAGCACAGCCATTTGTGGCAGTTACCGGCGTAGTACGAAGCGCCGATTCGATCGAGGTCCAGGTTGATCTGGCCAGGCGCATGCGCCCCGTCGACGATGACCTCAACACCTCGACTCTCGAGCTCAGCCACGATGTCTTGTATCGGAAAGACGAGCCCGGTCGCACTGGTGATGTGACTGACCATTGCAAGGCGCGTGCGCCCAGTCACGTGAGCAAGGATTGACGAAGTCACTTCGGACGAATCGGTTATGGGAAACGGTATTCCCGCCCTGACTACTTTGGCGCCCCACCGCGCCGCTACGAAATCCAGTGAATTCAGGCAGGCGTTGTAATCGTGAGTGGTCGACAAGATCTCATCACCGGGACTGAAATCGAGCGATCGCAGGACGGCGTTGATGCAGGCTTCAGCGTTCGGCATCAGCGCCAGGTCATCGGGAGCGCAGCCGATCAGTTGGCCAAGGCTCGAGCGCACGTCTGCCATGCGAGCCGAAAGATCCCGCAGCAGGAATTGAATCGGGCGGGTTTCGAGCTCTTGCCGCCACTTCGCTTGTGCCTGGAGGACCGGTGCCGGACAGGAGCCGAGAGAGCCGTGGTTCAAGTAGGTGATCTCTGGATCGAGGAGCCACGCGCCGTCGGGATTATTCATCGCGTCGACGATCGCAGCCGGTATTGCGGGGCGGCGTCCCGCCGTCTCGCGTCTTCAATAACCCGGATGACATGGTGCCGGCTCGGAGGCGCGGGCGCTGCCGGACCTCAGCGGCCAGGGCTCCAGCGCCAATCCTGAGGCGGCGGGCTGCCATTCGCCCACATCCGCACTTCGAGGCCGATGGCTTCGAGCTCCGTCACGAGCTGCTCGACCTGCGCACTCGCGATGACGAGCAAGACACCGCCGCCGCGTCCGTCCTCGCGTCCGATTCCACGCCGCATGAGCTCCGCCGGCTGCGGCTCGCAGCCGGCGAACCCACGCTGCTTGAAGCTGTTCAGCAGCACGATCCACGTCTCGCCCGAGGGTCGAGTCCACAGGGCTGCCATCGTGGCGAAGTGGCCGACTCCCCAACGGTCACGAGGGATGACCGCGGATGCATCCTGGCGACCAAGCGTCCCTGCGTTGTAGGCCACGTCGCGGGCGGCCAGCAGCTGGTCGGCTTCGTAGTTGAAGAGGACGTCCAATCGTCCGGCGACGAACCGCGGCGCGATCACGCCGAGGAAGGCTTCCCAGCGGCGGCGGTCGAGCTGAGGCCGACCCGCTGTGTCGCGCCCCGGCACCGGGACCGAGGCGAGACGCCCCCCGGTCGCCCGCGCGACCGCGCGCGCCACGCCCTCCGGGTGCGTGCCCTGCCTGGCCGGGTCGGATGAGGAGGCGACCTGGAATCGATAGCCGGCCGGGTCCTCGTGGGCGTCGATCGTGACCCGCGCCAGGTGGGCCATGTAGTCCTCGGCGTCAAGCGCCTCACCGTCCAGGTGAGTGAAGCCGCGTGCCGGCAGGAGGTACGTGAGCACGTAAGCCCCGCAGGTGGCCGGCCGTTGATCTGGCAGCGGTGCGTGTAGGCGGAGCAGGGCGTCGATGTGAACCGGAAGCTCGACGTCTTCGCCCGGAAAGACCTCGGCCAGAAGGCTTCTCAGCGCGGCTGCCGAGTTGATCGTCGATATGGGCTTGCGCAACGCACACACGGGCAGGTCCAACATACCCCGGCGGCGCGAGCGCCCGGTGCTAATGTTGGGCTGCACGTGTCCGCGATCTTTCTGACCTGCTGCGTCAAAGGCATGGAAGAGACCCGTCACTTCACGGCGGAGATGGGCACGATCATCGCGCTTATGCTCGCGTTCGCCGTCTTGGTGGGAGCGGTGCTGCTCATGCTCGAGCCTGTGCTGGTTTCGCGAAAGGGAACGTGAAGATCGCGCTCGGGCAGTTGGCAGCCGGGCGCGAAAAGCGGCAAAACCTGATTCAGATCAGCAAGCTTGCCGGCGCGGCGGCCGCCGAAGGCGCCGATCTGGCGCTATTTCCAGAGGCGATCATGGCGACCAGCCGGCTGGATGAGAGCCTGGCACCGTTTGCCGAACCGCTGGACGGCCCATTCGTCAACGAGCTTCAGCGCCTGGCCATTCAACACCGGCTGGCGATCGTCGCCGGGGTGTTCGAACCCGCGGTCTCCGGTCGGGTCTACAACACCGTGGTGGTGGTCCGGAGCGACGGAGAGCTGATCGGCTCCTACCGAAAGATCCATCTCTACGACGCCTTCGGGCATCGCGAATCAGACCGGATCGCGGCTGGCGACGGGAAGACGCTCGTCTTCGAACTGGGCGGGCTCCGGCTCGGCGTCATGACCTGTTATGAGCTCCGCTTCCCTGAGTTGGCGCGCAGGCTCGTCGAGCAGGGCGCCGAGGTCTTGCTGCTGCCGGCGGCCTGGGTCCGCGGTCCCCTCAAGGAGATGCACTGGGACTCTCTCGCGCGGGCGCGCGCGATCGAGAACACCGTCTACGTGGCCGCCGCCGGTCAGGTCAGCGCCACTTATGTAGGCCTGAGCGCGCTCTACGACCCCATGGGCGTGCCGATCGTCTCTGCCGGCGACAGCGAGGGAATCGTGGTAGCTGAAGCGCGCCGCGATCGTCTCGAGGAGGTCCGGCGTCTGAACCCATCCCTGTCACTGCGCCGCCCCGACGTCTACGCCGACTGGCAGCCAGTTCGCCGCTGACCTGCTGACCGCGGGCGTGTGAACGCGGGCCCGTCTCAACGGTCGCCCTTGACAACCTTCCGGGCTGCATCTAGCCTGCTGGCGGGGAAATGGGGGGCTAATGGTCCGACGTTTAGCCCAGAGCCCGAAGCGATATCGGCTGGGCGACCAGGTGGCCGAGTTGCTGCTGGCCGCCATCCGGCTCCATGAGTATCTCCCCGGGCAGAGGCTTCCCTCCGAGCGCGAGCTGTGCCTGCGCCTGGGCGTGAACCGGACGGCGGTACGCGAGGGCCTCCGCTGGCTGGAGCACGAGCGTTACGTCGAGATCCGGCGCGGCAAGTACGGCGGCGCGTTCGTGAGCCACCCACTGCGTGAGCTGGCACTGGAAAGGCTGAGAGGCCAGGTGGAGCAGCTGCGTCAGCTGTTCGAGTATCGGGCCGCGATCGAACCCTGCGCCGCAGCGTTGGCAGCCGACCGCATCACCGTCGGGGAGATCGACCGGCTCAGGGGCCTGCTCACGGCCGAAGCGAAAGAACCGCTCCGCTTCCCTCGGCGCGCGCTGGACGTCGAGTTCCACCAGGCCATCGCCGATGCGTCGCGAAACGACCTGATATCCAGGGCAGTCCGAGAGATCCGCGTGCAGCTGGCTCTCGGCCTGGACCTGATCCCGTGGTCGCCGCCTCGCCGCGACGAGTCACACGCTGAGCATGTTGCGATCGTCAAGGCGCTGGCCGCCGCCAATGGCTCGGCCGCTCGCCGCGCGATGCAGCAGCACGTGGTGGCCACTGAAAAGGTGATCCGAGCCTCACTGGTCGAGCTCGGAGTCAGGGCTGAACTGGACGTCTTCGAACAGGTGGAGGCGGGGTGAGGCTCGCAGGCAAGACCGCGATCATCACCGGCGCCGGCAGCGGCCAGGGACGCGCGGCGGCGGTGCTTTTCGCGCGGGAGGCGGCAAACGTCGTGGTCGCCGACGTCAATGAAAAAGGCGGCAGGGACACGGTCTCGGAGATCGAGTCAGCCGGCGGCAAGGCCACCTTCGTCCGCACGGATGTGTCCGATGAGGACCAGTGCAGAGAACTGGTCGAGCTCGCCGTCGAAACCTATGGTCAGCTGAACATCCTCTACAACAACGCCGGCGTCTGGTACGTCGCGCACCACGGCTATGTCGTCGGTGAGACCGACGCCCCGTCGCCGCTGCTGACTCAGAACATCTGGAACCGAACGATCGACATCAATCTGAAGGGCACCTTCCTGTGCTGCAAGTACGCGATTCCCGCGATGCAGAAGGCGGACGGCATCGGATCCATCATCAACGTGTCATCCGTAGGCGCGATTCGCGTCGGGCGGGGCGCTTCCGACGCGTACATCTCGTCCAAGGGCGGCGTCATGGCGGTGACGCGCAACCTGGCGGTCGAGCACGCGCCCAAGATCAGGTGCAACTGCCTTTTCCCGGGTCCGATCGAAACACCGATGGTCGGCGAGATGACGGAGGAACGCAAGCGCTGGTCTCAGGAGAACGTTCCGCTGGGGCGCTGGGGCCAGCCCGAGGATGTCGCCAGGATGGCGCTCTTCCTTGCCTCGGACGATGCGTCGTTCATAACCGCGGCGATGTTCGTGGTCGATGGGGGCTACACAGCGATCTGAGATGGCGTCAAAGGTGAAGGAGCGCAAGGGCGAGGAGACCGAACAGCTACGTCGTGAGATTGCCCGTCAGATCGAAACCGACGGGATCAAGCAGGTGCGGGTAGCAATGGTCGACCTGAACGGGATCTCCCGCGCCAAGATGATCAGCGCTGAGGAGTTCGTGGGCCGGGTGATGGAGCGCGGGCACCCATGGGCGCTGCCGCTGGTCGCGGTCGACATCTGGCAGAACCTCCCCGAAGGCAGCGGGTACGGCGAAGAGATCGGCTTCGGCAACGGAGTCATGAAGCCGGACCTGACCAGCTTCAAGCGGCTGCCTTGGGCGCCCGAGACGGCGCATGTCTTCGCCGACCTTTTCACGCGCGAAGGCGAGGAGGTGGCGACTCCGCGGCAGGTCTTGAAGCGGGTGCTCGAGCGCGCGACTGGCCTCGGCTATACGCCCGTCTTCGGGACCGAGCTCGAGTTCTACATCTTCCGGCCCGTCGATGAGTCGCGGCCGTCGAATCCTGGCTTTGCGCCCTTTATGGGCATGCAGGTGTGGTTCACCGACCAGGGCCTGGGACAGGCCCAGTCGCTGCTCGAGGACCTTCAGCGCAACCTGCTCGCCCTCGACGTCCCGCTGTACGAAATCTTCAACGAGCACGGCGGCGGCCAGTACGAGTTCAACCTCAAGCCGGTGGGCACCCTCAGCGCGATCGATGCTGTCTGCCTGATGAAGATCGCCATCAAGGAGATCTGCTTCCGCCACGGCCTGAGGGCCACCTTCCTCGGCAAGATCAACAACGACCCCGAGTTCCCGGTCAGCGGCTATCACCTGCACCAATCGCTGCTGGACGCACGGGGAGCCAACGTGTTTGCGGATCCGAACACGCCGCTGGGCCTGACGGACAAAGGGCGCAACTACGTCGGTGGTGTCCTCGAGCACGCCATGGGGCTGACGGCCATCGCGGCCCCGACGGTCACCGCGTACAAGCGCTTCACGCCGGGGACGTGGGCCCCGACAAGAGCATCGTGGGGGTTCGACAACAGGACTGCGATGCTCAGGGTGGTGCCGGGCGTGACTGGCCTGAACCTCGAGAACCGTCTGGCCAGCGCGGAAGCCAACCCCTATCTGCTTGCGGCCGGCATGACGGCGGCAGGGCTGGAAGGCATCGAAAGGGCTACCGACCCTGGGGAACCGGGCACCGGGAACCTCCTCGAGGACAAGCGGTTCCCGCTGCTGCCGACCACCATGATCGAGGCGGTCGAGGCGTTTGAAAAGGACCGTGTGCTGGGCGAAGCGCTGGGCGAGCACTTCGCGCGTATGTATTCGGCATTGCTGCGGTACGTGTGGAGACGGTTCATGAGTTACGTGACCGATTGGGAGATCCAGGAATACCGCGACCTGCTCTAGGCGCGGACAACTGAATAAAGGGGGGCACACGATGGCAACTGGCATGCAAGTCGAGGGAACTGGAACCGGGCCTGAGCCCGAGCTCAAACGTGACGCGGTTGGGCTTTGGGGCTCGATCTTCCAGGGGATCACTCACATGGCGCCGGCGGCCGGAGTCATGACCGGCATCGGATTCATCGCGGCGTCGGCAGGCTCGGCCATTCCACTGGCCTTTGTCCTGGCCGGAATCGTGTGCGTTCTGATCGCACTGTCGATCAACCAGCTGGCCAGGCACCTGCCTTCGGCCGGCGGTTACTACACATACCTCAGCCGCGCCATCAGCCCGAAGTTGGGGTTCATGACGGGCTGGATCTATTTCCTCTACGACCCGCTGATCCCGAACCTCTGCACGCTCGTCGCGGCCGCCTACGTTTCGGCGACGCTGTCCACGCTGTTCGGGATCGACGTTCCCTGGTGGCTGTACGCAAGCGTGGTCTACCTGGGCCTGGGAGTGATCGTCTTTCTCGGGATCAGGCTGTCGATCGCAACCTCAATCGCGTTTTCGCTGATCGAAGTTGGAATCACGCTGGCCTTCTCATTCTGGTTGATCGGTGTCCACGGCATCTCCGGGAACGACCTCTCGAGCACGTTCACGCTCGCAGGCGTGCCGACGGGCTTCTCAGGCCTGGCCTTCGGCATGATCTTCTCGATCCTTAGCTATACCGGCTTCGAGTCGACCATTCCCCTCGCCGAGGAGACCAAGAATCCACGTTCGACCGTTGCCAGGGCCGCTGTGATCTCGGTCGCCATGATCATCGTCTACTACGTGATCTTCACCTTCGCGTCCGTGGTGGGCTGGGGGCCCCATCGCATCGACGCAATGACGGCCGATCCGGCGCCTTTCAACACCATGGGCAACTTCTATTGGGGCAACTTCGGAGTCGTCGTGCTGACGCTCGCCCTGATGAACAGCAGCTGGGGCTGCTCTCTTGCCGGCCAGAACGCAGTCGTCCGCGTCATCTACAAGATGGGGCAGATCGGCGTTCTCCCCAAGGCGTTCGCAGCCGTCCATCCGCGTTACCAGACGCCCTACGTTGCGGCGATCGCAATGACCGCGCTGAGCTTCGTGGTGACGATCATCCTCGGGCTGTGGCTGGGCCCGATCCAGGGCTTCGGACTCCTGGCGACGATGATCAGCCTCGGCTGTATCGTCGTTTACGCCCTCGGAATGATCGCGGTCCCGATCTACTACCGCCGTGAGCACCCGGACGAGATCAACATCTTCCTGACCTACGTCTTTCCGATCGTCGGCACGCTGATGCTGATTCCCGTCGTCTACGCCAGCGTCTACCCGCCGCCCCCCATGCCGCTCAAGCTCGCCCCGTACATCGATATCGTCTGGGTGGCGATCGGCATCGGGACTGTCCTCTGGCTGAGCCGCACGCGTCCTCAGCAGCTGCAGGCCGGAGCTGAGGCGATCTTCGCCGAGACGGGGGCGGCAAGCGACCTGCCGCGATGAGCCGGATCGAGACCGCGACGGAACAGCGTCGCATGATCATCGACGGGAAGGAGGTGGACGCCGCCTCGGGCGAGACGTTCGTCACCTCCAACCCCGCCACGGGAGCCGCCATCGCGCGGCTCCCGAGCGGCGGCGTGGCGGACGTCGACCGCGCGGTCACGGCGGCCGATCGAGCATTCGAAGGCGGTCCGTGGCGGAAGCTCCACGCACGCGATCGAGGCAAGGTGCTGCTCAAGATCGCCGACGCGATTCGTTCGCGCGTCGACGAGATCGCCGAGGTGCAGACACGCGACAACGGCAAGACCATCACCGAGAGCAAGGGCGAGGTCGCCTACGCGGCCGACGTGTTCGAGTACTACGCCGGCGCGGCCAACAAGATCTTCGGCAAGACGATCCCGGTGGCTGCAGACGGTCTCGACTTCACTCTGCGCGAGCCGCTCGGAGTCACGGCGGCCATCATTCCCTGGAACGGCCCGTTCGCGATCTCCGCCTACAAGGTTGCGCCTGCACTGGCGACAGGCAACACGGTCGTGCTGAAGCCTCCAAGCCTCGCGCCGCTCCCTTCGCTCGAACTCGGACGCATCGGCCTCGAGGTGGGGCTGCCAGACGGCGTGCTCAACGTGGTGACTGGGCCCGGCAGCACTGTCGGGAACGCGCTCGTCGAGCACCCCACCGTCGCCTTCATCGGCTTCACCGGCGAAACCTCGACCGGTCAGCAGATCATGCGCAAAGGCGCCGACACACTCAAGCGCCTGCTGCTCGAGCTGGGAGGCAAGTCGCCCAACATCGTTTTCGACGACGCCGACCTGGACAAGATGGTGCCGTCGTCGGTGATCGCCGTGTTCAACATGGCCGGGCAGGATTGCTGCGCTCGCAGCCGAGCCCTGGTACATCGCAAGATTTACGACCAGTTCCTGGAAAAGTTCGCCGCGCGCACCAAGGAGCTCAGGGTCGGCGATCCCCTCGATCCCAAGACCGAGATCGGCCCGGTCGTCAGCCGGGCCCAGCTCGAGCGAGTTGAAAACTACATCGAGATTGGTCGCGAGGAGGGCGCTCGGCTCGTATGCGGGGGCAAGCGGCTCCGGCCTGCGGGGTTCGAAGAGGGGAACCTGATCGAACCGGCGATCCTCGAGCACGTCGAGAACACTTTCCGGGTCGCTCAGGAGGAGATCTTCGGGCCCGTCCTGGTTGCGATCCCGTTCGATGATGAGGAGGAGGTGATCCGCCTCGCCAATGGCACACCGTACGGGCTTTCAGGTTCGCTCTGGACGCGAGACATCGGTCGCGCGCTGCGAGTCGCTCGCGCGGTTCGCACCGGCCAGTTCAGCATCAACACCAACTGGAGCGTCCACCTGGAGGCGCCGTTCGGCGGATACAAGATGAGCGGCATCGGGCGCCAGCTCGGAATGGAGATGCTCGACCACTACACCCAGTTGAAGAACGTCTTCATCAGCAACGATTGAGCCGCACGAGTGTGTGAGATCCTCGCTGTCCGCTGGCCAACGCCGACGCCGTTCAAGGCCATCATGCCCTGGGCCGAGAAGATCGAGTACTACGGCCTGGCGAACTTCGGGTGGGGTGTCGCCTGGCTCGAAGACAGTCGAGTCAGGCGCTACCGATACGAGGGCCGATTCTCAGAAGACCGTTCGGCCGCCCATGAGCTCGAAGATGTTTCTTCTACCCACTACCTCGTGCACTTCCGGCGACCGAACCGGCTCAGCACGGTTCAGCTGGCGGATACGCAGCCGTTTCTTGCGGATGGAGGGCGCTTCGCCTTCTGCCACAACGGCTCCTTCACCCGTGAACCTGAATTCCGATATCGGTTCGCCGCGCGACTCAAAGGCCAGGCCGACTCCGAGGTCGGGTTCCGCATGTTCGAGGAGATCCTCGACCAGGGTGTAAGCGTCGAGGAGGCACTGGTCAATACGCACCACCAGCTGAATGGCAGCGCCAACCTCGGCTATCTCGGGGCCGACGGCGAGTTGGTTGTCTTCAATGCCTATCCGAGCAACAGGATTTTCCGCTTCCGAACGGACGAAGCCGAGGTGGCCGCGACTGAGCTCCACTCGCCCGACGACTCGCTGTTCCGACTGGTGTTTCCCGCGGCGACTGAGCGACGCGCGATCAGTGCGGCAGAGTCGTTGGCGCAGCCGAAACTCACGCGATGAAGGCCGGCACCATGCCACGGCGGGCGATGCCAAAAGTGCAGATCCGGCTCAGGTCGGTAGAGGTACTGGGCCTGGACCTGCCCATGATCAGCAGCTTCAAGACCGCCCACGGCACGACCAGCAAGAAGAGGACGATCATCGTCCGCGCCGAGGACGCCGACGGCGTCGTGGGCTGGGGCGAAGCGCCCGCCGGCGACCTGCCCCTCTACTCGGCGGACACCTACGAGAGTACCTGGTACGCACTGACACGACTGCTGGTGCCGCTGATCGTCGGCAAGCAATTTGACGGACCCGCCGAGCTGGCGGCGGCCTACGCCGGGTATCAGGGATACAACATGGCCAAGCACGGCCTCGAGTGCGCCGCGTGGGCGATAGCGTCCGTCAAGCTCGATCGACCACTTCGAGATCTGTTCGGCGGGAACAAAGAAGGAGTCCCGACCGGCGAAAGCTTTGGTATCAAGCCGACGGTCAAAGATCTCCTCGACGAGATTGAGGAGCGGGTGGCGCAGGGCTTCTGCCGGATCAAGGTCAAGATCGAGCCGGGGTGGGACATCGACGTCCTGGCCGAGGTGATCGCCACATTCCCGGACGTGCCCGTGATGGCCGACGGCAACACCGGTTACGACCCGGCCAGCCCCGGTCCGTGGGAGAAGCTGGACGAACTCGGACTGCTCATGATCGAGCAGCCTTATCCCGGCGATGCCCTGATCGAGTTGGCCGAGCTCCAGTCGCGTTTGCGGACTGCGATCTGCCTCGACGAGTCGGCGCTGACACCCGGTCTCACGTTCGCTGCGCTCAGGCTTGGGGCCGGACGCATCGTCAACATCAAGCCGGCGCGCCTCGGCGGATTGACTCCCAGCCTGGCGGTCCACGACAGGTGTCTCGACCAAGGCGTCGAGGTCTGGTGCGGGGGGTTGCTGGAGACCGGAATCGGACGTGGGTTCAACCTGGCGATCTCGTCGTTGCCCGGGTTCAGCCTGCCCGCCGACATGTCGCCGGCGCGCTTGTTCTACGCGGAGGATCTGGTCGACCCGACCTTTGACATCAGGAAGGACGGAACCATCGCGGTCCCGGACCTGCCCGGCGCCGGCTTTCACGTTGACGAGAAGCGGGTGCGGAAGTACCAGTCGGAGGCATGGACCAGCGGATGAGGCTCGACGGCAGAGTGGCCATGATCACCGGCGCCGGCAGCGGGCAGGGCAAAGCTGCGGCCAGGCTCTTCGCGGAGCGCGGTGCCGCCGTCTGTGTCGCGGAGATCAACCGCGACGCCGGAGACACCACGGCGCGCGAGATTCGGGACGCCGGTGGTCGGGCTATCGCCGTCACGTGTGACGTCTCCAGCGCGAAACAGGTCGAGGCGGCGGTCGAGGCGACCGTCTCCGAGTTCGGCCGGCTGGATGTGCTCTACAACAACGCCGGCCTTTGGTATCCGGCGCGCGGCAACTACCGACCCGGTCTCGACGCACCAAGCCCCCTCCTCGACGAGGACGTGTGGGACCGGACCATCGCCGTCAATCTCAAGGGCATCTACCTGTGCTGCAAGTACGGCATCCCGGCCATGCAGCGGGCGGGCGGGGGTTCGATCATCAACACCTCGAGCATTGCCGCGCTGCGGGTGGGCCGGGGCGCCTCCGATGCGTACACGGCGGCGAAGGGTGGTGTGATCGCCATCACCCGGACCCTGGCGGTCGAGCATGCGAAGTACGGCATCCGCTGCAACTGCATCATCCCGGGCGCAGTGAGGACACCGCTTGTCGGTGAGATCACGCCTGAGTACGAGGCGGCGGTCGTGGAGACCATCCCGATGGCGCGCTGGGGCGAGCCCGAGGATCTCGCCAAGATGGCGCTGTTCCTGGCTTCTGACGAGTCGTCGTGGGTGACGGGTGCGATGTTCGTCGTCGATGGAGGTTTCACAGCTGTCTAGCTCCGTCGAACTCGACGTCGCCACAATTCGAAAGGACCAGTTCCCGGTCACCGAAAGGTGGAGCTGGTTCGACCACGCCACGTTCGGTCCGCCCCCGCGCGCGTACGTCAACGCAATCGAGACCTTCGCCCGCGACATGTCCGGGGCCGATCTGCCCGAAGGTGCAGGCCTGTGGGGCGACCTCCTCGATCGGATACGCGCCAAAGCGGCGCGCTTCATCAACTGCAGCCCCGAAGACGTCGCATTCCTCAAGAGCACCGCTGAGGCAATGAGTGTGGTGGCGCTCGGCCTCGAGTGGGAACCAGGGGACGAGGTGATCGCGTACAACCAGGCGTTCCCCGCCGACGTCTACCCCTGGATGAACCTGGCCGGTCGGGGTGTCGAGCTCAAGCTGATTGCCGACCGGGGTCGCCAGCGCCACGACGTTGAGGATGTGGAAGCCCTGATGACGCCGCGGACGCGGGTGGTGTGCCTCGAGCTCGTGAACTTCTCCAACGGCTTCCGAGCGCCTATCAAGGAGGTGGCCAGGCTCTGCCACGAACGCGGCGCGTGGCTTCTGGTGGACGCCACGCAGGCTGTCGGCGCACTGCAGATCGACGTCCGCGATCTAGGTTGCGACGTGCTCGCGGCGCACGGCTACAAGTTCATGATGTCGGGTTGGGGCGCGGCGATCTGCTACTTCGCCCCTCATGTGCGGGCCAAGCTCGGGGTGCCAGAACCGGGCTGGAAGAGCCTGCAGAACATTCGCGGAGGGGCCAGCCTCATCGATTACAGGCTCGATTACGCGGCCGAGGCTCGCCGCTTCGAGCCTGGAATTCCGGACCTGATGTCAATCACGGGCACCGAGGCAGTCATGGAGTTGATGACTGAGCTCGGGACCAGCCAGATCGAGAAGCGCGTGCTGGCCTATGGCCTCGAGGTGGCTGAGGCTCTGGAGGATAGAGGATGGTCCGTCGTCAGCTCGCGCCGGCCTGGCGAGCAGTCGGGCATTCTTTCGGCGCAGCGAGAAGGCGTTGACTACGCGCGGCTCCACGGCGAGCTGCGCAGGCTCAAGGTGGCCTGCGCCGTGCGCGAACGCCGGGTGCGGGTTTCTTTCCACTTCTACAACGATCGCTCCGACCTTGACCGTCTCCTTCACAGCCTGCCCACCTGAAGGATTGTGGTGGGACTGCTCGAGGGTCGGGTCTGTCTGGTGACGGGGGGCAGCGCGGGAATCGGACTCGCCACCGCTCTCGCCTTCGCTCGTGAAGGTGCGAAGGTGATGATCGGCAGCCGCGACCCGGCACGAGGACAGGCTGCAGTCGCGCGGTTGCGTGAGAATGGCGCGCAGGCCGAGTTCCATGCCACGGACGTCGGGGACCCGGGCCAGATCGAGAGCCTGGTCGAGGCCTGCGTGCAGCGTTTCGGGCGCCTGGACTGCGCGTTCAACAATGCCGCGTTCGGCGGTTCCGGCGCGCTGAGCGCCGACATCACCGAGGACGAGTTCGAGCAGACGCTGGACGTGAATCTGCGCGGCGTTTGGCTCTGCATGAAGCACGAGATCACGCAGATGCTGCGGCAGGGTGGCGGCGCGATCGTGAACATGTCCTCCGTGGATGGACTGACCGGCTCGCCCAACGGTGCTGCGTACTCAGCGAGCAAACATGGGGTGGACGGGCTGACCAAGTCGGCAGCGGTCGAGTACGGCCGGTCCTCCATCCGGGTCAACGCGATCTGTGGTGGAGGCTTCGCGACGGAGATGCTTGCGCGCGGCTATGGCAAGGACCTTGCCTGGGTCGAGCGTTACCGCCGCCCGGCAATTCCCCTTGGCCGCCTCGGGCAGCCCGAGGAGTGTGCAGAAGCCGTGGTCTGGTTGTGCTCGGATGCTGCGTCATACATCACCGGCGTTTGTCTACCGGTCGACGGCGGACTGCTCGCCGACTCCGCTTCATACATGGCATTGCGATCCGGCCGCGACGCCTGAGGTATCGGCGGCCGACAGGAAGGAAGGCCGCCGCGTTATTTTCGTCACAGTCAGGTCAGCGTGACGTCGTTGCCGGCAAGCGTGGGTCCGGCTGTCGCGCCGGAATGGGGGACCACCGCCACCCGATTCACGAGCGTCCCCAGGCCTTCGATCGTGATTCTGACGAGGTCCCCAGACTCAGCCGTGTACGGCAGGGGTGGCACTATCGCCGTTCCGGTCATCAGCCAGGCGCCTACCGGTAAGGGATAGGCCGAATGGAGCACCGCGGACAGCTCGGCGGGATCGCGGACGAGGTCCGAAACCGCAGCTTGGCCGATGAACACCACCTCGCCCGCTCGCTCGATCCGCATCTCCATACCGGATGCCGCCGGAGTCACCCGCCAGGCGAGGACTGCGGCCGGCCCAATTGAGCAGGATCGGTCGTAGACCTTCGCCTGAGGCAGGTAGAGCGGGTTCTCGCCTTCGATGCTTCGCGAGCTCATGTCGTTGCCACAGGAGTAGGCGACCACCTCGGCGAAGCGGTTGGAGAGCACGCAGAGCTCCGGCTCCGGTACGTTCCACTGCGAATCGGGTCTGATCCCTACCTCGCCACCAGGGGAGACGACGCGCCAGCCGGCCGCCTTGAAGAAGAGCTCAGGACGATCGGCCCGGTAGACCCTGGCGTAGATGTCCGCCTCCGTCGACTCCTCCATCCGCGCCTGGCGGCTGCGCAGGTACGTCACGCCTGCAGCCCAAACCTCTTGCGACTCAACCGGGGCGAGCAATTCGCATTCGTCCGGATCGAGCCGCGGCCCCGCCCGCTGAAGAGCCTCCCTGATGGCGACGACGGGCTCGGAGAGCAGTTCGTCAAACCCGCGTTCGACCCGACGCAGCCGGCCATCCTCGAAGAGCCCTGTCAGGGTCGACGTGCCTTGACGCACTCGCAGCAGCGACGGCGTAGACGGCAATTGAGTGATGTCAATCGGCATCGGTAAGGATCATCCGTTGGTTGGTGTTGTGACGACGTCGCGCCGGGCATCACCGGCGCCGGTGGCCAAGCGCTCTCGCGACCGTCGGATGTGTTCGACCATGGCGGCAGCTGCGTCATCGGGCCGTGCTGTCGCGATCGCCTCGACGATCTTCTCGTGCTCGGCGATCGTTTCCGCGCCGATACCTGTCGTGTAGTACAGGCGATAGAGATGGAGGTGGGCGCGCAGGCGGACCAGCGCTTCCCGGAGCAGGTCGTTCCCGGACGCCCTCGCGATGGCTTCGTGGAAACGAGCATCCTGCCGGGCAAATTCACGGTATTCGCGGTAACCCAGCAGCGTGTCAGTGGGGCGGCTGTCGAATGTCTTACGCATCGCCTCGATCTCGCGGCGGAGCGCGGGGACCAGCTGCCGGCTCACCCGTTCGCTCGCCTTACGAGTCGCGAAGGGCTCGAGCAGCAAACGGACTTCGTACAGCTGATCGAAGGCGGCGCTATCCAGGATCGGTGCGATCGAGTATCCCCGCAGCGGTTCCTTGATCACGAGGCCGTCCATCTCGAGCCTGGCAAGGGCCTCGCGCACAGGCGTCGGTGAGACCTTCAGTTCGCGAGCGAGCTGGTCTATGTTCACCCTCGCTCCGGGCTCGATGTGCTGGTCCATCACCAGCTCCTTGACCGCCTCATACACACTGTCGGTCAGGATCTGGCGAGGCAAAGGCAGCGGGACGGTCCGATCTTTCATTTGCGGTTCAGGTCGAAGACCTCCTCCATCGGCGCCCACCAGTCGCCTTCTCGCGCTTCAGGAGCTCGCATCTGCATGGTTCTCATCAACTCGTCCCACTCGCGGTATCGCGGCTCGTCGTTCAGCTTCGGAAAATCTCGGCTCGGGTCGAATCCCTCGACCGCCTCCATGTACATGAAAAGGCGACGGCCGATGAGATAGATCTTCATCTCGATCAGCCCGATCTTCCGCAGCGCACTCAGCACCTCGGGCCACGGCTCCCGGTGGAACCGTTTGTAGTGCTCGACGACCTCGGGGTCGTCCTTGAGCAGCAGGGTCATACCAAAGCTCGTCATCGCTTTGAGCTGAGGCGGCTCATGATCGCCTCACTGACCTCCTCGTAGTCGTGATTGTTCGAGATCTCGCCCACAATCCGATGGTTGCGCATGACGAGAACGCGATCCGCAAGGCGGACAACCTCAGGCATGTCACTCGAGATCAAGAGGATCGCTTTGCCCCTTGCGGCCAGGTCCCAGATCAGCTCGTGCAGCGCGTTCTTGGTCTTGACGTCGATGCCAATGGTCGGCTCGTCGATGATCAAGATGTCGGAGTCGGCGGCGAGCCACTTGCCGATGCTGACCTTCTGCTGGTTGCCGCCGGACAGGGTGCCGACCGCCTGCGACAGGCTGTGAGCGCGAATATCCAGCTGCTTCACGAGCGGTGTGACCGCGGCGACCTCCGCTGAGCGTCGAATCCACTGGCCCAACGCCGTCAGGCGCCTCCAGATGGTGATCGAGAGGTTCGTCACCACCGAGTGCAGAAGGATGAGCCCCTCCTCTTTGCGGTTCTCGCTGACGTACCCGATGCGGTAGCGGCCCAACGCATCGCGCATGTCACGAATGCGTGCCTTCCTGCCTCTCACCATCACCTCGCCGGCTCTCACCTTGACCTCACCGACGATGGCCTTGGCCAGCTCGGTGCGACCAGCCCCGACGAGTCCGTAGACGCCGAGAATCTCGCCGGCGTGGAGCTTGAAGCTGACCCCGCGCGCCCCCGCCGCCGTGGCCAGATTCTTCACTTCGAGCATCGGCTCGCGCCGTTCAGGCTTCGGAGGCAGGTGAGCCAGCACGTCGGCCCTGCCGATCATGTAGGTCACCAGCTGATCCTGGTTGAGAGCACTGATCTCGCGGTCCACACACGTGTTGCGGCCGTCCCTCAGCACGGTCACCTTGTCCGCGAGCTCGAAGACCTCCTCGAGCTTGTGGCTGACGAACACCAGCGCCACTCCTTGGGCACGAAGCTCACGCAGCACGCGGAACAGATAGCCGGCTTCATGAGGCGTGATCGCTGCAGTCGGTTCGTCCAGAAGCAGAATTCGAGCCTGCAGGGAGAGGGCCTTGGCGATCTCCACCAGCTGCATCTGGGCTGCACTCAGCTCGGAGACCAATTTGGTCGGTGACAGGTCCAGACCGACTGTCTTCATCCAGGGTCGCGCGTTTCGGTGGATCTTGCCGTAGTCGACAATGCTCGGCAGCCTCGTGGGCATCCGTTCCAGCAGGATGTTTTCGGCAACCGTGAATTGCGGAATCAGGTTGTGCTCTTGATGAACGACGCTGATCCCCGCCTTCATTGCCTCGCGTGGCGATCCGAAGCGCACCGAGGTGCCGTCAACTTTGACCTCGCCCGCGTCTGGCTGGTAGACGCCGGTCAGAATCTTGATGAGCGTGCTCTTGCCCGCGCCGTTCTCCCCCACCAGAGCCTGGATCTCCCCGCTTCGCAAGCGCAGCGAGACATCGTCGAGAGCCACGACCCCGGGGAATTGCTTCCGAATTCCGGTCGCTTCGAGAACCACCCCGGTCGCCGCCACGGCTGGCTGCACACTCATCGCAACGACTCCTCCAACCGGTACAACCGGACGGCATTGGCGCCAAAGACTGCGTTCTGCGCTGCCGGCGGAAGATCCGCCAGCAGCTCCCGCGTCGTGGCGACCACACGCTCGTAACTCGAGGCCAGCAGGCAAACCGGCCAGTCCGATCCGAATACCAGGCGGTCGCTGCCGAACCAGCGCAGGACTTTCTGCACGTATGGGGCCAGTGCCTCGGGCTGCCAGGTCTTCCAGTTGGCTTCGGTGACCATTCCAGAGACCTTGCACGCGACGTTGGCGAGGTCGCTGAACGGAGCCATGCCCTCTTCCCAGCCCGGGTCGGCAGGACCATCAGCGATCCGGGGCTTGGCGATGTGGTCGATCACGAAACTGAGTCCTGGAAATGCGCGTGCCGTGGCCAGCGCGGCGGGCAGCTGCGGCTCTTTCACCAGCAGTTCGTAAACCAGGCCCGCCGCCTCGACAGCCCGGAGTCCCCGTTGAACCTCGGCCCGCAGCAGCCACTGTGGGTCAGGTTCGTCGTGCACCTGGTGACGGATTCCGACGAGGTGGCGCGCATTGTCCGACGCCCGCAATGCATCGAGCTGGTCCTGGACTTCGGCCGCAGCAAGGTCAATCCATGCCACCACGCCGACCACGAAGTCAGAGTCGCCGGCGATTTCGAGCAGTTGCCTGGATTCCTCGAGGCTGGCCCGGCTCTGGACCACGATTGAGCCATCCACGCCATTCGCGGCGAGCAGAGGTTGGAGATCGTCCGGACCGAATGACCGCCGAAGCCCGGCCAGCTCGCCTGTCATCCAGGGGTACCTTTCGATGGTGGGGTCGGTCCAGAAATGCTGATGCGAGTCGATCACACGGGCCACAGTCATGGCGTTGGCACCTCATCCGCCAGCAATCCCTCCGCCTTGAGCTCCCGCCACAGGTCACCAGGGACTTCGGCCTCGAACGCATCGATGTTTTCTTCGAGCTCGGCTACCGAACGGCAGCCCACGAGCACGCTTGCGACAGACGGATGGCCGAATGGAAACCGCATCGCGGCCGCCTTCATCGAAACGAGGTGGTTGTCACATACCGCCGAAATGCGGCGCGCCCGCTCTATCACATCGGGAGAGGCTGGGACGTAGTTGAATCGAGACCCGGGCTTGGGGTCTGCAAGCAGCCCGCTGTTGAAGACTCCGCCGATGATGATCGCGATTCCCTTCGACTGGCAGAGAGGAAGGAGCTCTCGCAGACCCGATTGATCGAGCAGGGTGTAGCGCCCAGCCAGGAGGAAGCAATCGAAGTCCGCCTCGAGAGCAAAACGCACCAGCATTTCCGCCTGGTTCATTCCGGAACCGACTGCACCGATGACTCCTTCCGATCGCAAATCGGCGAGCGCCCGAAAAGCCCCGGTGATCGCCTCGTCGTGATGGTCGTCGGGATCGTGGATGTGAAGGATGTCGACGCGATCGAGATGCAATCGCTCGAGACTGTCCTGGAGCGAGCGCATCACACCGTCATGGCTGAAGTCGAAAACGGGGGCCACTGACGGGGTGGCCTTGTAGAAGGGTTCGCCGTCGAAGAATTGACTCGGATCAGGCTCGCGGCCGGACTGGAGCAACCGGCCGACCTTGGTCGCCAGGACGAAGGTCTCACGTGGCCGGGACGAGAGCACGGCACCGACCCGGTTCTCGGCGAGACCGTAGCCGTAGAGCGGCGCCGTGTCGAAGAATCGGATGCCACGTTCGTAGGCGAGCTCGACCACCTGCCGCGCCTGTTCGTCGCTCACCTCTGAGTAGAGATTCCCCAGCGGAGCGCTCCCCAGGCCCATCCGCGTGACGCGCAGGGCCGTGCGACCCAGCGCCGTCGTCTCACCCACGTTCATCGCTTCTGCTCCGCCGTCTGCCTCGGCACCGGCTCCTCCGCGGGACGGTCGGTTACCGGTGGCGCGGTCGGCTTCAAGCTGAACACCTCGCGCAGCCCAACCGCACGCACGCGTCCGAGGAGGACGCCGCCGAGGATCAGGGCCCCGACCAGGAACTGCACCCAGTAGGGGTTGGCGTTGACCAGGATCAAGCCGTCGGAGATAAGGGAAACGAGACCCATCGCGAACACCGTCCCCAGCAGAGGTGCGCTCCCACCCGAGAGGAGCGCACCGCCGATGATCGGGCCGGCGAACGAAGGCAGGATCCAGGTGGCGCCGATGGTCGGCTGGCCTTCTCCAAGCTGCGCCATCAAGAGCGTGCCGGCGACGGCGCCCAGGAATCCCGAAATGCCGTGGGCGGTCGCGATGACGCGGCGTATGGGAAGCCCGGACAGCTGCGCCGCGACCGGATTTCCGCCGACCGCCAGCAGCTGACGGCCAAGCACGGTTTGCTTGAGGAAGAACGCGAGCAGGACGGCGAGACCGATGGAGACGAGCGCCACGTGCGGAAACGGGCCGGTCCGCGCCTGGCCGAAGGCGGCGATCACACCTGGGATGTGGTAGAAGGGCGTCGCGTGGGTGATGCCGAGGTTGATCCCGGCGAAGACATACGCCGTCCCCAACGTCAGGATGAAGCTGTTCACCTTGGTCCAGTGAACGAGAAGGCCGTTGATGACGCCGCAGACGGCGCCAAGGGCCAGTCCGACGGCAAGCGCGATGCCGACGGGAACGCCATAAGTGACCATCAGCCCCGATTCGACGATGGCCACCAGCCCGCCGATCGCACCGATCGAGAGGTTCATCTGGCCCACGGCGAGAACGATCATCTGGGCCAGGGCGACCAGCAGCAGGATGGAGAGGTCGCGGCCGGTGACGAAGAGGTTGTAGGTGGACGTGAACGAGGGCGCAACCGCACCGAGCACGATCGCCCCGACGACGTCGACGATGAGCAGTCCGAGGGCAACTCCTGAGATGCGGAGCCAGGTGGGTCGCTTCAACTCGCCGCACCGCCTACCGCACGCGTCACCCTGTCCAGCCCCACCGCCAGGAGGAGCACCACGCCGAGGAAGACGCTCAGCCAGAAGTTGCTGACGCTCATCAGCAGCAACCCGCTCGAGATCGTCGCCACCAGCAGGCCGCCCACCACCGTGCCCGAGACCGAAACGAGGCCGCCGGAAAGGAGCGTGCCCCCGATCGCCGGGGCGACGAACGAGGACAGGACCCAGTCGCTGCCGACCCCGGGGGAGGCGGTGTTGTTGGCGGCTATCGACATCACGCCGGCGATGGCGGCGAGGACGCCCGAGAGGCCGTGCGCGTAGAGAACAATCCTGGCCACCGGGATCCCTGACATGCGCGCCGCCTGGCGATTTGCGCCGACGGCCAGCATCTCTCTGCCCAGGCTCGTATTGCGATAGACCAGGCCGAGAACCACCGCTACGGCAAGCATCAACAGAACCACGGGCGAAACGGGAAGCCCGCCGACCTCGCCTTGAGCGAAGCTGACGAACGAATCCGGCAGAGAGCTAAAAGGCACTGCGTGCGTGATGACCAGCATTGCGCCGGTGATCAAGCTAGCCGTGGCCAGAGTCACGATGAAGCTGTTCAAATGGGTCCAGATCACGAGGGCGGCGTTGCCGAATCCAAGGACCGCACCGAGCGCGACCGCCACCAGCACGGCTGCCGCAGGCGGTATGCCGAGGCTCTGCATCAGCCAGCCGGCGAACATCCCCACCGCCCCGCCCATAGCGCCCACCGAGAGGTTCATGTCGCCAATCGACAACACCACCATCTGGGCGAAGCCGATGGTCACCGCGATCGCCGCCGACCGAAGTAGAAAGAACAGGTTGAAATCGGAAGTGAAACCGGTCGCGAAAACGGAGAAGAAGATCCAGAAGGCGACGGTCACGATCATCAATGCGAGGAGACTGACTGTCCGGATGAGGCCTGTGCCGCGCAGGTCGGTGAGTCGCGATCGCACAGCGACCGCGCGCGTCGCGATCATCCCACCCTTAAGCTCTGGATCTTCTCGTCATCCCACTCGATGCCGATACCGGGTGTCTCAGGCGCCATCGCCATTCCGTCCACGATTTGGATCTCGCCCTTCGTGATGCTTCGCAGCTGCGGGATGTACTCCACGTAGAGAGCATTGGGCACCGCCGACGCGAGGCTGACGTGCAGCTCCATCAGGAAATGTGGAGCCACCTTGACGTTGAACGTTTCGGCGAGATGGGCCACCTTCAGCCAGTTGCTGATGCCTCCGATACGCGCGACGTCGGGCTGAATGATTCCTGCCGCGCCGGCCACAAGGTACTCACGAAAGTGGCTCGGCGAATAGATGCTCTCGCCCACGGCGATGGGGATGGATGTGGATGCGGCGAGGCGAGAGTGACCGCTGATGTCTTCGGCCGGCAGCGGTTCTTCGAACCAGAAAAGGGACAGCTCTTCAAAGAGCCTGGCTCGGCGCTTTGCCTCGGCGTAGGTCATCGACTGGTTCGCGTCGACCATGATGTCCATGTCGGGGCCCACGGCTTCGCGGACAGCCTGAAGGCGCTCGAGGTCCTCTTGGGGACGCGGCTTGCCTACCTTGATCTTGATGCCCGACCAGCCTTGGCGCTTGGACATCAGGGCGCCTTCCACCAGGTCTTCCGTCGAAAGGTGGAGCCAGCCCCCTTCGGTGTCGTAGAGCGGTATCGAGCTGCGGGCACCACCGGCCAGCCGCCAGAGCGGCTGGCCGAGTGTCTTGCCGCGCAGGTCCCAGAGGGCCGTGTCCACGGCAGCCAGGGCGAGGCTCGTGATCGGTCCCACCACGGTCCCGTGCGTGGCCCAGAAGAGCTTTTGCCATACGGCTTCTATCTGACCGGCGTCTTCGCCGGCGAGAAGCGGCACGAGGTCGTTTCGGAGGTGCTCCAGGACGGCCCGCCCTCCGGTTCCGATCGTGTATGCGTAGCCGATCCCACAGGCGCCATCCTCACTTTCGATCTCGACAAAGATCGTTTCTTGCTTGACGAACGACTGGATGGCATCGGTGCGAGGGCGCTCGGGCACCAGGTCGACGAGATAGGTGTCGACTCGCCGAATGGTGCTCTTCACGATCGGTGGAGATGTGATCGCTCGATCCATCAGCAGGAAAGGTATTTGGCCTTGAAGTCGCCTGCGAGCTGCTTGGTGAGCGTCTTGAAGTCGTCTTTGTAGGTGGTCACCTTGTCGGGTGAGATCAGGAGCGTCCCCGAGTCGATGAAGTAAGGAGCGTCTGACTTCTTCTTGCAGCCCATGTGGAGCTCGTTGACCGCGTAGGCGCCGATGTAGGCCTGGCCATAGGGGTTCTGGCCCATGCTGCCGATCAGGAAGCCGTCCTTGACGGCGGCCAGAGTGACGGGGTCGTCGTCGATGCCCACCATCTTGATCCGCTTGTCTCCCAGCGTCCGCAAAGCCTTGGCCGCGGCGACGGTCGGGTTGTACGCGGTGGTGACGATTCCGGTGATGTTCTTGTGGGCGGCGAGAGCCTGGTTGATCGCGGTGTCCGCGGTCTGGGCGTCCTTGTCGATGTCCGCCAGGGTGATCAGGGTCACCGCGCCGTTCGTCTCGGCGACGGCCTTCTTGACCGCCTCGTCGCGCTTCTGGGTGTTCGGGTCGGTCAGGATGCCCGTGCCGTGCAGCAGAACGCCCTTGCCTCCCATGGCCTGGATCACAGCCTTCGCCGCCTGGTACGCCGACGCGCCGACATCGGTGGCGAGGCAGAAGGTGGTCTTGGTCGGCTCATGGATGCAGCCACCGACCGCCACCACGGGGTCTCCTCTCGACACCAGCTGGCTGACGATGCCGTTGGCGGCGTCGCCGTCGGTCGGGAAGATGCCGAAGCCGTTGTAACCCTGCGACGCCAGGCTGGTCAGCAGCTGGTTCTGCAGGTCCTGTTTCCAGTCGGTGGGGACCTCGAAGCTCCCCTTCGCGAGGTGGAAGTCCGCGGTCGCATCCACGATCGCCTGCCGTCGGAGTGGTGCCGCCGCAGGCGGCGAGGAGCAGAACTCCCATCAGGATCGGGATCGCCTGTCTGGTTCCTGTCATGCGTGAATTCCTCCACATCGCGAATTCAAAGATCCTATAGGATATTTAGTGTAGCCATGGCGCGAAGGTTGTCAAGGCCGACCGAGGGGCATTGGTCGCTCAGGCATCGGCGTCAACAAATGAACGTTGCGGCTAACAGATCGAGTTGGCAGTTCAGAAATCGCGATTCGTATTTGCGGTGGGCTGCCGAGTGACGCGAAACAACACGGTTTGACGTCGGCGTTGCGGTAAGGAAGCGGGTTGCAAGATTTCCTTCGTGATGTCCCGCGCGTGGATTCCAAGCTCTCGGAGATTGCCACTCAATGGATTCGCGTAGCCGGCAAAGTGCAGGCCTGGCAACTTCCCGGCGAAAGGTCGCCCGCGATCGTCGAGCACCCCGAGGTGTCCTACCAACGGCTCGAGTCCTCGCCGATAGCCAGTCGCGGCGATGACGGCCTCCGGTGCGACGCGGGATCCGTCCGCGAGTAGCACATGCGTGGCATCGAAGCCCGCGACCGCGGAAACGATGTTCACCCTACTGCGCTTGAGCTCGCGCACAAACGAGACGTCGATCACCGGAACCACATCGCCTCGAGCAAACTGCGTTGACAAAGCTTCTGTTGCTGGCGGCAAGCCGTAGGGCCGCAGGTCCCCATGCACGGCCCTCTGAACGAATCGAACGATTGAGTCACCAGCCCATGCGGGAAGGGGGCGAGTGGCCACGGCCACCGTCTGAATCGGGATCGGGCCCACGGTGCGAGGCACGATCTGGGGCGGGGTTCGGATCGACAGCCAGACCTGGGATGCGCCGCCACGCGCAAGGTCGACCGCGATGTCGGTTCCCGAGTTGCCCGGGCCGACCACGAGCACACTCTGGCGGGCGAAAGGCTGGGCGTTTCGGTACGCCGACGAATGGAGCAACGAGCCCCGGAAGCGTTCGCGGCCAGGCCAGAAGGGAACGAATGCCTCGCGGTCGTATCCGGTCGCGACGACAACAGTCTCGGCCGGGAACCGGCCTGCTGATGTCTCGACGATCCAGCCGTGGTCTCCAGCTGTGAGCTTCTCCGCCCAAACACCGAACCGGATGTCGAGCTCGTGGTGGCGCGCGTATGTTTCGAGATACGTCGCATAGTCGCGGGCGCTGACCCAGGTCCCGTACTCGCGCGGGATGGGCAATCCAGGCAGTTGCGACCACCAACGCGCCGTATTCAGGCGCAGGTTGTCATAGCGACTCAGCCACGAGGATCCGGCACTGTCGGCGCGCTTCGGCCGGCGCGCGTCAGCTCGGCGGCCACGGCAAGACCCGCGGGGCCGGCTCCGATGACGATCTCGCGCGTCATGCCTGTTCGAACTCGAAGTTAACGGTCATCTCGACGTTGCCGCGGATCGCCAGGCACACCGGGCACTCGTGCTCCGCACGGCGGACCAGGTCGCGCACGACGTCCTCCGGGCTCGAGCTTCGGATGCGCACCTTGAGCCGGCTGCTAGCCAGGTGATGGTCCGCGCCGTCACCCCACTCCAGGCGCGTCGTTGCGCTCGTCTCCACAGACTCGAGGTTTACGTGCCGGGAACGCGCGATCGAAGTGATGGTCGACGTGCAGCAGTTGGCGTGCGCGGCGGCCAGCAGCTCTTCGGGGTTGGTGCCTGTGCCTGGTCCTCCGAGCTCGGTTTGAGTCGCGGTCGGAGCATGCAGCTTGCCGCTCGCCCCGTCGACCGTGCCACCGTAACCCTTCCACCGCACCGTCGCGCTCGCCTCAAGCTGACCCATTGCTCACCTCCAGTCCGAGTGGAACGGCGTCCAGCTCCTCGCCGGCGAACTCGCTCATGACCACCTCCGCCTCCAGGTGGCCCATCAGGCGCTCGCGAATCTGGCGCAGAAACACGTCCTCGAGATCGCGTGGCCTCTGGGCGCGCACGTCGACAACCTCCACAGGGCGCCCCGGCCCCGCTGAGAACAGGATGATCCGGTCCGCCAGGCGTAGGGCCTCGTCGAGGTCGTGCGTGACGAGGACGACCGTCGCGTTCGACTGCCGCCACGTGGAGATCAGATACCGCTGCATGATCCGGCGCGTCTGATGGTCGAGACTGCCGAAAGGCTCATCCATCAGGAGAAGGCGCGGCGACAGAACCAGGGCACGTGCAAGGGCAACGCGCTGCCGCATGCCTCCGCTCAGCTCCCCCGGGACGCGGTCTGCGAACTGAGCAAGGCCGACCCGCTCGAGCTGCTCCAACGCGCGGCGTCGCGCCTCGTTCTTCGACAGCCCTCGATGGCGTAGCCCGAACGCCACGTTGTCCCGCACCGTGAGCCAGTCGAACAGGCTGTGGTGCTGGAAGATGAAAACGGTGTCGCGGCGCGGTCCGACGACGTCTTCCCCGCCAACCGCGATCCTGCCCCGTGTCGGCGACTGGAGGCCGCCGATCAGCTCGAGAAGCGTGGTTTTCCCGCAGCCGGTCGGACCTACGAGAACGGTGAGCGAGCCGGCCTCGATCGTCAGGTCGACGTGGTCGAGCGCGCGGTGCGTGCCGAAGTCGCGACAGACGTCGCTGATACGGATCTCAGGCATCGGCCGTGAGCGAGCGGTTGCCGCGCGCCTCCCACCAGATGAGCCGCTCTCGCACTAATAGAAGGACGCGATCGAAGGCAAAGCCGAGAAACCCGATCGTCACCAGCCCCGCCATCACGAGCTTCATCTGGAACTCCTGCTGGCCGAGGATGACGAGCGAGCCGAGCCCCGAGTTGATTCCGGCCATCTCGCCGGCCAGCACTGACATCCAAGCGGCGAAGAAGCTGAGCCGCATCGCGGTGGCGATGCTCGGGGCCGACGCGGGAAGGATGACGCGCACCCAAAGCCGCCAGCCGCCGCTGCCGAGGCTCCGAGCGCTCTTAACGTACTCGGCGGGAACGCCACCAACGGCGGCCACCGTGGCAAGCGTCATGGAAGCCGCGATGCCCATGAAGACGACGAAGACGGCGGCGCCGTCGCCGGTGCCGAAAAGGACGATGGCAAGTGGGATCCACGCGATCGGCGCGATGGGAGCCAGGATCTGGGCGATCGGAACACCGACTACTCGCACCCATGGCAGGGCCGAAAGCAAGGCTCCCGCCACGAGCCCGGTGCCGACGCCCAATCCAAACCCTGCTGACACGCGGAGGATGGTTTCGATCACCGACGACGCGTAGCTCACCTTGTTGACGCCGAGCCCCACCGCGCCGCCGGTCTCGAACAGGTAGGGGATGAACTTAGAAGGCGGCGGCAGGATCGCCGGATTGAGGATGCCGATCCTGGCCCCCGTCTCCCAGAGGCCGCCAAGGATCAGCCATGCGGCGGCCAGCCCGCCGAGCGACCGCCAGCCGCGGCGCCCGCGATGGCCGGGCGCAGCCACCGAGGTGGCCGCGACCGGCGTGCGCCAGATCTTGAGGTTGGCGGAGATTCCCATCAGGCCACGGCGAGCTTCGCGCCCTGCTGAACGCTGCCGTCGAATACGCTGTCGATGACATCCGATTTGAGATAGCCGAGGTCGACCAGGTAGCCCACGCCCTTGTGGAGGCCCGCCAGCGCCGCCGGGTTCAGAACCGGCTGCGGAGTCTGGCGCTTGAGACCCTCGGACAGGATGTTCTGCGGAACCGCGTAGATCGGCTGCAGCTGTGACAGCGCTTTCTCGAAGTCGGCGTCGCGCAGCTTGGCCGCCCCGTCGAGGACCTGGAGGTAGGTCTCGAGCTTGCTCTTGTTCTTCTCCAGGTAGCCGGCCGTGACGTTGACCACGCAGTCCGAGGCTTCGGGGCCCCAGACCTGGTTCGAGTCGTTGAGGTAGGTCCCACCCGCCGAAGACACCACAGTGGCGCCGTAGGGTTGCGCGAGCGAAGCCACATCCACGCTCTTGTGGATGAGCGCCTCACCCATGCCGACCATGCTCGGGAAGAAGGTCATCTTGTACTGCGAGTAGCTACGGCCGGCGTCGCGCAGCGTGCCGTAGGTGACGAGCTCCAGCGTGTCGAGACGGAGGGTGCCGACCTTGAGCCCCTTGTCCGCAGCCGAAGCGAGTTCGGCCACGGTCTTCACGGATCCTTCGCGAGCGACGAGCTCGATGCCGCCCTTGCCGGACCCGCCGACGATGCGGAGGTCCTTCTGGCCGTCGTTGTAGGCGGCGATCACCGTCGTCCAGGGGTTGTGTGACACGTCGATGGAACCGGCGACGAGAGCCTGGAGGTTCGGCGGTGGACCGTCGAACTGCGTGAGCAGGACGTTGAGCCCTTCCTTCTTGAACAGGCCGTTGATCTGCGCAAGCAGCAGGTGCTGGATGCAGCCCGCCGGCAGGTGACCGACACGCAGCGTCGACGCGCTGCTCAGCGTCGATTCCGAACCGCAGGCCGAGAGGATGGCGGCGATCGGTCCGCTAGCGACGATGCCGAAGCCGGTCGCGCAGCAGGCGCCGAGAAATTTGCGGCGGGTGATGTCAGACGCGAGCACGCGGACGATTCCGTCGCCCGCGCCTCGCGCTGGAGTAGCTGCGCAGCAGTCGAGGACAGCGGCGCCGCCGCTGCAACCGCAGCCGGCGGCGACGACTGGAAGTTCTGAGCTCAATTCGACATACCTCCGTGGAGCTGTTCGGATGGGATTGCGCAGCACTGGGCCGCGCAGCAGTTGACACCAAGCCAGGCGCGACGTCCGGCAACCGCGGCGATAAGCGCCACGCCGTAGGCGGAAACCGGATCGGCCCACCACCAGCCGAGGACGGCGTTCAGGCCGAGGCCGGCAAGAAGGCAGATCGAGAGGTAGGCGCACATCATGTTCTCGCGGCCTTCGCGCTTGACCGCGGACGAGCCGAGACTGTCCCCCACCTTCGCCTTGGCCCTGCGCAGAGGCGGCATCACGACAAGGGCGAGGACCGCGATGACGATGCCGAGGACACTCGGATCGGGACGCTCGCTAGACAGGAGCATCTGCGTCGAGTCGTACACGACATATGCGGCGAGAAGCCAGTAAGAAGCTCCGATAAGTCGCTGGGCGATGCGTTCAGCTCGTTCGGACAGTGCACTTCCGCCGCTGAGACGCCAGAGGATCACGAGCCCGCCAACTGTCTCGACCATGACGTCTGCGCCGAATCCGACGAGCGCCGACGAGGCCGCGGGGATGCCGGCCGCCAACGTGGCACCGGCTTCGACGCTGTGCCACAGCAGGCCGAAGACGACGAGCGTCCTGGCCCGCAGGACCGGGGATTCGCGCGTACGGGCGGGTCTTGGAAATATGGCGATGGAAACGCTCATCGAGGGTGCTAGTGCTCCGGTGTGGAAATGGCGATGCGCGCACAAGGAGTGCGCGGGGGACGGCGGGACGGCCGTCAGGCCGAAGGTGCGCTAGCTACAGGAGCAGGTGACGCGCAAGCAAAAGTCGACCGTGCGTCGGATGGTCAGAGGCGCGGGCACGATCAAACCTCGCATCGGAGTACACACAATAACGTCCAGCGACCGCCAGGAATCGTGGGTCAGGCACGAAACACACGGGTAGGTGTTAGTTGCGAGAGACAGATGGATTGCGATTGGTTCGCGATAAGGGCACAGCGCACGATGCTGCGGTTAACAGCTCGCTCCCGCCCGTTCGGAAATCGCAGCTCGAATTCGCTGAGTGCCTCTGAATGCCACCGTTTGCCACGGTTTGTCGCCAGCGTTGCTGTACAAACCCAAAGCGTCGGATGGTCGGTGGGCTAGGCGACCTGCGAATGCTAATCCTCACAATGACAAAATCGCTGGCGGCGGTCACCTCGATTGCTTGAATCGTCGTCGCCGTCGCCCGGAACACCGCTCATGGGGCAACCGCCACGGAGGTTGCGGGCACCGTACATCGAGCGCAAACTACCGACTTAGCGAGGCATCAACTTCGAAGGGTCGGGCTCCCGACTGAGCTCGAGTGCACCAACAG
>WNFV01001293.1_pt1 | contig 34393 bp, 32 predicted proteins | sample 5400101 | NCBI WGS metagenome assembly WNFV01 (sample SAMN13153361, study PRJNA577476) | soil metagenome | isolation source: 115 cm soil or saprolite under grassland replicate 1 | place: USA:California | collected 2016-06-15 | reverse complement strand
ACGGGTACCAGTTCGAGCAGCCGGAGCCGCACGAGGCTGTGGAGGCAATGCTGGGTCTGGCTTCCAGTGAAATTGCAGAAGCCGACTTTGTGGAGTGGGTGCGGCCCCGCCTCACCAGCCCAGGCTGAGACTTGCTGCGCATAAGGCGAGCTTCTGCCTATCCGGTTAGCTCCGCTACGATCTCCGCGTGCCGCGGCCGAGCTTCCCGAGGACGATCGTCGAGTTCCAGCGCCGGTTTGCGGATGAGGCCGCTTGCTGCGCCTACCTCTTTGCGTGCCGGTGGCCGGACGGCTTCAGGTGTCCGGCGTGCGACTTCGAGCACGCCTACGAGCTGCCGAGGCGGCTCCTGTGGCAATGCTCACGATGCCACCACCAGGTCTCCCTTACCGCCGGGACGGTCCTTCATAAGACGAGGACGCCGATCCATCTCTGGTTCTGGGCCGCCTACCTGACGAGCACTGGAACGTCGGGCATCTCGGCTCTCCAGCTGCAGCGCCAGCTCGGGCTGAAGCGGTACGAGACGGCCTGGATGCTGCTCCACAAGCTGCGACGGGCGATGGTCGCGCCTGAGCGGTCACCCCTCACGGGGGAGATCGAAGTCGACGACGCGTACATAGGCGGCACCGACTCCGGTCGACGCGGCGGTCGAGATGCTTTCGGCGCCGCCACGATCGTGATCGTGGCTGTGGAGGTCCGCGGGAATGGGTCCGGGAGGATCCGGATGGAGGCCGTGGACGATCTCTCAGCTGATGCGCTCTGCGGCTTCGTCCAGGACAACGTGCTTGAGGGTGCGACCGTGAGGACGGATGCCTGGCAGGGTTTCAAGCGGCTAGCTCGGCTCGGCTACGACCACCAGACCACAAGCCTCCGAGCCGAAGGCATGGTTGGCAGGGACGCTGCCCGGGCGCTGCCGCGCGTCCACTGGGTGATCAGCAACTTCAAGACATGGCTGCGTGGCACCTATCGAGGCGTCTCGGACCACCAGATGCAGGTCTACCTCGACGAGTTCGTCTTCCGGTTCAACCGCCGGCGCACCCCCATGGCTGCCTTTCAGACCCTGCTCGGCCTCGGCAGCCGTCTAGCCCCAACCACCTATGACGAGGTCAGAGACCCAAGCCTGGCCTTGCGGAGCTAACCGGATAGGCAGAAGGCGAGCTTATCCGTAGCCTGCGTCGGCACAACGAAGGCCAACTCCGAGGAGTGCTCAGCTACCGGATCCAATGTCAGCTCGGAGCGGAGGACATCCTTGCTTCGATCAGATTGGAGCCGTCGTCGAGCCGAACGCAGGCGGCCACATGCTCGGGTCCCGCGACCCGGAAGCGTGGGTGTTCGGGCAGGCAGCGGTCGAACACCAGCGGGCATCTCGACGCAAACAGGCATCCGGGGGGCAGCTCGATCGAGCTCGGCACCTCGCCCTTGAGCAGGAAGCGGTTGGAGCGAAGGGTCGGATCTGCGGGCAGCGACGCCGAGAGAAGCGCCTGTGTGTAGGGATGCTGCGGATCCTCGAAGATGCGCAGAGCCGGTCCCATCTCGACGATGGCGCCCAGGTACATGACTGCGACCCGGTCCGCGTACGCGCTGACGGTGTGCAGGTCGTGGGAGATGAGCAGGTAGGTGAGGCCGAGCTTGCGCTGAAGCGAGGCGAGGATCGACAACACGCTCGAGCGAATCGAGAGGTCGAGCGAGGACGTCGGCTCGTCGAGGACCAGGAAGCCGGGGTTGGTGGCGATCGCTCGCGCGATGGCGATGCGCTGCGCTTCCCCACCGCTCAGCTGACGTGGCACGCGGTCGAGATATTTCGAGCCCAGGCGAACGTTCTCGAGAAGTTCGAGCATGCGCTCACTGCGTCCGCGGGCATCCAGTCTGGTGTGCAGTCGCAACGGCTCCTCGAGGATTGTCTGCACCCGCATCCGCGGCGACAGCGAGTCGATGGGATCCTGAAAGATCATCTGCGCGTTCGCACGCCACGACCTCACCTTCGACTTCGACATCTGCGCGATATCGAACCCATCGAACGTGATGCGGCCGCTTGTCGGTTCGATCAGGCGCAGCAGGCAGCGACCGACGGTCGACTTTCCGGACCCGCTCTCTCCGACGAGCGCCAGCGTCTCCCCGGCGCGGATCGTGAACGAGACCCCGTTCACAGCGTGCACGGTCCCTCTGCCTCCGGTAAGCGGGTACCGCTTGACGAGGTTGGTGGCCTCGACCGTGCTGCTCATTGGGCAGTGCGTCTCGGAGCGTGTTTCGAGCGCCTATCGGCGGCCGAAGCCACCAGCCGCTGCGTGTAGGGATGCCTCGGACTCGCGAACAAAGACTCGACGTCCGCCTCTTCGATCACTTCGCCGCGATACATCACCGCGACCCGGTCGCAGTACTGCGCGACGATGCCCAGGTCATGCGTCACGAACAGGACCGCCGAGCCGGTGGCTTGAACCTTCGCGTGAAGCGTGTCGAGGAACTGCGCCTGCACCGTCACATCGAGTCCCGTCGTCGGTTCATCGGCGATCAGCAGTTGGGGCTCGTTGATCGTGGCCATCGCGATGAGGATCCGCTGTGCCATCCCTCCGCTCAGTTGATGCGGGAACGAGGCCGCGCGGCGCTGGGCGTCAGGGATGCCGATCGCCTTGATGGCCTGCACCGAGAGCCTGAGCGCTTCCTGAGGGCTGACGTCGTGGTGCGCAATGTAGACGTTCGCGATCTGATGGCCGACGGAGACCAGCGGATTCAGCGCTGACCGCGAGTTCTGGACAATCAGGCCGATCTCGCGTCCCCGGATCGACCGCAGCTGGTCGTCGGACTTGGCGAGGAGATTCTGGCCTTTGAAGCACACCTTTCCGCTGGTGATGCGTCCCGGAGTTCGAACGAGGGCTATGAGCGCCAGCGCGACCGTCGACTTGCCTGAGCCGCTCTCACCGACCAGACCGACGAACTCGCCCTCCCGGATCGCAAGGTGAAAGTTCTTGACCGCGACGACGTCCCCGTCGGGGAGCGGGTAGACGATGTCGAGGTCGCTCGCCTCGAGGATCGGCGCCCGCGTCTTTGAGCTACTGGCGGTAGCGGGCTTCGAGGACATTGCCGATGATGGCGTAGCCGACAACGGTGATCGAGATCGCAAGCCCTGGAAACACGGAGGGCCACCACTCGCCCAGGATCAGCAGGTTTGCGCCAGAGGCGATCATGCCGCCCCACTCGGGGGTTGGCGGCCGGACTCCGGCGCCGAGAAACGTGAGGCCGGCCGTGAACAGGATCGCCCATCCGATCGTCACTGAGGCCTGGATGAGCGCGGGAGTCAGCGAGTTGGGAAGCACATGCTTGAGAGCGATCACGATTTCCCTGTTGCCAACGGCGCGCGCGGCCTCGACGTATGTGCGCCCCACCTGCGAGACGACCTGGCTGCAGGTCAGGCGGAGATAGATCGGCGTGTAAAGCGCGGCGAGGGTAAGGACGACGTCGATCACGTTCCGGCCCGTGAGGACGACCAGGATCATCGCCAGGATGAAGATGGGGAAGGACTGGAACGTGTCCGAGATGCGGATGATCGTCTCCGCGCTCCGCGTCCGGAAGAATCCCGCCAGCAACCCCAGCAGTGTGCCGAGCACGAAGGAGATGGCCGTCGCCGCGACGCCGACCACGACGTCCACCCGCGGCGCAGCGAGGACGCGCGAGAAGATGTCGAGGCCCGTCAGCTCGGTGCCGAACCAGTGCACCGCGTGCTCGCGCCTTCCGAGGACCGTGTCCACGATCAGCCCGGGCACGCTGGCCAGGCTCGGTGGCGGAGCCGAGACCTCAGGCGTGGGGATCTGCGGGTCGTAAGGCGCGACTACTGGCCCAAAGACCGCGAGGAACAGGGAGAACCCCACGATGACCAGGCCGGCGTCAAAGAGCAGGTTCTGCTGGAGGAAAGCCGCGACGCGCCGTCGAGTGATCTTCGCCGGAGGTGCTGGCGGCCCCTGCTCTGTGGTCTGCGGGATGACGATCGAGCTCATTGCGCGATCCGGGGATCGATTACGGAGTGGACGACATCGATGGCCAGCAGGATGAGAAGCGAGCCTGTCGTGGTGATGAGGACCACGCCCTGAATGGCTGGGTAATCGAACGAGAGGATCGAGCGTACCGCGTATTGGCCCAGTCCACCGAGTGAGAACACCTGCTCAACGAGGACCGCGCCGCCGAGCATGTAGGCGTACAGGATCCCGATCAGAGTCAGAGACGGAGCGAGGCTGTTTTTGAATGTATACGCCGCGATCCGGCGCTGCGGGAGCCCGCAGCTACGCGCGTACATGATGTAGTCGGACTGCAGCGCTTTCTCGACGTTCTGGCGGACCATCTTGATGATCGGCCCCGAGAGGACGAACGCCAACGTCAGCACCGGGAGCAGAAGGTGATGGGCCGCTTCCCCGAAGGTGGCGAAGTTGCCGGTCAGCAGGCTGTCGACGGTGACCATGCCTGTGATCCGCGGCGGCGCCGGACTCAATGGGCTGAGGATGCCCAGCGGTGCGGGCACCAGTCCCCACTTGACATAGAAGAAGAAGATGAAAGTCAAACCCCACCAGAACTCCGGCTGGGCACCCGCGAACAAGCTGTACACGAACACGCCTCGACTCACTGGTCCGCGTGGACGCAGTGCGCCGAGCAGCCCGACCGGAATCGCTACTAGTACGCCGATGATGAAGCTGTAGCTGATCAGTTCCAGGGTGATCGGCAGGTACGTACTAATGTCCTCCGCCACCGGGGCGCCGCTGTTCCAGGAGGCGCCGAGGTTGCCCTGGATGAGCCCGGGGCCGTATCTGGTGTCGAGCCCCAGGTAGATCGCCAGCTGCGTCAGGTCGGACTCGTCGAGGTGCAGTAGGTGGCGGACGTGGGCGATCGCCTCTGGTGAAGCGTTGAACCCGACCAGGTGGCCGACGGGATCCGACGGCAGGGCGCGCATCAGAAAGAAGACGGCCACGCTGATCACGGTTAGCTGGATCACAGCGATCAAGAGCCGGCGGAGGATGTATCTCCAGGGCATCTCAGGCAGTCAGTTTGAGCCCCAGAAAGGCAGGTGAGCCGACCCGGTGGCGAGCCGGCCCACCACGACGGTCAGCTGTACTTCAGCTCATACCAGCGCAGCTGGTCCTCGGGGTGCCAGGTGATCCCAGAGACGTTGTTGCGGAGACCCCATTGGGTCTCATACTCGGCGATGGGGATCCAGTTCGGGGCCTGCATCAAGATTTCCTGCGCCTGGGCCAGCAGCTGGTTCTGCTTGGAAGGGTCGGTCTCGGCATAGATCTGGTCGACGAGCTTGTCCATCACCGGGTTCGAGTACTTCGTGTAGTTGCCCGGCCCGGTGGTCGTCATGAACGGACCGAGCGCGTATTCGCCCGTCACGAGGTCGGGCTTGTCCTGGTCGTCCAGGAACATCGGTAGCTCATGCTTCGCGAAGACCCTGTCCGCGAACTGGGCCTGCGGGAGCGGGTTGAGCTGCAGGTTCAGGCCAATGTTCTTGAAAGAGGCCTGGATCAGGGTCGCCACCGGTCCCAGCGTACCCTCGCGCTCGGCCGTGTAGCTCAGCTGGAGCAGGTTTGGGGGCAAGCCCCGGCCGCCGGGATACCCCGCCTGGGCCAATAACGACTTCGCCTTCTCGATGTCGAGGTTGTACTGGGTCTGGGTCTTGTAGAAGCCGACGTACGACGAAGGCACGGTGCCTTCCCACTTCTTTGCCTTGCCGACATAGGCCACCTGCAGGATCTGGTCGTACGGGATGGCGTAAGCGAACGCGTGGCGGAGCAGCACATTGTCGAGCGGCTTGATGTTCCACGGCAGGCCGAGGAACAGGTACTGGTTGCCGATGATGCCGTTGACCTTCACGCCCTTGCCGCCCTTGCTGAGGAAGTCGAACTCCTTCGGGGTCAGCGCCTGCACGATCTGCGCCTCACCGCTCTGAATCGCCGCGATGCGGTTGGCGTTCTCGGGGACTTTGCGGAAGTCGATACGGTCGATCGCCGCCTTACCGCGGTAGTAGTTCGGGTTCGCCTTGGCGATGAAGTCCGAGCCCTTGGTCCACTTCTCGAGGCAGTAGGGTCCGAAGCTGGGAGCGTTGTTGTCGGTCGCCCACGCGTGGCTCCACTGGTCGGAGGCGGTCGCGTGCGCCTTCATCTCCTTGCTGTCCCAGATCATCGTGAAGAAGTCCGTCAGCGCCGGGAGAAATAGGCGGCGGACGCTCGAGACCTTGATCTTCACTGTGTAGTCGTCGACCTTCTGCACCTCGTCGCCCAACGCGGTCTGGCTCTTCGGCGGAAAGACGTCCGGCGTGAAGCCGGCGACACCCGCCGTGTTGAAGAAGAACCACGCCAGCGGACCAAGGGTTCCAGATATCGATTTCGCTCGCGCGAACGTGTAGACGACGTCGTCGGCCGTGAATTTGTTGCCGGTACAACCGACCACGTTGTGACGCAGGTTGAACGTCCATGTCATCGACGCCTGGTCGAAAGACCACGACTCGGCGAGCCGGCCCTCGAAGTTGTTGAAGTCGAGCTGGTTGACCCCGTCCGGGCTCTGGGTGCCCGCGCGCTTGAAGTCGACAAGCTGCTCGCCGAGGTTGACGATCGCCTGCATGCTCTCTAGCACGAGCATGCCGGGGGCCTCGGTGTCGAGCGCCGCGACGGCGTCGGGCGTGAGGATGGTCAGGGTCTTCGATCCCTGATTTGTCGTCGCGCCCTGGCAAGCGCCGGCCACAAGGGCCGCGAGTACGACCAGCGGCAGAAGCTTCCGCATGTGCTTTCCCTCCAAACCGGCCGGGGGTCAGAGACCGGGATTCGACGAGGATAGATCGAGGCCGGCAGGTTGGTTATCGGTGGTTGTCAGCAGGAAAATGGCGCCATCTGTGACGTTGTCACAAATTGGTCTCTAGGGCCGCCTCGGGCCGCCCGTACTTGGAGAGCGGAAGCAGCTTCAAGGCCAGCTGGACCCGAAAGCAAAACTCACCCTCGGTCAGCGATCCGCCCAGGAGCTCCTCGATGCGCCGGCTTCGGTAGGACAGCGTGTTCGCGTGCACGCCGAGCCTGCGGGCGGCCAGCTTCCGGTTGAGGGCGGCCGCGAACAGCGCGTCCAGGGTCTGCGCTAACTCGGTGTGCCGCTCGCGATCCCGCTTGAGGAGCTTGCCCAGGACCTCGTGGACGAAGGCGTCAACCGGCTCGCCGGCCCTGAACAGGTCGAACAGCTGCAGCTCGTCGTACCTGCAGACCAGCGACTTTGGCTGCAGGATGGACGCAAGGGTCTGCGCTCGCTGCGCCTCTGCGTAGCTGGCGAGGATTCCGCCGGGGCCGCCGCGTGCCGTGCCGATGCCGATCGTGAAATGCTGCCCGGCGATGACCCCGGCGAGCGCTTTCACCACGGTGCTCGCGACGTCGGAGACGGAGTCGTCCGGGACGGCCATGATCAGCCCCGACCTCATGACTACGGCCGGCGCGTCAGCCCGGTAGCGCTGCATCTGGGATCGTCCGTGCGAGAGCTCGAGGTCGCGCTCGACGTTCAGCTGTCGGGAGCGGGTCCGCGGCGAAACGACCGCCACCACGTGCGTGCGGTCGAGGTCGTAGCCGAAGTGCCTCCCCTCGCGGATGATGGCTTCCTCGTCGTCGAGGTCCCCAGAGAGTAGACGCGTAAGAAATAGGCGAGTCGCCTCTTCGTGTGAGCGCGCGCGGCGCTCGCGCTCGCCGAGATAGCCTTCGGAGGCGGCGGAGCTGACCAGGTCGGCGAACTGGAGTGTCAGGGTTCCGAGTCGGCCCAGGTCGTCCTGGTCGGCGATCTCGAGCAGGCACTGCCACAGCACACGAGTGCCGACGCGGTACGAGTGGAAGATAGCCTCCAACGGAACGCCCTGGTGAAGGCGCCGGCGACCCGCGTCGGCGAGCTCCGCCAGCTCGCCGTCGGTCGGAACGCGGTCTTCGGCCAGCGATTGGAAGTAGATCTCGACGTTGCGCGCGATCATGGTCGAGAAGTCCCGGTCGAGCTCGGCGTCACTGGTGTCGCCGTAGGGCTCGACGTCCCTGCGAACCGCGGCGCCGACGCGCTGCGCGAAGTCCTGGACCTGCTCGCGCGTCAGGACCAACGGGGATCGGACTTGGGATGGACTCACAATGGCAGGCGCCCGTCTTGGGACTAAAACCGACGGATGACGAGGCAGGAGTTTATAGCATCACAAGCCAGGTTCGGATGAACAGCTGGCGTGTCGGCCTGGAGGTGGGCATTCGATCATGAGGTTTGGGGTCGCGCTCCCGACGTGCACCGAGGGCATGCTCTACCCGATTCCGTTCGCCGCCCCCGACGACGTCGTAAGGGTGGCGGTCGAGGCGGAACGCCTCGGCTATTACGCGGTCATGGGCAATGACCACCTGACGACGCAGGCATATGTGCGCAAGCGCTGGCCAGACCCGCCGAACTTCTTCGAGCCTCTCATCACGTACGCCTACTGCGCCCCGAGCACCAAGACCATTCGCTTCATGACGGGCGTGATTGTCCTGCCGATGCGGCACCCCGTGGTGCTCGCCAAACAGGTGGCCACCCTCGATCAATTCACAGGCGGAAGGGTCATTCTCGGTGTCGGCATCGGCGCGTATCGGGAGGAGTACGAGGCCACGCAGCCCCAGCTGAAGAGCGTTGCGCGCTCTGACCTCCTGGAGGAGGGTATCCAGGGATTGCGCTTGCTCTTCACCAAGCGGCGTGCCACGTTTCACGGCCGGCACTACCGGTTCGAGGACGTCGAGATGTTTCCGAAGCCCCTCCAGAACCCGCTCCCGATCTACTCGGCCGGCAACGCCGAAGGATCGATCCGCAGGGCGGCCGAGATGTGCGAGGGCTGGTTGCCGGCCGCGATGGGCCCCGAGCGCATCCGCCAGGGCCGCGAGAAGCTGCAGAAATACGCAGAGGCCGCGGGCCGCGACGCGGCCGCCGTGGAGATCGCTCCCCAGCTCGTGGTCTGCGTCGGCAAGACGGCCGAGGCAGCGGAGCAGCATTTCAAGAAGTCGCAGGTGTACGAACACCTCCTCTCTCTCCAGCAGTCGACGCTCAAGGGCTTTGACATCGACTCCTACGTCTCCATGAACCTGATTGGATCGATCGACCACGTCGGCGAGCTTATCGAGAGGTATCGGGAGGCGGGCGCAAGCCACCTGTCCGGACTCCTCTTCGTGAGCAATTCCGTCGACGAGTACGTCGACCAGATGCGCATGTTCGCCGAGAGCGTGATGCCGCGATTCACGGACCGGGCGTCCGTCGCGTGAATCGCCTCCTCAACCTGCCTCGGGCGCGCGATGTGTTCGGGGCGGCCGGCGTCGACGCGGTGATGGCGACCACGCACGCCAACGTGCGCTACCTCAGCGGCTTCGTGGGTTTCGGCCAGCGGCTCATGCCGAGCATCCAGGTGTACGCCCTCGCTGGGATGGAGACGCTGCCGGAGTCGACGGTGATCCTGCCGGCCGGCGAGCTCGACATGTGGGCGCAGTTCCCGGCCGAGCAGGCGACGCTCGCCCCCTACGGACGCTTCTTCGTCGAGGTGCAGAGCAACGGCGCTTCCTTTTCGGATGAGATGTCGCGCTATCGCAGCCTGGTGCAGGTGGACGCGCAATCGACGTCGCTCAGTGCAATCACCTCCCACCTCGACCTGCTCGGGCCGAAGGCCAGGATCGGGCTCGACGAACGTGGCATCGCCGCCACGGCGCGCGACGCGCTCCGGACGCGGTACGGCGACCGCCTGGTCGACGCGGCCGCCATGTTCGATCAGGTGCGCATGGTGAAGACGCCTGAGGAGATCCGGCGCCTGACGCGCGCCACCCAGGTAATCGAAGCTGCCTACTACCGGGCAATCGCCGAGGCGCGCGAAGGGATGACCGAGATCGAGATGGCGTTTGTGTTCGACAGCGAGACGATCAGGCTTGGGTGCGAGCCCGTGTTCACTGTCCTCGCTTTCGGCGAGCGCTCGGCGCTGCCCAACGCGACGCCGGGTACGCGCAAGCTGCTAGCGGGGGACATCATCCGCTTCGACATCGGGTGTCGAGCCGACGGCTACTACTCGGACATCGCCCGGACGGCGATTTTCGGGGAGGCGACGGAGAAGCAGCGCAACTACTATCGCGCGATCCTCGAGGGCGAGCAGATCGCGATCGAGCACGTGCGGGCCGGGGTCCCTGCCAGCGCCATCTTCGCAACCGCGGTCGAGGCGACGAGAGAGGCCGGCATCGCCCACTATCGGCGACATCACGTCGGCCATGGCATCGGACTCGACGTCTACGACCTGCCGATCCTCAACGATTCGACCGCGACGCCGCTCGAGCCCGGGATGGTGCTCGAGGTCGAGACTCCCTACTACGAGCTAGGGTTTGGCGGACTCCAGGTCGAGGACACGATCCTGGTCACCGACGACGGATACCGGCGCCTTACCGGGAGCTCGAGCGAGCTGGCACTGGTCGGATAAGGAGGAGCCATGCCGGAGGAGGCATCCATCACGCCGGAGGCGGCGTCTGCGCTCGCGCGTTGGGCAGGCCTACGCGAAACACTCCCGCCGGAGCGCCTGGCCGAGGTCTTCGCGAGCGTGCAAGAGGGAATCGAGCGGCTTTACGCAGTCGACGTGGAGGGATTCGAAGCCGACTTCCTGCAGCCGGATTCGCGTGCGCGCTGAGGACTTGTCGGGGCTCACGATCGAGAAGGCGGCGCGCCTCATCCGCGGCCGCAAGGTATCCGCCGTCGAGCTGACCCGGGCAACCCTGGATCGGATCGACAGGCTCGATCGCCTCAAGGCTTTCATCACCGTGACGCCGGAGCTCGCGCTTGCGCAGGCCAGGCGCGCCGACCGCGACCTTGCGCGTGGCGAGTACCACGGACCTATGCACGGGATCCCAATCAGCCTCAAGGACCTCTACTGGACCAAGGGCGTCCGTACGACGGCCGGTTCCAGGATCCTCGGCGACTTTATACCGAGGGAGGACGCGACCGCGGCCGCGCGCCTCGCCAGGGCCGGGGCGGTGCTGGTGGGCAAGGCGAACCTCCACGAGTTCGCGATCGGCGCCACGACGGAGAACCCCTTCTACGGAACTTGTCACAACCCGTGGCATTTCGACTACATCCCGGGCGGCTCCTCGGGTGGCTCGGCCGCGGCGGTTGCGGCTGGCCTCGGGCTAGCCTCGCTTGGCAGCTGCACCGGCGGGTCGATCCGAATCCCCGCAGCCTTCTGTGGCATCGTCGGCCTGAAGCCGACCTATGGCGTCGTGCCGCGCACTGGGATCGTACCCAACAGCTCCTCTCTCGACCACGCCGGACCGATGGCCCGCACCGCGATGGACGCAGCGCTGGTGCTGGAGGCCATCGGTGGACCCGACGGCAGAGACCCGTCGGCGGTGGTGACCAGGCTGCCGAGCGCGCGCACCGCGCGCCGCACGTCACTGAAAGGCATGCGTGTCGGCGTGCCCACCAACTACTACTTCGAGGTCATTGACCCCGAGGTCGAGGCGCTGGTCCGGTCGGCGATCGATGACCTGCGCAGGCTCGGCGCCAGGGTGGTCCCTGTCGCGGTGCCGGACGTCCAGCACTGCCTCGACGCCTGCGTGGTGGTTGCCTGGTCGGAGTGCACCAACTTCCACCGCCGCTGGCTGATCGAGCGGCCGCAGGACTACGGCGCGGACACGCTCGAGTACCTCACCGGCGCTTTGGCCTTCCGGGGCACCGACTACGTGCAGGCGCAGCGAGTGCGCGCGCTTATCCGGCATTCGCTGCAGCGTGTCTTCTCGAAGGTCGACATCCTGGTCTCACCGACCGGCGTGCTGACCGCGTCCAGGGTCGGCCAGAAAGAGTTCAAGCTCGGCCGGCGATCGGTGTCGGTGCTGAGCGTAATGGCCCGAATCACGTGCATCGCCAACCTGACAGGCGAGCCGGCGGTGAGCGTCCCCTGCGGGTTCACGAAGGCCGGGATGCCCGCTGGACTGCAGATCCAGGGACCGAAGATGTCCGACATGACCGTGCTCGGCGTGGCCCACGCGTACGAGGAAGCGAGCGGCTGGACGTCGAAGACGCCCAGACTGGAGCTGAATTGACCGGCGCCGCCTCGACCCGACCGATCTACGTGACCGAGGTGCAGTTCCAGTCGGCCTGGGCATGCGTGAGGCAGCACGTCCATCACACGCCGCTGCTCTCGTCGCGACAGCTGAGCGACGAGACCGGCCTCGACGTTCACCTCAAGGCGGAGATGTTCCAGCGGACGGGCTCGTACAAGATCCGAGGCGCTCTCAACAAGATCCGCCTGCTCGACGATCATGCCCGCGCCCGCGGCGTGATCTGCTCCTCGGCAGGCAATCACGCTCAGGGAGTCGCGCTCGCCGCAGCGATCAACGGTGTCAGGTCGGTCGTCGTGATGGCCCGGAACGCAACCCCCAGCAAGGTGGCCGCTACCAGGGCCTATGGAGCCGAGGTGGTCCTCCACGGTGAGATCTGGGACGAGGCCAACCAGGAGGCGACGCGCCTCGTGGCCGAGCGCGGGTACACGTTCCTGCACCCCTTCGACGACCTTGACCTCATCGCCGGCCAGGGCACTGTTGGCATGGAGATCACGCAGGACCTGCCGGATGCTGACGTGGTCGTCGTCCCGATCGGAGGCGGCGGATTGATCTCGGGCATCGCGCAGGCGGTGAAGGTGGGGAATCCATCGGTGCGAGTCATCGGCGTCGAGTCGAGCGGTGGCCCGGCCATGCGAGAAAGCCTGCGCGCGGGACATCTCGTTACTCTCGCCGACGTCCAGACGCGAGCCGACGGTCTACGTGTGCGCCGGGTAGGTGAGCTGACCTTCAGGATCGTGCGGGACTACGTCGACGAGGTCGTGCTTGTCTCCGAAGATGAGATCCGGGATTCAATTGTGTGGTGCCTGGGGCGGCTGAAGCTCCTCACCGAGGGAGCAGCCGCCGCCACTGTGGCCGCCCTCCGCAACGGACGGATCGAGGCACCCAAAGGTTCGAGGGTCGTCTGCGTCTTGAGTGGCGGCAATCTCGACACGGAGCAATTCCGCGAGCTGCGAATCAACTAGGCGCGGCTCGACGCGCTTACCCCAACGAACTCCTCGATCTCCGACGTAAACCGTTCTGGCACGCGCCACGGCAGCTGGCCAGTCAGGCCTTCGAGGTGGACGACCCGCGCGTTGCGCAGGATCCTGGCCACCTCATGGTCCTTGTCCGCGAGCGGGTCCTCGCCCGCATTGAGCAGCAGGACGGGGCATTCGAGGGCGCGCAACGCGGGCTCGGGGTCGTATTTCCACGCCGCGCGGTACATCCAGTTGTAGTGGGGGCCGGCGATCAGTAGCTGCAGCACAGCCATCTGGAAGAGCTCGATCGGCGTGCTTTCTAGCGGGTAGTCCTTCCGCTTACCCGAGGCCCAGCGTTTCCAGGCCCACATCATGTGGGCGCCGTCGATGGTCGGCTCCCAGTCGGGCGCGAAGTATTCACTCCAGCTCTTAGGGCGCTCGCCGGTCCAGCCGCGGCTGAGGACTCGCGCGAAGTAGCCCTCCCACTCGTCGGGCTTCATGAGCGGCACCCCGGTCATCACGGCGTGGCTGACCCTTGCGGGCCCAGCCTGGCGGGCCACCTCCAGCCCGATGTCGGCACCTGTATGGCACCCGACCACGATCATGTCGTCGAGGCCAATGTCGTCGATCGCCTCGAGCAGCCACCGGCCGTAGTCCTCGATCGCCGGCTGGTGCGCCGGCTTGTCCGAGAAACCGTGCCCCGGGGTGTCGAAGGCGTACGCGCGGAACGACCGCGCGAGTACTGGCAGCGCCGGGCCGTAGATCTCGGACGACATCGGCGCCTCGTGAAAGCAGACCAGCGCCGGCCCGATCTCGCCTTCGTGCCGGTAGTGGATCTGGCCAAAGCCCGTCTGGGCGTAACCGCGCATTGCGATCAGCGTAGTCGTCCACCGTCGAGCGCGAATTGTGACGGTGTCATAGATGTGGCCGGTTTCGTGCTGAGAAACCACCATGGGCGACGCGTATCCCCTCGTTTACCCTCAAACAGGGTGCGCGCCCTCAAAGGTGCGGCCGGTGCGGTTGGCCTGCGGCTTCGCAAAGGAGGTGTTGCGATGGAGGACGCCGTCGCCTTTCAACAGCGTTTCATGGACCACGCGCTCGAGCCTGTCCCCGAGAAGGAGCAGCGGGGCCTGGTCTCGACCGTAGGCGTCTTTGTCGCCTGGGTCATCACCACCACGCCCTTCCTCGTCGCGGCTGCGCTGGCGAGCGGGATGAGCTTCTGGACCGCCGTCGCCGCCCTTCTCGTCGGTACGACCATCACGGCGACCGTCGGGATGCTGGTCGGAATCCTCGGCCAGCGCACGCGCCTGACCTCATACCTCGTCTCACGCATCGTCTACGGCGCCAAGGGCTCGACCCTGATTTCCGTCCTCATCGCCATCCTCGCAGTCGGCTTCGTTGGCGTCATCGCCTCGTTCCTCGGCGCCGTCATCAGCGCCGGCCTCCCATTCCTCCCGGTCTGGGCCGGCTCTCTCAGCTTCGTGATCTTCGCCACGTTCATCGCCCTGGTCGGGTACAAAGGACTCTCGGTCGTGGGCCAGATTGCCGTGCCTCTGCTGTGGGCGCTCGGCATCTTCCTGGTCGTCAAGACGCTGAGCTCCGCGGGCGGCTTCGGGCACATTACCGCGTTCGTACCGAAGGGTTCGCTGCCGTTCGGCGTGGCCGTCACCATTGTCGTCGCAGACTGGATCACCGGCGCCACCATCGCCTCCGACATCGCGCGGTTCTCCAAGCGAGCTCGCGACGTGGCAATCGCCGCCTACCTCGGCTGGGTGGTCAGCTACTCCCTGTTCGCCTTGATCGGCCTCTTTGCGTACTACGGTTCGGGCAGCACCGACATCGTCGGCCTGCTTGCCGGACAGGGCCTGATCGGCCTTGCGATCTTCGTGTTCTTCGTCGCCCTTATCTCATCGACCGACGTGAATCTCTACGCGTTTTCGCTTGCGCTGACCAACCTGTGTGATGCATTCGGCATCAAGTCGCTCAGCCGGGCCGCGTGGGTCGTGATCGGCGGCATCATCACGGCCCTGATCAGCTTGCTGGGCTACGCCAACACCTTCCTGCCCTTCCTGCTCACGATCGGCGTGATCATCCCCGCGTACGCTGGCGTCGTCCTCGCCCACTACTACATCCTTGGTGCCAGCCGCCGGACATCAGAGGAGCTTGTTGCGCGCATTGAGCCCGGCATTCGCTGGACCGGAATCGTTTCGTTCATAGTCGGCGTCGCCGTCGCGTACTTCACCAACCAGGCCAACATCGGCATCCCGGCGCTGCAGGGATTGGTGATCGCGGGCCTCGTCTACACTGCGCTGGAGATGGGGTTGGGGCGCCGCGCCAGCGTGCCCGCGGCCACGGCCTCGGCCCGTTAGGAGGTCAACCATGGGCTCTGACTGCAAGCATCCGCGGGTCTTCACCGGCGTGGAGCAGATCGTCCATCCGGACCACACCGCGCTCATCGTCGTCGACGTCCAGAACGACTTCGCACACTCGGATGGCTTCATCGCGAAGTTCGGCCTTGACATGTCCTATATCCAGACGGCGCTGCCCCGCGTCAACAGCGTCATCAAGGACGCTCGCCGGCTGGGCGTGAAGGTGATCTATCTGCAGGAGTGGATCCGGCGAGACACGATACTGCCCAACTTCATCACGCAGTTCGGCGACTTCGACCACATCGCGGTGCGCGCTGACACGTGGGGCTCGGAGTTCCATCCTGATCTCGTGAAGCCCGAGCCGGGGGAACCCATCGTCCGCAAGCCCTGCTATGACGGTTTCCAGGACACGAACCTCGACGTGACGTTGCGGGCGTCCGGAATCCGGACCTGCGTCTACGCCGGGTTTGCCTCCAACGTCTGCGTGGAAGCGACGGCGCGGCACGGTTTCGTCCAGGGTTACTACTCGGTGCTCCTCGCCGACGCGACGGCGGCTGGCACCACGGCCGAGCACGACGCATGCCAGGCGACGTTCAAGGTCTTCTATGGACCTGTCCTGAAGACGACCGACGTGGTCGACATCTGGACGAAGGTGCAGCAGACGGCGGGCGCGGTCCGCTGAGGGAGCTAGGAAGCGGCGCTCGGCACGGGCGCCCCTTCTGACCTGAACGTATGCGATATGGATTTGCGGCGGTCATCGACCGCCCGCTGCGCGACCTGGGCGCGCGCGCGGCCCAGGTCGAGGGGCTGGGGTTCGACCGCTACTGGCTGCCTGATGAGAGGCTGACGCGCAACGTCTACGCAGGCCTGACCGTGACTGCCCTCCATACGAAGACGATCGGCCTGGGCATCGCTGTGACCAACCCCTACACCCGCAACGTGGCGGTGACCGCGGCCGCGGCTGCCACTGTGGACGAGCTTTCGGGAGGCCGCGTCTCGCTCGGCTTCGGGGCCGGTGGCGGCCTCGCCCACTACGGCGTCGAGCGCAAGCGCCCAGCCGTTGCGGTCCGGGAAGCCGTGAACGTGGCTCGCGCACTGTGGGAGGGCAACTCGGTGACCTTCGAGGGCCTCCACGTCCAGATGCACGAAGCACAGCTCGACTTCACCGCGCCCAGGCGGATCCCGATCTACATCGCCGCGCGAGGACCGAAGCTGCTCGAGCTGGCCGGCGAGATCGCCGATGGGGCGATCATCGGCGGCTTCGCGAGCCGCAAGGGGATCGAGCACGCGAAGGCCGCAATCGGCCGCGGGCTGGAACCCGCGGGCCGGAAGTGGCAGGACATCGACCTGGTCTCCTGGCTCTACACCAGCGTGGCCGGCGACGCGTCCGCCGCGAGACGGGCCGTCTCGCGCCTCGTGACGACCTCGCTAGTTACGAGCAGGCCGATCCTGGAGACCATAGGCGTCGACGTCCCCGCGGCGCTGCGCGACTGCCTCGAAGCCTCGGGCTGGAGCGTCTCGGCTGAGACGGTCGATAAGTGCTCACGCCACCTGAGCGACGAGATCCTCGACGCCTTCTCGGTGGCGGGCACCGCCGACGACTGCGTGCGCAAGCTCATCGAGGTCGCCCACCACGGTGTGAACGAGATGGCGATGGTCGCCCTTCCCGCCGAGGGCCAGACGGCCGAGGACCTGGCTCGGCGGCTGGCGCACGACGTCCTGCCCGCCGTCCGCTCTGAGCTCGCCGCGCACGCGGTGTCGTGATGAGCGAGCGGCTGCAGGCACAGCTCGCCAAGCGCGGTCTCGACGGATACGTGGCGACGACCTTCCAGGGCGTGTACTACACGTCCGGCATCCGCAGCGCGACGCTCAAGATCTTTCCGCGCGACGCTCAGGTCTACGCGGTGGTTCGCGCGGACGACGTGACGAGGCCGGTGATTGTCGCCGGGCGCGGTGACATGGACACGGTGGCGGCGAGCGGCGAGCGATTCCGAGGCATCGGCTATGGCAAGTTCTTCCGCAGCATCGACAGCAACGCCAAGCTGACCGACGTCGAGCGTCGGCTGGTCAGCTGGGGCATCGATAAGGAGCCCGCCGCGAGCGCCGGTGACGCGCTGGCCGAGGCGCTCACGATGCTCGAGCTCGGGGCGACAAGCGTTGGCTTCGAGGAGCTAAACCCGGCCGTCCAGGAGACGGTCCGCCAAGCGCTGCCGCCGGTTGAGCTGGTGGCCGCGCCCGAGGTGCTCAAGGAGGCGCGGCTTCTGAAGTCACCGCTCGAACAGCAACTGCTCGGACGTGCGGCGACCATCACCGAGGAAGCGATCGGTGCCGCGGTGGCACTCGCGCGGGAGGGGGTCACGGAGAAGGAGATGTTGGTGGCGTTCCAGAGGCACCTGGTCGAGCAGGGAGCGGATCCCCTTCTCGCGTTCATTCGGTTCGGCCGCAATGGCGGCGTCTCCCAGGTCGCCGCGAGCGACACGCCGCTCCGCAAGGGAGACCTGATCTGGTTCGACGTGTGCGCGGAGTTCGAGGGGTACAAGAGCGACATCGCGCGCACATTCGCGCTCGGAGACCCGGGGCCTCGCGCGCGCGACTACTACATGGCGCTCAGGCAGGCGGAGGACGTGATGATCGAGAGCGCGCGGCCGGGCCGGCGCGCCTCGGAGATCTTCGACGCATGCGTCCAGGCGGCGCGCGACGCGGGCATCCCGAACTACCGCCGCCACCATGTCGGCCACGCGATCGGGATCGACGTCTACGAGACCCCATTGCTGGCGCCGGGCCAGGAGACTGTGCTCCAGGAGGAGATGGTGCTCAACGTCGAGGCGCCGTACTACGAGGTCGGCTTTGGAGCACTGCACGTGGAGGATCCGATCGTGGTCGGCGCCAACGGCGGAAAACTCTTGACGAAGGGGTCGCGCGACCTTGGCATCCTCTAAGACCGCGACCGCGTCGACACGCCTGCTCGGACTTCGCTGCATCCGGTGTAGCACCGAGTACTCGATCGGCCCCATGTTCAAGGGCTGCCCGTCGTGCCTCGCGCGAGGACTGCCCACCAACCTTGCGGTCGTCTACGACATGGGCCAGGTCGGCAAACGCTTCGACCCGAAACACCTCGAAGGACGTCCGCAGACGATCTGGCGCTACGCCGAGCTGCTGCCGGCAGAGCTCGACAACGCGGTCTCCATCGGCGAGGGCATGACGCCGCTGCTCCCGGTGCCGCGTCTCGCGCGCCGGCTTGGGATCCGGAACCTGCTGGTCAAGGACGAGAGCCGAAACCCGACCTGGTCGTTCAAGGATCGCCTTGCTTCCAGCGCGGTCTCGATGGCGAAGCAGATGGGCGCGAAAGTCATCACTGGCTCGTCGTCGGGCAACGCGGGGTCGGCGACCGCCGCCTACTCGGCGCGAGCGGGCATTCCGTGCGTCATGTTCACCACGCAGCAGTTCCCGCTCACCATGCGTGTCCAGATGGCGGTCTATGGAACGAAGATGATCGCGACCCCGACGATCCAGGACCGCTGGCGCATGGTCGAGGCATGTGTCGACCAGTGGGGCTGGTTCCCGGTCACGATCTTCGTCTACCCGCTGGTCGGGAGCAACTGCTACGGGATCGAGGGCTACAAGTCCGTGGCATTCGAGCTCGTCGAGCAGCTGGGGCGCGTGCCGACCCATGTCGTGATGCCGGTCGGGGCGGGTGATGCCTTATACGGCACCTGGAAGGGATTCAAGGAGTACCGCGAGCTCGGCTTCATCGACGACGTGCCGAAGATGGTGGCGGCCGAGGTCTTCGGACCACTCGAGAACGCGCTGGCCAAGGACCTCGACCAGCTCGAAGAGGTGCCCTGGGGGCCGACACCCGCGATCTCGGTGGGTCTCAACACAAGCGCGTACCAGGCGTTGGCGGTGCTGCGGGAGTCGGGCGGCGTCGCGCGGAGCCCGAGCGCCGACGAGATGCTTGCCATGCAGCGCGAGCTGGCCGAGACCGAGGGCATCTACTCAGAAGTCTCGTCCGTCATCTCGCTGTGCGTGGCCAAAAGGCTGGCGGAGGATGGGATGGTGGGTGACGACGACCTCGTGGTGGCATTCCTGACGTCGAGTGGGTTGAAAGACCCCGAGACGACCGCCAAGCATCTCCCGCAGATTCCGGTCGTCGAGCCGACCCTGGAGGCGTTGAAGTCGGCCCTCGCGTCGAGCTACGACTTCCGACCATGACGCCCGAGGAGGTCATGGAGCGAGAAGGGATCGAGCTCCCGGCGGCCCACACCCCGGTCGCGAACTACGTGCCGCTGGTGAGGACCGGCTCCCTGATCTTCGTCTCCGGTCACGGGCCGTTCGTGGACGGCAAGCCCGCCTACACCGGCAAGTTGGGCGGAGACCTCGACATAGAAGAAGGACGTAAGGCGGCAGAGACCGTGACCCTCAACATCCTCGCCGCGCTGAAGAACGAGCTCGGCCACCTGTCGAAGATCTCCCGCTTCGTCAAGCTGCTCGTCCTGGTGAACGCGGCGCCCGACTTCAAGCAGCATCCCAAGGTGGCCGACGGCTCGACCGACCTGCTCGTGAAAATCTTCGGCGACCTGGGGCGGCCGGCCCGCTCGGCGGTCGGCGCCGGCTCGCTGCCATTCGACATTGCGGTCGAAATCGAAGCGGTGGTGGAAGTCCGCGACTGAAGGCGTACCGACAAAGGGGGCGTGATGATGACCAAGAGCCCTTACTTATTCATTGTGTCCATGAATATCGACGCCGATCGTGAGCAGATGTTCAATGACGTTTACGATCAGGAGCACATACCGAACCTGATTAAGGTTCCCGGCGTAGCCGAGGTGACTCGCTACAAGACCATCGCGTTTCGGTCGCCATCGGGGGAAGCGTCAGGCTCGTAGAAGCATCAGCTCCCAAGTACCACACCCTGTACGGACTCGAACGTCCCGAAGTGCTGGTCAGCCGAGAGTGGTCTGAAGCCGTCGATCGCGGGCGCTGGCCAACCGACGTACGACCCTACACTCGGGACCGCAGGCACATGCTCCTCGAACGGAGTGACAGGTGAGAGAATGGCCAGCCTGCCGCTGGACGCCAGCGTGCAGCTCATCACGGTGATAGCGACCAAGATGCCGTTTATGGGTCGGGGATGACGCTTCGGAAGGGACCGTCATGGCAGCCCGATGAGGTGGCCATGGCGGGACCTGAGCACCTCGACCCCGAGTACGCCGCGGGTTTCGACCGCAAGTCCGCCTTCGACCCCGGGCCCGACCTCGACGTGCTGCGGCGCCAGGGGTTTGGCGGCGCAAGCACCATCGTCGATCTCGGCGCCGGCACGGGCGAGTTTGCGATCGCCGCCGCCAGACTCTGCCGGCGTGTCGTCGCAGTCGACGTATCGCCGGCCATGCTGCAGGTCCTGAGGCGCAAGCTGGAGGAGCACGACATCGCCAACGTCGAGGTCGTGGCCGCCGGTTTTCTCACGTACGAGCATCGAGGGGATGCAGCCGACTTCGTCTTCTCGAAAAACGCGTTGCACCACCTGCCCGATTTCTGGAAGGCGGTCGCCCTGGAACGTATCGCTTCGTTGCTGAAGACGGGGGGTGTGCTGCGGCTTCGAGACCTCGTCTATTCGTTCGAGCCACGGGACCGAGAGAGCTTGATCGATTCCTGGCTGTCGGCCGCGCCGGCCAACGCTGCGGTCGGCTGGACGCGGGGCGAGCTGGAGACGCACGTGCGCGACGAATTCAGCACCTATTCGTGGCTGCTCGAGGCGATGCTGAGTAGAGCGGGGTTTGAGATCCGCGACGCGGAGTATGCGGAGTCTAAGGTGTTTGCCGCCTACACCTGCGTCAGGGTCTAGGCCGCATCCCAGATCTCACGGAAGACGCGGAGCAGGTTGCCGCCGAGGATCTTGGTGATCGCGTCCGCCCTGTAGCCGCGTTTGACCAACCCTTCGGTGATGTTTGGAAAATCGTCGACTGTTCGGATCCCCTCGGGATAGATCCACGGCCAGGTCGGGACCATCCCTGCCGGCACGTATCGTCCAAGACCGCGGTCGAGGAAACCCTCAGGCTGCCCTTCGACGAAGTCGGTTCCGATCGAAACATGGTCCTCACCCACCAGGTCGACGAGGTAGTCGACGTGGCGGAACCAGTCTTCGATGGTTGGGTCCTTGCGGGCCACGAAGGTTGGAAAGGTGACTGCGCCGACGACCCCTCCACGCTCCGCCAGGAGCCGCAGCGCCTCATCGCTCTTGTTGCGCGGCGTGTCGACCACAGCGCGCGGGTTGGCATGAGTGAAGAGGACCGGTCGCTCCGAGACTTCGATCGCCTCCATGGTCGTGAGTGGGCCGCAGTGCGAGAGGTCGACGGCGATGTGCTGCCGGTTCAGCTCGCGGACGGCGTCCTTGCCGAACGCCGACAGTCCCGGGTCCCGCGGCTCAAGGCACCCGGCTCCGAGAAGGTTCTGATACATGTAGGCGAGCTGGATGATCCGCACGCCGAGCTTTCGGAACACACCGATGTACGCCAGCTCGTCTTCGATCGGCGTCGCGTTCTGGAACCCGAAGATGATGCCGACCTTGCCGCTCGACTTGGCGGCGAAGATGTCGTCCAGCGTACTCACGCGCATCAGCACGTCGGGGTTCTCGTCGATCGCTCGCTCCCAGAGGACGAAGTTGGATGCGACCTGGGTGTAGTTCTCGAAAGCGGCGAGCGTCACGTGCGCTGCCGTCAGGCCTGCCTTGCGCATGCGCAGAAATCGCTCGCGCGTCGGATAGCTGTAGTCGAGGCCGTCGATGACGATCGCTTCACGGTGCAAGGCTGCGGCGTCGGTAGCCAACGGTCAGCCCGCCGCGACGTGGTCGCGGGCCGCGTGGTAGTAGGCGGCGGCTCGGTCGGCCAGGACTTCAGCCTCGCGATGCGGATTTGCAAAATCGAACCGGCGTGGAGGGTCGCAGAACCGCTGCTCGCGAACGCTGCCTGCGAGGGTGTGGTCCGGAACGGCTCCGACCATGGCTTGCCAATCGATTCTTGCGACACGGTGCTCGAGGCTCGGCCACGCCGTTGCGCTCACGTGCAGCCCTGTGTGGCACATCACGGGCCACTCTTGGGTCTCCAGGATGACGCCGATGTGGACGTCATAGAAGGGCTGCGGGGGAAAGCCGAACGCCACCCAATCGACCGGGACGTTGAGGCCGAGCTCCGGGAAAAGAGTCATCGCCCGCTCGCGGTCGAACTCTCCAACTGTGCCCTCGACTCCAACTTTCGTCTTCACGAGATCCCGAATCGCGATGAAGAGTCCCGGCAGCAGCGACTGGATCTCGCGGCGCAACCTCAGGTAACGCCGAATCTCCCCCTCTTCCACCTGTTTTCGCCTGAAGTAATGTAGCCCCGCACGAGCGACCGCGCCGTAATAAGATCAGCGCTCCAGAGGAGAACAGGCTTGGCGACGGCGCGCGCCGCACAGACCGGAGCTGGCGACGGACGGGGAGATCGGCTGGACGCGGAAACCGCCCGCATCCCCTCCCGTGTCTCTCTGCGCGGATGGCCTCCCGCCGCGGAAGACGGCGACTTCGCGGTCCTGTACGCGACGGCGACCCAGCTTGCAGACGTCCGCGACATGGTAGGCGTGGCCGAGCTCATCATCGAGCGCGCCAGACTGCTGCTCAAGTCTGACCTCGCGTTCGTCGCCCTGCGCGATCCGCACGACAAGATCCTCCACATGCTCGCGTGCGTGGGCCATCGGACCAAGGAGTTCATGGGGTTCGCGCGCCCAGTGGAGCAGGGAATGTCGGTTTACGAGATGCGGCCGATGTACTCGGCCGATTTCTTGAACGACAATCGCCTGAGCCATCACCCGGACACCGACGCGCGGGTGCGCGCTGAGGGCATCCGCAGCGTGCTGGTCGTGCCGCTGACGGGCCGCGAGTCAGTCGTCGGCATGCTGGCGGTGGCCAACCGGTCGGTCCATTCCTTCACCGAGCGGGAGGTCTTCCTGATAAGCGAGCTGGGCAGGCAAGCCGCCGGTGCGCTCGACAACGCGCGCATGTACACGACCGCCTTGTCCGAGGCGGCGGCCGCGAACGACGTACGAGTCCAGACCGAGAAGGCCATGCGCGACCTTGGGCTCGAGCGCGATCTGAACATCGAGATGGTGGAGGGCTTGCTGGTTGGGCAAGGGATGGGTGCGGTGCTCGGGACCCTGAACCGGGCGTTTGGCGTGGCGGTGATCGCGACCGATTGGCGAAACGCGGTCCTCGGCCACAGCGGCGGCGATCGGTGGATCGCCAACGGGCAGATCTCGCGGGCTCTCCTCGACCGGTCGGAGGCGGACAGCGCCGAATTCGCCAGGTCGGAAGGCGACCAGGTCCGTTGGCGTGGCGGAACGCTCATGATCCCGATCGCCGCCGCCGACGAAAATCTTGGTTATCTCTGGTTGCCGGCCGCGGACAAGGTCGAGCAGCCATCGCTAATCGGCGCTGCCACCACGGGGGCGAAACTCCTCGCCCTGGAGCTCATTCGGGAACAAGTCGCGGTCGAGACCGAACGCAGGCTTGGCCGCGACCTGCTGCTCAATCTCCTGGGCGAGACGCCGGCCGATCCCGCCACGCTGGAGACGCTGGCGCGCCAGGTCTGGCGTCACTACGGAGCCGCTCACCGCCCGGTCACCATCCGCGTCGGATCGGAGCAGCCCACTCCGAACAGCGCCCTCGAGCGAGCGCGCCGCTTCATCGCGGACACGCGGCCAGGCGACCTGGTCGCCGTCCACCGAGGCCAGATCGTGCTCATGCTTGGCGAGATCGACCGCGAGCGTGCAAGCCAGGAGGTCGGGCGCCTGCGTGCGGTCCTCAGCGGCACCGGACTCGAGCTCTCGTGCGTGGTGGGCACCGTTTGTCGGGACCTGAGACAGGACCGCGCCTGCATCCTGTCCTGCATCCATCTCCACGAGCTGCTTGGCTTCCGGCCAACCGCGTGGCTCGAGGAGCTGGAGCCGTTGACGATCCTGTTCGCGGCCTATGACCGCGACCGCTTGGATCGGTTCATCCAGTCGGTCCTGGGACCGATCGCGAGCAGGCCGGAGCTGCTCGCCACGCTGCACGCGTACTACGTCTCGGGTCGCAACCGCGCGCGCGCGGCGCGTCAGCTCAACGTGCACGTCAACACGCTTCGCTATCGGCTGGACCGCATCGAGAGCGTGCTCGGTCAATCCATCGACGACCCCGCGAAGGAGGCGGCGATCCAGCTGGCCGTCGCGGTGCAAGGAGGCCACGCGGCGGCGACTCCGTGATCGATTCCGACAGGAATTTCATCTGTTTTCTGTAGGAATCGTCCAATGACCTCGCGAAAAAGCTGACCTAGGCTGAGCCCCAAACTCGCAGGTCACTAAGGGGGGTTTTTCGAGGCCATGAGCGATTCGGATCCCCGGTCGGACACCTCTCCTCGTATCTACTTGCTCGACCGCGACGTAAGCCGACGTGGATTCCTTGCCGGGGCTGCCGCGGTCGGCCTGGGTGCTGTGAGCCTCGGCTCTGTCCTCGAGGCATGCTCTCCGGGCGGCCAGACTCCAGGCACGGGCAAGGGCGGCACACTCGTCTACGGGATGGAGCTCGAGGTCACGCCTCCGCTCGACGCCCACATCGCGCTCGCACAGGGCGGCGCCGGATTCCGCGTCAACTTCCCGATGTACGAGGGGCTGTACGGCTTCGACCTTCACAAGGGAGACACCGAGCCGCCGATCATCCCGATCCTGGCCGAGTCATGGACGCGCTCCAACGACGGCAAGACCTGGACATGGAAGCTTCGCGACGGCGTCAAGTTCCACGACGGGAGCGCCTGGAACGCGGACGCTGCGATCTTCAACTTCCGTCGCATCTACGACAAGTCGTTCCAGCACTACTACCCACTCGCCAACGGCTATGCGTCGCTGTTCATGCCAGGCCCGGTTCAGCTGGAGAAGGTCGACAACCTCACCTTCCGGACCATCACGCAGCGGGCACGACCGCTCGACGAGGAGCTTCTCTTCACGCTGATGGTCAGCCCCAAGGCGGTGATGGAGAAGGGCAACGACCGGATGGCGCTCGAGCCTGTCGGCACGGGACCGTTCATCTTCAAGGAGCTCGTTCCGAACCAGAAGGTCGTCATGACGCCCAACCCGGACTACTGGGGCACCAAGGCTCTGCTCGACCAGCTGGTGTTCCGGCCGATCCCGGACGCGAACCAGCGCGTCACGGCGCTCCGCACGGGCGAGGTCAATATGACCATCGTGCTGCCGCCCGACAGCCTGCAGCCGCTCCGCAACGACGGCTTCCAGGTGCTTATGAAGCAGTTCCCGCACAGCTGGTGCGAGCACCTGAACTGCCGGTCGGGCGCGACCACCGACAAGCGCGTGCGCCAGGCCATCAACTACGCGATGGACACCAAGTCGCTGTCCAACGACATCCTCAAGGGCTCGGCTACGCCTGCGCTGCAGGTGGCGACCGAGGGCAGCGTCTACTACGACACGTCGATCCAGCCCTACGAGTTCAACCCGACGAAGGCGAAGCAGCTGCTCGCCGACGCCGGCTACTCCAAGGGCCTCGATGCCGAATGGTGGGTGCCGACCAACGGCTCTGGCGAGATGCTGCCGGTGCCGATGACCGAGTTCCTGCAGAGCAACCTGCGCGAGAGCGGCATCAACATCAAGATCAAGACGTTCGAGTGGGGCGCCTACCTCAACGAGTTCTTCAAGGGCTGTCCCAACCACGTCGGCTCGATGCAGCAGTCATGGGGCCTGTGGGGTTCCACCTGGTGGGGCATCCTGTTCGGCAAGGTAGGCTGGCCCCCGCAAGGTATCGGCAACGTCGGTTTCTACGACAACCCGCAGGTGGACGCGCTCTACGACCAGGCCCTGGGGGCTCCCCTCGAGGAGAGGATCAACCTGTCGAAGCAGATCCAGCGTACCGTTATGGATGACGCGGCCTGGGGCTTCGTCGTCCACGACCTTGCCCCGAAGGGTCTCAGCCCCAAGGTGCACGGTTTCGTGAACACGCACAGCTGGTTCTGGGCCTTCGACAACGTCTGGGTCGGCTGACGATTCCGGGAGCAGCATATGGGTCCCATCGTGGCCTTTGTGGCCAGACGTCTTCTGCTCCTCGTTCCGATCTTGCTGGGGGCGTCCGTCGTGGTCTTTGCGCTGGTTCACCTCGCGCCTGGGGACGAGGCGACCGTGTTGCTTGGACCGCTGGCGACGCCCCAGGCCCGTGATGAGCTCCGCCGGCATCTAGGCCTCGACCAACCCTTACCGTTCCAGTACGCGATCTGGCTGTGGAACTCGTTGCACCTCGACTTCGGGATGTCGATCAACAAGCACCAATCGGTCGCCGACCTGATCATCGAGGCGCTCAAGAACACCCTCATCCTGGCCTCCGCGAGCGCGATCCTCGCCATCGTCGTCGGCTTCGCGCTCGGCACGCTCGCCGCCACGCGGCAGTTCACGCGCACCGACCGCATCGCGATGGGCGTGGCGGTGCTGCTCGCGGCGATCCCGAGCTACTGGCTCGGGATCATGCTCGTGGTCCTCTTCTCGATCCAGCTGCACATGTTCCCGAGCGGAGGGATGCAGAACTACATCGAGCCGGGTGGTATCCCTGACCTGCTCTGGCATCTGTTCCTGCCGGTGGTCGCGGCAGGGGCAGTGCCCGCCGGCATCATCGCACGCACAGTGCGCTCGAGCCTGCTCGAGGTCTCCCGTCTGGACTTCGTGCTGGCGCTTCGCTCGAGCGGACTCCCGGAGCGTGCCATCCTGCGACGGCACGTCCTGCGTAACGCGTTGCCGCCGATCGTCAATATGATCGGCCTCCAGGTCGGCTACCTGCTCAGCGGCGTGATCTTCGTCGAGGTCGTGTTCAGCTGGCCCGGGATCGGCCGGCTGGTGTTCGAGGCCATCGGCCAGCGCGACCTACCCGTGATCCTGGGCGCTGTGATGGTCGTCTCGGTGACGTTCGTCCTCATCAACCTCGCCGTCGATGTCATCCACCTCGTGCTCGACCCGCGCCTTCGCGCGGAGGTCGCATGATCACCGGGCCAAGGGCCACGGCGGTCGTCGAAGCGCTCGACACTTCGGCGGCCGGCGCCCCGACCGCCGGTATCAACTGGTGGACGGAGCTGCAGAGAAGGCTCAGCCGGGATCGTCCCGCCGCGGTGAGCCTGGTCTTCCTTGCGATCGTGATCATCGCGGCGGTCGCAGCGCCCGTCGTGGGCCTGCAGGACCCGCTGAAGATCACCCCGCTGGACAGGCTTGCCTCGCCATTCACCGGAGGCCACCTCCTGGGCGCCGACGAGCAGGGGCGCGACATGTTGAGCCGTCTGATCTGGGGCGCCCGGACGTCGCTGCTAACGGGAATCCTTCCTGTCGTGATCGGGGGCGGCATCGGCGGCTTGCTCGGCCTGGTCGCGGGCTACTACGGCGGCCTGCCACGGACGCTGACCATGCGGACGCTCGACGTCTTCTTCACGTTCCCGGCGGTGCTGCTCGCGATCGCGATCGCCGCCGTCCTCGGTCCCGGCGTCCGCAACCTGATCTTCGCGCTGATCGTGGTCCTCATCCCGGCGGTCGCGCGAGTGGCCGAGAATGCCGCCGTCGCGGTGCGCAGCCGCGAGTACGTGGAGGCGGCGCGGGCGAGCGGCGCCGGCGGTTTCCGGATCATCTTTCAGCACGTCCTGCCGAACGCGGCCCCGCCGGTGATCGCCTATTGCTTCACGCTTATCGGCCCCGTGATCGTCGTCGCGGCAGGCCTCAGCTTCCTCGGCCTTGGCCAGGAGCCGCCGTACCCGGAGTGGGGCCTGATGCTGAACCGGCTGCTGCCGAGTATCTTCGTGGCTCCGATCACATCCGCCATGCCAGGTGTGCCGATCCTGCTGACCGCGCTTGCCTTCGACCTTCTTGGCAACGCGCTGCGGGACATGCTGGACCCGAGGCTCGCCGAGTGATCTCCGCCAATGGCGCGGTCCTCAAGGTCGAAAACCTCCAGACGACCTTCGCCACGTCACGTGGCACCGTCCGCGCCGTCGACGGCGTTTCGCTCGAGCTACATGAGCGCAGCGTGCTTGCGCTGCTTGGCGAATCGGGATCGGGCAAGACGATGACTGGACTTTCGATCTTGAGGCTCGTCCCGGACCCCGGCAGGGTCGTCGGGGGGCATGTTTGGTTCGGCGGCCAGGACCTTCTCCGCCTCAGCACCGAGTCGATGCGCCGGCTTCGGGGCTCGGGCATCGCGATGGTCTTCCAGAATCCGAGGGATCGCCTCGACCCGGCACTGACGATCGAGGCCCAACTGGCGGAGGTGCTGCTGCTGCACCGGGTCGCCGACTCGCGCGACTCGGCGCGGCGTCGCTCGCTCGAGCTCTTGCGCGAGGTCCAGGTCTATGCGCCCGAACGGATCTTGAAATCCCACCCGCACGAGCTCAGCGGCGGCCTGCTCCAGAGGGTGATGATCGCCATGGCGTTGAGCGCCAAGCCAGAGATCCTGATCGCCGACGAGCCGACGAGCTCGCTCGACGTGACCATCCAGTCCGAGATCCTCGACCTGCTGGCCAGTCTTCAGCGGGCCCACGGCATGAGCGTGCTGTTCATCACGCACGACATCCAGGTCGCGCGCCAGGTCGCCGACGAGGTGGCGATCATGTACGGCGGCCACATCGTCGAGCGCGGCCGTGCCGACGAGGTCCTCGACCGCCCGCTGCACCCGTACACCCAGGCGCTGCTCGCATGTGTGCCAAAAGCAACCGACGAATCGGCCCGTCTCAACACCATCGCCGGCCAACCGCTCAACCTTCGCGAGCTGCCGCGCGGGTGCCGCTTCGCTCCCCGGTGCCCGTACGTGCAGGACCGGTGTCTGCCCGAGATCCCGCAGCTGCTCGACGTCAAAGGAAGACGTGTCCGATGCGTGCTTTACGAGGAACCGCGATGAGCGCAAACGGTCACGACTTGATCGTCAGCGCGCGCAACCTGCGCAAGCACTTTGCCGCGCCATGGGGCAGCCGGACCGCGCCTGTCAAGGCGGTCGACGGTGTCGACATCGAAGTCGCACGGGGGGAGACGCTCGGGTTGGTCGGCGAGTCGGGCAGCGGGAAGTCGACGCTCGGCCGTCTGCTGCTCAGGCTGCTCGAGCCGGACGCCGGCAGCATCGTGTTCGAAGGCCGGGACCTGACACGGCTGCCGGCGTGGCGCCTACGCCGGTTGCGACCGCACATGCAGATCGTCTTCCAGAACCCTTACAGCGCGCTCAACCCACGCATGCGGGTGGGGCAGATCATAGGGTTCAACCTCACCGCGGCCCGGCTTCCAGGGGTCGACCGGCGGGCCCGTGTGGGGGAGGTGCTCAAGCTCGTCGGCCTCAACCGCGAGATCCTCGGCCGATATCCACACCAGCTGAGCGGAGGCCAGGCGCAGCGCGTCGGCATCGCGCGCGCGCTCGTCTCGGCGCCGACGTTCCTCGTCGCGGACGAGCCCGTCTCGGCGCTGGACCTGTCGGTGCAGGCCGAGATCCTGAATCTTTTCAGCGACCTCCAGGAGCGGCTGAACCTCGCCTGCATCTTCATCTCGCACAACCTCCAGGTCGTCCGCCACGTCGCTCATCGGGTGGCCGTGATGTACGAGGGCCGCATCGTCGAGCTCGGATCCCGGGAGGCGGTGTACGAGGATCCGCTCCACCCTTACACCCGCCTGCTGCTGTCCGCGATACCCACGGGAGCCCGGACCCCGGACATCGCGGCGGCGCGTTCGGTCCGGCAGCGGCTGAAGGACGAGCTCCGGGAGCTTGGAGGGGAGGCCGGGCTGCAAGAGGTCAAACCCGGGCACTGCGTCGCGCTTTCTTCGTCTCGGGTCGAGACGCCTCGGCACATCGCACTTGCGCAGGAATAAGGAGGGTAGGCATGACCGGAACCGTGCAGCACACATCGACGACCGACAAGCTCGCGCGACTCGATCAGATTCTCGAGCGAAGAAACCTCGACTGCGCCGTCGTCTGCTCGTACCAGAACGTGTCCTATTTCGGTGGCACGTACCTGATGACCCAGGTCTCGCTGCCCGACCGCCTGGCGTACCTGATCCTGCCTAGGGGCAAAGCGCCAACACTGCTGGTCTGCGGGATCGAGACCAGCATGGTGCGCGCCCAGACCGACATCGAAGACATCCGCGACTACGTCGAGTTCGTCGACAACCCGACCGACGTGCTGGCCCAGATCCTGCGCGAACAAGGTCTCGACGGAGCGTCGATCGGGGTCGACGCCCGCCGCATCCCGCTGGCGTCCGGCGACCTTTTGAGGGAGAAGCTGTCGTCGGCGGAGCTCGTCTCAATCGACGACGACATCGAGCTTGCCCAGTCGGTGAAGAGCAGATCCGAGATCGACACCCTCGAGGCGGGCGCCAAGGCGACCCTGGCTGCAGCCGAGGAGACCGCGCGCGAGCTGAAGCCGGGAGCCACGGAACGCGACTTTTCGACCATGGTGTTTCTGAAGCTGATGGAGCGAGGTGGAGCGCCTCTGTTCCTCGTGTTCGCCTCCGGTGAACGGACGATGCACGCGCACCCCGAGTCGCTCGACCTAAAGCTGGAACCCGGCCGATTGTGGCGGATCGACTTCGGGGCCCGCTTCAGCCAGGTCATCAACTCGGACCTTGCCCGGACGGGAGTTGTCGGGCCGCCGAGCAAGGAACAGAGCGACACGCTAAAAGCCTTGCGGGCGACTCAGGACGCCGGATTCAAGGCCATCGAGCCGGGACGGCCGGCCAAGGACGTCTTCAACGCGGTCAAGGACGAGTTCAAGCGGCAGGGGCTTCCGTTCGGGATGCCGCACATCGGTCACGGGATGGGCATCGGGCTGCATGAGTTCCCGATGCTGGAGCCCGGCAACAACATCCGCCTCCAGGCCGGGATGGTGCTCAACGTCGAGCCGATGGTCGTGCTGCAGAACCGGAAGGAGGCGTATCACACCGAAGACTTGGCCGAGGTCACGGTGAACGGCGCGCGCCTGCTTACGCCTCCCCAGCAAGAGCTCCTCCAGGTGCGGGCATGAAACCGGAAGAAGTCGACGCCGCGACGGTCCGCACGCTGGCCGAGGTGGCCGGCATCAAGCTGCCGGACGAGGATGTAGAGCCCCTGGTCGGAGCGCTGCGTAATCACCTGAAGGGCATGGAAGCCCTCGACAGGCTCGACCTCGAAGAGTTCGACCCGATCGTCGTCTTCGATCCGAGGTGGAGATGAGCGAGCTCTGGTCTCTCTCTGTGCGACAGGCGGCCGACGGGCTTGTCCAGCGCAGGTTCTCGGCGGCCGAGCTCCTCGACGCGACGCTGGAGCGGCTTCGCCAGACCGAGCCGGCCGTCCATGCGTACGTGACGCTGATGGAAGACTCCGCCCGCACGGATGCCCAGAAGGCGGACCGCGAGATCGCCACCCGAAAGTGGAGGGGTCCGCTGCACGGGATCCCCGTCGGCGTCAAGGACCTGTACTACACGGCGGGCGTCAAGACACAGGCCGGCTCGCGCGTCCTCGAAGGTTTCGTCCCAGACCACGATGCGACCGTGGTCCGCAAGCTCAAGGAGGGTGGCGCGGTGATCGTCGGCAAGACGGTCACGCACGAGTTCGCGTACGGCCAGGACATCCCGGTAACGCGCAACCCCTGGAAGACCGACTGCTACCCGGGCGGTTCGAGCGCCGGTTCAGGCGTGGCGGTGGCCGTAGGCTCGGCCTGCGCCGCGATCGGGACGGACACCGGGGGTTCGATCCGCGTTCCCGCCTCGGTGAACGGCGTCGTGGGCCTGAAGCCGACGTACGGGCGCGTCAGCCGGTACGGCGTCATCCCCATGAGCCCGACGCTCGACAACGCCGGCCCGATGACGCGGACCGCGGAGGACTGCGCGCTGATGCTGGGCGTGATAGCCGGCCACGATCCCCTCGATACCGGCAGCGTGCGAGAGCCGGTGCCCGATTTCACAAGCGAACTGAAGGCCGGCGTCCACGGCCTGCGTTTGGGGCTCGACCGCGAGCACTTCTTCTCGAGGCGTGTCACCCCTGATGTGCGCGCGTTGTGCGAGGCGGCGATTTCCCAGCTGCAATCGCTCGGCGCCGACATCGTGGAGATCCGCCTCAGCGAGCTGGAGTACGCCGGGGCGATTCTGATGCCGATACTCCTCTCCGACACCAGCGAGTGGCATCGAAACTTCCTGCGCACCCGTGGTGACCGCTACGTTCCGGCAACCCGCCTGATGCTGGAGCTCGGCGAGCTCGTGCTCGGCGCTCAGTACGTGACAGCTCAGCGCGCGCGAGCCGCGTTGCAGGCGCGCGTCCGGAACGCATTCGAGGCGCATCGGCTGGACGGCATGATCGGTCCGACCCTGCCCACCCCGACAATGCCTGTGGAGAAGCTGTCGGTCGATCTCACGGGCGAGGGTGACACGGCGCTGTCCGCGTTCCTGCACCACTGCTGCATGGGCAACGTGCTCGGAATACCGGCGCTGAGCTTTCCGTGCGGGTTCACGCCAGAGGGCCTGCCCGCCGGCTTCCAGGTCTACGGCCGGCCGTTTGCCGAGTCGATGCTCTTTCGTGTCGCGCACGCCTACCAGCAGGTGACGGACTGGCACACCAAGCGGCCCCAACCCCAGGCCGCGAGGTCGTCGGTTTCATGAGCGAGCTGGCCGGACTCTCGATCAAGGAAGCGGGCTTGCGGCTCAGCCGCCGGGAAGTCTCGTCGACGGAGCTGGTGGAGGCAGCGCTGGAGCGGGCCGACAGAACAGAACCTCTGGTCCATGCCTACGCGCATGTGATGCGCGACACCGCGCGGCGCCAGGCGAAGGAAGCGGATGCCGAGTTTGGGCGGGGCGTTTGGCGGGGTCCGCTGCACGGCATCCCAATTGCGTACAAGGACCTCGTCTACACCACCGACGCGCCGACCGAGGCCGGCTCGCGAGTGCTCGAAGGATGGGTGCCGGAGTACGACGCCTCGGTGGTCGGGAGGCTGCGTCATGCGGGCGCGGTCACCCTGGGCAAGACCCACACGCACGAGTTCGCCTACGGCGTGAACATTCCGCCGACACGCAACCCATGGCGTCTCGATTGCTATCCAGGCGGCTCGAGCGCCGGCTCGGGGGTCTCGGTTGCGGTGCGCTCGGCCTACGCGGCGATCGGGACCGACGGCGGAGGCTCGATCCGGTGCCCCGCCGCCGTGAACGGGGTCGTCGGCCTCAAACCGACGACCGGCCGGGTGAGCCGCCGCGGAGTCGTCCCTATGAGTTCCACGTTCGACAACGTCGGGCCACTGACGCGGACGGTGGAGGACTGCGCGCTCCTGCTCGCCGCCATGGCCGGCCACGACGCCGAGGACCCGATCAGCCTCGACGAGGCGGTGCCCGATTTCATGTCGGGAATCGAGGCCGGCGTGAAGGGGTTGAGGCTGGGCGTGGAGCGCGATTTCTTCTTCTCCAGGCGGGCGCACTCCGACGTGCTCCAGGAGATACAGAAGGCGCTCGACTTCTTCCAGTCGGAAGGGGCGGAGCTCGTCGAGGTCAACATCCCCGAGTTGGAGCTGGCGGTTCCCGCCGCGATGCCGGCCTTGGTCGCCGACACCACCGCCTATCATCGCGATTGGCTGCGCGAGCGCGCCGACCGCTACGAAGCGCCGACGCGGGTCATGATCGAGCTGGGCGAACTGATCCCGGCGACGCACTATGTGACCGCGCAGCGCGCGCGGCGATTGCTGAGAGATCGCTTCCGCAACGCCTTTGAGATGTTCAGGCTCGACGCATTGGTGGCGCCGACCCTACCTGGGCCGACGGTCCCGGTGGAGAAACTGAACCTCGACCTGACAGACGGCTCAGGGGAGTCGCCTGGTTCTTCCTACTTTCGAAATTGCGTCGCAGCCAACGTCGTCGGCGTGCCCGCGCTCAGCGTGCCCGCCGGCTTCACCAGGGACGGCCTGCCGATCGGCATGGCCCTGTGGGGGCGGCCCTTGCACGAAGCCACGCTCTTCCGCAT